>Ga0194131_10007505_pt1 | contig 14639 bp, 7 predicted proteins | sample TA2KigO120mmetaG_FD_148631 | JGI IMG/M metagenome (GOLD analysis project Ga0194131, IMG submission 148631) | Freshwater microbial communities from Lake Tanganyika, Tanzania - TA2015053 Kigoma Offshore 120m | ecosystem: Environmental > Aquatic > Freshwater > Lake | place: Tanzania: Lake... | reverse complement strand
GGTGTGGATGATATTATCGAGAGAAATCGTCTGGCGGCAGGATTGAAACCGCGCGATATGCGAAAAATGGCGGCGGATGCGGCGGCAAAGAGTGGAGTGCCAGCCGTGGGCTACGAAGCCGCCGACGACGATGAAGAAGCAACAACGGGCAGTCGTGTTTATTTACCAAGCCGCAGCGAACAAGAAGAGGAAGAACGGTTGTCGGCACAAGAATTAAGGACAGCATCGAATGCGAGTGCGAAATTTGACCCCGATGAACGCATCGATGAAATCATTCCCGACCTTGATATTGATACCAAACAAAGTATTCGAAATTTAGGCTGGCGTTTCGCCTTGAAAGCGGATGTTCTTCGGCAGTTACAGGCTGCCGACAGTGGTACGGCCAGAAGCGGCAAAATACCTACGATTACATCCAGTGATGTCAATAGCGAAGACCTCGTTCTTGAATCAATTATTCTGGATAAAAATGGTGAACCCACCGAAAAATGGAATATCAGCGGGCGTCAATGGGTGGGTGATTATCCAACACGTTATCCGGATGGCTGGTTATCAGAGATGCTTGTTTATCCAGATGACACGCCGATATCGCCAAGTGATATGGTCGAAGAATTACGTGCCACGCGTAAGCCGATGAATTGGGTCACGTCGATTATTTCGTTGATGGATAAGTATGCTCGGCGCAAAATGGTGAGAAGTCAATCTAGCACTACAACTACTGGGGTGAAGTCACAAAACGAGATTGCGTTAGACGAGAATGAACGTAGTCTTGCTGAAAACGAGCGAGAGACACAAAGGGTTTCAAATGAAATCGCGCGTGCGAAGCGTGAAGGTAATATTGCGGAGGAGGAGAGACTGAAAGTTCAGATGACGCGATTGGCGGATGAACGCGTCAAGTTAGATTCGGTGCGTCGAGAGATGAAACGAGAGATGGAAGCCGACGAAGAACGCCAACGTCGAACATATGCTCCCTCATCTCCCAAGTATTCAAGTATCTTTACACCCGAGGGGGTGCCTGATGAACAACAAGCCGATGAAGTACGTCGTGCTGTCGGGTCATTTAATGCGAAGATGCTTGAAAAGTATGGAGAGAATGATGAAAATATACCTGAAACTGACGATTTTACACCGCGCACACCATCATCGCCTGCTTACAGTTCGATGTTTGAAGGCGGCGGCAGACAACGTGGCGGTGGTAAATTCATCCCTCAAATTCCTTCTGCTGTTCTCGAGAATTACTTGAATTCAAAGTATGGCGTATCATCGAAACATGTTACTGAAACGACCGCACCTATGTCTGGAATGATGACTGGCGGTGGCGGTGGTAGTGGTGTAGGCCTTGGCAGTCTTCCAACGATGAATATACCAGTTGTGGCTACTATGCCGATGGCGGGTATGATGCCGGTTCAACAAGGTCCAGTGGCAGCGGGAGCACAAATTGGAGGCCAACCTAATGCGGCCTCGGCGGCAACAGCGGCAGCAGCACAACAAGGGGGGCAACAACTTGGCGGAGGCGGCACCGGTCAGCAAACGAATGAACCCAACGCACAAGGCGTGAAGACATTTTCAATCCGCATGTAAAATTGAATAATAAAGATTTGTTATTATTATATAGTAGCTTCGAATCATTATTATTCATTATGGCCAACGTCAGCAGTGGAACCGTTTCTGCCTTATTCAAATCCCGAAATATTCTTCTTCAGCTGCTTGCTCGACAAGGAATGGACGTATCGAATTACACCGATTACGGCGTGGCAGAAGTCCAGACTATGCACACCAACAATCAATTGGATATGCTTCTAACGACGGAAAAGGACATTCATCCCGCACGAAAGGTTTATGTCAAGTATTATTTAGCCAAAACACTTCGTCGAGAGAATATCAACCATATGATTGATGACTTGTATTACATCGAGCAGGTTCTTCAACCCACCGATACACTCATCATCGTCATGAAACAGGAAGTGAATGACACGGTGGTCGGTATTCTTAATGAGATTTGGGAAAAGGACCGGATTTTCATCGTTGTTCATTCTCTCGACCGTCTTCAATTCAATCTCCTTGAACACCAGTATGTTCCCGAACACGTCGTTCTCACCGAAACCGAACAAGAGGAAGTCTTGAAGAAATACAATATTACCGATACGAAACAGATGCCGAGCATTTCGCGCTATGACCCTGTGGCTCTTGCGATTGGACTGCGTCCGGGTCAAATCTGTAAAATAACACGGTCTAGCAAGACGTCGGTCACGAGCAACTTTTACAGGTATTGTGTTGCGAATTAAATCTGCCAACGGCGACGGCACTGGGGCATTATTTTTTATTGCTATAATATAGTAGTATTATCGCAAAATAACGATGGCGTGTAATAGTGGCGAAAAATATAGAATTCAATCAAGCGGTGATACAGATTTAACAGCGAATTCAGCCACAGAAAAACTGGTATGCACCGCCAACAAAATCCTCGACCGTCTTCATCGCGAATGTACAGAAAAATATACTTCAACAAGTGATAGTAGTATAATTGTAAATCATCCATCTTTTTATCTTCGAAAACAACCCAAAATTTCATCCACATTTTTCGGTGAAACGAGCGATGGACAACAAATCAACGGTGGGCGATTTAACAATATGCTTTCTGCGAATCCACCGAAAACAGAAGATGACCAAGTTTATCGAACCGCAATTCACGCTATCATGAATGGTGTGTATAATGCCGGAGTCACAACCGAGAATTATAGGAAGCCTGCGGCCACCGCCCAACAAACCAGCATAACGAGCAGCCCTGACAGTTTTAAAGGAATATACGGTCTCGTGAATTTAAATAATGTTCTTGAAGATGAGATTGATAAAATCATAAAGGGGATGACCGGTTCGAAAGAGACCGCACAGAATACAGCTGATATCTCACAAAAATATGCGCAACGTCGGGGAATACAAACCACGCTTGAAACCATCGCAAGTCGAGAGAATGAGATTTACCGAGAGAAATTTCTGAACTTGATTTTAATCGTCGTGGGTATATTTTTAATAGGAACACAACTTGTGCGAAAATATTTTTCATTCGATGGTGGCGGTCTGGGCAGTGGCGGAGGTGGTGGGTTCTTCGGAAATCTATTCACCGGATTTGGTCTAGGCGCCAGTAGTGGAATATTTAGTCGTTTTGGCGGACTTGGTCTCGGTCGTAGCGGACGCTCACGTGTTACAGGTGTATTTGCGAATAACCCATACTCATTATCTACAAGATAACCCCTATGCGGGATGCGGGATGCGGGATGCTCGATGTTATAATATTCAGTATATATAACGTACTGAATATTCTGTGTATAATGGATATCGATGAAAAAAGAACACTATTTCCGAATGCCACACCACAATCTCTCGACAACTTTGATAATAAGCATACTGCGATCAAGGAAGGTGCGGCACTTCAAAATGACGACGACCTGAATAAAGCGATGTCGTCTCTTATGTCCGAATACGCCAAGGATGTCGATCGCGGCAGCGGCAGCGGTGGTCGAAGAAAAACAACTGAGGAAGGCATGACAGGCTCACTTACTGGCACATCTTTGAATATGAATCTGCTTCAAGGCGACCTTTTACAATATGGTCGATATGATTTAAATAAAAACCCAATACAGCCATTCACAGAACGTGTGCTGCTTTCGGGAAGCGCGGATGGCGGAGCCGTCGTTTCCTATAAAGAAGGTCTCACGAATGCCGACACAGTAAGCGCAACTACGAGCGGCACGACAAGCGCCGGCAAAAGCCAAAAACTGCTCGACCTTGAGAAACAATTAAGCCAACTTACGACGGATTATACCAATCAGTATCGATTATATACCGAAGACTTACTCACGCGTTCTAGGTTTCTTCAAACCAATAGCCAATACTTGAATAAATTGGTGCGTGATTTATCTTATACCGGAAGCGATGCGAGTGCGGCTTTTTATTATGTGAATTCATTTGGTTATACTCATCGTTACAAGGATTTGTCGTCTGTGTTGCTATATGACGACAAGACATGTCCCGCGATTACACGCAACGAAGCACTCCCTAGCAACGACTTAGCCAATCCATTTAAGATAACATCCGGTTCGTTTGTAGATATTTGTGGTGGAAGTGCGGGGGGCGGGTTTAGCAAATTTTCCGACCTAGCAAGTTATGATATGAAGGGATATACCCCGTGTATCACCACCAGAAATGTGAAACTACCTGGTGCATCATCGTCAGAAGACAAGTTTGCGTGGGTCGATTTCGAAGGCAAGAAACATGTCTATGAAGCAGGAGTATGGCCGGATAAACGTCACTCCAGTTGTCTTACGGCGGTGGTTGGCGAGCCCATTACACTCACCGCAAATCAATATAATTCGCTTCCGAGTGCCGAAGACGCCCCTATGAAAGCTGATAGCGAATGTTTTCGCGCAAGTGTTAGCCCCACTATCAACTCCAAACTCGTTGATATTAAGAAGAAAATCGATGACACCGTCGCGGAAATCAAGAAGGAAAATCAAAACATCCTGAATAACGCGGCCAATACAACTATCATTCAACGAGAGAAAACGTTCGCTGAAAAATGGGCATCACTTGACGATGATATTTTAGCTCAAATTAAGAAACTTCTCGGCAATTATTATTATCCAGCGGTTTATGTGTTTTGGTGTTTTATTATACTGGTCGCCATCTTGACAATCTTCAAGTTCGCATTTTTCTTTGTTTCGCCTGGGGGCGGTGGCGGTGGTAATGTCGATGACTCATCCAGCAGCAGCAACAGCGGTGGCGGTGTTTCGTTACTGGGCGTCGTTATCATGTCGCTTATTATTATATTCGCGGTATATTACTACTTCTCATATACATATGATTTAGATGTGAGTGTCACGCGAACTGATTCTGACACAGTATATACGATGGTATAAATTATAATAATATATATAATATGTATCGGTCTATTTTACCTATTATATTACACATATAACATAGAATAAAAATGGGCGATTATTCGAGATTTCTTACAAAGATGGCGGAGCTGAAAGCGATTCAGGGGGAATACAACCAGCTATCGATGGATGTAAGTGGCGCTGTAAGCACCGATACAAATTATGACGATAATACATTTGATAAATACAATATTACACTCGATAAAAACCCGATTTCAAACACGAAAACACCACTTGTTGTTTCACCAGGTGAAGATTATGCCGAATTTTGGAAGTATATTGGCAAGATTACACCAGTAGCGTCGAGTGAAAGCAACCCAGTACGTAAAAACGCACAAAAATGCTGGAATCTCGCGGCGAATGACCCTCGACTCTTTAAAAAGGTGGTTTATACCGGGAATACTGGTGTAAATGTCGGACAACCCAAATGGAACAACTTGTGTTACGGGCTTGTGCCTGATGCGCCAGCGTCGGCGTCATATGACTCGAATGATTCCGCGGGTTATGCTTTCATGGTCGGCAACGGTGATGGCGGCCCGGGAAAAACAAATGACATTTATACCAAGCTGGGAATTAAACCGAGCGGCGCGAGTCAAGAGACGGTGAATACTAACGTCGCAAAAGCCACGAAATTATACAACCTTCAATTGCGCGTGAATTCGCTCACACAAGAAATCACCGCTGAGTCAGATGCTGGTATCAATAATGAATTGAATACGTTGGTCGCATCCGCGGCAGGTTCGAATGAACTTATCGGCAAAATCAACGATTATATGAATGATGCGGTCGGCGGGATTACCTCAGACTATAATTTAGTGAATAAACGCAAAGAAATGGGTAATGTCTATGCCGAAATAAATGAACAGACGACCTTACGCGCAAGAAAGTATCGGTTTATCTTTTTTATTGTGATTACAATAGCGGTGATTATTGGATATGGCTCATACACATCCAAGTTATCATTAATTGACCAGATTGATAATCTTCGCAAGTATATCGGCTGGGGATGGTGGACAAATTGGTGGATTGTCGCAACCGTGGTTATCGTTTTTATTATCTCGTCTTTTGGTTGGGATATGAAAGGAAATATATTGATGATTATACGGTATATAACAGACCCCGCATTTTGGACCGGTCAATTGTGGTGGGTTGGTGTGACATTCTTGCTACTGTTTATTGTTTTCTTTTACGCGACATTCAAGTCGTTTTTTATGGAATTCGATGCCGGGATGAAGAGCATTCAATCCGCGATGGACGGCGATGACGCTGGGGAAGAGGCAAGCTCGTAGTAAGCCGCCGACTTTCTACAAAAATATTCGCAGGTATATATAGTATTATCATATTACTATATATAATGTTCCATCAAAACTCGAATGATTTAGTAAAAAATGCGAGTTTGAAATCAGGGCATCTACAGCATTCAAAAGAGACACAACAATTGTTGGCTTCGCAGCAGGTCATGAATCAACCGAAAGATGACAACGGCGGTGCGGGTGCGGGTGCGGGTGCGGGTGCGGGTGCGGGGGCAGACGGAGGCGCAGGAGCGTCGCTTAGCATCGGCACGCAGTTTCAAAACATGATTCAAAGTTTGGTCGGGGAAGTATTTTCAATCAAAGAGGGACTTTCAACCCCCGCCGACCCTTCTACTGGTATTGGCGGCGATGGGAAAACGAGCCAAGCCAATTTTATAAATAGTCAGGCTGCTGAGGATAAAAAATATACCGAACAAGAATTAAGTCATATCAAAAAGGTCGATGGTATCATGAAACTTATCGAACGAGATGACAAAAACCGGCGCCAAAATTGGGTTGAAGTCACTGACGCAGCTGGAATCACGAAATACGGCTATATCACGAAAGACGGTGTATTTCAAATATGGCATGTTCCTGCTTCTCCGTCATCCAATCCTGCAAATTGGCTTCAAACCGACAAAATGAAGCAAAATACCGGCGTGATTGGCTGTCCCGCTCCAAGTGGAGCAATGCAGAAAATCAAAATCGCCGGAAAATGGGACGATATCAAACCGTATGACTTGGTCTATGCCGACACAGATAGCGCACGAACGAACCCGCTCTTTATGGTGATAAACGACGTGGTGCGTGACCCGCGAAACACACCTGGCGGAAGAGGCCTCTTTTCATGCGGAAATGAACGCGGAAATGTGTATGTCAAAGAACGCCCCTCCGCGGATTTTCAATTTCCAGGTTCGGGTGTTGATACGATTCAAATGGGGTGTTATATTCTCGGTGATAACGTCAAAGACAGCGACCTTGCCAACCGCGGTTTTACATTTCAGCATGATCTTAGTGAGGCTTCGATTTCGCAATGTAAGCGTCGTGCGGAAGATTTGGGTAGTTCTTATTTTCTGGTAGGTGCTCCCGAAAAAGATAAGCCAAATAACCGCGGTGGTTGCTGGGTATATACTGGTTCAGGCAAACCAAATATCAACGGAATCATGACCATCGATGAAAAGGGTGGAAAGTGTCATACGATGACGAATCGCGAGGCAGATGAAGACGGCTTTTTGAAATCATATACAACTTCGAACCTGAAACGTTTATACGGAAAGGACACTACTGTTCAAGTTCCGCTGAATCCACCCAATCCTGAATGTGACCATACGACCCGAAACCGTTGTATATTCAAAGGCTATCATCATGTGGGTGATGGTACATGTTATCCGAATAATTGGAACGGATGGTGGGCATATGGCGGACTGTATCGATACAGCAAACAAGACTTGAAAGGATGGTTAAACGCATTATATAATCGTAATGCCGACGGAATAGAACGTAATGCTGTAAGTGAGTACGTCGAAAAATGTAAAGGAACCGAAGGATATGAATTCTTGGATGATTATCCACAATCGCGCACCAAAATCGAGCGTTCCGTCGCGTTGTATTCTCTCAAAACGGGCGGTCCAACCGGCGTGGATGAAGTCGGGCGTGGCGGTCGCGGTTATGTCGGTCGCATCGCATATATCGACCATAATGGCGAGAGACACGACTACCCCGCATCGGCACTTTCGATGATGCCGCCATCAAAGGACGAAAAAGGCAATACACTCCCAGCAACCTATCTGAACCTGGGCGGTTATGATACACGCTCTGCTGAAAGTTCGTATAGTCTCAAAGAAATCACACCTGGAAGTTTCAGTGAAGCTAGCAATCTTCTTTATAAGGCAAGTCGCGATGGATGGTCGCCGGCCGCATTTCATCAACGATGCGATAATAAGGGGGCAACTTATACCCGCGCGATTCTCAACGACGGTCGTGTGCTCGGTGCTTATACTTCACTAAGTTGGTCGTCGAGTATATCCAGTTATCAGCATGATACTACTGCGTTTTTGTATGACGGAACCACGAAATTTCCTTCTACGAACGGGGTTTGGGGGTCAGGTGTATATGCGACATATATGAATTCTAGTTATTATCCGACCTTTGGTGGTGGTCACGATTTTTATATTTGGGGTCAGAATATGTATAATAATGCATTTACATTTACAACGAGTGATGGACGAGCACCATTCGGACGTAGTCGTTATACGTATCAACAATATACTCTGAGAGATCTTGAAGTGTATTCTGTCGATGCGAAAACATTCCCAACGACATTAGAATTCGCGCGTCGTTTGCGCACGATGCCTGTCGGTGAAAGCGTGACTGCTTCATTCGAAAAATGCCGCGGTATGTGTGATGCGGATGAAAAATGTGGCGGTTTCGTTTATACCAAGGGAAGTGCCGGCGCCGACGGAAAATGCGAACTCAAAGACCGTGCGAAAATGTATCCGGTTGGTTTGCGTGTGGCCGACCCGACGAAGCAGTTGATGTTGAAAGTGCCAACCATCAACGGCAGCATCAGCGATGAGACGTGTAAGGTCGGCGGTGGCAGCGGCACTAGCGGCGACGACGTTTATAAAATGATTGACAGCGCACAATATTCGCATTATCCTGATACGGGTTCGATGTCATCCAGTTCGAAATGTAATCTTCGACATATTGTCCCGAAAAAAGGCACACTTGTGCCGACCGACTTAAAATCGATGTTTGGTGCCATCGATAAAGAGTTTGATGAAACAGAAAAAAAAACAACTGAATATCGTAATCAAACCGCGATTAAAGCACCGCCGCCGCAGTCGGACACGACAGAAGGTATGACTCTTCAAGACCGAAATGACAACTTTTATAACGATGAAACCAACAATTATGGCACCGCGATGAAAGGTGTTCAGGATAGTTTGAAAAGAATCGCGAATTCAAAATATCAGCGCGAACGACTGATTGCGATGACAGAAGAAAGTAACAAGAATCTCATCTCTGAATCCTATAAATTCATACTTTGGAGCGTTTTAGCTATATTGGCGGTCTTGGCGCTTTTGAAGTTGAAAGAAATGTTTGGACAGGACGACGTGGATGAGGATGGGGGCGCTGACGGAGGTGATGCGGGCGGCGGACTTTTAGCAACAATCATCGCTTGGTTCGGCGTAAAAAGCGTATCAACAAGCGATATTCCCGACCGCACTCAGGATGTAAAGGCCGCGTTGAGTTCCGCCGGCGAACAACTTCAAGAAACAGGCGCAAGCATCGCGACGAGTATCACCGAAGGTGCCGACAATTTAGTTAATTCAGCGAATGAAATGGCATCAGGGGCGATTGAAGGTGCGACTTCGATGGTAGATAAAGCGAAAGAAACCGCGTCAAACGCAATCGACCAAGCAGGATCAGCCGCGTCGTCGATGATGAGTAGTTCTAGCAGCCCGACAGCGGCTCCGACAACCGGTGGTAGTGGAGGTGGGCGCAAGGGGGCTCGGCAACGGCATTGAAGAGTAAAAAGAAATAATAATAATATAACGAGTATTTATGGATTGTAACATTACTCGTTATAAATATGGCATATCAATTAAGTGAAAAAAATCAAATCTTGGTCGCATTATTCGCGGTTATCGTTGTATGTGCTGGGAAATTATTCAAAGATTATCTGTTTCGTCGGGGGTATGTCGAAGGAATGACAGTTACGACGGAGACCAGCACGCAGTTGAGGCGTAATGCTACTGGTGGTGGTAACGTTACAGCAGAATTGTATCTGGTGGCTACGTTGGAACGTGATTTGACGACGTCGCAGAATATTCAATTGTCATGGACTGGCAACGCTGCTGCTTCTGCCGCCGACGTGACTACTGGCACAAATTTCGGGTCTGGTGGTGATTACACCGCAGCTGTTGTCAGCGGAACTACATCCGCTACTTTGAGTCCGAGCGGCAGCGGAAGCCCGATTACATTCACACCCTCGGCAACCATCCGAGCCGGTTCTAAAATCCGCATCACCGTAAAAAATGTGACGATTTACCCAGGGTCAAAGGCGGATAGCAAACTCGCATTTACAGTTACTCCGTCGAATGGTGAATCCGCTCAGTCGAGAGATTTTAAAATACTAGCTGCTGAATCGGGTTCATCGCAATATTCAAGCCCATACCAAGGAACAACCGCGGAAATTCAATCCGCAATCAACGATATCAATACCCGTCTTACAACTGGTGGAACTGCGATGACGGATGCTGAACGAACCAACTTATTGAAAGCGAGGTCGGCGCTGGTCACTTTATTGGCATCGACCTATGGCACGGTGAAAGAAGCCGGTCAAGTCTTTGATTCTGATGCGTTGTATGAAGCCCAACGAACCGCAATCCAGTTTATCAAGAGCGAGAAAGCCCGTGCCGCTGAAAACGCGAATTCTTTGAAACAGGATAATTTGAATAAACGTCGTATGGCGCAAATTAATACATATTACACGAAGAATTATGAAGCCAATACCGAGGTGATGAAGAATATTATATTTATTTCGGTTGCTTTGATCGTACTGGCCGTATTGCGGACCAAAGACCTTATTCCGGCATCGATTAGCACTTTAGGCGTTATTTTCGTTCTTACGTTGGGAGGTATCGTTGTCGGAAAGCAGGTATTTGATATCATTCGTCGTAACGACCATGACTTTGACAAATATGACTGGAACTTTAACGAGGATGAAATGAACCGAAAGCAGATTCTTCAACAGAATAGCGACCCCGCAAATCTCTCAGAAATGGGAATGGGAATGGCGCCGTGCTATGGACCTGGATGCTGCGATGTCGGAACTTCATGGAATGACGCAGCAAAGAAATGTATTCCGAGCGTGCCTGGATTGAGTGGAACTGCCGCATGGACAAACGCGGCAGGAGGCACATTAACGCTCTCGTTGAAAGTGACAAATTCTTTGGTTGTTGGCGACACGATTACGGTTTCGTTGCCGTCGGGTCTCTTTTCTGGTTCATCTGCCGCATTATCTGGTTCTGGATTTACTGGAACGCCCTCTGTATCATCTTCATTTGATTTGACCGTCGCAGCAGGTGGAGTCAGTGATGCGACTACAAAGGCGATTCCCAATATCGTTATTACGGGTCTTGCTGTAACGCCCAGCGATTCTTCTACTCGATCGAAGCAAGTTAAGGTGAAATCATCGAAGGATGTAAATGAAGTGGGAATCAATATCACGGGAATACAGTCGTGAAGACGGGTAAGACGAGAACGGGCGGCGATATGCGAGACTATACTTCGGAGACTTACTCTGAAATATAATCTAACAAATATAGTAGTCTATGGGTATCGATTTTAATGATGCGGAAGGGATTGAACCCGAACTTTTAGAACAAGCAAAAAACGGTGAATCAACGATGAGAACAACTGTCAGCGCGGATGGAGATGCGATGAAATTATCAAACCGAGGTGGGGGCGGTGGCAACGATAAATCTCTCGACGAAGTTATACGAGATTCAGAGCAAAATCTAACAAAAGTCCGGCAAATTATATCGCAGGGTGCGTTTTCGGGACCTGAGAAAGATAAATATGATCTCAGCTTGGCTCATGCGGAATGGGTTCATGCGCGAAATATCGAACGCAAATGCGATAATGATGTCCGAGAAACCAGCGTGAAATATACGGCACTCGTGAATGGAAAGGCGCAAACGCATGAAATCAATAAGGCGCATAGCGATTGGAAAACTGCGCGAACAAAGTGTAGTAAAATCGATTCGGAAGTATTGGAGAAAGCAAATAAATACATCGAGGTGGATCGACGTGTGCGTCAGAATAAGAAGGCGGAGGATGAATATCCTGCGACGATACCTTCAGGCTCGACGACAACCACACGCGAGAAATTTCAAGGCTCACTTATCGAGGGGTTTGATTTTTATAACGGGACTGTATATCAAGATACAGGTGCCAACGCCCAAGCGGTGGTGAGTCCCGCATCTGGAACAACACCCGCCGTCATGAAATTGAATGTGCGGCTTCCGTCATATGATGATACAACCCGCAGCACAGATGTCGCGAATGAGGGAAAAGCGGGTGGTGCAACTATTCTTCCATGGTCTGAATATTATGTCGATTGCGACCAAGCTCATCCAGGTAGTGGTTCCGACGTGATTCAGGCCAGAACGCGATGTAACAACGCAAATAAAGAAAAGGACAAATATATTAAAACGATTAACAACGAATTTGACCGAGCCGACCGGTTATTGAATATACTTTACAATATTCAGTTGAAAAGTTCGTTTCGCGGGAATACAAATGTTTTGGACTCGAAAGACCTCGAAGCCATCCTTGAAAATCAGAAGAAAAATATTGCGTTGAATAAACAGAACGCACTCTATGATTATGATGAATACAATAGTCTTTCTTTTTATGAGGATTTGGTTTCGTTTCTTTATTATGCGGTATTTGCGATTTTTGTCATTATGTCGTTGCGTGATTTCTTTTCATCAAGCGGGGCTTACGACAAACGCAATATTTTGATATTGATATTACTTGGCCTTTATCCAAAATACATCTTACCGGTTGTGTTGTGGATATTGAATGGACTCACACGAGTCGGTGAAATCTTGGGATTGAAGAATGTGCGATTCTGGAAATCTGCGGAGTGAAGACTTAACCGTCTGTGTTCGCGCCATCAGTTGTCTTCTTCGTTTTCGGTGTAGGCGCCGCTACCACCACCGTGTTCTCCGTCGTCGTCATCGTCATCGTCATCATAGACAATCCGACACTTACGCCATCCTTTCGACAAGAGTTTTCCGAACTTCTTCGTCATGAATTCATATAACTCGTTGGCTTTCGGCACATTCTTGCCATGTTGAACGATATACCATTTCTTGAACTCTTCATATACCTCGGTCTTCTTGATATACGTATCTTCATCCGCCGCGCGAATCTTATCACGCATAAACTCCGATAGATAATCCTGTGTATTGCGATACTTGTTGCTACTCGCAGTCACCGCAGCACATGTCCTGACCTTTCCGTCCGTTTCAAATGCCTTCTTGACGAGCATCGCCATGAATACATTTACCCATGTCTTGATTTTGACATCGAGATTCTTGTCGATAAGGAACTGATATGGCTCTTCGGGATCATCTTTTTTCGGGTCTTCGCAGAATTTCGACTTATACGGACACAAGCGAATACGACGCCATGTTCCATCGTCGTTGCTCTTGATATCGAAGAGGACATTCGTGCATACAACAAGTTTGAACTGCGGAACAAACGTAATCGTGTTTTTGAAGAGGGCGCGGGCAGTCATATCATCGCCACCGGTGATTTCTTTGAGAATACCTTCGTTGATACGGTCGCCTTTCGTCGGTTCTTGCATCACCGCATAACGCACACCTTTGAGAACGGCAAGTTCCGGCGAAGCACCGCCAATCATCGCGCGTTTTTGAGTGACGGCTGTAATCGGAAGAACGGCTTTATACTCACCCAAGCATGCCGACATCAGCTCGATGAGTTTCGATTTGCCGTTACTACCTCCGCCGATATAAATATTGAAGGTTTGTTCGCGGTTCGTGCCGATCAGCGTCGATGCGAGATGCTCCCACATATATGTTCGGAGTTCTTCTTCCGGAAATAACTGCGCCATAAACTCGTTGATTTCATCGATCTGAGTGCGATGACGTTCAGTATCCAACGGAAAGTAGTCGATTTTCGTGGTCTTCGAAAGATTGTCATCGGGCTGACCACGACGAAACGTCTTTGTCTTGAAATCGATGACTCCATTCTTGAAACACAGGAGATCGGGACGCGTGTCGATTTTCTCTTCGAAATCCTTGTCATAAAACTGCTCACGAACTTCACGCATGATATTGTTCTTGAAACTCGTGGTCTTTAATTTCGTGCAGATATCCACGATACGACGCGACCGTTTGCGTGCGGATGTGTATTGGTCGCAAGTAGGGTCCATTCCAGACGTCATGTCCATGATCTCACGATGCTTCTTCGTATAAATATCGTGCATATCTTTCGAAATGAGCGCACGAAGTGAGTTGCCTTGGTCGCATTCTACCCAGCGATTCTTCTCGAATTCATACCACTGATTGTCTTTCACGCTGACACAAACGAAACGATCCTTGAAAATCGTGTATAACACTGTCGCAAGATCCACATCCGTCGATGCGTCATTCGTTGTCTCGTTACAAATCGTCTGATGGATGAAGTTGTCGATGGTTTCATTCCGAATACGCGTGTATTCTTCGAGACAATCGTTCTTCGCCCAATACATGATGGAACGACGGGTTAGACCATCCGGACTGTATGGGAAACCACACCACGTGTCGTAGTGTTTCATGATATCTGTATATGCGAACTTGGCGGATTTTGCGCTGAAAAGCATCCATGTCAGAAA
>Ga0194131_10007503_pt1 | contig 14644 bp, 18 predicted proteins | sample TA2KigO120mmetaG_FD_148631 | JGI IMG/M metagenome (GOLD analysis project Ga0194131, IMG submission 148631) | Freshwater microbial communities from Lake Tanganyika, Tanzania - TA2015053 Kigoma Offshore 120m | ecosystem: Environmental > Aquatic > Freshwater > Lake | place: Tanzania: Lake... | reverse complement strand
ACGAATACGCCGCGTGGAAGCGCGACACCAACGGGACGTGGACGTACGAAGGACAAGCCACTCCTGAGGGCCGGAACGGGCATATCACGATCACGAGGCTGAGGTAACGCTGTGGGAGAGCCTTCACCACGTTGAGCGCACCCGCTAACCAATGACCCAGCCCTTCGGGTCGTTCATCCGCCACGCGCGCGAAGCCAAGAAAATCAGTCTGCGCAAGCTGGCGAAGAGGATTGGGGTGAGCCCCACTTACCTGTCCAAGATCGAGCGGGACGAGTTTCGGCCGCCGGCCGAGGACAAGGTCAAGGTGATCGCCGACATCCTCGGCTGTGACGCGGATGCCCTGCTGGCGCGGGCTGGCCGGGTGTCGTCCGACCTTTTGGACATCATCAAGCGTCAACCGGTTGAACTGGCTGCGCTGCTGCGCACCACAACGGGCCTCCAGGCCAAGGACATTGCGCGACTATCCCGGCAGGTCTCGTATCACCCAGCCGACCTCGATGCGTGGGTGCAAACGCAGCCCCGCGAGGACACCACCGACGAGTGAATTGTGTGTTAGACTTTAGCCTTGTAGACGGCGGCGGTTCCTCTGCTCAACTGTCGTCCGTTGTCGAGGCGTGCCGACTTACACCTCGGTGCGCCTCATTTCGACGGCCAGCCCTCGCCGTCGCGCTCGATAAAGTGGAGGTGACCTATGGTGTCGGACGCGTTTTTCCCGTGGCTGCTGGTGGCTCTGGGCCTTGGTCTGAGCGCGGGCTGGTCGCTGTCGCGGTCGGCCACGATTCGCCTGTGCCGCAGAATCGCACAAACGCCCGGCGCTCTCGACCGCGTGTTCAGCGAAGACGCCTTGATTGACACGCGCGGGACATTCGCGCCACAAACCAAACGACGACCCGTGCGGCGGCGCCAGTTCCTGCACCCGGCGAGCGTGCGGAAGCTCCTCGAACCCACACGCGTAGGTGGTCGCGAGTGAGCGCCTCACACGACGACCCCGTGACGCCACAGCAACTCCGCGCCCAAATGGAACGACGGCGGAACGCCGTCGCCGGCGTCATCACCGCGCTGTATTCCCTGGAGTTCCCCGAGGCCATCGCCTCTATCGAAGTCGCGCTGCGGTTCATCGCCGTCGCGAAAGACGCTGACTGTAACCAGCAGGAATGCCTCAAACTTGTGCAGGAGGACAGCGAAGCGTCGTATCTCGACAGACTGGAGAAGCTTGCCTCTCTCACGACCCTGACACCGCAATGACCAAACGCCTGACACCCAAGGAAGAGCAGTTCGTCTCGGCCTACCTCGTCAACCTCAACAAGACCGAGGCCGCACGCGCCGTCGGCTACAGCCCGAAGCACGCCAAGAAGCACGCCTTCCTCATCGCTAATCGGCCGCACGTAAAAGCCGCCCTCGCAGCCAAGCAAGCCGCGCAGGTATCGAAACTAGACCTGACCGCCGAGGGCGTGAAGGAAGAGATCCGTCGGCTTTCGCATCTCGACCCGGCGCAGTGCTTCGACGCCGAGGGCAAGCTGCTGCACCTCTCGAAGATGCCGGCGACGGTGCGGAGCTGCATCAAGTCGGTCGAGGTGCTGAAGCGCAACACCACGGCGGGCGACGGCCTCCAGGACGAGGTCACGAAGATCCAGTTCTGGGAGAAGACGGCGGCGCTCCAGATGGCGGCGAAGCACCTGTTGCTGCTGGTGGACACCGTGCGCCACGAGCACCGCTTCCCGCACGCCGAGCTCAGCGACGACGAGCTGCGACAAGCCCTCAAAGATGCGCTCGCGGAATAGGAGACGCGAATGGCCGCTAGCGTGTATCTTGGTCTTGGTCTCGCGCTGCTGATGCTGTGTTACGTCCGCTGGCGGCGGCACGAGGAGCAGAAGTACGATTGTGCGCAACGCGAGCGCTTGCGCCGCATCGCGTTGGCCGGCGACGCTTTACTGAGCGAAACGGTGAAACCGGGGGCACGGTTGCGCCCGTGATCTATTCGCTCATCGGACCTCTGCCGCAACACCGGTATTGCTGGATTGATACCACCTTCACGCACGCGCAGCCTCAGACCCCGCGTTGGCAACCCGCTGTGTGGTTCGGCTTGGTGTCGTTCCCTGGTCGGGCGTGGGGCTGCACGGTCTTGTTGGAGTCTGGCGCCGTCTATCGAAATATCCCCCCACACGCGCTTGCATTTTGTGCTGACCCTCAGCCGCTCACGTTGCGAGAGGCGCAAACCTGGGACTGCTACCACACCGACTTTAGCGCGGTGATCTATCCGTATTTGGATGGACTGCGGGCGCAGGTGAGGACCGGGGAGACCTGCCAGCAGGGGTGCTATTTGTTTAGCGTGGCGCCCGTCGGCGACGGTTTTAGCGCCGCGCCTGATCAAGCGAAAGAATTTCATTTTCTTGAGCTGGATACTGGCGGGTTGACGATCCAGCCCACCAACCGCGTGGTCTACGAAGAGAAATCGTTTACCGTGTCTGGGCACATGCCGGTCGGATTGAAACTCCAGACCGACGTGTACTCGTGCGAGTGAGGCGGGGGTGGCGTGATGGACCTGCGTGACCACAAGCTCTCACTCCTCGCGGAACTGCACCGTCGCCGCACTGGTAAGTTTCGCACCTACTTTCCTGACACCGGTGTGTTGGCGCGGTCGAAATATCCCCGCCACACCGAGTTCTTTGCCGCCGGCCAGCGGTTTGCGCAGCGGCTCTTCATGGCGGCAAACAGAGTCGGCAAGTCGGAAGCCGGCGCCTACGAAGTGACCTGTCATCTGACCGGGCTTTACCCGCCGTGGTGGGAGGGCAAGCGCTTCGACCACCCGGTTGAGGTGTGGGTGTGCGGCACCACGAGCGAAACGACTCGCGACATCGTGCAGACAAAGCTCTTCGGCGACCCGCAAAACCTTGGCACAACGTGGACGGGCGGTATGGTCCCCGAGCACTTAATCGTCAACCACACGCGACGCGTCCATGGGCTTGCCAACTCGCTGGAGAGTGTGTGGGTGACGCACGTTTCCGGCGACACGAGCGTGGTCGGCCTGAAGACCTACGAGCAGGGCCGTAAGAGCTTCGAGGGCACGGCCAAGCATGTTATCTGGTGCGACGAAGAGCCGCCCGAGGACTGCTACACCGAGATGGTGTTTCGCACCATGACGACCAAAGGGATCGTGCTCGTAACGTTCACGCCGTTACAGGGCCGTAGCCACGTCGTCAATGGTTTCTTGGAGCCGACCCCGGAAGCGGCCGAGCACAAGTGGTTTATCCAAGCTGGCTGGAACCACGTCCCGCACCTCGACGCAACGCAGAAGACCGCGCTGTTGGCCACCACGCCCCCGCACGAGGTGAAAGCGCGCAGCGAGGGCGAGCCGACCCTTGGCGCTGGCGCCATCTACCCCATCGAGGAGAGCAATTTGATCGTGCCGACCCGCATCGTGCCGTCGACGTGGCGTCGGTGTTACGGGATGGACATTGGCTGGCGGCGCACCGCCGTCATCTGGGGCGCGGAAGACCCCAGCTCGGGCGCCATCGAGCTTTACGACGAGCACTACCTGAGCCAAGGCGAGCCCCCGTCGCACGCGGCGGCGATTCACGCCCGTGGTGAGTGGATGCACGGCGTCATCGACCCGGCCAGCGCCGGCGCGAGCGTGATTGACGGGCGTGTGGCGCTCGACCTCTACCGCGACCTCGGCCTGAACCTCGAACCGGCGGTCAACGCGGTCGAGGCTGGGCTGCTCGAAGTCTGGACGCGCATGGTCACCGGCCGACTGCGCGTGCAGCTGCACCTGGCGAACTGGCTCGCGGAGTTTCGGAAGTATCATCGGGACCCGAAGGGCAAGATCGTGAAGGAGAACGACCACCTGATGGACGCCACGCGCTATCTGGTGATGTCTGGGGAGCCGCACATGCGGACCCCGCCGCAGCTCCGCCGGCGCTCGGGGTCGAGCGGGGGCGGCGGTGACCACGCGTGGATGGGGGGGTAGATGGACCTAACGCTCTACACGAAGCTCGTCCTGTTTTCCGCATGATCGGTCGCGCATGAAGGGCCCCACCGCGACGCGCCGAGCCTCAAAGCGCCGCCGGCAGCTCATCGCCGACCGTGACGTCTACCGCGCGGTCGATACGCGTGACGGGCACTGCTGCCAGGTCTGCGGCATCTACTGCGGCAACTCGATTCACCGGCACCACATCGTGTTTCGGTCGCTGGGTGGTGAGACGACGCTCGACAACGTGATCAGCCTGTGCGTGAAGCACCACGAGGCGGCGCACGGGCGTGCGCCGAGCGTGGGTCGCATCACGGTGGACGACCTGAAGATGAAACTACTGGTGCTGCCATGACCGATGACCCCGGAGACGTGGACGACCGAGACCTTCCATGGGCGATAGAGCGACTGGACCCGCGCTGTCCATCGTGTGGCCGTAGCCCCATCCCGCCCCCGTTCGCCGTCTACCAGGACGTTGTGAGCCACGCCGTCCCGCTGCGCTCGCAGCTCGACACACGCGTCCGCTGCGTGGACTGCCCGTGGTGTCGTTGTCAGTATCGGGCGATGTTCTATCGACGCCAGCAGCGCATCGGAGTAGACGTGACGACACCATCCGCGTAGAGTAAAGCGCGATGGCCGACCAGTTTGACGACCCAACACTCGACCCGGTGGTGCAGGACGCCATCAACTGCTTCAAGCTGGTGTCCACGGACGCCGAATCGGAACAGCGCCAACGCGAAGACGAAGACCTCGCCTTCGACGCGGGTGACCAGTGGCCCGAGAGTGTGAAGGCGTCGCGGCGTGCGCAGAATATCGGCGGTGTCGATATTCCCCCTCGGCCGATGCTGACGATCCCGAAGCTGGACCAACCGGTGCAGCTCGTGATCAACCAGCAGCGTCGCGCGCATCTGGGCATCACCGTGAGCCCTGAAAACGAAACGGCCAACCCGGAGACCGCCGAGGTCTTACAAGGGATCATTCGGCACATCCAGGCGCATTCGCGCGCGGAAATGGCGCGCAACTGGGCGTTTGAGCGCGGCGTTAAGGCCGGGCGTGGCTACTACAGAATCCTGAAACGTTACGTCGATCAGACCGGCGCTGGCGAACACTGGTCAGACCAGGAGTTGTGTATTCAGCGCATCCTGAATCAGGGTAGCGTCTATCTGGACCCCTACGCGGTGGAGCCGGACTGGTCCGACGGCGAGTGGGGGTTAATCGGCGGGTTCATGCCCGAGAAACGGTTCCGGCAGCGCTGGCCACAGTCCCAACTGACCACGGCGCTCGACGACGATGACTTCGGCTCCAGCGACGGCGACATCGAGCCGAACTGGATGAGTTCGGACATTGAGGGGTATCGCGGCGTCCGCGTGATGGAATTCTTCCGCGTGCAGCACCAGTCGCGCACGCGCGTGTCGTATTTGGAACCCGACGCGAATGGGCAGATGGGGCGCCAGAACGGCTATCTGGACGAGCTCGGCGACGAGTGGTGGACGACAAACAAGGATCGCGTTGATGTGCGCCGCGACGTCGACGAGCGGAAGGTGATGTGGTATACGCTCAACGCGCTCGAAGTGCTCGAACAAGAAGAGTGGGACGGCCGCTACATTCCGATTATTCCCGTGATCGGCCGCGAGCAATACTTCAAAAACCGCCGGCGGTGGGTCGGCATTATTCGCCCGGCGCAGGATGGCCAGCGGTTGTTCAACTACGCGGCGACCGCAGCGGTCGAAGAGAAAGCGCTCGACACGAAAGCGCCATGGATCGGCTACGAGGGCCAATTCAAGGGCCACGAGGAAGCGTGGTCCCAAGCCTCGACACGCAATTTCCCCTACCTGCAGGTCGCGGCGGTGACCATTGGGGGCCAGCCCGCCCCGCTCCCGCAGCGCAACACCGTCGGGTCGAACATCAGCGGCTCACTCGCATTGCTCGAAGCGGCAGACCAGTTTATTAAGTCGGCGACGTTCACCTACGACCCGTCGCTCGGCAATGCGCGTGCGGGGGACAGCGGACGCAAGGTGCTCGCCCTCCAGAATCAAGGCGAAGAAGGCAACTCGAACTACCTCGACAACCTCGTCACTATCTCGATGCCGTTCGAGGCGATGCAGTTGGTAGACCTGATTCCCAAAGTCTATGACCGTCCCGGACGCATCCAGCAGGTGCTCGGCGTCGAAGGCGACGAGAAGGCCGTGATGCTGAACGCGCCGTTTGTCACCGGACCCGATGGCCGACCGCAGGCCGTTGACATGGCGGCGCAGGGGGCCAAGCTCTACGACCTCACGAAGGGCCGTTACACCACGGCCATCACCATTGGGAAGAGCTATAACTCGCGCCTGCTCCATGGCGTGGACGAGATGAATCAGCTGCTTCAGGCCGCGCCGGAGCTGCTCAAGGTCATCGGCGACATCTACTTCAAATTCAGAGACTTTCCCGGCCACACCGAGATCAGTGAGCGCTTCAAGAAGCTACTCCCGCCCGAGCTCGCCGACGAGGAGGGCGGTGAAGACCCTGAACAGCTCAAAGCCCAGCTTGCGCAGCAACAGCAGGCGTTGCAGGAGCTTCAGGGCGCGTTCCAGAACGCCGTGCAGCAGTTGGAGACCAAGCAGGTCGAGGCCGGCGCGAAAGTGCAGAGCGAGCAGGTCAAGGCCGACGCGGCCATGCAGCTCGAACAGATGCGCCAGCAGGGTAACCTGATGCTGGCCGAGATTGACGCGAACCTGAAAGTGCGCCTCGCGCAGGTGCAGGCACAACTAAAGCAGGGTGAGCAAACGCGCCAAATTGCGGCAGACACGGTTACGCGCGAAGACGAACAGCGGCACGACCTTGCGTTATTGGCGTCTGAACACGCCATGAACACGGACGAGGCACGGGTCGCCTACGAGCGCGCGGAAGCCAGCGCGGAAGCCAACGACGACCGAGCCGAGGCGCGCGCCGAGCGAGCTGCCCAGCGCGACACCGAAACGGACGGCAGTTGACGTGACGAGATTATAGTGAGACAGTAATTGACCAAGCGCAGTTCTCTAGCCTTTGGCCGGGCGAACGCGGCATCTCCGAGCCGCTGAGAACACGAGACAACGGAGGGCACACCAGCGGAGGGCGTGCGGCGGTCCTGAGAGACCAGCCGGCACGCCTTTTTTGTTGAGGTGACCCTCCCGCGTCACACCCGGAGCTGGAGCACGAATGGCATTAAACGGGTTGGTTGGGGCCGACGAAGACTTTGAGGGCGGCACGACGCCGCCAAGCGAGCCGCCACCGAGCGAACTGCCGGCGCCTGTCGAAGACGCACCGGCACCGGTCGATGCCGCACCACCCGACGAGGCGAAGGCCGACGAGGCGGCCAACGCCGGCAAGGTGCTGAACGCTCACAAGAAGTCCCTCGCGGGACGGAAAGCGAGCATTCAGGAGGAGATTAACGCGCTGGTGCGGGAACGCGGCACCACGCAGCGCGAGCGAGACGCCATCAGTGCAGAGCTAGTGGACCTGCGCCGGCAGCGTGACGAGCTCAAGGCCGAGATGGCCACCGAGCGACCGCGAGAGCTAGAGGGTCAGGCACGACGGCCGAAGCAGCCAGAGGGATGGGGTCAAATGGACTCCAACGACCCCGAGCCGCAGGAGGCCGACCACGATGACTTCGCGTCGTATGTGCGCGAACAATCCGCGTGGGCCGCTCGCGAAGCGGTGCGCGTGGACCGTTACCACGAGCGATGGTCTCGTGAGCAGCACGACCGTAGCCGCTACGAAATAGAGCGGCAGCAGAAGTTTTCCGAGCGGTATACGAAGTTCGCCGCCGAGAACGCGACGTTTGCGGAGGAGGTCAACCGGGAAGACCTTCTCCTGTCACCGCCGATGGAAGACGTGATCAAGGACTCACCCGTGGGTCCGGCGATGATGCTCTACCTGGCGCGCAATCCCGAGGACGTGGACCGTCTCGCAAGGATGCACCCCGTGCTGACTTACGGCGAGATGAAAAAGATCGAAGCCCGATTAGAGGCCGCACACTCCGGCTCGGCTCAATCGGTATTAGCAGTAAGTAAGGCGAAGCCACCCATTAAGCCGGTGGACGGCGCGCCAGCCATACACGAGACCGAGACCGAGATTCCGAATGACCTCGACATGGACGAACACATTGCGCGCGGCAATGCGCTTGATGCGAGGCGACGGAAAGCAGGCCAGCGCGTCCGGTAGGGCAACCCCCCGTTGAAAACGGGTTTGAGAGCGTAAAGTTATGGCAAACACAATTGCAACTAGCGATTGGGTCTGCAAGGAAGTCGCGCGTGGGTTTACGAACTCCGTCGTGTTCCTTGCGAATGTCAATCGCACGTACGATGATCAATACAAGCAAGCCGGCGCAAAGGTTGGGCAGACCGTCAACGCACGTCTCCCGCAGCGCTTTACCGTCAGCGACGGGCAGGCGATGCAACTGCAAAACCTGTACGACCAGACGGTCCCGATCAGTCTGACCAACCAGAAACACGTCGCCTTCACCTGGTCGTCAAACGAGCAGACCACACAGCTGGACGACGTTCGCGCGCGATACGTCACCCCAGGTGCTGAGGCGCTTGCCAACGCCGCCGACGTGTTGGCGTTCGATAACGTCTACCGCGACATCTACAACAGCGTTGGCACGCCGGGCACCACGCCCAGCTCGAAGCTCACCTACCTCCAGGCCGGCGTCAAGCTGTCCGACGGGGCGGTGCCGCTCAACGGCCGCGTGGCTGTGCTGGACACGCTCGCGATGGCGACCCTAGCCGACAACGTCAGCTCGCTGTTTAATCCGAGCGCGGTGATCGGTGAGGCGTACCGTGAGGGCATGTTCGGGCGCAAGCAGCTTGGCGTGGACGAGTGGTATCAGAGCCAGAATCGTCCGGCGCACACCACCGGCACGTTTACGGCGTCCACCCCGCTCGTCAACGGTGCCAACCAGACCGGCTCGACCCTCGCGACGGATGGCTGGGCCTCTGGCGCCAGCTCGCTGAAGAAAGGCGACATCTTCACCATCGCCGGCGTGTACTCCGTCAACCCGCAGAGCTATCGCTCGACCGGGCGTCTCCAGCAGTTTGTGGTGACGGCCGACACGTCGGACAGCTCGGGCGCGATGGCTACGTTGCCCATTTCGCCGTCCATCATCACCAGCGGTCAACTGCAAACGGTGTCGAACTCGCCGGCGGATAACGCAGTGATTACCGTGTTGGGCGCGACCTCGGCGACGGCTGGCACGCTCGCCACCACGGTGTCACCGCAGTCGTTGCAATTTCATCCTGACGCGTTTGCGTTTGTGATGGCCGACTTGGTTAAGCCTGACGCGGGCTGCACGTCCTCGTTCGCGCGGTCGAAGAAGTATGGCTTCTCGGTCCGCATGGTCGAGCAATATCAGATCGGGACGGATCAGAATCCGAGCCGCCTCGACATTCTCATCGGCGCCGCGACGTTGCAAGCACGTCTCGCCGCTCGGGTGTGGGGGTAAACGCACATGGCTCTGGTTCGCACAACTAATTCCGTTGCTATCGCAGCGGGTGATCAATCCATCACGGTGGCCTCGGCCACCTCTATCGCGGCCGGTCGCATCATCCAGATCGACAACGAACGGATGAAAGTCCGGCAAGATTACACTAGTGGCACCAGCGTTGTGGTGCTGCGTGGGTGGGACGGCACGGCCTCGGCTGCGCACGCCATTACGTCGGGCGTCGTACACGGGGACGCGTCCGACTTCACGACCGCGCCGGCGCAGACGTCGCAGGCCGTGATGGGACCGCTTGGGCGCGTGCGCACCATAGCGGCCTATGGCGCGGCGGGGGCGATTGCACTGCCCCAGCCCGGCACGGACGCGGTCGCCATTATCAACGGCACGGCCGCGCTGGCCATGACGCTCGCCAACCCGGCGAAAGACAATGACGGCGACGTTCTGTGCATCGTGGGCAACGGCAAAGCCGCGCACACGGTGACCTACACGGCGGGTCTCGGCAACGCCGGCAGCAGCTATGACGTTGGCACGTTTGACGCTAACGGCCAGTGCTGCTTGTCGCTGATTGCGGCCAACGAAATTTGGGTGCCGCTATCGTCGCCGTTGTCCGGCACGCTGACGTCAATCGACATCGCCATCGCGTAAGCGGGGCGACCACCACTTCGACGCACGAGGGCCGCATGGGGCGGCTCTCGTGTGTGTCGCGTAAGGAGCGTTATGGGCATTGTGCTGGGACCGGAAAACGAAACCGCAAAAGAACTAAAACGCTGGGATACCCCCAAACGCCTCGGCGGCATGAACGCCGACGGCAAAGACGAATTTCCAAAAATGGTTTACAAGGCTGACCGGTGGACAAACGGGAAAACCATGTGCGGTCACCCAGGCGTCGCCACGGGTGAGCCGATTGCGACCGCGTTTACCGCCGCGTGCCAGCGCACCGTATTTGACGGGGACGAGTATGCCAGTGCCAGGCGCGCTGCTTGGTACGATTCCCCCGAACTAGCAATTAAAGCGTTTGAGGCCGCGCAGCGCGGTGTGGCCGACGCGGTCGCCGAAGAGCAGTATCGCGTTAACCGTATGAGCGAAAGCGCGCAGGCGGAGTTCCGCGACGCGCAAGCGGGTGAAGAGCATGTGCCCGACCCCCCAGCGCCAAAAAAAGCCCCCAAAGGCGCGCGGCGCTGACCGCACACGGAAGGAGATTCTTATGCGACTGTTGAGCGCTTTCGCGCTTGTCGCCAGCTTTGTGTTGGTCTTGTCGGCCCCTTCGGTCACCGCCACGCAAGGCCAGTCCGGCACGCGCGTGGTGTGTACCGTTGTCAACAACAGCGGCACGTCTCTCACAGCGTTCACGGGCACTGGGTGCGTGGGGCGCGATGCGCAAACGGCGTTGTTGATTACGTCCATTACGGCCAGCGCCAGCGTAATTGCTACAACGACCACGGACCAGCAGTTGACGTTAAAGTATGGGACCGGCTCGGCGTGCGGCACGAGCACCACCACCGCGTGGTCGGCTTACAATCTGGCGTTTGCGCCCCTTCACGCGACATTTAACGAACCGCTCCGCATTCCTGGCGGGAACGATTTGTGTTGGATACACGCAGCGACGGGCAGTAAAACGTTTATCGTAGTGGGTTATCTCGCACCGCAGTAAAGCGCGCATTGTGGGTGGCTGAATTGATGCGGTCAACCCGATGGGTGGTGTGTTGTTGGTTACGTAACCGTGACCCGCGCAGAGGGCGCCGATGACGGTCACAGAATTAATTACCTCTTCGCTGCGTCGTATTGGGGTGGTGGCGCAAGGCAATTCGCCGAGCGGCGAAAACCTGAACGACGGGCTACAGGTCTTAAACGATTTTGTTGACGCCATGAGGGTCCAACGCCTCATGCTGTACGCGTCGCAAGAAACCACGTTTACAATCAGCGCCAACACCCGCGACTATTCGGTCGGCTCGGGTCAAACGGTCAACGTGGCACGCCCGGCGTTTGTCACCAGCATTGGTGAAGTGTCGCCGGTGCGGTATTACAACAGCACTAATAGCGTGTTGACGTGGATTCCGCTCCCGCTGATGACGGATCAAGAATGGCGTTCCGTCCCAAACAAAAACATCACAAACGTGTTGCCAACCCGCGCGTATTACAACCCGACCATCCCGACCGGAACCCTGACGTTGTGGCCTACGCCGACGTCCTCGACGTTAATTGGGGTATTGTTTTCCCCCATTGCGGTCAGCGAGTTTGCGCTGGGCGACACGTTGTCGTTGCCGCCGGGGTATCGGCGGTTTTTGCGCGACAACCTGGCGGTGGAACTGGCAACCGAATTTGACCTTGCGCCAACGTCAACGCTGATGACAAGCGCAATAGAATCCAAAGCCGACGTCGAACGTATCAATATGCGGTTATCTGAGCTGCCCATTGACGCAATGTGGAGCGGTCGGGGACCGTATTACAACATCGAGACAGACTCGTGAAGTTTCCGGTATTTGTCAACGGCGCGTATCGGTCGCAGTCGCCCATTGCAGACGACGAGCGCACAATTAACTGGTATCCCGAGCCGATAGAAAGCGACGGCGCGACGACGCGCATTGCGTTATACCCAACTCCAGGCTCGAATTTGTGGTGTTCGGTTACCGAGAGCGCGGCCGGACGTGCCGCGTTTGCCATGAATGGGCGGTGCTTCTTTGTGATTGGCACAAAGTTGGTTGAGGTGTATTCGGACAAAACCTACACCGTGCGCGGCACGCTTGAGGTCGATTTGAACCCGGCGACCATCTGCTCAAACGGCGAGAACGCGGATCAACTGTTTATTACCTCCGGCGGAAAAGGTTATTGCTACGCGTTGAACACAAACACGCTGACAGAGGTCATTGCGTCCGGCTGCACGATGGGGGCCATGTCGTACAGCTATTTTCAATATCTGGACGCCAGCACGAGCAAATTTTATATTTCGGAGCCGGCGGATGGGTTGACGTGGGACGCGACGCAGGTGCAGGGCCGCACAATTGGTCCAGACCCGTGGAAGGCGCTGGTGGTGTCAGGTGGGCAGACATGGCTGTTGGGCGAGCAGACGAGTGAAGTCTGGTATAACGGCGACGAAGACCCGTTCCCGTTTGTACCGGACCAATCCGGTGGTCTGGTCAAGGTGGGTATTGCGGCGCCGTTTTCGGTGTGCGTAGCAAACGACGCGGTGACGTGGCTTGCCACCACCAAAGAAGGCGGTCTACAGGTCATGTCCGCGCGCGGCGTGGTGCCGCAGCGCATCAGCGACTTTGCGCTGGAGTTTGCGCTGGCCAGCTACGGCGACGTCTCCGGGGCGACTGGCGAGACGTATCGCGAGCTCGGGCATACCTTTTACGTGCTGTCGTTCCCAAGCGCCGGAATTACGTGGGTCTACGACTTTGCGACTGGCAAATGGCACCAGCGCGGAACGTGGATTGAAGAAAACAGCGCGTACGACGCGTGGCGCCCGACGTGGCACGCGGCGGCGTTTGACGATGGCGTGCATTTGTGGTGCGACCGGGAAACCGGCAACATTTACGAAGTCAATACGGACTATTACGTGGATGTCGATGACCGCGTGTTGCGTCGGGTGCGCCGCAGTCCCACGTTAGAAGCCGAAGGCCAGTGGCTGACGCACTCGGTACTTGAAGTGGTGGCCGAAACCGGCTTGGGGTTGCAATCAGGTCAGGGTTCAAACCCGCAAGTGCTGTTGACGTACAGCGACGACGGCGGGAAAACGTGGAGCAATGAACGCTCGGAATCGCTGGGAGCTGTGGGTCAATATCGGCGCCGGGTGCAATTTTGGAAGCTGGGTGGCTCGTATCGACGGACCTACGAAATTGTTGTCACGGACCCCATTCCGGTGCGCGTGCTTGACGGCTGGACCAATGTGCGCGCACACGCATCAAACCGAAGGCAGGTGGCGTAATGCCGTTTACGAGTGCGCCGATGCCCGTGGGCGACGAGCTGGTGTTGCGCGACCGCACCATCTCCGAAGTCTGGCGGCTGTGGTTTCGAGAAACCAAGCGCGTGGTTGACGCCACGCCGGAACGGGTGGTGACCAAACAGTTGACAGCGCAAAGCGCGTCAATTGCGACAACGTCGTTACCAGTGTCGGTGACGACCGGTTTGTGGCGCGTGAGCTGGGCGGCGCGCATTACCAGGGCGGCAACGACAAGTTCAAGCCTGACGGTCACCATCGGCTGGACGGACACGGTGGCGCTAACCTCCAGTGGCGCGGCGCTGACGGGCAACACCACGACGACGTCGCAAAGCGGCATGTTGTTGATCGCGGCAGACGGCAACACCCCGATGACCTACGCAACCACGTATGCGAGCGCGGGCGCTACCACCATGCAATACAAGCTCGACATTGTGGTCGAGCGCGTCAACGCGTAAGAGGACACGATGGCTATTTATCCACCACGAAACGCCTACGAGGCGGCATGGCAACAATGGAATTACGGCGGCGGGGCAGAACGGGGAGACCCGGCGCCACGTCCCGAAGACTACCTCGACGTTAGAGACTATGCCGATTGGCGATATTCCATTGGACCTGTCCGTGTGAATGCGCCGACCAGTCCGTCGCCGTCGAGCCCGGCGCCGTGGAACCCGTCTTCGGTGCCCAACCGTGGCACACAAGAAGCGAGTTTGGATGAGTGGAACCGCGCAATGCGCCAGTCGCCGGTGTATCAGGCTTTCATGCGGAGCCATGGTTTGCCCACCGACGGCCGCGTCAAGCTGTCGCGGCAGCAACAGGTGGCCTTGGAAGCGGCGCTGGCCGCACAAGGAATTCGGTTGCCCAGCTCAATGCATATCGACCAGGGCGGCAATCTCAACCAAAAGAACCGCACCGGGCGCAACGTGGCGATTGGCGCAGGCGTGACGCTCGCGACCTTGGCGACGATGGGCGCAGCGGGTGTCGGTCCGATGGCGGGGATGTTTAGTGGCGGCGCCATCGCCGCTCCGGCGGTCGCACCGATTGTGCCTGCTGCGGCGTCAACCGTGGCACCGGTAGCCGGAGCTGGGACGCTCGCGGCGAGTGCGACGGCGATGCCGTGGGCTCCATTCACGGCCGGTGTGGCGCCTGGCGTGGGTGGCTCGATGGCCGCTGGCGGCGCGGGGACCGCGAACCTCGTGCGGAACACCGTGGCACCGTCTGCCGGACGCTGGATTGGTCGCGGCGACAACGCGACCAACCTAATCTCGACCGGGGCGGGATT
>Ga0194131_10007502_pt1 | contig 14645 bp, 17 predicted proteins | sample TA2KigO120mmetaG_FD_148631 | JGI IMG/M metagenome (GOLD analysis project Ga0194131, IMG submission 148631) | Freshwater microbial communities from Lake Tanganyika, Tanzania - TA2015053 Kigoma Offshore 120m | ecosystem: Environmental > Aquatic > Freshwater > Lake | place: Tanzania: Lake... | reverse complement strand
TCGTCGTGGCGCGCGACACCGACAATGACCCCGCGATGCTTCGCCGAGGCATCCGTGCGCTGCGCGGCGCGCGCGAAGTCACGCCCGTCAGCGTCTCGGTCAAGGACATGAGCGCGCTCGGCAAGCCGACATCCGCGCGAGCGATCGAACTCGACATCTCGACGCTGCCGAAGGGCATGTACGTCGTCCAACTCGAGGTGTCCGTGGCCGGCCAGTACGTGATCCGCGCCGACCATCGGATCGAGATCATCGGGCCGTAGGCACGGCGGGCCACGGCTTCGCGCACGGCGCGCGGTCCGCTAGCTTGCGCCGCGTGAAACCCACGACGCTGCGCGCACTCGCGCTGTTTATTGCGGCCCTCCAGGCGAATCCGCGACTGTCCTCCGCCCAGGACTCCATGCGCGCGCCGGCCACGAAGGCCAGCGATTCAACGCAGGTCCGGCAGCCGACGAAGGCCGGGACGAACACGACGAAGAACGGCGCGAAAGCCGGTTCAAAGGCCGCTCCCACCGAGGCCGCGCCGCGCGTCAATGCCGAAGCACGGCGCGACTCGATCCTGAATGCGATGTGGCCAGTGAAGGGACCGGATCCGCTCCCGGGCTCGATCCTCCCGAACAAGCGCATCATCGCGTTCTACGGTAACCCGCTCTCGACACGCATGGGCGTGCTCGGCGAGTACGAGCCCGACGACATGCTGCGCCGCCTCGACGCCGAAGTGGCCGCGTGGAACGCCGCGGACCCGGCGACGCCGGTCCAGCCGGCGCTGCACCTGATCGCCGTCGTCGCCCAGGCGGGTCCTGGCCGCGACGGGAAGTACCGGCTGCGGATGGATTCGTCATTGATCGAACGCGTCGCGGGCTGGGCGGCCCGCCGCAATGCGCTGGTATTCCTCGACATCCAGGTCGGGCTCTCGACGCTCGAACAGGAGCTGCCACGCCTCAGCGGGTTCCTGTCGCGCCCGAACTTCCATCTCGGGATTGACCCGGAGTTTTCGATGAAGAACGGTGGGATTCCCGGCAAGCGCATCGGGACGTTCGATGCGAGCGACATCAACTACGCCGCGTCCTTCCTCGCCGACCTGGTCACGAAGCACAACGTGCCGCCCAAGGTCCTCACGGTGCACCGCTTCACGCAGCGCGGGGTCACGAACTACAAGAACATCAAGCTCGACCCGCGGGTGCAGATCGTCATGCACATGGACGGCTTCGGCTCACCGACACTCAAGCGCGGCACGTTCCGCAACTATATCAAGGCCGAGCCCGTGCAGTTCGTGGGCTGGAAGCAGTTCTTCAAGCCGAAGAACGACAACCCGCGGACGACGATCGCGGAGATCCTGAAGCTCTGGCCGAAGGTGCTGTACATCCAGTACCAGTAGTTCCTTGGCGAGGAGGCACCCATGTCCGGAGCGCGTGTCGTTCGAGTGATGAGCGGGATCCTGGTTGCCGGGCTCGGCATCTACGCCAGCGCGCGACTCGGTATCTACGCGGAGCAGGATGACGCGCCCGGCGGCGTGGTGATCGCCGCGATACTGATGATCGGGTCGGTGGTACTCGGCGGGTGGATCGCGCGGGGGCGCAGCGCGACGCGCTTTTCGTTTTCGGTGTGTCGTACACGCTGCTCGAGACGCTGACAATCGCGGCACTGCTTACCGGTTCGAGCGCTGCGTCCGCATCAGGGTCGCTCGCGTTGGCGCGGCGGGCGGAGCGGAAGGAGTTGAAGAGCGGCGGGTAGGGGCTCGCTAGGGTTTCCCGACGGATCTGCGACCCGGCGCCAGCTCAACCCCCCGCCCCGCAAACCGCTTCTTCATCACGCGGATCGCCGCCGCGCTCGAATCCACTAGCGTCACGTCGCGACCGTGTCGGTCCGCCGCGTCACCGAAGCTCCCGCTGCCGGCAAAGAAGTCCAGCAGCCGGTCGCTCGGCTTCGTGTGCACCTTCACGATTCGCTCCAGAATCCCGAGCGGCTTCTGCGTCGGGTAGCCCGTCTTCTCGCGCCCCGTCGGGCTCACGATCGTGTGCCACCAGGTATCGGTTGGCAGCTTGCCACGCTTTCGCTTCTCCGGCGTCACGAGCCCCGGCGCCATGTACGGCAGCCGGTCGGACTCATTGGCGCGGAACGTGTACCGCTTGAGGTCGCGCACGTACCACAGGATCGTGTCGTGCTTCGCACTCCATCGCTTCGTCGTTCGCGCGCCGTAGTCGTACGCCCAGACGATCTCGTTCATGAAGTGATCGCGGCCGAACAGCTGGTCGAGGAACACCTTCACGTAGTGCACCTCGCGCGAATCGAGATGCACCATCAAACCGCCTGTCGGGGCGAGTACGCGTTTCGCCTCAACAAGCCGCGGGCCCAGGAATGCCAGATAGTCATCGAACTGATCCGCGTACGCCGCGCTCGCGACCGACTCCACCGCGTACCGGTGCCCGCCGAACCCCGTGCGCGTGCCCGACACATCCCGCCGTGCCCGGACGCGCGAACGGCTCTGGCTCCGCCCTGTGTTGAACGGCGGATCTATATAGATGAAGTCGTAGCTGGCGTCGGCGAACCGGCCCAGGATCGCCAGATTGTCGCCGTGGTGGATCGTGATCACACCACCAAGCTAGTCACCGCTAAATCAGCGCCGCCGCCAGGAGCCACGCCGCGATCACGCAGCCGGCCACGACCTTGAACGCCGTCGCGATCGCCCGTCCGATCGTTGCACCCGTCGCCGCGCGTGTCGCCCCCTCCGCCGAGGCGCCCCGCGACAGTTCCGCGACCAGCGCGCCGGCAAAACCACCGGCGAACGCGCCGATCACCGACCCGATCACCGGGATGGGCACGCCCACCACCGCGCCGATCAACCCGCCGATCAGCGCGCCCCACGCGCCGCGCGTCGAGCCGCCGTATTTCTTCGTGTACTTGGCGGACATCGCCATCTCAAGCACTTCGGCCACCACGGCGATCGACGCGCACCCCGCGAGGACCAGCCAACCAAACGGCGCAACCGGCGCGAGCCAGAGCAACACGCCGCCGGCAACCAGCATCAACCAGAGCCCGGGTAGCCCCAGCGGGATCAGGAAGAGCGAAATCAGCAGGGTAACAGCGAAGAGGATGATCATGTCTGCTCCGGAGGCGCGGCGTGAACGCCGAACAGACCCCCTACGACGCCGCGGGCTCCCGGGTTCCACCCGCCGGCCGCATCATGGCGACGGCTGTCTGGCTGCACCCGGTCTTGAACTCCCACGTGTTCGCGATCGCGCTCGGAGCGCTGGCGCGATCGGCCGGCACAAAACCAAACTGCGGGAACCACCGGTCGGCGGTCGTCGTGAGCAGGTAGAGATCGAGGTCGCGCGCGTCGGCATTGGCGAGGAGCCGCAGCACCAGTGCGCGCCCGATCCCGGTGGACCGCTGGTCATCGCGCACAACGATGGAACGGAGCAAGGCCGCGCCGGTTCCCACCACCTCCAGCGCGCCAGCGGCGACGATCGCTCCCTCTCGCTCCGCGACTACTGCATCGTTCGGCGTCGCACGAACGATTTCCCCAATGCCTGTCGTCGGCAGCGCGGCCGCGGACAGGAGCGCCTCAATCGCGGCGATATCGGCAGCGGTAGCCGACCGAAGCGTTGCACCCATTGAGCTGGTTAAGACCATCAGGCCCACCTGAGTTGGGAGTGTGAAATCTGGCTGCGTCCCCGCCGAGCCGCGACTCACGCGGCTCGCGACTCAACGGGGATCCGCAGCGGTACGATGCGCGACCTACTTACTGTCGCAGCAACCCGGCGGGCAGCAGGGCGCCGTCTGCGGCGCGCTGCGCACCGCATGGATGGCGCGCGCATACACCGTGGGACGCATGTGCTGAACGGACATCTGAACCTCCATCAAAAAAGGTTGATATAACGACCGCTCGACGACCGAGCGGGTAATGCACTTCGGTTATGAGGCGATCGGGACTCCGAGCTCGCCCAGCAGCGCTCTTACCCTGGCACTGATCTCATCACGGACCGCCCGCACTCCACCGGCATCCAGGTCGCGCGGGTCCGGCAGCGGCCAATCGTCGCGGCGCTCGGCGGGAACCCACGGGCAGGCATCGCCGCACCCCATCGTGACCACACGGTCCCAGGGCTGGTCGCGCATCGCGTCTACGGACTTCGACGAATGCAACGCCATGTCGTAGCCCAGCTCGCCCATCGCCATAATAGCCTTGGGGTTCACCGTACCCGACGGCCGCGAGCCGGCGCTCGCCGCCACCACCCGGTCGCCGCCGAGCATGCGCGCGAAGCCCTCCGCCATCTGGCTGCGGTTCGAGTTCTCGACGCAGATAAACAGCACCCGCGGCACGCTCGGCGCAGGAGCCGCGGTCACCGGCAGCAATCCCCAAGCACGCGGAGCCAGCGCTGCGCGGGCGCGCGCGCCAGGTCCCGCACGATGTCATGCACGACCTGCACCGCCTCGGCGTTGATCGCGTAGTACGACCACCGCCCCTGTTTCCGGTCGGTCACCAGGCCCGCTTCCTTCAGGACCTTGAGGTGGAACGAAAGCCGCGACTGCGCGATGCCGCCCAGGCCGTCCTGCAGTTCGCACACGCAAAGCTCGCCGCCCCGGAGCATCTGGAGGGCGGCGATCCGCGTCTCATCGGAGAGCGCGTGAAAGAACGCGGCGGCCTTCGCGACGTCGGACCCATGAACCGGTGCAAGCGCAGTGGATGCCATGGCTCAATAATATCAAGTTTTCTTGATATGTCAAGTCCTGCGTCCGGATTGCGTATTTTCCCGGCCATGCGCTACACCCAACTTGGCAACTCAGGCCTCACCGTTTCACGCCTCGCGCTCGGCTGCATGACGTTCGGCTCTTCCGCGTGGCGGAAGTGGGTGCTGGATGAGCCGGCGGCACGTCCGTTCTTCAAGCAGGCGATTGACGGCGGCATCAACTTCTTCGACACGGCCGATTTCTATTCGCTCGGCGTGAGCGAGGAGGTCACGGGACGGGCGTTGCGCGACATGGCGAACCGCGACGAGATTGTCGTCGCGAGCAAGGTCTATTTCGAGATGGGCCAGGGCCCCAACATGCGCGGGCTCGGCCGCAAGCACATCGTGCAGGCCTGCGAAGCGTCACTCCGCCGGCTGGGCATGGACCGGATTGACCTCTACTACATCCATAGATGGGACCCGACGACGCCGATCGAGGAGACACTGGAGGCGCTGCATGACCTCGTCCGCGCGGGCAAGGTCTTGCACCTCGGCGCGAGTTCGGGCCCCGCGTGGGAGATGATGCGCGCGCTGTCGCTCAGTGAGCGCCGCGGGTGGGCCCGGTTCGTCGCGATGCAGAACCATTACAACCTCGTGTACCGCGAAGAGGAGCGGGAGATGCTCCCGCTCTGCCGCGCGGAGGGCGTTGGGGTGATCCCCTGGAGCCCGTTGGCGCGCGGGATGCTGGCGCGACCGCGCCCGGGCGACGACAAGCTGACGAGTGGTGGCACAAATCGCGCGCAGCTCGATGCCTACTCCGCGCAGCTGTACGATTCGCCCGACGACTGGGACATCGTGGACGCCGTCCAGCGCGTCGCCACCGCCCGTGGGGTTACGATGGCCGAAGTCGCGATGGCGTGGCTGCTGGGCCGCCGCGGCGTGGCTGCCCCAATAATCGGGGTCACGAAGCCAGAGCAGCTGGACGCGGCGATTCGCGCCGTCGAGTTGACGCTGACCGACGCCGAGTGCGCGGCACTGGAAGCGCCGTACCGGCCGCACGCGGTGAGAGGCTTCGTGTTCGGGGAGCAGCGCTAGGGAGCCCGACGCACCCCGACATCATGTAGTCCCTTTGCCGACGCCCACCGGGCCGTCCGTTTCGTATGCTGCGGGCGTAAGCGAACGGAGGGTACGATGATCCGGGTTCGAGATATCATGACGCGCGATGTCGTCGCCTTCGCGCCCGAAACCCCACTCGTCGAGGCGATCGAGACGCTCGCCGAACGCCACATCAGCGGTGCGCCGGTCATGCGCGGCGACGCGATCGTCGGCATCCTCACGTCGAGTGACATCCTCGAGTTCGTCGCGGCCAATCCGACCGCGCTGGCGGAGTTTGGCGACGAGGCCAACCTGCCCGACACCCGATGGAGCGCCCTGTCCGGACACCTCGTCAGCGAAGCCATGTCCGGCGGGCCGCCAAGCACGATACCTCCCGACGCGCCGGTGCAGGCCGCCGCGGCGATGATGCGAGAAGCTGGAATCCATCGCGTGTTCGTGGTGGACCGCGAAGAAGTCGTTGGCGTGGTGACATCGCTCGACGTCACCCGCGCGCTCGCCGACCGTCGCGTCGGGAATCGCACATACGTCTTTCCCAATCAGTAGGAGGAGCCATGACAACCAGTAAGCTGATCCGCCGCCCCGCGTGGGCCAACATGCCACTCGCCGATGCGTTTCCGATGCGGAACCGGATGCGCGCGTTCTTCGACGACCCGTTCTTCCGCCTCATGGAAGAGCCGCTGACCGACGACGCGCTCCCGGAAGCGATCGGGTGGGTGCCGATGGTGGATGTCGCCGAGACGACGGACGAGTACCTGTTCACGGCGGAACTGCCGGGCATGAAACGCGAAGACGTGAAGATCGCCTGGGAGCAAGGCGTGCTCACGCTGCGTGGGGAGAAGATCCGTGAAGTGAAGAAGGACGAAGGCCGGAAGTTCCACCTGTTCGAGCGGACGTACGGCGCTTTCCAGCGCTCGTTCACGCTCCCCGAGCAAGTGCTTCCGGACAAGATCATCGCCGAGATGAAGGACGGCGTGCTGTTGATCCACGTCCCGAAGGCGCCCGAGGCGAAGGCCGCGGCGCGGCGGATCAAGGTGAAGGTCAACTAGACCCCATCACAGGAGGGCGAACCGCCGGTCGCCGCCCGCGCGGCCGGCGGTTCGCTACTTCACCCGCCTCCCATGCTTCATCACGAGCACGACGTCACGCAGCACGCCGATGTCGCGGAGCGGGTTGCCGCGCACGGCGATGATGTCCGCGCGCTTCCCGACCGAGACAGTACCGTAGTCCCGCTCGACGTTCATCGCGACCGCCGGCCAGAACGTCGCGGCGCGAATCGTTTCCATCGGGTCCATGCCGTAGGTGCGCACCCACGTGACCATCTCCGCGATCGTCGCGGGGCCGTGGAAGTTCGCGGGGACGCCGGCGTCGGTCCCGATCAGGAGACGCGCGCCTGACTCGCGCAGCTGCTGGAACTTCCGCGCCAGCGTGGGCTTCCGGCTTGGCACGAACCGATAGTACGTGAGCGTATCCAGCCGCGCGAGCGAGCGACGGATATCCGTGACCACGGAGTCCGCGAGCCCGAGGCGCCAGGATGGATCGTCGAGGAACTCGATGTCGTCGCGGCGCGCGTCGAAGTTGGTCAGCACGTCAATCGTCGGCGTCCAGAAGATCGGCGGCCGGTTGCCCTGCGCGGCGCGCTCGCGCAGCGCCTGCATCGCATCCGCCGGATACTCGGGTGACGTGGCGACGCCCGTGTGCTCGAACCCGTCCACGCCGGCGGCGAGTCCGCGCCGGATTTCCTCCGGCCGATGCGCGTGCGCGATCACGGGCAGGCGGAACTTGTGGGCTTCGTCCACGATGGCGCGCACCTCGTCCATCGTCATCTCGTCCTGGTCAATCAGCTTGACCACATCCACCTTCGCCTCGGCGAGCCATCGCACCTTTGCGCGGGCGTCCTCCGGGCCGTTCACGCCCCAACGGAACGCCTCGGTGCCGGGGTACGGCGCCTTCTGGATGAACGGCCCGCTCGCGTAGATCGTCGGGCCGCTGAGCTCACCGCGGTTGATTCGATCGCGTACTCGCGTGATCTCCCCGAGCGGCGCGCCCAGGTCGCGCACGCTCGTGACACCCGCGAGCAACGTTTGGCGGGCCGCCGCCGGCATGATCATGGGCTCGAGCAGCGGCGGGTACTTCGCGTCCCAGTGCGCGTAGTTCCCGTGGCCGGCCAGCATGAGGTGGACATGCATGTCCCAGAGCCCGGGTAGCACGTGCATGCCTTCCGTGCTGATCACCGTAGCGCCGCGCGGCACGGCGAGCGCGCCGACTTGCCCGATCGCGGTGATGCGGTCGCCCTGGACGAGCACGACGCTGTTCGTGAGCGGCGCGGCGCCGTGGCCGTCTATCAGCGTTCCGCCCACGAGCGCGGTGACCTGCGCCGGAGCGGGCTGTGCCTGTGCCGCTGCGGGTGCTGTCGTTGTTGCGCCGAATGCCGCCAGAACCATTCCGGCGGCAACCTGTGTCAAATGGAAGCGTGTGGTAGCCATGGCTACAACGGTATGCGCCAGCGAGCGTCGCTGCCACTTCCGCTCTCCACCGCCCTCCTCCACTTTCGACCGATGCAATCTCAACGCAAGACGCGATCCGGACTCCTGCTCGCCGCCGCAAGCGTAGCGCTCCTCCAGCCCTCGCGCGGCCACACGCAGGCCGGCCCTGTCGCCCTGCTTGTCGCTCCATCCGCGCGGGTCGCGGGCGTTGGCGGCGCCTGGGTGGCCGGTCGCGACGAGTACACGGTCTTCACGAACCCCGCGCAGGTCAACGCGACCACGCACTTTGGCGCGTCGTTCGGTACGATCGGCGGTGACACGCGTTCGCTCGCGACCGCGGGCGCCAGCACGATCGGCCCGTACACCTTTGGTTGGGGCGTTCACCTGCTCGACTACTCGATGCCGCGGTCGAATTCGGAGTACCCGATCCGCCCTACCACCCTCGCCCGGTCCGGCGACGCCGATGCATTCAGCCTGGTCGCGGTCGCGTCCGCACAGCGGACCATCAAGGGATTCCGCGTCGGGGTCGCCGGCAAGTACGCGGAGGACGTCGTACCGCGCGAGGCGACGACGAGCGCGCTGCTGGTGCTGCCGTCGCGCGCTGATGTCGTACTCGCCGATATCGGCGTGTCCCGGAATCTCTGGGTCGGCACGGCGGCGCTGTCCGTCAACAACATCGCCGCGCCGTACGCGCTGCGCGGGCGCACGTTCCCGGTGCCCTCGCAGGTCGCGCTCGGCTGGTCGGCGGTTCGGGGCGCGGGCCAGTTTGACTACGCCGTGTTTTCGCAGGTCGCGATGCGTCGCGAGGGATGGGTGGGCGCCGCCGGCGGCGCGGAGCTCAGCTGGGGTTGGATCGAGGGCTACCTGCTGACCGTTCGCGCCGGCGCACGGCGAACCGAGTGTGACGGCGAGAAACCGGTCACCGCCGGATTCTCGCTCAGCGCGGATCGCCTCGGGCTGGACTACGCGATCGGCAGCTACGACGGCAGCAAGCAATCGCACCGCATCACCGTGAGGTGGCGCTAATGACGCGGCTTACCCGCCCAATCGCCCGCGCAAGCACCCGCGCAAGCACCCACGCAAGCGCCCGGCCTGGTGACCGCGCGTTCGTTGCGCTCGCCGCCGTCGCGGCGGTGTCCGCCTGCTCACAAGCGCTGAAGTTCTCGCACAACGACTCGCGTGCCGTGCTTTCGCAGCAGACGATCACGGCGCCGAACCCGGCGCTGCCCGGCTCGTTTGCGATCAAGCGGCTCTACTACGGCTCCGGCACCGACAAGAACCGGCCAGAGTACCGCGACTCGGTGACGTACAAGACGAAGGCGATTGATATCTCCCCGTTTGTCACGATCCCGCCCGCACAGGCGGGCACGCGCAAGAAGTACTGGGGCTTCGACATGAAGGCCGTCCCGATCAACGGCCGCACTTGGTACCCGGAAGGCAACGGGCCATTCCCGCTGGTGCTCGTCGTGCATGGCAACCACAATCCGCAGGACTTCTCGGACCCGGGCTACGGTTACCTCGGCGAACTGATGGCCTCGCGCGGCTACGTGTTTTCTTCCGTGGACGAGAACTTCATCAACGGCCTCTCCGCGGAGAACGACGGCCGCGCGTGGATGCTGCTCAAGCACGTCGAAGCGTTCAAGCGTTTCACCGATTCCTCGGCCGGGCCGCTTTCAGGCAAGATTGACATGAGCCGGATCGTGCTCATGGGACACTCGCGTGGTGGCGAGGCGGCGGCCACGGCTGCGGCCTTCAACAAGCTGCGCTACTACCCGGACGACTTCCGCCAGCGCTTCAACTTCAACTTTGCGATCAAGGGCGTGGTCGCGATCGCGCCGGTGGATGGCCAATACCAGCCGTCATCCGTGCTCACGCCGCTGGAGAACGTGAACTACCTGCTGATCCACGGCTCGCATGATGGCGACGTCTCCACCTTCAGCGGGATCCGGCAGTACGACCGCCTGCGATTCGCCGACGGGCGACCGCATTTCAAGTCCATCCTCTACATGTACCGCGCGAACCACGGCCAGTGGAACTCCGTGTGGAACAACAAGGACAACGGACCGCGCAGCGGGCGCAATCTCGACCTCCGCACGCTGGTCCCGGCCGAGGACCAGCGGCAGTTCGGCAAGCTGGTGATCTCGGCGTTCATCGAGGCCACGCTCAACAACAAGGCCGAGTACCTGCCGCTGTTCCGTGATCACCGCACGGCTGGCCAGTGGTTCCCAAGGTCCATGTACGCGACGCGATTCCAGGAAACCGGCTACCGCCCGCTCGCGGAGTTCGACGAGGACGTGGACCTCACGACCGGTGAGCCCGGCGTGACGATCACGATGGACAGCCTCTCGACGTGGAAGGAAAACGTGATCCCCTTCCGCGGCCGCGGCACCGATAACCAGCGGAACAACGCCGCGTGGGTGGCGTGGAACAACCGCATCACGGGCCCCGACACCATGCGCTTCGGTCGGGCGGCGTCGTTCACGGTCACGCTCTCCGACTCGCTCACGCGCGTGCTGGCGCCGACCGATCGTGGCGCGATCTACCTGAGTCTCGCGGTGACCAAGGATCGTCCGGGCGCGCGGTCGCTTCCGCGCGATACCACGACCCGTGACACGTCCAAAGCGGCGGTTGCGGCGCGCCGCAAGGCCGCAGCCGACTCGGCCAAACGCGCGCCCAAGCCGCCCAAGTACAATGCCGATGCCGACACCGTGCCGGTGGACCTCACGATCGAAATGACGGACAGTGACGGCCGCACCGCGCGCATGCCGCTCACGCGCTACGGCGTCGTGCGCCGGCCGCTGGAGATCAAGGTGTACCGCCGCAAGGGCCGCGACGCGCAGCGCTTTGCAAACCTGTTCGAGTATGTGCCGCAGACCTATGTGCTTCCGCTCGCGGACTTCGCCGCGACGAGCGGCTTCCAGCCGTCCAAGCTCCGTTCCGTGCGACTCGTCTTCGACAAGACCGTGCTCGGCGGGCTGATCGTGGACGACATCGGCATCAACCCCAGCATGGACGCCATGTACCTGGCGAACCCGGCGAGGTAAGCCGCGCGGTAGGCCGACGCGCGCGAATCGTTAGTAAGGGAATCTCCGGGGCGCGCGGTCGAATCACTGACAGCGCGCCCCGGCCCGTTTCGTAACGTGCTCTTGTCGCCACTCAGGAGCGTGTTATGCGACGCCACATTCGGATCCTCCCGGCCACTCTCGCCGCCTTTGCCCTGGTCTTTGCCGCCGACGCCTGCGCGCCGGGTATCTCGGTCGGCGTCAACACGGCCACCGACCTCCGGCCGGCCGCGTACCGCACGTTCTCGTGGGAACTGCCTGACGAGTTCCCGACCGGCGACGCCCGGCTCGACAACAACCCGTTCTTCGTGCGCGAACTCCAGAACGCGGTTGCGACCGAGCTGGCCAAGATCGGGCTTCGCGAAGCGAGCGATGCTTCGGACCTGGTGGTGCATTTCCACGCCACCGTTCGGGACCGCGTGGACGTGTATGAAGCGGATCGCCGCGCCGGTTACGACATCACCGGTTACCCGGCGGGGTCACCGCTGGTGCAGCAGTACGAAGAGGGCACCGTGCTCGTGGATGTCGCTGAGCGCACCAGCAAGAAGTTGATCTGGCGCGGATGGATGCAGACCGACCTCTCCGGCACCATCGGCGACAATGCCGCACTCGGCGAACGGGTGCGTCGCGGGATGAAGGTGCTGTTCACCCGGTTCCCGAAGACCGCGATCTCGGCGCCGTAGGCGCGGTACGGGCCTAGCGCCGCTCGGCGGCCAGCGTCTTCACCGCCTCGACGAACGTGTCCACCTCGTCGAGCGCGGTGAAGACGTTTGGGGTCACGCGAACGCCCTCCCACTCATTCGGCACGAACCGGGGGCGCACGTGAACGTTCCACCGCCGCTGCAGCGCGTCGGTCAGCGCCTGCGCGCCCATGCCGCCGAGCCGCATCGCGCCGAGCGCGCAGGCCTGCGCCGGGTCGAAGCTGGTGAGCAGCTGCACACCCGGCACGCGCTCGACACCGCGCATCCAGCGCTCACGCAGGTACCGGAGCCGCGCGGCCTTCCGCGCCGGCCCGATCTCCTCGTGAAACGTCAGTGCGTCGGTGATCGCCGTGCGGATCGCCAGCGGGTATGTCCCGATCTGCTCGAACTTCCGGATATCGTTGTCCTGCCCGGGATCCGCCGCGAGGAGCGGCCACACGGTGGGGATCAACTCGCGCCGGACATAGAGAAACCCGTTCCCAACCGGCGCGCAAAGCCATTTGTGGAGGCTCGTGCCGTAGAAATCGCAGCCGAGCTCGTCGCGCGTGAACGGGAACTGCGCGAACGTGTGACCGCCATCCACGACCGTGAGGATCCCGCGCCGCCGGGCCTCGTCGCAGATGCGCTTGACCGGGAAGATCTGCCCGGTCGTGTACGTCATGTGGCAGATGTGAATCACGCGCGTCTTTGGCGTCACGGCGCTGAACACGCGGTCATACAGCAGGTCCAGCGACGGCGGCGGCACGGGGAACGGCACCAGCTTGAGTACTACACCGTCGCGGCGCTCACGCTGGCGCCAGGCCGTGATCATGCGCGGGTAATCCTGCGTCGTGGACACGATCTCATCGCCCGACTGCAGGCGCAGGCCCATCTGTACGATCTGCAACGCCTCGCTGGTGTTGCGCGTGATCGCGAGTTCCTCGCGGTCGCAGCCGAACGCGCGCGCCAGCTTGGTGCGCACCAGCTCGACCTGCGGCCCCAGCAGGTCGTCCACGTACAGCGACGGGCTCATGTTCGTGATCGTCCAGTACCGCTGCATGGATTCGCTCACCACACGCGGCGCCGGGCTCACGCTGCCGGAGTTGAGGTTGATGTGGTTGGCGTCGATCGTGTAGGCCTGGCGCACCCGCAGCCAGAACGCCTCGTCTTGCGCGGCTTGTTGCGCGCTCAGGTGCCGGATGGGCTCAACCGCTTCGCGGATCAGGGCGGTTGCGTCGGGCCGCAGCGTGACCGGCGCGGCGGCGAAAACGGACCCGGCGGCTGCCGCCCCGCCAACGGCGCTGCCAACGGCGCTGCCAACGGCCCCGCCGGTCGTGGCGAGGAATTTCCGACGATCCATCGTTCGCTCCCGTTCTGCGGTCGCGCGGAAGATAACGCTTCCCCTACTTTGCTCGCATGACCTGGGCCGCCATCACCGGCTGGGGCGCGTGCATGCCGCCCGCCGTGCTCACCAACGCCGACCTCTCGACGATCCTCGACACGTCCGACGAATGGATCACCACGCGCACCGGCATGAAGGAGCGCCGGGTGTCGCACGTGTCCGCGATGCAGCTCTCGACCGTCGCGACCAGGCGGGCGCTCGCCTGCGCGGGGCTGGACGCCGGCGACGTCGAGATGATCATCTACGGCAGTTGCAGCTACGAGGAGCAGGTGCCGAACGCGGCGTCCGGCGTGCAGGCGGCGATCGGCGCGAATCGCGCCGCGGCAATGGACCTCAACACCGCCTGCACGAGCTTCCTCTACGGGCTCTCCACCGCGACCGCGATGATCCGCACCGGCGTCATCAAGAACGCGGTCGTCATCGGCGTCGAGCTCATCAGTCGCTACATGGACTGGAGCAACCGGAACGTCGCGGTGCTCTTCGGCGACGGCGCGGCCGCGGTCGTGCTCCAGGCAAGCGACACGGAATCCGGCGTGATCGGCAGCGTGCTGGGCTGCGACGCCGAGGCACGCGAAGTGCTGCGCGTGCGCGGGATCGGCTGCGGCTACGCCGGCCGCGGCATCATGCTCGGCGACACCGCCTGGGATTTCGACGGCCCGGCAATCTTCAAGCGCGCCGTCAAGGCGATGAGCGAGGCCTCGGGCCGCGTGCTCGAAGGCGCGGGCAAGACCGGCGCGGATGTGGACCTCGTCGTGCCGCATCAGGCGAACCTGCGGATCATCGAAGGCGTCGCCAAGTACGCCGGCATCCCGATGGAAAAGGTGATGCTCACCGTGGAGCGCTACGGCAACATGAGCGCGGCGACCGTGCCGGTCGCACTGGTCGAGGCCCTCGAGGCGGGGCGCGTGAAGCCCGGCTCGCTGCTACTGATGCCCGGATTCGGCGGCGGGCTCACCTGGGCGTCGCTGCTCGTGAAGTGGGGCGAGCGCGTGACTCCCACAGGTGTCAGCGACGTCGCACTGCCCGCGCCAACGAAGACCGCGCTCGAGATGGTGCACGAGATTCGCGCGAGCCAGGATCCGCACGGGCGATCGGCCGCGGCGCTGGCGACGCCGTTTGTGGCCTAGAAGCAGTTTCTAAACCCTCGCTCGGTCGTTTGAGAGGAAGGTGGCCTCGCTCCGAGCGGGGTGATGATGAAAGTCGAGCTGACGGATGCGCAGTGGGCCCACATTTCCCGT
>Ga0194131_10007495_pt1 | contig 14650 bp, 18 predicted proteins | sample TA2KigO120mmetaG_FD_148631 | JGI IMG/M metagenome (GOLD analysis project Ga0194131, IMG submission 148631) | Freshwater microbial communities from Lake Tanganyika, Tanzania - TA2015053 Kigoma Offshore 120m | ecosystem: Environmental > Aquatic > Freshwater > Lake | place: Tanzania: Lake... | reverse complement strand
GCCGCAGTCAGCCGATAGTCGAGCGCGCTCAAGTACTCGTTCCATTGTCCGAGCGTGCGCGGGCCGGCGATCGCCGCGGCGACATGGGCGTTGGCGAGCACCCAGAGCAGCGCGAACTGGCCCGCGCTCAGGCCGCGGGCGCGGGCGCGGGTCGCGAGCTTGGCCGCGAACGCGACCGATTCTTTCCGCCACTCGGTCATCATCAAGCGGCGGTCGCGGCGCCCGGCCCGGCTGTTCGCGGGCGCCGGCTCGCCCCAGGCGTACTTCGCGGTCAACACCCCGCGCGCCAGCGGGCTGAACGGCACCACGCCGAGGCCATAGGAGGCGGCGGCCGGGATCACTTCGTCCTCGGCGACCCGGGTCGCCGCGTTGTAGCAAGGCTGGCAGGCGATCGGCCGCGCGACGTTCATCTGATCGCAAAGCCGGACGACCTCGGCCAAGCGCCAGCCGCGGATGTTGCTCAACCCGAAATAACGGGCCTTGCCGGCGCGGATCAGATCGCCGACCGCCCGCACCGCCTCCTCGAGCGGCGTCGTCTGATCGTCGACGTGAAAGTAATAAAGGTCGACATAGTCAGTCCTGAGCCGGCGCAAGCTCTGATCGATCGCGGCCATGAGGTGCTTGCGCGAGAGCCCGCGCGCGTTGGGCGCGGCCGGCCCGAACCCGACCTTGGTCGCGAGCACCCAGCGCGCGCGATCGCGCGCGATCAGGCGCCCGACGATCCGCTCCGAGTCGCCGTCGACATAGACGTCGGCGGTATCGATGAAGTTGATCCCGGCGGCGCGGGCACGGGCGACGATCCGCGCCGCTTCCCGCGCCGGCGTCTCGTTCCCGAAGGTGAGCGCGCCCAGGCACAGCGCCGAGACGCGCAAACCGCCGCGCCCGAGGGTCCGGTACTCCATCGCCCGCAGCCGCCGTTCGTTGCCGCGGTTCAATTCACCTTGCGGCCGACCACTTCCAAGACCTCGTCCTTGGTCATGACGTCGCCGAACTGCATGATGAAGGTCTCGAGCGTCGCCAGGTGCTCCTTGTCGGTGAAGGCGGCGCAGCAGTCGGACACCAGAACGACCTTGTAGTCGAGCGCCATCGCGTCGCGCCCGGTCGATTCGACGCAGACGTTGGTCTTGGTCCCGGCCAGGATCAGCGCTTCGATGCCGAGGCTGCGCAACAGCCGCTCGAGCGTCGAAGCGCCCGACGTGAACGCGCTATAGCGGTTCTTGGTGACGCGGAGATCGTCGCCGTGGATCGTCAAGTCCTTCCACAGCTTGGCGCCGTGGCCGTCGGGCTTGGTGTACTCGATCATGCGCGCGATCTTCACCGGGTCGCCGACGATGTGATCGAAAAAGCCCTTCCAGTCGGTCTTGGTGCCTTTGCCGTTGTTGGCATGGTTGACCCAGATCACGGTGACGCCGCGGCGGCGAAGCTCGTCGGCGAGCGCGTTGATCGCCGGCACCACGTCGCGCGCGACCGGGACCTCGGCCGGGGCGCCGGGCTCGACGAAGGTGTTCTGCATGTCGACGACGACGAACGCGGTCTTGGCCGGATCGAGCGAGTCGAACAGATGGACGCGGCCGCGGCGCGCGAGCACGCGATCGATGATGTCTTGGCCGATCTGGACTTTGTGCATGGATCTCCTCCCGGTCGCTCGTTTCTAGTGGACCGTCGGCGCGGTGGGCGCGGGCGGCTCGGTGATGTCGTCGGGCGCGCTGGTCGGCCCGGCCTGATGATGGACCATCTTCCAGGCGCCGGTTTCGCGCACGAACAGGTTGGTGGCGATCAGATACCCGCCCTCGACCCGCTCGTAGCAGATGACATAGGCGAAGTCGCCATGGACGGTCGCCTTGGCGCCCAAGCAGGCGATCCGGGGCGAACTGGCCGACGTCAAGATCGCGCGCCAGCTCGCGAGCACCGGATCGCGGCCCGCCAGCGCCTGCCAGCCCGGATGGATGCAAGCGACCGGCGCCGTGCCCGCCCACACCGCTTCCATCGCCGCCACGTCCTTGGCGGCGAAGGCGCGGTAGAACGCTTCGTTCGCCGCCAGTACCGCGCGCTCGTCCGCCGCCGCGCTCACGTAATGAACTTGGTGTAGCCGCCGTCGACGTTCCAGCACACCCCGGTGATGAAGCCGGCCTTGCGGTCGGATGCCAGGAACGCGACCGCCGCGCCGACTTCCTCGGGCTTGCCGGTGCGCTTCATCGGCAGATCCTTGGCGAGGTTGCGGAACACCTCCTCTTTGTCCTTGCCGACGTGGGGGATGAATTCGAGCGCGAGCTCCTCCCACAGCGGCGTCCGGATGAACGCCGGATTGATGCAGTTGACGCGGATGGTCGGACCGTAGTCCTGGGCCCAGGTCTTGGTGAGCGAGAGCATCGCCGCCTTGGCCGAGTTGTAGTCGCCCATGCCGCTGAAGCCCGAGTGGCCGCCGACCGAGGAAATATTGATGACGGTGCCGCCGCCTTGCTCCTTCATCGTCGCGATGGCGCGGCGCGTGGTGCGGATGCACGACCACAGATTGAGGTCGTAGATGTGGGCCCACTCCGCGTCGGGCTGCTCGAGCGAGCGCTTGATCGAGGCTTCGCCGCCGGCATTGTTGACCAGGACATCGAGCCGGCCCCACGCGGCGAGGGTCTCGTCGACGACGCGGTCGTTGTCGTTCTTGTCGGTGGCGTCGGCCGCGATGGTGAGGCACTCGGCGCCGAGCGCCTCGGCCTCGCGTTTGGTTTCGGCGAGCGCCGCCTTGCCGCGCGCGCTCACCGCGACGCGGCAGCCTTCGCGCGCGAGTTCGAGGACGATGCCCTTGCCGATCCCCTTGCTCGCCCCGGTGACGAGCGCGACCTTGCCCTTGAGCCCGAGATCCATGGCGCTTCCCCTGCTGGCGTTCTGGCCGGTAAGCGCGCCATCGTAGGGGGCGCCCCGGTCGCGCTCAAGCGGGCGAAAAAAGCGAGGCCCAGGGGCCTCGCTTTTCATCGGGTGTTGCGTCCGCCGGGCGCGCTCGCCAGGGCTTATCCGTGGCGAGCATCGTCCGGTCGGACCGAACGCGGGCCGGCGCCCGCGTTCGCGTTTACGCCGCGATTACCGCCGGATGATCCACATCACGATGCCGGCGGCAATCAGGCCGATCAGGCCGGCGCCGGAGAAGTTGGTAATCAGCTTGATCAAGTTGCCGGCGACGTCGGCGTTGATGAAGACGAGCGCGTTCGGAAACAGTATTTGCAGGACGACGCCGAGGCCGACGAGAACCAGGAACACCTCGATCAACTGCCGTAGCCAGCCAGTTACCCTATCCATTGTTGAACCCCGTTTTTGGTTGAACCGTTACACGGCACTAGTCACCGCCCGGCACCGTCGCGGGCGCGGACGATGAGGAACGCCACGATCGCCGCGGCAATAACGCCGATCAGACCGGCATTGCCGAGCTTGGTCATGAGCGCACCGATATTCGCGAACATGTCGATGCCGAACAGCTTCGGCACGTCGGCCGCGAACAACACTTGCAACAACGTCAACAACGCAATGACGTAAAGCACCAACTCCAGGATGTTCCAAAGCCACTTGCGAACTTCCGCGTACATCGCTCACCCCCTTTTGTCGTGGGACGACGACCGAACCGACGAATCCTCGGACGCGACCGCTAGCGGCCGCGCTCCAGCAAAGGCAGTTCCCCCTGGTCGCCGTATTGAGCGAGGAGCTTGGCGACGGCGTAGCGAATGACCCACGCTACGGAGACGTCGTTGCGCCGGGCCAGCGCGAGCAAGCTCGCGTACTGATCCCGAGCGAGCAGGACCGACGTGCGAACGGTCTGCTTACGGCCAGCCAATGCCGACCTCCCTCACCATTCCGGCCATCGTACCGCAATCCGACACCTGATTCCATCAAAAATATGTGCCGCTGCACCATTTTGGTGCAAGTCCCTTATCCAAGCTCTAAGCCCGCCACCGCAATCGGCTGAACGCGCCAGCGATACGCGGGCGGCGCGAAATCGCTGCGGCAGCGGCGACCCGCTGCTAGATTGGCGCCACCCCTGGCCCGCCGATGCCGTCCAGCCGCCGCACCGTCTACGAAGCACTCGAACTCGTCCGCCATACCGGGCGGTGGCCGATCGCGTTCGAGTTCGCTTGGTCGGGGCTGATTTTCGCCAATCTGGTCGCGACCGTGCTCGAGTCGATGCCGGCCGTGGTCGGTGCGTACGGCCCGGCGCTCGCGCTCTTCCATGCGGTCTCGATGGTGCTGTTCACGGTCGAGCTCGGCGTCCGTTTTTGGGTCTGCACCGCCGATGCCACCGACCGCTACGTTCATCCGTTGTGGGGGCGGGTCCGCTACTTTTTCTCGACCCTCACGCTCCTCGACGTGATCGCGGTCGCGCCCTACTGGCTCGGCGTCACGCTCGATCTCCGCTTCGCCCGCACGTTCCGGCTGCTGCGGATGCTCTATTTCTTCGGCTATGGCGATGCGACCGAAAGTCTGGCGGCGGTTTTCTACAACGAGCGCAAGGCCCTGATCGGCGCGCTCATCACCATGATGTTCGCGCTGTTCGTGACCTCGTCGCTCATGTACCTGATCGAGCATCCGGTCCAGCCCGAGCAGTTTTCGAGCATCCTGAATGCGCTGTGGTGGGGGCTCGCGACCTTCGCCACCATCGGCTACGGCGACATCACGCCGGTGACGGCGGCCGGCCGGGTACTCACCGGCATCGCCGCGGTGTTCGGGATCGCGATGTTCGCGCTCCCCGCCGGCATCCTGGCTTCGGGCTACGCCTCCGAACTCAAGCGCCGCGATTTCGTCATCACCTGGGAGCTGGTCGCGCGCGTGCCGGTGTTCGCCAAGCTGCCGGCTTCGAAGATCGCCGACATCGCCGGCATGCTGCGCGTGCGCCAGGTCCGCGCCGGCGAGGTGGTCGTGCGCAAGGGCGATCCCGCCAACAGCATGTATTTCATCGCCGAGGGCGAGGTGCTGGTCGACATCAAGCCGCATCCGATCCGGCTCCGGAACGGCGAGTTTTTCGGCGAAATGGGTCTGCTCGAACGGGCGCCGCGGAGCGCGACCGTCTCGGCGGCGCGAACCTCGCGGCTGCTGGTGCTGGAGGCGCAGGACCTGGCCCGCTTCCTCGACGGCAACCCGATCGTGCGCGAAACCCTGACGCGGGCGACCGCGGACCGGCTCCTGCATCAGCAGGAAGTCGAAGCGATGGCCGCCGCCGAACCGGAGCAGCGGGCCTCGTGACGCGCCGATGACGCCGCCGCAAACGCTGGCCGAAAAGCTGGTGGCGCGCGCCGCGGGGCAGGCCGCGGTCCGCGCCGGCCAGATCGCGACCGCGCGGGTCGACCTCGCCATGATCCACGATTCGGGCGGGCCGCGGCGGGTCGCGCCGATCCTCGAGCGCTTGGGCGTCGGCGTCTGGGACCCGGCCCGGGTCGTCGTCGTCACCGACCATTTCACGCCGGCCGGCGATGCCGAGAGCGCGCGCATCCTCGATCTCACGCGGCGGTGGGTTGCCGCCAACAAGATCGCGCACTTCTACGACATGCAGGGCATCTGCCACGTGGTCGTGCCCGAGCACGGCCATCTCCGCCCCGGCCTGTTCGCGGTGGGCGGCGATTCGCACTCGCCGACCGGCGGTGCGTTCGGCTGCTTCATGTTCGGGGTCGGGGCCACCGAGATGGCGGGCGTGCTGGCGACCGGCGAAATCTGGCTGCGCGTGCCGGAGACGATCCGGATCGAGTGGAACGGCGTCTTGAGCGCGGGTGTCGCCGCCAAGGACGTCATGCTGGCGCTCTGCGCCGCGCTCGGCATGGACGGCGGCGACTATCAGGCGATCGAGTATGCCGGAAGCCTGATCGACGCGTTGCCGATGGAAGAACGGATGACGCTCTGCAACATGGCGGCGGAACTAGGCGCCCAGGTCGGGCTGATCGCGCCCGACGCGATCACCACCGCCTATCTCGAACGCGCCGGCGCCGCGGCCGGCAACGACCTCGGCCCGTGGCGGAGCGATCCCGACGCGACCGTGCGCGCCCGCCACGCGTTCGACGCCGCCACGCTCGCGCCCCAGGTGGCGGCGCCGCACAGCCCGGCCAACGCCGCTCCGATCGCCGACATCGACCGCGTCCCCGTCGATCAGTGCTACATCGGCGCCTGCACCGGCGCCAAGTTGGGCGACCTCCGGATGGCCGCGGCGATCTTGAAAGGCCGGCACGTCGCGCCCGGGGTCCGCCTCCTGGTGGCGCCGGCCTCGCTCGACGCGCTCAACCGGGCCGCCGCCGAGGGGACGCTCGCCCAGCTCACCGAGGCCGGTGCGATTCTCCTCCCCTCGGGGTGCAACGCGTGCGGCGGCTACGGCGTCGGCGTGCTGGCCGAAAACGAGGTCTGCATCGCCTCGACCGCGCGCAACTTCAAGGGCCGCATGGGCGCCGCCTCGGCCCGGGTCTATCTGGGCTCGCCCTACACCGTCGCCGCCGCCGCGATCGCCGGCCGCATCGTCGATCCGCGCGACTTTCTTCGCCCTCTCCCCGCCTCAAACCGACCAGAGGCGCAGCAGAGGTGACGTCGGTGCCCGGCGCAGGACGCAACCCCCTCCCTTCCCTCCCCCTCGGCGCGGGCGAGGCGTGGCTGAGCGTGCAAACCCGCCCCGCGGGAGTGGGAGGTGCGGCATGAGCGGATGCGCCTTCGTTTTCGGCGACAACGTCGATACCGACGTCCTCGCGCCTGGCGCCTACATGAAGGGCGGGATCGATGAAATCGCGCGACATTGCCTCGGCGCGCTCGATCCCACGTTTGCGGCGAGCGTTGCGCCCGGCGACTTCGTCATCGGCGGGCGTAACTTCGGCATGGGCTCGTCGCGCGAGCAGGCCGCGCAAGCGTTGAAGCATCTCGGGGTCGCAGCGGTGATCGCGACCTCGTTTGCCGGCATCTTCTACCGCAACGCCTTGAACTTGGGCCTCCCGGCGCTGGTCTGCGCCGCGGCGCGGAAAATTCGCGCCGGCGACCGCCTCGAGGTCGATGCCGCGGCCGGAACCATCCACAACGCGACCAGCGGCGAAACCCTCGCCTGTCAGGCGCTGCCGCCGCACCTGATGACGCTGGTTGCCGCCGGCGGCCTCGTCCCCTATCTCGAACGCAAGTTCAAACGCGCCTGAGGAGCGACCGATGATCGATTTCAAAGAACGGCTGCGCCGGCCCGAGATTCTCGTCGCCCCGGGCGTGTTCGATCCGCTCGGCGCCTGGTTCGCGGCCCGTGCCGGGTTCGAAGCGATCTACCTCTCCGGCGCCAGCATCGCCTATACGCAGTTAGGCCAGGCCGATATCGGCCTCGTCACCGCGAGCGAGGTCGAAGCCACGATCGGGCGCATCCGCGACCGCGTCGACTTGGCCCTGGTGGTCGACGCCGACACCGGCTACGGCAACGCGCTCAACGTCCAGCGCACGGTTCGCCACTTCGAGCGCGCCGGCGCCAACGCGATCCAGCTCGAGGATCAGACGCTGCCCAAGCGCTGCGGCCACTTGGAAGGCAAGACGCTGGTCGCTGCGGGCGAGATGATCGGCAAGATCAAGGCCGCGCTCGATGCCCGCGCCAGCGCCGCGACCGCGATCGTCGCCCGTACCGATGCGATCGCGGTCGAAGGGTTCGACGCCGCGCTCGACCGCGCCGCGGCCTACGCCGCGGCCGGTGCCGACGTGCTGTTCGTCGAGGCGCCGCGCACGCGCGAGCAACTGGCCGAGGTCGGCAAGCGCCTGGGCAACCGCGCGCCCCTGATGGCCAACATGGTCGAGGGCGGTAAGACGCCGCTGCTATCGGGCCCGGAACTCGAGCGCCTGGGCTTCTCGTTCGTGATCTTCCCAAGCGGCCTGGCGCGGGCCGTCGCCCACACCATGGAAGGCTATTTCGCGACCTTGAAGAACGACGGCACCACGCAGGCGTTCCGGCCGCAGATGTTCGACTTCGACACGCTCCAGGACCGGCTCGGCACGGCCGCGCTACTCGAGCACGGCAAGCGCTACGACGCCGATCGTTTTACGCGCTAGTTGGCGAACCCCGCCCCTTCTGCACGGCGGAGGGTGGCGAGCGGGTACCGCTTCAGGCGGCGGCGACGACGTGCCACTTCCGATTCTTGCTCAGGCGCACGACGCTTCGCACCGCCGGCGAGAACCGCCGCCCGGCGACGGTGACGAGCCTCACGGTGCAGCTGATCTCGGGCTCGACCAGGACCCGGCTCGCGATGCTGGGAAGCGTCGGAAGAAATTCCGGCACCATCGCGCAGCCCAGGCCGGTCAGGATCATCGCCTGGATCCAGTCTTCCCGCTCGCTCCGGTACTTGACGTCGAGCTTGTAGGGCTTGGGCACGCCGAGTGCGGCGAACTGATCGGGAAACTCGCAGTGCGAGCGCGAGAGGTAAGGCTCACCGTCGAGCTCGCGGACCGGCACCGCCGTCATGGCTTCGAAGCGGTGGCCCTTGGGGAAGGTGACGACGTAGCGCTCGGCGTAAAGCGGGCGGACGTCGAAGCGCTCCGGATAGGCCGGCATCCCGATCACGGCGATGTCGAGGGCGCCGGCCAGCACCTCCGCGACGATCGTCTTGCCCGGCGCCTCGCGCACGCTGAGATCGATGGTCGGGATTTCCGTGTGCAGCCGCGTCAGAAACCCCAGCAGCCGCGGCCGGCCCGATCGTGCACGTCGCGCCGGTCCGATCGTGCACGTGATGCCGAGCTTCAACGGCGCCTTCTCGAGCTTGCGGAACTCCTTGGCCTCAACCCGCGCCGCTTCGCTCGAGCCGTAGACCTGCTCCAGGTGCGGCTTCATCAGCCGGCCCAAATCGGTCATGTGGGTCTGGTTGGGCTCGCGCCGGAACAGCTGCCGCCCAACTCGTCCTCGAGCTTCTTGATCGCGCGCGTCAGCGACGGCTGCGCAACGTTGCAAATCTCGGCCGCGCGCGTGAAGTTGAGCGTCTCGCACACGGCCAGGAAATAACGGACTTGGTGCATTTCCATGGCGGATGACCTTGCCATAGCCGTTGGCTATCGAGGAGCAGGCTGAGCCGGGGTCGCGGCCGGGTCGAGCAGATAGAAGACCGAGCGCGTCGGGCTCGAGAATTCGCGCCGCCGCACGCGTAACCCCGCGGCCGCAAGCTTGGCCTCGAACGCGGCGACGCCGAAGCCGCGGTAACCCAGCTCCCAGCGGTGGCCGTGCGGATCGGCGCCCGGACGGAAGGTTTTGAACCAGCGGAATTTCTTGAGCGCGGTCGCCGAGCGCACGGTGAACCAATTCAAGTAGAAGCGCCACGCGATCTGGAAGCCCTCGTAGGGTACCGAGATCACGAGGTGGCGCGCGCCGGCCTGGGCGAGCAGCGCCAGCACCCGATCGACCTCGTCCCACGGCAGGTGCTCCAGGGTCTCGCAGCAGAGGATGCCATCAAAGCCGCCGAGGTCGGCCGGCCGGAGCGTGCGGAGATCGCCCTGGCGGTGCGCGATCCGGGGATGCGGATATTGCGCGGGCTGGAGGTCGAGCGTGGTGACGCGGTAGCCGGCATTGTCGAGGAGCGCCGACACCAGGCCGAGATACGGTCCGATCTCGAGGACCGACTCGATCTCGAGCCCGGCCAGCAGCGCCACCTGGAGCCACTGATGGCCGATCCGCTTCGCGCTGTAATAGCGGTGCCACTCGGCGCGGCGCGCGCGCGGATCGGCGGAATAGTCGGCGGCGGCGGGCGGGTCGTCCGGTCGCAACGCTAGAGCAACTCGTTCGAGCGCAACACCATCATCTTCTCGACCGCCATCTCGTGCATCGTATAGGGAATGCCGCCGACGCCGTGGCCGGAGACCGAAAGCCCGGCGAACGGCATCCAGTCGACCCGGAACGCGGTGTGGTCGTTGACCATCACCGCCGAGCCGTTCAGGCGTGCATAGGCGCGGAGCGCGGTCTCGAGCGAGCGCGTGAAGACCGCGGTCTGGAACGAGAACGGCACCTCGTTGGCGCGCTTGATGCTCTCATCGAGCGACGTGGTCGAATAGACGCAGATGACCGGGCCGAAGATCTCCTCCTTGGTGACGCGGGCATCGGCGGGCGGGTCCAAGAGCACGGTCGGCGCGTAGGTCGACGGCGACAGGACCTTGCCGCCCGAGACCAGCTTGGCCCCGGCGGCGACCGCCTGCTTGACCCACGCGTCGACCCGTTCCACCTCGTCGTGGTTGATCAGCGGCCCGACCTCGGTCTTGGCATCGGTCGGGTCGCCCACCACCATCTTGTCGCCGAGCTGGCCCAGGCGCTCCGCCACCGACCTCGCGATCTGGGCGTCGGCGAACACGCGCTGCACCGACACGCACACCTGGCCGGCGTGATAGAACCCGCCTTTGGCGAGACGCGGCAGCGCATCGTCCAAATCGGCGTCGGCGGCGACGATCGCCGGCGCCGCGCCGCCGTGCTCGAGCGCGCAGCGCGCGCCCGGCGCCAGCTTCGAGCGCAGCATCCAGCCGATCCGGGCCGAACCGATGAAGGAGAAGAACGCGACGCGCGGGTCCGCGACCATCTGGGTCGCGATCTGCGAGTTGGCGGTGAAGGCGATCTGGCACCAGTCGCGCGGCAGTCCGGCTTCGTAAAGGATGTCGAGGAAGGCGATGCACGAGAGCGGGGTCGCCGCCGCCGGCTTCACCAGCACCGGGCAGCCGACCGCGATCGCGGGCGCGACCTGGTGGACGACCAGGTTGAGCGGGTGGTTGAACGCCGAGACCGCGACCACGACCCCGATCGGCTCGCGCCGGGTGAAGGCGTGGCGTCCGGCCGAGGCGGCGTTGACGTTCATCGGAACGACGCGACCTTGTTCCGAGCGCAGCACCTCGATGCAGTTCTCGACCCCGTCGATCGCGCGCGCGAGCTCGACTCGCGAATCCATCAACGGCTTGCCGCCTTCGCGCGCCGCCGCCTTGGCCATGTCCTCGGCGCGCGCGCGCATGATCGCGGCCGCCTTGTGGAGAATTTGGATGCGCTTGGGGGTCGGGATCCAGGCGTCGCGGTTCTTGTAGAGCTCGTGCGCGACGTGGAGCCGGCGGTCGACCTCGGGCCACTCGATCGTCGTCAACGTCGCGAGCGGCGCGCCGTCGAACGGCGCGTGCACCGTGAACTCCTTACCCATGGTCGGCTCCCCCTGCTGCGTTTTCTCGCGCCCGCGCGCACGGGCGCCGCCGTCAATCTAACATAACCCGCTCGCCGTGACGGCAGCGGAACGGCCGGACGGGGCGCTACTTCTTCCGCGCCAGCGCGCTCTCGGGCACGATCGCGTAGTCGGCGCCGCCCGGCTCTTTCCAGAAGAGCTGCAGCGTCGCCTCGTTCTTGCGCTCGAAATAAAGGACGCGCAGCGCGTACCAGCCGGCTTGCGCGACGTCGACCTTGCCGGCCGGCGAGAAGCGGTCGGCGTGGACGTCCGGGTCTTCGAGCACCTTCTCGCCGCCGATCTCGACGCGGACGCCGTCGTTCGAATTGGCGACGAACGTGTACTGCCCGGGCTTGTCGAGCTTGATGTAGCCGAGGATCTCGGCGGCGACGCCGTCGTCCTGGTTGCTGGTGAGAACCTTGCCGGTCTTCATCTTGTAGTCGAGCTTGGGCAGCGGCGCACCGATGTCGGGTTTGCGCTTGCCGACGATGTCGGCGACCTCCTGGACGTCGCGCACCAGCATCTTCCAATAGCTGACGGCGAGGCCGGGGGCGACGTCGGTCTCCTTGGGCTGCGGCGCCAGCGCCTTGGGCGCAACCGGTTTCTCCTGCTGCGGCCCGAACTCGTTCGGAACGACTTTTTGCTGTGCGAAAACAGCGCCGGCCACCGCCAGCGCGCCCAGAACCGCACCCGCGAACACGATCGTGGACAACCGCATGAGCGACCTCTCCCCGGAATAAGCTTGTCGTTTGCGGTGGGAAATTATCGCTGGCGCCGCCTTTCCCCAAGGGGAAAACGCCGTGGCCGCACCGGTCGCCATGGGAGTGCCGCAGGAGGCCCGTTTCACCCGCTCCGCCACGACGAATTCATCATCGAGCCGCTGACGGTGCGCCGCTTTCGAAGAAAAAAGAAAGGGCCCGGCGTCGCCGCCGGGCCCTCGCTCCGTCTTGGTCAGGCGTCGCGGCTTACATCTCGCCGTACTTGCCGCCCTTCCAGATGTACCAGACGTATTCCGGGTTCTGGATGTCGCCCTTGGCGTTGTACTTGATCTTGCCGATCACCGTGTTCCAGTCGCCTTTGCGCATCTCCTCGGCGACCTTCTTGGGGTCGGTCGACTTGGCCTTCTCGGCCGCCGCCGCCCATACCTGGATCGCGGCGTAGCTGTAGAGCGTGTAGCCTTCGGGGTCGTACTTGGCGGCCTTGAACTTGTCGACTACCGCCTTGGCCGCCGGGTTCTTGCGCGGATCAGGGGCGAAGGTCATGAGCGTACCCTCGCTCGCGTTGCCGGCGATCTTGCCGTACTCGGCGTCGACCAGCGCATCGCCCGAGACGAGCTGCGGCTTGTAGCCCTGCTCGTGCGACTGCCGGATGATCAGGCCGGCTTCGGGGTGATAGCCGCCGACATAGATGGCGTCGATCCCGGCGCCCTTGAGCTTCGAGACCAGCGCCGAATAGTCCTTCTCGCCGGCGTTGTAGGCCTCGTACATCGCTTCGGTCGCGCCCTTGGCGTTCAAGGCCTTCTTGGTTTCGTCGGCCAGGCCTTTGCCGTAGGCGGTCTTGTCGTGGAGGATCGCGATCTTCTTGCCCTTGAACTTCTCGGCCAGGTAAGCGCCCGCGACCGCGCCCTGGACGTCGTCGCGTCCGCAGGTGCGGAAGACGTGCTTCCAGCCTTTCTTGGCGGCGTCTTCGGTCAGCGCCGGGTTGGTCGAGGCCGGCGTGATCTGCAGGATGCCTTCCTCGGCGTAGACCGCCGAAGCCGGAATCGAGGACGACGAGCAGAAATGCCCGGCGACGAACACGACCTTGTCCTTGACCAGCTGGTTGGCGACCGCGACCGCCTGCTTGGGATCGCAGGCATCGTCGCCGAGCTTGAGCGACAGCTTCTTGCCCATCACGCCGCCCTTGGCGTTGATGTCGGCAACCGCCATCTCGGCACCGCGCTTCAACTGCTCGCCGAACGCCGCGAGCTGCCCGGTCATCGGACCGGCCGCCGCGATCGGAATGTCTTGGGCCTGAGCCTGGCCCGCGACCGTCAACGCGACCGCCGCAGCGGCCGCCATCAGGATCTTTTTCATGTGCTTCGTTCCTCTCGAAGTTACGGGACACTAAAAGCGTCGGCCGCGGGAAAAAAACCGCGACCTCGAAGGCGCTTGACTTAATAACAGTCTAGCACGCGCAAATAGGCCGGCCAAACCGGACCGCTCCCCGCACTAACGGCCCGGAGATTGCGGTTATTCCGAGGGTGAGCCTTCGGTTATGCGCCGATGATCGGCGGCATGATCTCCTCGACCGTCCTGACCCTCGCCGTCAATGCTCTCTCCCCTACCGAGCAGGGGAGGGCGTATCGAGGGCGGCTCCGCTCACGCCGCCGGGGGCGCCTGCGCCGCCCCCGGAATCGGCCGGTACGCGAACAGCCCGTCCCGCGCATAGAGCCAGGGATACTGCGCCACCATCTTGGCGACGTGGGTCAAGCGGTGGGCGAGAAGGGCGATCGCCAGCAGGACGACGAAGTCGAGCCCGTAGCCGACGATCGACCCGAGCGGCTGGCCGAACAGGCCCCAGGCCAGGAAGCGGTCGGCGGCCGCCAGCAGCACGCTCGCGAACAGGACCGCGAGCGGCGGCTTCCAGGTGCGGGCGAGCGCCTGGCCGGTGAGGTAGGCGGCACCGCCCATGACGACGAGGGTGAAGAGCAGGAACACCGGGAGCGTGGTGCCGAGCGCGCTCATGCCGGGCGCGCCTCGACCGGGCGGCCGCCTTCCAGGTAGGCGGCACGGACCTTGGCGTCGGCCAGGAGCTCGGCGCCGGTGCCGCGCATCACGACCTGGCCGTTCGCGAGCACGTAGGCGCGGTTCGCCAATTTGAGCGCGTGGTGCGCGTTCTGCTCGACCAGGAGCACGGTGACGCCCTGGCGCTGGTTGATGTCCTTGATCGCTTGGAACACCTGCTTCACCAGCATCGGCGCCAGGCCGAGCGAGGGCTCGTCGAGCAGCAGGAGCTTGGGCCGGCTCATCAGGCCGCGGGCGATCGCCAGCATCTGCTGCTGGCCGCCCGAGAGCGTGCCGCCGCGCTGGCTCGCGCGCTCCTGCAGGATCGGGAACAGCTCGAACGCCCGCGCCAGGTCCTCGTCGAAGTGGCGGCCGTCGGTCGGGGTCGTCCCCATCATCAGGTTCTCGGCCACCGTCAGGTGCGGAAAGATGCGCCGGCCCTCGGGCACCTGGGCGATGCCGAGCCGGATGATGGCGTAGGTCGGGAGCGCGGTGATGTCGCGGCCGTCGAACACCACGCGCCCGGCGCTCGCGCGCGGGCGGCCGCAGATCGTCATCAGGAGCGTGGTCTTGCCGGCGCCGTTGGCGCCGATCAGCGTCACCACCTCGCCGGCGCGCACCTCGATGTCGACGCCCTTCAGGGCCTCGATCCGGCCGTAATGCGCGTGGAGTCCGGCGACGGCGAGCAGCATGGCGGCAGTCTAGCGGATCGCGGGCGGCACCGTCACCGCCGGCTGCACCTGCTTC
>Ga0194131_10007489_pt1 | contig 14659 bp, 13 predicted proteins | sample TA2KigO120mmetaG_FD_148631 | JGI IMG/M metagenome (GOLD analysis project Ga0194131, IMG submission 148631) | Freshwater microbial communities from Lake Tanganyika, Tanzania - TA2015053 Kigoma Offshore 120m | ecosystem: Environmental > Aquatic > Freshwater > Lake | place: Tanzania: Lake... | reverse complement strand
CGGCCCTGCCTGCGCGCGGGAGCCACGCCCGGCGAGCAGATCTGGGTCACCGGGGAGCTGGGGCTCGCCGCCGAGGCGCTCGCCTCGCCGTGCCCGCGCCCGGAGGCGCTGGCAGCGCTGCGGCGCCCCCCCATCCCCGCGCCGCTCGGGGCCCGCCTCGCCGAGGAGGGCCTCGCCACCGCGATGATCGACCTCTCCGACGGGCTCGCCCGCGACCTCGCGCGCCTGTGCCGCGCCTCCGGCGTGGGCGCCGTGGTCGACCCCGCCGCCCTCCCCGCGCGCACCAGCCTCGGCGAGGCGGTGGCGCTCGGCGAGGACTACCAGCTCTGCTTCACCGCGCCGCCGGCTCGCCGGGTTTTGATAGAATCCCTCTCGTCGGCGACCGGGGTCGCTTTCACCGCCATCGGCACCACCACGCCCGCACCCGAGGTCCTCCTGCTTGGCCACGAGCTGTGGCCCCGCGCGCAATTCGACCACTTCGAGGACACGAGCTCGTGAACTGGTCCGGGCTGGCGATCCCGCAGGTGAGCAGCCTGACGGTGGCGAGCCTGCTCGCCTTGCTCGCGCTCAGCGCGTTCTTCGCCTCGAGCGAGGCCTCGCTCTTCTCGCTCCAACGCATCGACCGCGAGGCGCTCAAGGAAGACCGCGCCGTGGGCGAGACGGTGCGTCACCTCCTGGCCGTCCCCCGGCGGGTGCTAGCAGCGATCCTGATCGGGAACGAGATTGTCAACATCGCCCTCGCGGCCGCCTGCGCGCAGCTGGTCCCGCTGCCCTGGCTCAACGTGGTGATCGTCGCGCCGCTCCTGGTGCTGCTCGGCGACATCGTCCCCAAGACCCTCGGCATCCGCTTCGCGCGCACCCTGGCCCGCGCCACCGTCCGCCCGCTGTCCTTCTGGAACGAGCTGGTGAGCCCTCTGCGCTTCGTGCTCGCCACCCTCGCTGACGGGACCCTGCGCCTGCTCGGCTTCACCCCCCAGCCGCCGAGCGAGGCCCTCGAGGAAGCCCAGCTCCGCGCGCTCATCGATCAGGGGCGGGCAACCGGCGTGATCCAGCCGATGGAGCAGGAGATCATCCACCGCGTCTTCGAGTTCGGCGACCTCCCGGTGTCGCGGGTGATGACCCCGCGGCCCGACATCTTCGCGCTGCCGCTCACCACGCCCTGGAGCGAGTTGCTCGCGCAGATCAAGGAGGCGCGCTACAGCCGCGTGCCGATCTACCAGGGGCAGCCGGAGAACGTCATCGGCATCCTGCTGGTGAAAGACCTCCTGCGGGCGCGTGGGCCGGGGACGCCCCCCAACCCGCGCCAGGTGCAGAAGATGCTGCACCCGGCGATGTTCGTGCCGCCGTCGAAGCGCGCGCAAGACCTCCTGCGGGAGTTCCGCCAGAAAAACATGCACCTGGCGATCGTGGTCGACGAGCATGGCAGTTGCGTGGGGATCGTCACCCTCGACGACCTGCTCACCGAGCTCGTGGGCGAGGTGCTCGACGAGACCGACGAGCACGAGAAGGAAACGACCGAGCTCGGCCCCGGCGTGTGGGGGGTGAAGGCGAGCATGGACGTGGATGACTTCGGCGCGAAGTTCGAGCGCCAGCTCCCCGAGGGCGAGTACACGACCGTGGGCGGCTTCGTCTTCCACCTGCTCGGCCGCGCGCCGGAGAAGGGCGACGAGGTGCCCTGGGAGAGGATGCGCTTCCTCGTGGCCGACATGGACGGCCGCCGCATCACCGAGCTCACGGTGGCCTTCGACGTCGACGAGTCGCGACCGGCAGGTGACACGTGAGCCTCTCCACCGGCCTTCTCCTGCTCCTTGGCTGCATCGTGACGCAGGGCTTCTTCAGCGGCAGCGAGATCTCGCTGGTGGCCGCCGACCGTCTCTTGCTCCGCTCCCGCGCCGAGGAGGGCGACGCCGGTGCTGGGCGCGCGCTGGCGCTGCTCGATCGGCCCACGCGCCTCGTCAGCACCTGCCTGATCGGCACGGCGATCGCCAGCGTCGGTGGCACCACCGTGCTCACCGTCCTGCTGGCCGACCTCGTCGGCCAGCCTGGGCTCTGGGTGGCGCTGCTCTACCCGCCCGTCACCGTGCTGCTCTGCGAGATGATCCCGAAGTCAGCCTTCCAGCAGCGGGCCACGACGGCCGCGCCACTCGTGGCCCCGGTGATCAGCGCCGTCGCGACCGTGTTGCGACCGGCTCTCTGGCTGATCGAGAGGTTCACGCGGCTGGTCACCTCCGCGCTCGGGGTGAAAGACGACCACGACGCAGGCGTCCGCCGCGAGGACATCCAGCTCTTGCTCGACACCTCGCCCACCGGCGATATCCATGCCGAGGAGCGGGAGATGATCCTGCGCGTCTTCAACTTCTCGGAAACCGAGGTGCAAGACGCGATGCGGCCGCTGATCGAGGTGGTGGCCGTCCCCGAGACGGCCACCGTCGACGAGGCGGCGGCCCTGGCGGTGGAGCACGGCTTCTCTCGCCTCCCCGTGTACCGCAAACGGGTGGACCGCATCGTCGGGATGGTCAACCACGCCGATCTCATGTTCAGCAACGACGGGCAATCGCCCGTGCAGAAGGTGATGCACGAGGTGCTGTACGTCCCGGAAACCAAGCGGGTCGACCAGCTCTTCCTGGAACTGCGCCGTAAACGCCAGCGCATCGCCATCGTGCTCGACGAGTACGGCGGCGCCACCGGCCTCATCAGCATCGAGGACATCCTGGAGGAGATCGTCGGCGACATCGAGGACGAGTTCGACCGCCGGCGCCCGCTGCTGCGCAAGAGCGGCGAGGGCGAGTGGACGCTCTCTGGCCGGGTTGAAACGGAGCAGTTGCTCGCCGCCACGGAGTTCGATCTCCCCGAAGGCGACTACGAGACGATCGCCGGCTTCCTGCTGGCGCGGCTGGGGCACGTGCCCACCGTGGGCGAGAAGCTGGTCTACGACGGCTGGACCATCACCGTGACCAAGGCCAACGAGCGTGCCATCCTCGAGGTGACGGTGGCAGCGCCTCCGCGCCCATCCGCCGCCCGGTGAGACCGGTCTACGCCTGGGACGACCGCGCGCGCGCCTTCGCCATCGACCGGCGCAGCGTGGTCGAGACGATCGACAGTCCCCAGCTCGTGCGCGTGCCCGGCGCACCCGCTTGGCTCCGCGGCGTGTGCAACCGCCACGGGCGGGCCCTGGCGGTGGTCGACTGCGGCCTGCTCGGTGGCCTCGTCGAGGGCCCGGCCGCCGTGCGACAGGTGCTCGTGGTTCCCGTGGCTGGCGCCGAGCTCGGGATCGCCCTGGCCGCGCCAGCCCGCGAGGCGCTCGCGCCCTCCGGCGACCCCGAGGGCTGCTTCGACCGCGCCGACGACGAGCGCGGCACCCGCGTGATCGCGCTCGATCGCCTGGTACGTCGCGTCACGGACGAGCTCGGCGGATGAGCATGGACCTCACCCGCTACCGCAGCCTGTTCGCGTCGGAGGCGTCGCGCCACCTCGACGCCATCGACCGGCACGTGGCGAGCATCGACCAGGCGCGGCGCGACCAGAACACGATCTACCGTTCCTTCCACACCGTGAAGGGGATCAGCGCCACGATGAACGTGCCCGCGATGGTGCTGGTGGCACACGCGGTGGAGGAGGTGGTCCATCGGGTGGTGGCCGGCGAGTTCCCGGTCAACGACGAGCTGTTGCTCGTGCTCGCGGAGGGCAGCCAGCGACTACGCGCCCAGCTCGCCGCGTTCATGGCCGGGAGCGAGCCCCTCAGCGACGGCGCCTTCGAAGACCGCGTGCGCGACTTCGCGCGGAGCGGGGGCACCTATGCCTTCACCCTCGCGCAGCCCATCGAGGAATACGCCCCGCCCCCCGCGATCGCTACGCCGAGAGCCAGCCTGGAGCACGCGCAGGGCTCGATCGCCGAGGTGCTCAGCGCGCTCGGCCGCGTCCGCGCCCACCTGGGCGGCAACGCGGGGGGCAACGCGGCCGACGAGGCGCGCGGCGAGATCGACCGCGCCGAGGCCGCCGTCCGGCACCTCCACGAGCAGCTAGTGGTCCTGCGCACGGTGCCGATCGCCAGCATCGTGCCCGGCTTGCGACGTCAGGTGCAGGCCGTGGCGCACCGGCACGGCAAGGCCGTTGCCCTGGTGGTCCAGGGCGAGGATCTGGAGGTGGACGGCGAGCTGCTATCGCGACTCCATGGGGCGCTGGTCGCCCTCTTGAGTAACGCCGTCGTCCACGGCATAGAGAACCCAGATATCAGGCTAGAAAGAGGTAAGCAGCGTGCTGGTGAGCTGATCCTTGCCGTGGAGCGGGTGGGTCGCGCGCTCGTGTTCCGGGTCGAGGACGACGGCCGGGGCTTCGACGTGGCCCAGCTGGGCCGCGACGGGACCGATCCCGTGCAGGCCGCCTTCCGCGACGGGGTAACGACGGCCGCCCAGGTCTCGGAGGACGCCGGGCGCGGCGTGGGGCTCCCGGCCGTGCGCGAACTGGTCGACAGCGTGGGTGGCGCGCTCGGCGTCACCTCGAGACCAGGCGAGGGCACGAGGGTGCGTATCGTCGCGCCGGTGCTTGCCGACCTCGTGCGGCTGGTGCTGGTGGAGAAGCAGGGCGAGACGGTGGCCTACCGCGCCGCATCCATCGTGCACCGCGACGCGACGCAGCTCTGCCTCGTCGATGGCAGCGAGGTGACCTACGACCGCGTGGCCGACGAGGCAGACTACCTCGTGTCGGCACCGCCGTTTCCCCTCCACCGGCTGCGGCAGTTGCTCGGGACGACGGTGGCGCCGGACGGGAGGATCTGCCTGGTGTTGGTGTAGCGGTCGGGCGGTAGGCTATAGGCCGTAGGCCTGGGCCTCGGTGGCACGGGACCCGGCGCCGCCACCCCGACAGCCTTACCCCTAGAGCCTAAAGCCTCCCCCGATGAAAGCCCTGATGATGCGCGCCGAGTGGGATCCCCGGCCCGGCTACGTGCCCGACGCCAGCGAGCTGGCCTCGGGGAAGGCGCGGATGGCGTCGCAAGTGTGGCGTCACCCCACGTTCCACTGGGAAACGCTGCCCGACCCGGTTCCCGGTCGCGACGAGGTGCTGCTCCGGATCCGCCGTTGCGGCGTGTGCGGCAGCGACACCCACTGCTACGAGACCGACGCCGATGGCTACATCCTCTTCTCCGGGCCCACCCGCCTCCCCTGCGTGGTCGGCCACGAGTACACCGCCGAGGTGGTGGAGGTGGGCCCGGACGTGAGGCACCTGCGCGTGGGCGACCTCGTGTGCGCCGAGGGCATGCTCTCGTGTGGCGCCTGTGAAACCTGCCGCGTCGGCCGCCCCAACCAGTGCCCGGCCCTCGAGATGGTCGGCTTCTCCTCGCCCGGCGCCTACGCCGAGCTGATCGTCGCCAAGGAACGTTTCCTGTGGCGCCTCGACGGCCTCGCCGATCGGCTGGGAAGCGCTGAATCGGCGCTGGAGTTGGCGGCCCTGGTCGAGCCGATCGGCTGCGCGTACAATGGGATGTTCGTGTCGGCGGGCGGCCTGATCCCAGGCTCCTGGGTGGCGGTTTTCGGCTGCGGCCCGATCGGGCTCGGCGCCATCGCCCTGGCCCGCGCGGCCGGCGCCGCCGGGATCGTTGGCTTCGACGTGGTGCCCGAGCGGGTGGAGCTGGCACGCAAACTCGGCGCCGACGAGGCCTACGACCCGCGCCTTGTCGATGTTGTCGACGTGATTCGCACGCTCACGCGGGGACAGGGCGCCGACATGATGGTGGAAGCCGCCGGTGCGGCTCACCTCACGATGCCCGCGATCGAGCGCTCTTTCGCCGCGGGGGGGCGCATGGTGTACCTCGGGCGCACCGGGCTGCGCGCCCCGGTGATGCTCGACGTACTGGTTACCCAGGCAGCGGGGATCGTGGGCGCGCGCGGGCACAGCGGCCAGGGCTGTTTTCCCCGCATTCTGCGCCTGATGGAGCGAGGACGGCTGGATGTCGCGGCGATGGTGACCAGCCGCTATGGCTTCGACCAGGCCCTCGACGCCCTCCACAAGAGCACCGATCGGCGCGACGGGAAGGTGATGCTGGCGATGGACGGCCGTTTGACCGGGTCGACGTGAACGTGGTAAGGCCTGCCCGCTCTAAGCTGGATGAGTAGCTCGCATGGGTAAGGCCATCGGCATCGACCTCGGCACGACGAACTCTTGCGCCGCCATCGTCGAGGGAGGCAAGCCCCGGGTCATCACCTACAAGGGGGGGCAGAGCACCATCCCGTCGGTATTCGCAATCAACGAGAAAGGCGAGCGCCTCGTCGGTCACGACGCAAAGAGGCAAGCGCAGCTCAACCCGACGAACACGGTGGCGGCGGCCAAGCGGCTGATTGGCCGCAACTACCACAGCAAGACCATCGAGAAGGTGAAGCAGGTCTTCACCTACGAGCTGGTGGAAGGCGAGTCCAACGAGGTGCTGATCAAGGTTCGCGACCAGCTCTTCACTCTGGAGCAGATCAGCGCCGCCATCCTCCGCAAGATCAAGGAAGTCGCCGAGGAGGCGCTGTCCAGCGAGGTCGACCAGGCGGTGATCACCGTCCCCGCCTACTTCAACGACCGCCAACGCCAGGCGGTTCGTGCCGCGGGCAAGCTCGCGAACCTCAAGGTGCCGCGGGTGCTCAACGAGCCCACCGCCGCCGCGCTGGCCTATGGCCTGGGCAAGAACCTCAACCAGCGCGTCGCGGTGTACGACCTCGGCGGCGGCACCTTCGACATCTCCGTGATCGACATCAAGGAGCGCATCTTCGAGGTCATCGCCACCGGCGGCGATACCTTCCTCGGCGGCGTCGACTTCGACGACCGGATCATGCAGTGGGTGCTCGAGGGTTTCCAGAAGGCCCACGGCATCGACCTCAGCTACGATCGCGTGGCCATCCAGCGCATCCGCGACGCGGCGGAGACCGCGAAGATCGAGCTGTCGAGCGTGATGCGCACCCGGCTCCACATCCCCTACATCGCCAAGGGCGAGGAGGGGCCGATGCTCGACGTCGACGTGGAGCTCACCCGCGAGAAGCTGGAAGAACTCTCCGCCGACCTCGTCGACCGCACCGTGCAGACGGTCGAGCGCATCTTCCGCGAGGCCGGCACCACCAAGCAGCAGGTGGACGAGGTCTTGCTGGTGGGCGGCCAGTCCCGCATGCCGCTGGTGCAGCGGCGCGTCACCGAGTTCATGGGAAGGCCCCCCAGCAAGGGCGTACACCCCGACGAGGCGGTGGGCATCGGCGCCAGCATCATGGCGCACTCGCTCGCGGCGGCCGCCACCAACGACGACGTCACCCTTCTCGACGTGCTGCCGATGCCCATCGGCATCAACAAGGTCGACGGGTCGATGCACGTGCTCTTCCATAAGAACGAGCGGCTCCCCGACTACAAGACACGCACGCTCACCACCTCGAAAGACAATCAGCGCAGCATCATGCTGAAGATCTATCAGGGCGAGCAGAACATCTGTGCCGACAACGAGCTGCTCGGCACCTTCGTCTTCAGCAACATCCGGCCCGCGCCCAAGAGCAAGGTGCAGCTCGAGGTCACCTTCCACATCGACAGCGAGGGCATCCTCAACCTCACCGCGCGCGACAAGCAAACCGGCCAGACGGTGGAGAGCACGCTGAAGCTCGGCAAGGTCGGCGAGGAGAAGAAGAAGGAACCGGAGAAGAAGCCGGAGGCCGCGCCCCCGGTCGCACCGCCCATGCCCTTCACCATGCCTCAGTCCACGCTGGCGGCCACGACCGGCAAGGCCGAGCCGAAGGCTGAGCCCGAGCTCACCAAGACCGTCTCCCGCGCCGAGAGCACCCTCACCGAGCGCGCCGAGGCGAAGCCCACCGAGGAGCAGGCAGCGGAGGATGCCTGGCCCCTGGCGGAAACGACGGCCGCCCCGACGGCCGAGGCCAGCCTCTGGGACAAGGTCACTGGCTGGTTCAAGGGCCTCTTTGGGTAGCGACCACGCGCGGCAGGTGCTGCGCGAGGGCGTGGTCGTCGTCCTGGTTCGCCCCCTGCAATCGGGCAACGTGGGCGCCGCGGCGCGCGCGATGAAGAACATGGGGATGCGGCGCCTCGTGGTCGTCGCCCCGCAGGCCTTCGACATCGACCGCGCCCGCTGGATGGCCCCGGGCGCCGACGACGTCATCGACCGCGCCCGCTTCGTGCCCGACGTCGCGACCGCGGTTGATGACTGCCACGTGGTGATCGCTTCCACCGCCCGGCAGCGTCACAGCCCCTGGCCCGCGCTCGAACCCGAGGGCCTCGCCGCGCGCTGCTTTGACGGCGACGGGCCGGTGGCGATCCTGTTCGGCCCTGAAGACCACGGGCTCTCCAACGAGGAGTTGGCCCACGCGCACGCGCTCGTCCACATCCCCACCGACGCGCACGCGTCGATCAACGTGGCCCAGGCCGTGTTGTTGCTCGCGGCGCGCATCTACGCGGAGGCACGCGCGCGGGGCTACGTGCCGGTGGCCGAGGGCGAGGGTCGCCGCGGCGGGCCGAGGCGCGGGGCCGCCCCCGGGGCCTCCCGCGAGCACCGTCCCGCCGCGCTGGGGCTCCTCGAACCGCTCGTGGGCGACTGGATGCAGACCGTGGAGATGGGCGGCTACCTCGTGGGCCACGAGCCCCTGCTGGTGTCGTCGACCTTGCGACGCATCCTCCAGCGCGCGGCGCTCGACGAGGGCGAGATCGCCATCCTGCGCGGCCAACTACGCAAGATCCGCTGGAAGATGGGGAAGTAGGCCGCGTGAGCCCCCTCCCGGGGGGAATGGCGCGGCAGGGGGGAACCCGCCGCGCGGGAGCCCCCCTACTCTGCCTTATAGTGCAGCATCATGCCCCGGTTGCCGCCGGCCCAGAAGTTGGAGCCCGACACGCCGTGGAGGCTGTAGAGCGCGTTGTCGACGCCGGTGGGCAGGTCGGTCCAAGCGCCATTCTCGTAGCGGAGCGCCACGCCGTTGCTGCCGACCACCACCGCCAATCCCTGCTCGGGCACGAACACCGCCCAGAGGGTCTCGGTCGTGGGCGACTCCAGATCGCGCCAGGTGCTGCCGTCCCAGTGGAGCACGAGGCCACCTGCGCCCACCACATAGACGTCGTCGGCCGAGGTGCCCGACACGCCGTTGAGATCGGACTCGGTACCGGTCTCGCAGGCGCTCCAGGCGCCGTCACGTCGCCGCGCGCAGTCACCGGCGTCACCGACGGCGATGGCGCTGCTGCCCTCGGCGTACACGTCGTTGAGGCGCTCGTTGCCCGGGAGGCTCTCGTAGGTCCACGTGGCGCCGTCGTAGTACCAGGCCCGGCCGAAGCCGACGGCGTAGAGCGCCGAGCTGCTCGAACCGCCCACCGCCTCGAGCGCGGAGGTATCGTCGAGCGACCCCGTGGTCCAGGTGCCGCCCGCGTACTGGGCTACCTTGCCGTCGTTCGTGCTCGCGGCGAGGATGGTGTCGTCGTTCTGGCCCTGCCCCCAGAGGTCGGTGAGGTTCGCGTCGTCGACGTCGATGCTCATGTAGGCCCAATCGTCGTCGGCGCCGCCCGACCAGGCGTAGCCGCCGTCGCCCACCACGTAGACGCCGGCGCCGGACGCGTAGACGCCGTAGAGCGTGCTCGAGGTCTCGATGCGGTGTTGTTCCCACACCGGGATCACCTCGGCGTCCTCGGCGCTGTCGGCGGTGTCGCTGCCGCCGCTGTCGGTCTGCTCGTCGTCGTTGCCGGTGCAGGCGAGGATCGCAAGGGCGAAGAACATGGCGTCTCCGAGGGGGGCGCTAGTCTATCCGCTCCCGCCCGCGATCACGCTGTCGATGGCGTAGAGCCCGGGGGGCTTGCCCCGAAGCCAACGCGCGCAGCGCACGGCGCCGGCGGCGAACAGGCCCCGGTGGGTGGCCACGTGGCCGAGCTGCAGGCGCTCGCCGGGCCCGCACAGGTAGGCGTGGTGCTCGCCGACGATATCGCCGCCCCGCACCGCGTGGAGTCCCACCTCGCCGGCCAGGCGGGGACCGTCGCGACCGGTGGTGGTGGGGCCGAGCCCTTCCACCAGCCGCAGCGCCGTGCCCGAGGGGGCATCGCGCTTCTGGTTGTGGTGCAGTTCCACCAGCTCGAGGTCCCACCCCGGGAGCGCTCCGCGCGCCTCGCGCAAGAGCCGCGCCAGCACCGCCACACCCAGCGAGAAGTTGGCGGCGTGCAAGAGGGCCACCGGGGGGTGCGCAGGCGGCACCAGGCCGGTGGTGCCCGAGACAACAGGGCATCGGGCCACCGACAGCAGTCGCGACAATCCGTCGGGCACGGAGAAGTCGATGATCACGTCGGCATCGATGTTGACAGGCAAGTCGCGGGTGGCGGTCCATGCCAGCGACAGGTCGTCGTGACGTCCCACCTCCTCCACCACGAGCCGACCCATTCGTCCCGTGGAACCGTGGACGCCGATCCTCACACGAGGTCCTTGTTGAGGTCCCAGTCAGGCACGGCGCCGGGCCACAGGGGCAGGCGCACCTCGTTGTGGCAGAGTCCCATGTCCGCCATGAGCGCCTTCGCCGGCACCGGGTTCACCTCGGCGAAGAGGTAGGTGATGACGGGGTAGAGCGACGCGTGCTCCCTCGCGGCCGTGGCGAGTTCGCCCCGGCAGAAGGCGTCGTAGATGGCCACGCAGCGGCGCGGCGCCACGTTGGACAGCACGCTGATGACGCCCTTGCCGCCCACGGCGAGCAACGGGAGCCAGGTGAAGTCGTCGCCCGAGAGCACCGGGCACTTCGACCGCTGCATGAAGTCCTGGCCGTAGATCAGGTCGCCGGTGGCTTCCTTGACCGCGACCACGCCCTCGGTGTCGCAGAGCCCGGCGAGGTCGGCCGGGGACAGCCGCTGCGCGGTGCGGCTGGGCACGTGGTACACCACCAGCGGCAAACCCGGCCGGGCCGCCTCGCGCACATGCGCGCGCAGACCCTCGCGGTTGGGCTTGTTGTAGTACGGCAACACCAGGAGCCCGGCATCGGCGCCGAGGGCCTGGGCACGGTCCACGTTGGCCACGGTGGTGCGGGTGTTGTTGGTGCCGACGCCCATCGTGACCGCGCACTTGCCCCTCGCGGTCGCGCCCCTCGCGATCTCGACCGCGTCGCGCAGCAGCACGTCGCGCTCCTCGCCCGAGAGCGTGGGCGACTCGCCGGTGGTGCCCGCCACCACGACGCCGTGGACCCCGGCACGCACTTGACGGGCGACGGTGCCCTCCCAGGCGGGCAGATCGAGGGCGCCCTCGACGAAGGGGGTCACGAGCGCGGTGTGAACGCCGTGCCAGCTCATCGCTAGAACTCCACGGCCCCGAGGATGCGCACGCCCAAGGCCGGCTGGTCGAACCCGCCACCGAGATCCTCGTCGTCGTACTCGGTGTAGAGCGGCCCCGGCAGGAGCACGCCCACCGTGCCCTGGAGCCACACGTGGGGGTGGGGGTCCACGCGGAGCGAGAAGTCGAGCTCGTTGCCGTAGCCCTCGGCGCTCTCGCTGTTGCCCTCGCTGTCGGCGCGCCCGGCCACCAGCCACGCGGCCTCGGCCTCGAGCTGGGGGATGAGCTTGTAGCGAACTGCGGGGCGGAAGTAGATGGCGTTGCTGATGCCCTCGCCCGACTGCGCGGCGTCGGTGGTGCGGCCGGCGTTGCTGTCGTTCATCACGCTGGTTTGCAGCGTGGGCAGGGGCTCCTCGAAGAGCAAGATGCCCACGTTGTGATCGCGGTCGAAGGCGAAGCTGGTGAGCTTCTCGTCGGTGGGGTCGTCGTCGCCCGTGGCGACGCCGAACTCCGCGCTGAACCCGAGCTTTTCGCCCTGGTAGTCGGCCTTGGCCATCAGCCCGAAGGCCATCACCGAGATGTCGTTGGCGCCGGTGTCGAAGTCGCCACCGCCAAACACGCCCACGCCCTCGATCTCCGCCTTGACCGGGCCCATCTCGGCCAGGGCCCAGAGGCTGCCGGTGTAGGCCTGGTAGGCGTAGGGCTCCTCGGGGCGGAAACGGAAGTTGTTGAGCATCCCGAGGCCCGCGGTCTCGGTGCGGTAGCCAACGGCCAGCGACACCGCCTGCATGTCGTCGGGCGCGCCGAGGAAGCCCTCGTACTGCACGTCGTAGGCGCCCATCACGAAGACGGGACCCACTTTGGTCGTTACCTGGAAGCGGTCGGCGGTGTCGCCGAACTCGTCCTGGACGTTGTTGCCGTCGTTCCACAGGATGCCCGCGCCCCACTGCATCGGCATGCGTCCGAGGCTGAACCGGCCCCAGCTGGTGTAGGCCTCGCCCCAGCCGCGCACCGCCTGGAGACCGGCGCCGTCCGTCGTCACCCCGTCGGCCTGCGCCAACGCGATCACCTCGCCGGTGACCGGATCGGTGTAGGTGTCGACCGTGTCGCCCCAGGGGGTGAGCTTGAACACGTCGATCTGGGCGTGGATGGCCGCGTGGTCGGAAATCATCCAGCTTGGGCGTAGCAAGAGCCGGTGGTCGAAGCTGTTGGAGGTACCCTCGGCGTTGGGGTTGCTGTCGGACAGCGACAGCGAGTCGTAGAGCAGCCCGCGGCCCCGGTAGAAGCCCTCCCAGGTGAGCTCGCCGGCATGGGCGGGGGCGGACAGGAACAAGAGGGCGATCACGAAGACCCCGGGCGAAAAGGCCGACACCGGTAGCATCCTGGCCCGGGCTTCGCAATCGGGGGTTGACGGCGCGGCAGCTGCGGCGCAGGATTGCGCCGTGCTCGAACTCTTCAAGACGATGTGGGACCGCTGGCAGGGCGTGGCCAAGGGCATCATGGCGGCGCAGAACGCGGTGCTGATGGGCTTCGCCTACTACGTGGGCCTGGGACCGGTCGCGTTGGGCTTCCGGATCACCGGCAAGCAGCTCATCGACCGCGCGCCAGCGCCGCCACAGGCCAAGAGCTTCTGGCTACCGCGCAGCGGCAAGCCGTTGACGATGGACGAGGCGAATCGGCAGTTCTAGAGCGTATAGATAAATGGCAAGACGGGCGCGGCTTCGGCGAGCAGGATGAAGCCCACCATCGCCACGAGGACGACGATGATCGGGGTCATCCACCAGGCCTTCTCGTGCAGGATGAAGTCGATGAACTCCGAGACAAGCCCACGGGGGGCCTGGGGGAGCTGGGGGCTGGACTCGCTGGGCTGGGGCTCGCTGGCGTCAGACATGGCGCCGATAATACCGCGGTTGGGGTCTCCCGCCTGTGGATAACTCTGCGGAAAAGCAGCTGAGCATCTCGTGCCCAGGGTTGGGAAAGGCCCTGCTCAGCGCGCAGCTGCACACGTTCTTGGCACGCTATTCGAGGATGGTTCCCCGAAGCAAAAATATCAATAGACCGGCGAGACCGGCGAGCGAGAGCCCCGTTCCCAGCGCGGGACGGAGCGCGCCCGACGTGGCGCCGGTGCCCGCGGCGGAGAGGAGCACCAGCGGCAGGAAGTAGTGAGTAGGCCGGTGGTCGATGGTGCAGAGGAGCAGCGAGTAGACCAGCGCCGTCCCGAGGGCCACGCGGGTGCCGCGGGGCCAGGCCGCGGCAGCAAGGGCGAGGCCGCCTCCGCTGTACAGCAACCAGGCCCAGTAAAAGCCCGGCGCGCGCCCGAGGAGCAAGGCAGGGTCGGTCTCGCCGTGCCAGTGCTCGGGTCCGGTCTCCCAGGCCACGGTTCGGAGCCAGCCATCCAGGGCGCCAGTGGCGAGCCCCGCCAGGCCGAAGGCCGCCGCTGCGAGAAAGATCACCGTCGCGACCCGCAGCGCGGCGCGCCAGCGCCCGGCGAGGAGGGCGGCCACGACGGTCACGCCGGTGGCAGGGTACCGGAGCAACTGTGCCGCGAGGCCGAGCAACTCGAAGCGGCCACCGCGGAAGGGCTCGTCGCCGAGCGCGGCCAGGGCGCCGAGCAGCGCCACCGCGTAGAGCGTGTCGGGCATGCCGGCGCTCCCGGCGGTGACCACCAGCTTTCCCACCACCACGGCCGCCGCGCCCGGCAGGCACCACGCCGGGAGCGGCGCCTCGGCCGCGAAGTTCCGCAGGAACAGGAGCCCAGCCAGCACCGCCGCCAGCAACACCGCCGCGTGGAGCACGTTGGCGGTGGGCAGGTCGCCGCCGGTGATCGCCAGCGCCGCGCCGTAGATGGGCGTCCAGAACGGCGGCTGCACGTCGGTGACCCAGCGATCGCGGGCCCAGTCCACCTGCTCCACCATGTTGAGGATCTGGTAGTAGTGGGCGACGCGCAGTTCCCCGGAGCCGTCGAGAGTCCACAGCGCGTCTTGCGACGGCAGGGCGAAGGCGAGCGGCGCCGTCACCTCGGTGGGGCCCTCGATCCACGCGGTGACGACGCCGAGCTTCCCGGGCAGGTAGCGCCGAACCGGGCCCTCGGCGCGGTCTTCGACGGGCGTGGCCCGCACCTCCAGCGACTCCTCGCCCACGCTCACCGCGCTGCCCACGGGCGCCTGGAGCACCAGCAGCAGGGGTGCCTCCGGGGTGATCGTCCCCGTGCCGCGCAGGCGCAGGAGCCCGGCGTCGCTCACCGGCGTGGCCTCGGAGAAGCCGCTCGTGGCGGGCGCGGCCCCCTGCGGCGGCAGCCGCTCGGCGGCGCCGTCTCCCGGCCACCAGTAGCGCTCCAGCGGCCGCGCGATGTCGCCCCGCTGGCCGTGGAACCACGCCCCGAGGAGCACGCAGCCCGCCGCGAGGCCGATG
>Ga0194131_10007475_pt1 | contig 14669 bp, 20 predicted proteins | sample TA2KigO120mmetaG_FD_148631 | JGI IMG/M metagenome (GOLD analysis project Ga0194131, IMG submission 148631) | Freshwater microbial communities from Lake Tanganyika, Tanzania - TA2015053 Kigoma Offshore 120m | ecosystem: Environmental > Aquatic > Freshwater > Lake | place: Tanzania: Lake... | reverse complement strand
TGGGCCGAGTAAGGTGATTCTCCAGAACCCGGTCTTCACCGGAGTAACCTTGGAGCAAGCAGAAGCCGAGCTCATGACGATCCTCGAACAGAAGATCGCCGAGCTGCAAGGCGCTGCTGTAACGGAAGAACAAGCGCTGTAACAGTAAGCAGAAGACAAGGAAGTGTATGCTGCTGGCCGAGGAAAGAAACAAGACTACCTCGGTTAGACCTGGCAGATGACGTACGCTGAAAACGATGAATAAGGTCGCCTTACTGAACCACATCTCTGATGAGGAGCATTAAATGGCGACAGCTACTTCAGAAAAGAAGCGCGTTATCCGGCCGCTCGAAACCCGCAAGGTATTCGACAAGGTCGAGATTGCCGCCGATATCGAGATGACTCGAGAGTCGGTGGATATCGCCCGTGGAGGAGATCAAATCGTTCTCCCCATTGGCATGACTTACGATGAAGGCATCGCCTGGTTGTTCAGGCAGCGCGAGGCAGAAGAGACTGAGGTTGCCATCCTGGAGGAGATCGACGCATTTCCTTTGGACGGCGCCATGGCCTTCATGAAGGCCTTGAAGAAGAAGTATGGGTGGACCTCGCTGGTTCCATCGCAGGGGTTCTTTTCGACGCCCCCGCTGATGATCAGCATCGAGGTCGGGTTCGGCCGGACAGCCCAGGTTGCCTGGGGAAATGTGCAAATCCCGAACATTGACGGTACCCTGGAAACGGGGTTCGGCATGCGGGATGGTCGGCCCATCTTCGTCATCAAGGGTGTCGTGCGGCGTAAGCACGAGGGTGTCGTACACGAGATCGCGGAACTGGTCCGCGAAACCGTGAAGACGGACTCCATCTATCGTGGAAAGGCCATCAAGATGACCTTCCGCGCAAAGGATGGATCTCGATTCGAGAAGTTCGATCCTCGTTTCTCGCCGCGTTTTGTTGACGCGTCCAAGCCCGGGGAGCTTGTTCTTCCTCGGGATACAGAGAAGGTTCTTCGGACCTCTCTGTTCCATCCGGTGATGTTCAGCGAACAGTGCCGCCGGGCCGGCATACCACTGAAGCGTGGTGTGCTGCTCGAAGGACCGTTCGGCACCGGAAAGACTCTCACGGCGTTCATACTCGCGCATCTGTGCGAGTTGAACAAGTGGACCTTCATCTACTTGGACGACGTGCGGGATCTGGACTTGGCAATCGCTTTCGCAAGGCTGTATCAGCCCTGCGTGGTGTTCGCCGAGGACGTGGACAGTGCGGTCGGTCTCGACCGTGATGCCCAGGTGAACGCGATTCTAAATACCATCGACGGTGTGGATGCCAAGTCGTCGGAAATCATGGTGGTGTTGACGACCAACGCGGTCGAGAACATTCATCCGGCTTTCCGTCGGCCCGGGCGCATCGACGCCATCGTTCACATGCCACCCCCGGACAACGAGGCGACGGTTCGCCTTGTCAAGTTGTACGGGCAAGGCTTTGTACAGGCCACGGACGAAGAGCTCTCGCACGCAGTGAAGCCCATCGTGGGCCACAACTCTGCGGTGATCCGTGAAGCCGTCGAGAGAGCAAAGCTGTCTGCCGTAAGCCACTTCGAGGAAGGTGGGCAGCTGGTCGTCAACGCAGAGGACATCGCGATCTCTGCGAAGTCGATGGAACAGCATGTGCAACTGTTGACGGGTGAAAACCCGGAGGCAGGCAAGCATCCTGCCGATGTGCTGTTTGCAGACTTGGCACAGCAGATTACGTCACAGATCGTCGCGCAGCATAACAAGTTGCTGGCGGTCCTCGGCGCGAAGTAAACCATGAGGGGCCTCCCGTCGCTGTGGCGGGAGGCCCCGTTTTTCTACAAGGAGGAGGAAGCAGTATGCCACAGATTACGTTGAGACGGGCTTTAAGGACCCAAAAGAGACTTGCGGGAATGTCCGCTAAGGTCCGTAAGGACATCCTAGACAACAACAGTGTGGTCAAGGGACGCGAAAACTTGGTCGATGTAGCAGCACTTTCTGAGCGGCTGAACAAGCTGTCAGAAGCCATCGTCAAACTGAAAATCATTGTGCTGCAGGCGGGCATGCCGATCCGTTGGGAGATTTACCAGCGGGACGAGCTGAAGGGGGCCATCGCGTTCCTGACTGAGTTGAACACGTTTGAGGGTCTACGTGTTCACGACTATCACGAGGGTACGAACGAATACGTTGCCGCGATAAAGCGGGTGGACGTGGACGCACGTACCAAAGCACTGCAGATTCTGCTCGACGACATCGTCGACAGGACTGAGCAGTTCAACAATGTCACCATGGTGGAAGTGCCTGACGACATCTTGCAACTGCTGCTGGCGTAAATACATGTCGCGACCGGTGGATGACATAGTGCAAACCAACAACGGTAGCGTGGTTCGACCTCCCGGGAGGAAGACTGCGACGCCTTTGTAAAACTCCTTGGACAAGATACAGATCTTGACGTGTCAAGTAGCATTGTTGCAACTGGGTACGCCACAGTCTACACATTGCAGTCCATATTTAGGTTTTCATTATGTTTGAAGCCGGTCGCGGCACTTTTGTTGGGAGACATAGATGTCACTTGAGTCCGAACTTAGGCCGATAATTGACGAGTTGAAGAAGCTCGCCGTAGACGGCACAACGATAAGCTTGTACGTTGGCCGCGAGGAGCATAGGGAACGTGACGGTATACCCGGTACGCACTATGAAGATTTTGGATTTCGTAACGTCTCGAAGGACGACGAACAGGACTTTGATGCGCTCATCCTCCAGATGCGCAATCTTGTACACACAGGCGCAAAGCGACGCGGCCTCCTGAAAGCGATGCTTGAGAAGTTGACGGATGTAAATGAGGTAGTTGGTGATCCCTCCGAAATTGAGGCCGGGCTGATGAAGCTGTTTGAAAAAGAGGCAGAACCAAGTCACCCGAACAAGCCACGATAGGCGTAGGAGGCCCATGTTCGACTACGACAGGGAAATCGATCAGTTACGGATGGAGACGAAAGAACTCTTCCAGAATCACGTTGACGCAGGGATGTTTGGGCCCGAACCTGGTCCGATATCCGACGAACGACACAAAGAGATACGCGGAATGGTCTTGGAAGTAGAAGACCTGCTGTCGCGTATTATCGTGACTCAAATGCGCAAGGGAGACGATATCGGACCAATGCTGGAGTACATCCAGCAAAAGGTGGCCCCGTACCCCGAGGAATGGCAACAACGTCTGCGGGACACGATCCTGAAGCGGGCACGCGAAGCCGTTGAGGCGTAAGTACTTGCACGATTAAGCTTTATGCGCTAAGATGAAAACATATGTCCTTGAGCCGAATCGCGACCGAGGGTTATCTATCATGTTCAGAAACCCCCTCAACCGCACCTACCTTGCTCCAGGGCGCCAAACATTTCAAGAGCCGGCTTCGCCAACGTAGGGTTATCCTTATAAGATTTCCCCCTGCACCGGCAACACTACTTTGCTCTTGATCTGTTTTTTCAAGAAGACTTCGGAGAGAGTACAAGGCGTACGCAACTGGACGTCCACTCTCTTGCTCATTCGTGAGCCGAACGGCATGTCTGTTCTCACTTACCACGAGTGTCGGCGGGTTCGATTCCCGCTCTCTCCGCTGCGTTTACTGCCGTAGACGCCATATAAACATACGGCAGCCCGAGCTTACGAGCCGGATGAGCAGTGTTATCACCCTGAATGTAACAGCGCTGTTCAACTTATTTGCTCGCAAGTTCCGGAAGAATATACGCGTCGGAGCAAGATCCAACGGCATAGCCGAGAATTTGACTCCCGGGCGACTCTCGGGCGGCGCGTGTTGGGGAGATAGCTCAGTTGGTTAGAGCAAAAGCTTAAGTCCTAGTCGGTCCTTTGTCCGGAAACGGACCGTTCGATATAGGTTACCTTTAGGTCGTGGGTTCGAATCCTACTCTCTCCGTTTCACAAGTTCACAAGGAGGTACGATGTTTGTCTGTGAGCGTACAGGAAAGACGTCTAAACCAGGACAACAGGCTGCGCGCGTGGTGACCGCTGTGCGTCAGCGGGAGTACCCAAACGGGACAGCCGGCTGGGAGATTGTGAAAGAAGAGCTAATGCTGCCTGAGGTAGCGGAGGCTTGGTACAAGTCCGAAGAGTTCACAAAGCTGCAAGCATTTATCGAGGCCATTCCACGGAGGGCTCCACGTGAAAAAGAACGCCAAGAGTCACGCCGCGAATTTCAAAAGCCGAGGTTCCAGCCCAGGGCGAAAGTCGTGGACAAGCAACCACCCGCGAACAATCAAAGGCCCGCCCCGGTACGACATGGGGGCCAGATGGGCGGACAAGGCCAAGGACAAAGAGCACCTGCAGCAAACAGACCAGCCCGCGTCGGAGGACGACCGGCTGGCGGAAAGCCCTCTGCTGGCCCGCATAAACCGCGAGTCAATAGAGCGCCAGGACCGAATGGTACTCATCGCGGTCGAGGAGGCAGTTCTCGACCAAAACCCAGAACAGACTGAGTGTGCCGAGCACAGGGTTAACGTCCAGCTAGACTCTGGTATCGTTGTCTCTGTAGAAGATTTGGCAGAAGGAATGACATAAGAATTGAGCGAGGTAGTGTACGTCGCACGCCGTTGGTCGAAAGACCGTGCGGTCTCCGCTTTTGTTCACAAGCTCTTGTTGCCGAAAGGAGCAAGAGTTTGTGAGCCGTTGGAAGACTGTTCTCGCAATGGGCGCCGGATGACTGGGTTAAATTCCCAGCCTCGCTATTTTAAGAAGTAAGAAGTGTGATGGGTGATTAGTGTAACGGTAGCACACCAGTACGCCGAAAGGCATATCGGTCGCCAACCACTTGCTCACTCTCATAGAGCATTTACAGCAGTTGAAATGTTCTATGAGTGGTGAGCCGGAGGATGATCGTTATCTTCAAACTGGAAGACCAGGTTCCACTCCTGGGTCACCCAATTTCCGAGCCGATTTGTTTACGTTATCGCAACTGGATGACGAGACCGGTTTTACGACTGGTCGCTGCAGGTTCAAATCCTGCCTTTCAGCGCAAGCTGATTGAAAAACGCGTAGACACCGCTACTTGCTCGGAATCTTACACGGGGGTATAGCTCATAGGCTCATCCTATATTGGAACAAAGAGTGCCAGAATGCCCGGCGTACTAGTCCCGGTGTCCTCTACTGTGAGGAAGGTGGCCTAGCCGCCCACCTACCCCTACCAATACATACGGACCGGATGTTGTGGGTTATCTTGAAAATACCATCCATGACAAAACGTTTTGTCCGTACTTTCTCTAACCACAAGGAGGTACTCATGCGGTTTAGTACATAACTAACCCATGGAGGCCCTACGATGCCCAATCGTACAATGTGCGAAGTGCTAGAAGAGGTTCGTACCATGCATAAGACTCGCAACTATGCGGGACTGCTTGGTGCGGTTGAAGAACTGCAGATAATGGGCAACCGCATGGAAGCCGCACTGCACGAACAACGTGACTACCAACGCTGGCACGAAAAAGTCAAAGAGGAGCGTAAGGAAATGGCCCGTCTACGTAAGGCTGCCGACAAGCTCCGCCAAGAGAAAGGCGAAAAACCACTAGGAGTCGAAACCATCAATCGATGGTAATATATGCTCAGAGAGCCGGATGGCAACCGAGGGTTATCACTCCTAATTGATCCTCCCTCAACCGCCGCTCACTTTGTTCTTAGAGCACCATTTACCAGAGGTTGAAATGCGAAAGCTACTTCTCGCCCTAGCCCTTCTATTCATTCCAGTACCCGCTATGGCCGCTGATGCGGCTGTTAAGCACTCTATTAACGTACGGGTGGACTTTGACACTGTACGTGCTGTACTGGAGAAACAGCGATTCTCTCTGTTGTCCGCTGCCGGTGTACGCGTAACCAAGCAATTGGGGCGCGACCGGTTTGAGGTATCGGCAGACAGATTTCGCTTCATCATCAAAGAGACAAGGACTAGGCGGGCAGGTGTAGTCATCGTTGTCTGGAAGTTGGATGGTGGCGATTGCTTGCGTCACTACAAGTCTGTCATTGTGTTGCAAGATCTGGGAGACAAGTGCACCAGGATAAGCGGAAGCGTATCCCTAGGTACAGCTGGTCGTCTAGGTAATCAGATATTGGAACAGCATATACAGGCAGGCGTAACAAAGATGCAGACTCGTTTGATGAATCTTCTTAACACAAAATAGGAGGAGGACATCTTTTGAGCGGCTGGTTAGTAGCGTCTTGGGCAGTGGCTGGTGGTTTCATCGTCGCTGTTTGGGGATACGTAAAGACTCTTGCCGCGCAGGTGATGAGTCGAGTAATCGTGACCGTTGATGTAAAGATAGGTTTAACAAACGCCGCGTCCATGTACTTCTGGAAGAACTTTCAGAGGTCGTCTTTTGGCCCTCGAACTTACCTTGGCTTCTTCTTGCGTATTCACAAGTTGAGAAAGGTTCAGCTCGTAGGCCTAGAGTCCGTCGGCTCGGGTGGACGCCTCTATTGGAAAGGTTGGCGACCTATCTGGGTAACGAGGCAGGCACAGCCTACCGACGATGGTCCAAGAGTGTCTCGCCACGGCGAGGTGGGTGATGGTATCAAGATCGTGTTCTTGCGTGGAATGTTTGACGCTGACAGGCTCGTTCTTGATATAACTGCCTTCCACAATAAGACGTTCAATAGTACTGATGACCTTGGTCATCGCCGGCACTACATAAAGCACGTGTCTGGTAGTGACGGTAAACCGGCCAATAATGGTCGCGACTACTACGAGGAAGGGAAAGAACCAGATCGCGGTGCTGATCGTCGATTGGCGTTTTGGAACCGCATACTTGGTTGGCAGGAGGAGGACCTTGCTCCTCCGATGAAATACAACGGGAGTATCAACCAACTGGCATTGGCTAGTGATGCCATAGCCATGGTTACTCAGACTAAGCGTTGGTTGGAAAGCGAAGATTGGTACCACGCTCGCGGCTTGCCGTGGCATCGTGGTTGGCTGCTATATGGTGATCCAGGTAATGGCAAAACCAGTTTGGTTCGAGCCATTGCCGAGGATTTCGATTTGCCGGTTTATGTCTTCATGTTGGGAACATTGTACGATGATGAGATGCGCTATGAGTGGACACAAATGCTCAGCGCAACCCCATGCATCGCCCTCATCGAAGACATAGACACCATCTTTGATGGTCGTACAAACAAGGTTGGACACCTGACATTCGATTGCCTCCTCAACTGCCTAGATGGCGTGGAGCGCAACGACGGGGTGCTGACCATAGTCACGACCAACAAACTCCCTATGCTGGATGCCGCACTGGGTATACCCCGAGGCAACGGCAAAATCTCAACGCGTCCTGGACGCATCGACTGTGTTCTCGAAATGGGACCACCTGATCGAGCAGGACGTTTCAAGCTTGCAAAGAGGATTTTGCCAGATCATCCCGAAGAGTGGGATCGGCTGGCAATTTTGGGCGATTCTGATTCAGGCGCTCAAATGCAGGAACGTTGTGCCCAGCGCGCAATGGAACTGTACTGGTTAGATCAAGGGCTGCCCGAAAGCGGTCCGGAATTGAGTTATTTCATAACTCCGAGTGAACAGGCATAGCCTGTTGGGATACGGTGTCAAATCGTCCCTTAGTTCACTTTAGGAGAATACGATGGGAGCTGGACAACTAGCCTCACACGTAAGCACGCGCGTTACCCCGCAAAGCGAACCGGTACCAGGGAAACCTCAGGTCCCCAATTCGGCTGGCGGATATGCGTTTGCGCTCGACTGCTGGCAAAGACTGGACCGCTTCTTGGTGCTCGGCACCGAAGGCGGCACCTACTACATTGGTGAGCGGCAGCTTACCAAGGAAAATGCGGCAGCTGTGCTCGAATGTGCGCAGCAAGATCCGCAACGAACTGTGGACCGAATCGTTGAGATCAGCGATGCGGGTCGTGCGCCCAAGAATGACCCGGCGATTTTTGCGCTGGCCCTTTTGGCAGGTCAGCCCTACCAACCAATCTCTAGCGTGGCACTCGCCGCGCTGCCAAAGGTGTGCCGCATTGGTACACATCTCTTCCAGTTTGCGGAGGCTGTCGAATGCTTCCGTGGCTGGGGTCGCAGCTTGAAGAGAGCTGTGGCAGACTGGTACCTCAGCAAGGACCCAAAGAGCCTTGCGTTCCAGGTAACCAAGTACCAACAGCGTAACGGCTGGGGGAACAAGGACCTGCTGCGGTTGAGTCACCCAAAGACCGATGACCCGGTCATGAACGCGATCTTCGCGTGGGTGACTGACAAGGGACCGAATCGGGAACTGCTTCCCGAGCCAATCCTCGCCTTTGAGGAGGCAAAGGTCACCCCACCAGAGCAGATAGCTGCGTTGGTTCGTAAGCACAATATGGTGCGCGAAACCATCCCGACCGAAGCTCTGAACAGGGTCGACGTTTGGGAAGCTCTGTTGCAAAACATGCCGATTACGGCACTGATTCGCAACCTGGGCAAGATGACCAGCATTGGTCTCGTTGCTCCGATGTCGCAAGCGTCGAAGCTGGTGGTCGAGAAGTTGCACGATGAGGAGATGATCCGAAAGGGTCGTGTCCATCCAGTGACGCTTCTCGTGGCACTGAAGACGTACAGCATGGGTCGCGGTATCAAAGGCTCGCTCTCGTGGAACGTTGTTCCACAAGTTGTGGACGCCCTTGACGACGCGTTCTACATGGCCTTCGATGCTATCGAGCCAACCGGGAAGAACTGGTTGCTGGGTCTCGACGTGTCTGGTTCGATGTCCTGTGGTATGTGTGGTAACACACCACTTACGCCGGCTGAGGCGGCAGCGGCCATGGCAATGGCCACCATGCGGACAGAGCCGAACTACTACTGTTTCGGGTTTGCTGACGGCTTCCGTGATCTGGGCCTAACGGCCAAGATGTCGCTGAAGGACGTTCTGAAGAGAACGGACAGCCTCACGTTTGGTGGTACGGATTGTGCCGTACCGATGCTGCATGCGATGCAACACAAGCTCGATGTGGACGCCTTCGTTGTCTACACAGATAACGAGACTTGGGCGGGCCGCGTCCATCCGTTCCAAGCATTGCAGCAGTACCGGCAAAAGATGGGTAAGAACGCGAAGTTGATTGTCGTTGGATGCACGTCCAACGGCTTCACCATCGCTGACCCCAGCGATCCCGGTATGCTTGACGTCGTGGGCTTCGACACGACTGTTCCGCAAGTAATGTCGGACTTCGTCCGATAGTCGTAATGCGAGCTCTCCACGCTGTCGTGTTTATGCGACACAACGGCACAGCTCTAAATGACTTCAAAGGCAAGCACCTCCATAACCCTCGCAAGAGGGCGTGGATAGGACGGTCACGTACCGCTTCCGAAAATGGCCTGAGAATCATGGGGGCATCACTATACGTGAATGCTGATAGGGCCTCCTCCAAGTACGCACAACCAGACCCGAAAGGGCCTGCGGGGTGTTGAACACGGGGGAGTCACGCTGCAGTAGCGAGTGGCCACACTCGTCCGGTAATGACCGGCATGCATGCTAAGTCTGCAGCACCTGTCCGGAGAGCTTGCTCTGGTCTGGGGGTAGTAGGGAACAACCCCGCACCCCCAGACCTAAATTTTTATCCTCAAGAAGAAGAAGGAGTTTCTATGAGTGCCCAGATGAACTTGCAGTTTGATGGCTTTTGCGACAGGGCCTTTCCAGAGGTTGAAAAACTGTTGGAGTTACCGCCTGCGCTAACAGGAATAAGGATAGTCACTGCCAAGAAAACGACAGCGGCAAAGTACGCAAACTTCACTGACTTCCTGTACGCAGAGCTTGTCCCAGACTGGAGAGCCGCATGTTTGGCATTCTACGAGGGTCGGGGCAAGGCGCTGCGTTTGCGTACGGACGTGTCCGACGAGCAACTTCGGTACTGGGATCAGCTGCTTCGGCGTGCGATCACATACGCTCAGCTGCTCACAGGTGGAAAGAGCTACTACAGCTGGAGACAGTACTTACTCCAGTTCTTACGGTCACTTGACGAAATGCCTATAGGCCGAAGAGATGAACAACGGCCACAAACCGCTCAGTGCGGTGACTGCGGGTCGTACGTTCCTAGTAATGCAGCACGCTGTCCTGAGTGTGCTGCGGGCAGACTGGTCGGTACCTAGGATGGTCGACCAATCTCTAGGCCAAGGTGTTGAGTGTTAGCCAGTAACGGCAGTCCCCCAAAGAGTCACAGGATGTGGGGGACTGCCGGGACTGGATTCGTTTTACCAAGGAGGTAACGTTGAGCGAGACAGCTACCGCGACATCGGAGTCGCGACGCTACACGGAGGAACAGAATGCTGAGCTAATAGAGCTTGGCGAGAAGATGGTTGGTTACCTACAGTCAGGTAGAACCAATCCATCGAAATTCTTTTGCCCAGATCAGGCCCCGTACCTTGCAGACTTTCTACGGGCAATGGGCTACACTACTGATGGCGATCAATTGCGACGGCTGCTTAGTAACCCTAGGCGCAGAAGCAATGTACGGGTTCGCCAAGCTTTGAGGAGTCGGGAAATCCCGAAGGCTCGAGAACCGAATGTGACGCGGTTGCGCCACTCGTTAAAGCGCATCATGGAACAGGTCAGCCAACGACTGGGTTCCAGAGGCGGAGAGCAGTTTGAGATGGTTATGATTCCGTCCAGTTGGAAGCCTGCTACGAAGCAGAAGTTCGTAGAAAAGCTCCACGCACTGGTCGGCGTAGACCGGCAGGGTCCTCGTGGCACTATCACGCTGAATACCCGAGGCTATCTCCCACTAGCTGACGGCGAACAGCTATACAACTTGGCAGATTGTCGTGTCACGATTGTAGCGCCGAATGGCGAGGATATCACAGCGCGGTTCGACAACTCTGTCGCGCACTACTAATGATGCATGATGATGACAGTTCTTGTTTCGTCACCCCATAGGACATGGAAATCATGGCTGGTAAGTTGGTGTCAAAGAAGCGGACGACATCACGTAGGAGAAGGACAACTGCTCGTGGTTCACGAAGACAGACCACTAGAGCAACGCGTACAACTAATGCAGAGGTGATTGCCCTCGGCAATGAGATCGTCGATTACATGCGGAACGGTGAGCTAACTCCGGAGATTCGTTATTGCAATCAGTCGCTCCCGTACATACGGGCGTTCCTGGTAGCAATGGGCTACAACGTGAGCAGACTTGGCAACGAGCAACTGCTCGGTCCTGCGCTTGCTCGGCGACTGAGCAGCACGATGCGGAGAGCAACGAATACGCCCAACCCAGATGCTATTCGTACGAGCCTCGGTAACATCATCGGCGCGATGTGCGATGAGGAGGGCATGGATGTAGACGAAATCGAACCATTCATGCTGGATGATTTGCTGGTACCAGCAGAGATGTCGCAGAGAGACAAAACCAGGTTTATAGCGCGGTTGAATCGTCTCATACCGGCGCTATACTCTCTGCGCAACGTGAGCGTATCTGTGGTCGCTGACGAGATCGAGCTGCCTGCGGGTAAGACTCGCGCGAGTTTCGACGACGATTATGAGGTCATCGTGCGTCGACGATCTGACCAAACAGACGTGACTGATCAATTCTCCGTACTCGTTGAGGACGGAGGTATCGTGACTCGTCGAGGACGCATCGACTCCGACGACCCCTGGATTTAATGACACGGCACAGGGACTGAGCCAACCATACTGGCCAGTCCCTGTGCCCCCTTTGAGAGAGGGTCTTCGCACACTGTGGCCCTCTCTCTCTCTTACCTATCAGAGATTCAATGCCTGACATATTCAAATCACCAAAGATGCCTTGCGTGCCTATTTCTATAGGCGAGCTGGTGGACAAGATCACCATACTGCAAATCAAAAAAGAACGGTTGAAAGAAGATAGCGGCACGAAGCTGGATTTCGTATCCGTCGAGTTAGAGAAGCTGCAACCGCATCTAGCCGAGGCCCAGGAGGGCCTAGGTCCCGAACAGCTAGATACCTTTAAACTTCTCGTGAGCAAGCTGTATTTCATCAATGACGAGCTGTGGAAGATAGAAGACGCGCTGCGCGGCTACGAGAAGTCTGGTGACTTTAGTCACTACTTCGTTTTCCTGGCCAGAAGCGTGTACAAGATGAATGACAAGCGGGCAGAGGTAAAGCTACAGATAAACGAGCTAACAGGCTCCCTATTACGAGAGGTCAAAGTCTATGCCTGATTCTACAAACGCTGATAAAATTAAGCACCGGTTGCCAACAGTCAAAGATGTTCTGGCGTTTCGAAAAATGGCTGCTCAAAGATGTTATGACGAGGGCGTTAAGGAAGCGCGAGCTGCGAAGAGCCGCGACGAAAAGGAGATAGCGACGGCGCATGATTTGATTGTCGCGGCGCTGGCCGGATTCGAGTACGTCGCAAATGAGAGCTTCTATTCGGAGTTCGGGCGAGAGTATATCGTCGAGGTGGCCAATGACGAAGTAGTGATAGAGCTCGAACTTGCTGCAAAGTCTAACGAACGGGGAACGTCCAAGCCACAACGAAATAGGGCCCGTTTGCAATTGCACTATACAGACGAAGAGGGGTATAGGCGTACTCAATTTGTGGACGATATTACTAAGTTCTCAACAGCTTTTGTAGACTTCCTGATCGAGGCCGGGCTGATCGATGATCCCGCCAACGACATTTCCCGCGAGGAGTAAGTACGGAGCGAGGCTAGGAAAATGTGCTATGATTGAGTTTACCAGCCCAAGGGCCCTTGAGGCCCTCAGGGAGGTTTTGAAAGACGTTCCGCCAGAGAAGCATGAAGAGCTTATCTTTGAGATGCTCAAAAGCTTCATGGCAGCAAAGGTAAACGAGGAAGGGTTTTACAAGCGTATTGTGCCACCCATTCCTGTAGACGAGGAATAACATGATCAGAATGATTAAGAACTGGCTATGGCGTAGAAAGCTAGCCAGGATAAAGCGTGAATCACGGCAGTACATACTCCACGCCCTGGCCGGTAACATACCGGAGAAGCAGGGTTGTTGGGGTGTTCCAGCCTGCCGTCCCTACGACTTTAAGGTAAAACTGGCTAAGTTCCAGTACCCGCTGCTACGCAGTAACGTAGTACCATCGGGCGGGGTCTGGACTGAAAAGTCTGAACTGGGCCCTCGGTTTAGCCAACTGTAAAAGAGCCCTAGCGGGCCAGCTTTGTCGCTGCTAATATGTAGGTGGGCAAGCTGGCGATCCTTCTCAAACAATTCTCATTAGTTACCGTCGAGGTGAAGTACCATGGCTGATCAAATGAGTCTTGGGGAAATCGAGGAATTTTTCCAACTGCTAGTCGCCCTTGTAGACAGATTAAGAAAGATGCCGTGGATCGAAGGATCGCTCCACGTTACAGCAATCGCAGAGGAGAGAATACTCATGGCAGATATTCTTGTATATGACGTCAACTTCTCTCTCGTTCGTAAGAGTCCCGACGTTGCAAAAGAGGACTTTTACCTGGACGTCTTCGTAGACGGCCAGTTTGTAGAGACCCGCAAGAACCCATACGACGAGAGTTGGGTTGTGCATAACGTGAAGGCCAAGGAAGGCGCAAACGTGCGTCTTGATACCTATGCGTTTGATAACGCTGGTAACAAGTCAAACGTGATCTCTCGCTCTTTCGTTGCTGTAGATACGATTGCCCCCGTGATTGTGGGCGACATCAGCGTGTCTGTAGTGGACGAGGAACACGTTGAAGATCCAGCCCCGGAACCAGAGCCGGAACCGACTCCTGATCCAGTGCCAACGCCTGATCCAGTGCCAGAGCCAGAGCCTGCACCGGAGCCAGAGCCTGCACCGGAACCAGAACCGGAACCAGCGCCTGAACCAGAGCCTGCACCGGAACCAGAGCCAGCGCCAGAGCCAACTCCTGAGCCAGCACCGGAACCAGAGCCAGCCCCAGAGCCGACTCCAGAACCAGCGCCTGAGCCAGAGCCGGCCCCTGAGCCTGCACCAGAGCCGGCCCCTGAGCCTGCACCAGAGCCGGCCCCTGAGCCAGAGCCTGAGCCTGCACCAGAGCCTGCACCAGAGCCAGCACCAGAGCCGGAACCTGCACCTGCACCGGAACCAGAGCCAGCCCCTGAGCCAGCTCCGGAACCAGAGCCAGAACCAGTTCCAGCCCCTGAGCCTGCACCGGAGGAACCACCAGTGGAAGAACCACCGGTGGAACCGTTTCCTGAGCCGACTCCTGAGCCTCCCGCAGAGGAGCCTCCAGTGGTTGTTGAGCCTCCTGTCGTAGAGCCTGAGCTACCCCCAGTAGTGGATGAACCAGTCGTAGAGCCTGGCTCGGACCCTTCCGAGTCGCCCTCCGAAGAGGCGAATCCCGGCGGGAGCGGCGAAGAGAACGGCGGGACCGAAGGCGAGGTCGCTAACGGCTAAGCTTGTTAATTCATAAGCATGAAGCACAAAGCCCCAAGGATGAAAGTTCTTGGGGCTTTTGTGTTATATGGAGAACCCAATGTCAGACGCAATGACATTCAACCAAGAAGCAGTAGCGTCACCAGATTTGATCTTGTTGCTGTTTCGTGAATACGAAGCAGCGGTTGGCGGCGATGAAGGGCGCATGGGCCAAGCCGCATCCTTTGCCAAGTTTGCTCGTGATTACCTATCACAGAACAGGCCTAGGGCCATGAGTTACGGTGACAGCAACTATGATCTAATGCTGTCAAACGGAAAGCGAGTAAGCGTCTCTCCGCCTGAACAAGGCATCAGGGGAACA
>Ga0194131_10007474_pt1 | contig 14672 bp, 11 predicted proteins | sample TA2KigO120mmetaG_FD_148631 | JGI IMG/M metagenome (GOLD analysis project Ga0194131, IMG submission 148631) | Freshwater microbial communities from Lake Tanganyika, Tanzania - TA2015053 Kigoma Offshore 120m | ecosystem: Environmental > Aquatic > Freshwater > Lake | place: Tanzania: Lake... | reverse complement strand
CTGGGACGATGGGATTCTGGATCCGGCGCAGACGCGGCAGGCGCTGGCGCTCGGGCTGTCGGCGGCGTTCAACGCGCCGGTTCCGGCGGCGAAGTTCGGCGTCTTCCGCATGTGATGCCGGTCCTGCTCACACGACGCGACGGCGCTGTCGAATACGTCACGCTCAACCGCCCGGAGGTCCGGAACGCGTTCAACGAGCCGCTCATCGCTGCGCTGCGGACATGGGCGGACGCGGTAGCCGGCGACCGGAGCGTGCGCGTGGCCGTGCTCGCGGGCGCCGGCACGACGTTCTGTGCGGGCGCGGATCTCGAGTGGATGTCGAAGCTGTCCGCCTGCACGCGCGACGAGAACGTGCGCGATGCGACGGCGGCGGCGGGGATGTTCGGCGCGCTCGATCGTCTGCCCGTTCCAGTGATCGGCCGCATCCACGGCGCCGCGCTTGGCGGCGGCGCCGGCCTCGCGGCCGTCTGCGACGTCGTCGTCGCCGACGAGCACGCGCAATTCGGCTTCACCGAGGTGAAGCTCGGGATCCTGCCGTCGATGATCTCGCCCTTCGTGCTGGCGAAGATCGGCCAGTCCGCCGCGCGCGAGCTGTTTCTCACCGGCATGCGCGTCGACGCCGCGCGCGCGAGAGAGATCGGGCTCGTCCATGCGGTCGTCGCGGCCGACGCGCTCGACGCCACCGTCAGCCAGTACGTGCAGGAATTCCTGAGCGCCGGGCCGGAGGCGATCGCCACCGCGAAGGAGCTGATCCGCAAGGTTGCGGGCCGCGCGCCGCAGGACGTGCTGCAGCTCACCGCCGAGACGCTGGCCGCCCGCCGCGCGTCCGCGGAAGGCCGGGAGGGAATGAAGGCCTTCTTCGAGAAGCGGAAACCCACGTGGAACGCCAATCGCTGAGACAAGCCACGGACTCCGTGGCCCGTGAGGGTGAATGTTCCAGCGCATCCTCATAGCCAATCGCGGCGAGATCGCCGTGCGCGTGATCCGGGCCTGCCGCGAGCTCGGCATCGAGTCCGTGGCCGTGTACTCCGACGCCGACGCGCAGTCGCTGCACGTGGCGCTGGCGGACCGCGCGGTACGAATCGGACCGCCGGCAGCCGCCGAGAGCTACCTGTCCATTCCCGCGCTGGTCGACGCGGCGCGCCAGACCGGCGCCGAGGCGGTTCATCCCGGCTACGGCTTCCTTTCCGAGAACGACGCCTTCGCGCGCGCGTGCGAGGACGCGGGCATCGTCTTCATCGGGCCGCCGGCGAACGTCATCGCGAGCATGGGGTCCAAGGTGGCCGCGCGCAAGCTGGCCGAGGGCGCCGGCGCGCCGGTCGTGCCCGGCGAGACGTCGATCGATCAGTCGGACGCGGCGATCGCGGCGGCGGCGGAGCGGGTGGGACTGCCCGTGCTGATCAAGCCGTCGGAAGGCGGCGGCGGGATCGGCATGAAGGCCGTGCACGACGCCGCCGGCCTCCCTGCGGCAATCGCGCAGGCCCGGCGCGAAGCGATTGCGGCCTTCGGCGACGGCACGCTCTACGTCGAGCGTCTCGTGCAGCGGCCGCGGCACGTCGAGATCCAGGTGATGGCCGACGGCGCCGGCCACCTCGTCCACCTGTTCGAGCGCGAGTGCTCGCTGCAACGGCGGCATCAGAAGATCATCGAGGAGTCGCCGTCCACCGCGGTCACGCCCGCCCTGCGCGCGCGGATGGGCGATGCGGCGGTGGCCATCGCGCGCGCCGCCGGGTACCGCAACGCCGGGACCGTGGAGTTCCTCGTCGAGGGCGCGGGAGACGGCGCGAGCTTCTACTTCCTCGAGATGAACACGCGCCTGCAGGTGGAGCATCCCGTCACCGAGCAGACGACCGGCGTGGACCTCGTGCGCGCGCAGATTGCGGTCGCCGCCGGCGGGCCGCTGCCGTGGACGCAGGCGCAGCTCGCGCAGCGCGGCCACGCCATCGAGGCGCGCGTGTACGCCGAGGACCCCATGCGCGGCGACCTGCCGCAGGCGGGGCCGCTGCTCCTCTACCGCGAGCCGCTGATGCCGGGCGTGCGCGTCGATGGGGGCGCGGTCGAGGGCGGGGAGATTTCCATTCACTACGACCCGCTTGTGGCCAAGGTCATCGCCTCGGGCGAAACGCGCGAGGCGGCGCGGCAGCGGCTCCTCGCGGCGCTGCGCGACTTCCCCATCCTCGGCATCCGGACGAACGTGCCGTTTCTCGTCGGAGTTCTCGAGCATCCGCGGTTCGTGAGCGGCGACATTCACACCGGGATGGTGGACGCGGATCGCGACTCGCTGCTGGCAGCACTTCCCCACGAAGCATCACCGGAAGCGCTTGCCGTTGCGGGCGCGCTTTCTGGCGGTCCGCCTACGCCGCCTTCGGCGGCTACGGCGAGACTGACTCGCGTCACCATGGATCCATGGGTGACGCTCGCAGACTGGCGTGGCTGAACTCACCGTCACCCCGCTCGGCGGCGGCCGCTATCGCGTCTCGGATCGGGCGAGCCATGTCGTCGCCTACGCGGTGCAGTCCGGGCGCGAGCGCTGGGTGTTCATCGAGGGCATGGTCTACGTCGTCGCCGGCACCGATTCGCGCGGCGGCATCGTCCATGCCACCGACGATGACGTGGCGCTGTCGGCGCCGATGCCGGCGACGGTCGCGGCGATCAACGTGACGCCCGGTCAGGAAGTGGAGACCGGCGACCTGCTGATCATGCTCGAAGCGATGAAGATGGAGCTGCCGATCAGGGCGCCGCGGGCCGGACGCGTCACCGCGATTGGCTGCGCGAAGGGCGAGCTGGTGCAGCCGGGCGTGACACTGCTGGAGCTCGAATGACGCTCCCCGCGCGCGTGCAGCTCGTGGAAGTCGGCCCCCGCGACGGCCTGCAGAACGAGGCCGCCGGGATCTCGACCGCCGACAAGATCGCGTTCGTGAACCGACTCTCGGCGGCCGGGCACACGATGATCGAGGTCTCGGCGTTCGTCAGCCCGAAATGGGTCCCGCAGATGGCCGACGCCGCCGAGGTGTTCGCCGGAATCACGCGACGGCCGGGCGTCCGCTACACCGCGCTCGTGCCGAACCTGAAGGGCCTCGAGCGCGCGAAGGCGGCACACGTGGACGAGGTCGCGATCTTCCCCGCCGCGTCCGAGACGTTCAGCAGGCGCAACATCGACCAGACGATCGACGAGGCGCTCGACGCGGGCAAGGCCGTCTGCGACGCGGCACGCTCATCGGGGCTGCGCGTCCGCGCCTATCTCTCCACCGTCTTCGGCTGTCCGTTCGAGGGCGCCGTGCCGGCCGCGCGCGTCGCCGAGCTCACGGCCCGGCTGCTCGACATGGGCGCCTACGAAGTGTCGTTGAGCGATACGATCGGCGTCGCGCATCCGGGGCAGGTCGCCGGCGTGCTGCACGAGGTCGGCAAGCGCGCGCCGGCGGACAGGCTCGCGCTGCATTTTCACGACACGCGCGGGACCGCGCTCGTCAACGTGTATGCTGGCGTCGAAGCCGGCGTCACGACGTTCGACGCCTCAGCCGGCGGGCTGGGCGGCTGCCCCTACGCTCCGGGCGCGACGGGCAACGCCGCCACCGAGGACCTTCTCTACATGCTCGACGGTCTCGGGATCGCAACCGGCGTGCGCCTGGATCTCCTCATGGACGCGTCAGCGTTTATCGAACCACGGATCGGACATCCGCTCCCGTCCCGGGTCTATCGTGCGAACCACGGTCGGCGTTGACCGCGAGCCGACGCCGCAGGACATCGACGATGTCATGCGGGCGCTGCGGAAGTCGTGGACGGCGACGATCACGATCCGCCGGCAGTCGGCCGCCGACGTCGGCTACCGCGAGATCTTCGTGTCGCTCGACGGCGAGCTGCTCGCCATCCTCAGCGCCGGCGACGAGATCACGCGCGAGATCGCGCCCGGACGGCACCGGATTCAGGCGAACAATACGCTATTCTGGAAAACGATCGAGTTCACGGTGGGCGTCGGCGAGCATGCGGGCTTCCTCGCCGTCAACCGCGCCGGCTTCGGCACCTACTCGGTGCTCAGCTTCTTCATCGGCTTTCTGGGGGCAGGGCCGTTGTATCTGACCTTCGAGCGTGACAGCGCCAGTGGATCCTGAGCTCGCCGCGCTGCTGACCGAGCTGGTCGAAAAGGTCGGCCTGCTGCGGCGCGACATGCAGCAGAAGAAGGACCTGGAGAAGTACGAGGCGCGATTCGCGCGCATCGAGCAGAAGTTCTCCGCGCTCGCGGAGCTCGTCTCGCGCACGGACCCGGAGCTGGCCAGGCAGCTCCGCACCGCGTGGCAGCTTCCCGCCCGCAGCCTCGCGTTCAGGAACGCCGAGCACCAGAAAGGCAGCTAGCGCGGTTTTGACTTCTTCGTAGTGTCCGGCTTTAGCCGGACCACACACGGCGGTGCCGATCAACGTGGTCCGGCTAAAGCCGGACACTACGACGTTTCAGAAACCGCTCTAAAGCCGGACACTACGACGTTTCAGAAACCGCTCTAGGTGGCGCAACGTTGACATCGGCCATCTTCGCTTTCATTATTCAACGTTCGATCTCATTGACTGGAGCATGCCGATGGCGACGTTTGCGCGAAGCACCACCGTGAACTGGACGGGCAATCTCATGGAAGGCAGCGGCACCGCGAAGGCGGGCACCGGGGCGTTTTCGGTGCCGGTGACGTTCCCGAGCCGCATCGCCGAGACCGGGGACGGCAAGACGACGCCGGAGGAGCTGATGGCGGCCTCGCACGCCGTCTGCTACGCGATGGTGCTCACGAACACCATCACGAAGCAGGGCGGCAAGGCGACGAAGGTGAACGTCACGGCCACCGTCACCGGCGACAAGAGCGACGCCGGACTCAAGGTCGTCTCCTCGCACCTGAAGGCCACGGTCGAGGGCCTGGAAGGGATCGACAAGGGCACGCTCAGCGAGCTCGCCACCGGCGCGGAGAAGGGCTGCCCGATCTCGAACGCCCTGCGCGGCTCGGTGGCGATCACGGTCGAGGCGAGTGCTGTGTAGCTGGGTGGCTCGGTAGCTAGTCCCCTGCGCCGTCGGTCTGCAGAGACAGGTACCGCTCGTAGCCCATCTCCTTGATCAGGTGGAGCTGTTCCTCGAGCCAGTTGACGTGTTGCTCCTCGTCCTTCAACAGGATCGAGAACAGCTCCCGCGACTGATCGTCGCCCTGCTCGCGTGAGACCTGGATCGCCTTGTTGTACATGGCGACCGCCTTCTCCTCGAGCTTGTAGTCGGCGTCGAGCTGCGCGCGCACGCTCCCGGCGACGTTGAGGTCGAGGTAGTCCATCTTCGGCGACGCGTCGAGGAAGAGCAGGCGCTCGATCAGCTTCTCGGCGTGCTTCATCTCGTCGATCGACTGCTTGCGGATGAAGGCGCCGAGCTTGTGGTACCCCCAGTTGTGGCACATCTCCGCGTGCAGGAAGTACTGGTTGATCGCCGTGAGCTCCTCCCGCAGGGCTATCTGCAGCTGAGCTATGACCTGGTCGTTGCCGCGCATGCCGCGTCTCCTCTCGCTGTCGTCCCGCTGTCGCGCCGCACCAACGAGTGCGACGCATGCCATCGTATACCCGGAGAAGGACAGCCATGAAACGTGAGAGTGAGATTGAGTCTCGTCCGCTTGGCGCAACCGGCGAGATGGTGTCGGCGCTCGGGCTCGGCGGATATCACCTGGCCAAGGCCGGCAGCGCGCGCGAAGCCGTGCGCATCGTCCACGCCGCGATCGACGCGGGCATCACCTTCATGGACAACGCGTGGGAGTATCACGACGGGCGCTCGGAGGTGCTGATGGGCAAGGCGATCGCCGACCGGCGCGATCGCGTGTTCCTGATGACGAAGCTGTGCACGCACGGGCGCGGAACACGCGAGGCGATGACGCAGCTCGAACAGTCGCTGCGGCGGCTGAAGACCGACTACCTGGACCTGTGGCAGATCCACGAATGCGTCTACGAGACCGATCCGGATCTCCACTTCGCGGCTGGCGGCGCCGTGGACGCGCTCGAGGAGGCGAAGCGCAAGGACAAGGTCCGCTTCATCGGCTTCACGGGCCACAAGCACCCGTCCATCCACCTGCGGATGCTCGAGCACAACTTCCCCTTCGACACGTGCCAGCTCCCGCTCAACTGCTTCGATGCGTCGTTCAGGTCCTTCGAGCGCGAGGTGCTGCCGCTGCTGAAGGCGCGCGGCATCGCGGCGCTGGGCATGAAGAGCCTGAGCGGCGACGCGCGTCAGGTGAAGCGCAAGGTCGTCACCGCGCAGGAAGCGCTCCGCTACGCCATGAGCCTGCCGGTGGCGACGACGATCAGCGGCATCGACTCGATGACCGTCCTGCGGCGCAACGTGGCGATTGCCTCGACGTTCACGCCGATGACTCGGGACCAGATGGAGCGCCTCCGCCGGCGCGTGCGCGAGGACGCCACCGACGGCCGCTACGAGCTGTACAAGACGACCGCGCTGCACGACGGCCCCGTCGGCCGCGCGCAGCACGGATTTCCGAGCGACGAGGAGCTTTCAGCCTAGGTGGTAGGGGTTGGGGGGTAGGGGGTAGGGGGTAGGTCGTAGCTGCGAAGGCATCAAGTGGGTGAAGGGCACCAACGGCCGAATCCTCGCGGATTGTGCGGTATCCGGGATTGGCACAGCTGCTGCAATTGCTTCTTTTCGACGGCAGAAATCACGGAAAGAGGTCACGCCGACGGAGCACGCGTGACCCGTGCCGTAGAATCGACAGCGGGAGCAGCCATGAAGAAATTCGCGTGTGCGTTCGTCCTTCTGCCCGCGCTTGCGCTCGCGCAGGACGCGGCTGAGGTCCGGAAACTCTTCGAAGCGGGACGCTACCAGCAGGTCGTCGAAGCCGCTGGGGCCAACGCGGCGCCCGACGTGATCTTCACGGCCGCGCAGAGCCACCAGAAGCTGGGCGCCACCGCGCAGGCGCGCGCGATGTACGCGCAGCTCGCGGGCCGTCCCGTGGGCGACGCGTGGCACTTCATCGGGCTGTCGGCCGGACAGCTGCTGGACGGCGACACCGATGCGGCGCTCGCATCGGCCCGCCGCGCCGTGCAGATGAATGCGGGGCTGCCCGAGGCGCAGTTTCAGCTCGGGCTCGTGCTGGCCAGGCGCGAGGCGTGGGCCGAGGCGGCCGCGGCGTTCGACAGCGCGGCCAACGCGAACCCCTCGAACGCCTACGCGCATTACTACGGCGGGCTGATGCACTACCGCGCCAACCGGCCCGACCGCATGGCGAACCGCTTCGAGCAGTTCCTGAAGCTCGCGCCGGAGGCGCCCGAACGCCCCGAAGTGCTTCAGATCATGCGCACCGTCCGCGGCCGCTAGAGCGGTTTCTGAAACGTCGTAGTGTCCGGCTTTAGCCGGACCAAGTCGATCGGCACCGCCGTGTGTGGTCCGGCTAAAGCCGGACACTACGAAGAAGTCGAAACCGCGCTAGAAGGCGTGGCCGATCCCGACCGTCCATCGCCAGGACCGCTCGGGCGCTGATCCCCACGCTGGTCTCGCGACGTCGGCGCGCAGCAGCGCGAACGGCGTCGCGAGCCGCACCCCGGCACCAACCGACCCGACGAGATCGCCGAGCCTGATGTCACCCACGCGCTCGAAGACGTTGCCGGCGTCCACGAAGCCGACGGCGCGGACCCAGCCGTAGACGGGCACGCGCACTTCCTGATTCAGCACCAGCATCCCGCCGCCGCCGCGGGGCGCGCCGAAGAAGTCGAGCCCGCCGAGCGAGTCTTCCGCCGCGCCGCGAACCGTCCCGGCGCCGCCGGCGAAGAACTTCTCCGTGGTGAGGAGCTCCTGATCGCCGAGCGGCCGCACCATGCCGACACGCGCGGCCGAGGCGAGCACGGCGCCGCGCCACGGGCGGAAGTGATACGCCTGCCCGACATGGCGGACGAAGTGGATCTCGGACCCCGCCGCCTCCGGCGCCCATTCGAAGCTGGACGAGAACAGCGACCCGCGCGTGGCGTCATACGGATCGTCGCGCGTGTCCCACGCGCCGCTGCTGGTCAGCCGGGCGATGTTGATCGTGACGTCGAACGCGAGCGGGTCGTCCGGACCGGGGTCGGTCTCGAAGGTGTGATTGCGATCGAAGCGGTACGCGTAGGACAGCGTCAGGCTGCCCAGCACGCGCGCACGCTGCTCCCATGACACGCTGCTCCGCGACGAGAGCAGCGTCACGGCCGGGAACTCCTCGCGCGCGCGCTCCGCGATCAGCGACGACTCGATGGGCCAGCCCAGGAGCGTCGGCGAGCTGAGGAAGACGCGCCCCATCTGCTCGCGCCGCTGCAGCGCCATGGCGCCGCCGACGGTGATGGCGCGGCCAAACAGCGTGCGCCGCGTGAGGTCGGCGGTGACGCCGGGGACGAGCTCACGCCCTTCGATCTCGCCTTCGGGCCGCTCCTCCGCCACCCGGAACCCGTAGCGGAGCCGCAGCGCGGGCCACTCTTCCACTGTCACGCGCAGCCGCATCCTTGTCGCCGCGGGATCGGGCGGCGCGCCCTCGATCGCCTCCGGCGACACGTCCACGCGCCGGAACAGCCCCGTGTCGAACACGCGCCGCCGCGCCTGCAGCGTGTCCGCCGGCCGCAGCGGCGCTCCCACGTCCACGTCGAGCGCGCGCGTGATGACATCGGTGTCGATGGACCGGTTGCCGCCGATGACGACGTCGGCGAGCATCTGCCGTGCGCCGGTCTGCACCTTGAACGTCACGCCGACAGCCTCGCTGTCCGGAGTGACGTTCTGCTCGACCATGACGACGGGCGCCGGGAATCCCTCCTGCCGGTAGAACGTCGTCACGCGGTCGCGCGCGCGGTCGGCTTCCGCGGGGTCGTACGGCATCCCCTCCGTCAGCGCCGCGGCGTCCCGCACGAGCTCCACGGGCAGATCGTTGCTGCCGGCGATGCCCACGCTCGCAATCGTGAAGACCGGGCCCGCGTCCACGGTCACCGGCAGGACGGCCGCTCCGCTGTCGATAATCGGCGCGCCGGCCGTGACGCGTGCGCGCAGATGGCCGGCGCTCCGCAGGTGCGCGGTCAGCTCGCGCTCCACGGCGCCAGGATCCGTCACGGCGCGGTCGTCGAGACCGCTGGTCGCCAGAAACGCCTCCACATCGTCGCGCAGCGCCTCGTCTACGCCTTCGATGCGGACCGACGTGCTGCCCGTGCGCATGCCTGGATCGACCGCGATCGCCAGCGTCTTCCGGCTCACGCCTGAAGCCGCATCGTCCATGACGGCGGCTTTGATCGTTGGCTGCAGATAACCGTCGCGCGCGAGCCGGCCGCGGATCAGAGAGGACGCCTCGTCGATCAGGAACTCGTCGAAGACCGCCTGCGTCCACGCGACCTCGAGCTGCGCCCTCAACGCCCCGTCGAGCTCGATGCCGGTGACGGCGATCGCCGTCTGCGGCCCCGGGGTGATCTCGTACCGCAGCGCGACGCCCGCATCGCGCTCCATGCGCGTGGCGTTCACGCGCGCGATCAGGCGATCCTGCTCCTGATAGAACCGCTCCAGCCGGTCGCGATCGTTCTGCCACTCCACGAAGTCGAACCGGTCGCCCGGCTCCATTCGCAGCAGGCCGCGCACCTGTGGCTCGGGCGCCACCAGATCGCCGGCCAGATCGACTCCCGTCACGCGGAGCTCGGCGCGCTGCGAGACGTCGGCGGACTCGATCGGCCGCGGCGCGCCGCCGCCGAACGACAGGTCGTGCCGCACGCCGTACGATCGCAAGTCCTCGTCATCCGACACGACACGGAGCTCGAGTCGCCGCAGCGGCAGGTAGTCCACGATCCAGGTCTGTGCGTCGCCGTCGCGAAGGCTCTGCGAGAACGTCACGTCCACGTCGGGCCCGAGGCTCTTGCCGAACGTCAGCCGTGTGGTCGGGTCGATCTCGGTGGCGGCGGACGCCACGTCGCGGCGGACCACCGCGTCCTCGACACCGCCAAGCCGCAGCGCGTCGAGGCCGACGGCCTGGCTGGCAAAGCCAAGCACTTCGGCCGAGAAATTGCCGAGCACCTGCGTGCCGACAAACGCAGCATCGCCAGGCGCCAGGTTCTCGAACGTGCGTCCGGTGAGCAGCAGTGCGGTGAGATCCGCCTGGCCGAGCTCGGGCGCGGTCGGAGAATCCAGTACGACGCTCAGATTCTCCGGCGTGCCGGTGATCGTGACCTCGATCTCCTCGCCGCCCGCGCGTGTGGTCGCGTCGATGTTCAGGTCGGGCTCGATGGTCACCGGGTTCGCGAAGTCGATGACGCCGGCGTTGATCGTGTACGTGTTGCGGCCCACGAACAGCCGTCCGCCCTCGCGCAGCTCCGCGCGTCCCGAGAGCGCCGGCGCCGCGGCGGTGCCGATCAGCCGCAGGTCGCCGCCAAGCTGGAACCGGCCGTAGTTGTTGTCCACGATGATGTCGTCGTCGGTGAGGAGGCGGACGTCGAGGTTGAGCGACTCGAGCACCGGCGACGGATCCGCGGCCGCCGCCAGGCGCCGCGTCCGCAGCGTCGTCAGGAGCCCCGTGACGACGGCGAGCGGCTGGCGGTAGGAGCCGCGGACGACGGTGACCGTGCCGGTGACGCTGCCGGACGGCGTCTCCCCGTCCATCGTCATCGCCACCGCGAGCGCCGCGTTCATTTCGCTGCGGAGTCCCGGCGGGAACTCCAGCGCCATGCCCTGGATGCTGGTCGAGAGCTGCGCTTCAACGCCGCCGTCGGGATTGAGCGTGACGACGCCCGTGCCCGTGAGCGGACCGCCGTTGGCGGCGCCCGCCAGCGAGACGATGCGTGCGCTCATGCCGGTCAGCACCGCGCGCGCGGACAGGTCCGAGACGAGGATGCGCGGGTCGGCGAGCCGCAGCTCACCGCCGCTGACGACCATGTCGCCGTCGAACCGCGGGTTGTCGAGCGCGCCGGTGATCGAGAGGCGCGGCGTCAGGCGTCCCGCGGTCGTGATGCCGGCCGCGCGCACGAACGGCGTGAGCGTTCGCAGATCGACTTCGCCGTTGGCGAGAATCGCCGCCTGCCGATCGCTGACCCGCACCTGGCCGAGGACGTTCAGCGTGGCGCCCTGCCCCTGCCAGTCCCACGACTGGATGCGCGCGAAGCCGTCGCGGACGACGACGCGCGTGGGCGTGCGCTGGGTGATCGGGAGCTCCGCCACGCGCAGGTCCATGCGATCGAGCCGCAACTCGCCGACCGCGTCCTCCACGTTCCGCGTCGGGCCGCGCAGCTCGACGCTGGCGTCCACCGATCCCTCGAGCTGCTCGAGCGTGGAGGGCTCGACGAAGCCGTCGAGTACCGCGGGCGTCAGGTTCGTGGCGCGCGCCTGGATGGCCACCTCGCCGGTGGTGCCGGCGCCAATCTGGCCGTCAGTCATGAGCGACAACGGCGCGCGGCCGGTGGCCGTCAGCAGGGCGCCCTGGTAGGAGGCCGCCGCTTCGCGCAGCTCGAGCCAGCCGTCGCCTGAGTGCGCGCGGAGCGTGAGATCGGAAATCGGCTCGAGGTTCTCCAGGGAGACCGAGCCCGGACCCACTTCGAGGTCGGCCGCCACGACCGGCGCCTGTGCCGAGCCAGTCACGCGCGCGAGCAGCGCGACGGGACCCTCGCCGCCGGTGACCGGCACGTCGGTGAGGCCCGTGGCGGCTATCGCGCGGGCGACGGCATCGACGTCGCCGGTGACGGTCAGGAGCAGCGCGGGATCGTCGGGCGCGACGTCGAATGCGGGCAGCCCTCCGAAGGCCGACAGCCGCGTGTCGCCGGCGGCCGCTTCCAGCCGGTCCACGAAGAGCCGCGCGCTCTCGTAGCGAAGGCGCGCGGCCTCTACCAGCCGGATGACGAGATCGCCGGCCCTGGCGTCGAGTGACGCCACCTCGACGCGTGCGATGCCCGATCTCCACGTCTCGAGCGGCCCTTCCGCATGCGCGCTCACGGTCACCGTGCCTCGAACCGGCGTGGGAGTCTCGACGCCCTGGAGCACGCGGGCGAGATCCACGTCGCGCGCGGTGACGTCCACCACCGCCGCGTACGGCGCGGCGAGCTGCACACGCGCGTTGGCGGTCGCCTGGAAGTCGGGTGCGCGGGCGTCAATCGTGGCCGATTGCCCGTCCAGCACAACGTCTGCATCGAGGTCGCCAAGTGTGGTCCGGCTGTCAGGTGTGGTCCGGCTGTCAAGTGTGGTCCGGCTAAAGCCGGACACTACGTACTCCGCGCCGCGCAGCGTGAGGCGGCCGGTCCCCTGCGGCGCATCAGTCGTGCCTTCGCCGGTAAAGCTGACGTTCGCGCGGCCGGCGAGCGGACGGTCGGCGGTGGGCGTGAGCTGCCATTCCGTGGCGCCGACCGACGCTTTGTACTCCGCCGTGCGCAGGTTGTAAGACGCGGACCCGGTGAGCAGCCCGGCCGCGGCGGCCTGCGCGGCCGCGAGCTCGTCGACGAAAACGACGTCCCCGACGAGACGCCCGGCCGCGCGCACCTGGCTGACGGCCTCGCCGGCGACCGTGGCGTTGGCAGCGTCAACGGTGAAGTCGAGCCGGCGGGCAACCGGACGTCCCGCCAGCTTCGCGGCCGCCTCGGCCACCACTATCTCCCCGGCCGACAGCTCCCGCAGCCGCGCGTCAGCCTGGATCTGCGGATCGGCCACCCGGCCCGACACCGCAATGTCGGCCTCGAGCGAGCCGCGCTGCACGGTATCCGGCCCCGGCGTGACGAGTCCCGCCGTCCGCAACGCGGTCAGCAGCTCCGGCACGCTCGTCTCGTCCACGCGCAGCGTGCCGGCGACTGTCGCCGGCTCCAGGCGTCCGCGCAGCTCCTCGGCTATCCGCGCCGCGCCGCCGCCAACGGTCTGCCGGCCGCGCAGCGTCCAGGTACCCGCACGCGCGGTGAACGCCGCGGCCCCCGCGACGGGGACTTGCCTTCGCGCCGCGCGTCCCGGATCGAACCGGAGGCGTCCGTTGGCCGTCCATTGAGCAGGCGTATCGAGCGGACCCTCGAACGCGACGTCGCCAATCGCGGTCGCGGACGGGACGACGGCCGCGCCGGGTGCGAGCGCCAGCGCCAACCCGGCGGCATCCACGCCGGACACGCGAACGTTTCCGGCGATCCTGCCTTCAGCGACCATCGCGGACGCGCTCGCCTCGCCACCGGCGACGGTCAGCGTCAGGCGCTCGATGTCTGCCAGGTCGGGCGCGACGCGCGCGCGGCCGGCGACCGTCGTCACCTCGAGCCCCTGCCACGCGAGCCGGCCGCTCGTGAGCTGCACCTCGGCCTCGGGACCGTTCAGCGGACCCGTCACGCGCGCATCGAACGCCGCGCTGCCGCGCGGCAGATCGCCCTCCATGGTCCAGCGCGCCAGACGCTCGACGTCGGCGCTCCCCTGCACGCGCAGGTTGACCTGCGGATCGCGCGCGATGAGCTCGACCGACCCCGACGCGCGCGCAGACGCCTCGTCGGCCCGCACCTGCAGGTCGGCGAGGTGCAGCGCGCGTCCGTCGAACGACGCGCCGCCCGCGAGCTGCGTGAACCGTGTCCGTCGCTCCCCGACGCGCAGATCCGCCGGCCGTCCCATCACGATGCGGCCCTCGCCCGGCGTCAGCTCGATCGCCACCGCCGGCAGGCTGAACGCGATGTCCGCCTGCTCGTCGCGGATGTCGATGGCAAGCTGCGGGATGGCGAGCCGCGCGCCGTCGAGCGCCGGCGGCCCGCCCGACGGCGTGTCCGACGCCTGCGGCAGGTTCGTCGTCCCGTCGGCGCGCCGCAGGATGCGGACGAGGCCGTTCGTCACGGTGATGTCGTCGAAGGCGACCGCGCCGAAGATCGTCCGCGCCGGAACGGCGACGGAGAGATAGTCGGCTTCGAAGAACGGCGGCGGCCCGCCCTCGAGCGCGGAGAGGCGCAGGCCGGCGAGCCCGGCGCGCAGCGTGGCGAGGTTGTAGTCGAGCCGCGACGCCTCGAGGCGGATGGCGTAGCGCTCCTGGACCGTCGCCAGCGCGTACTGGAGCACCCGCGCGCGTACGAACGGCGCGTGAAGCAGCAGGACGAGCGCCAGCACGACCCCGGCGGCCGCGAGCGCCATCAGCGTGAACCGCCTCATCCTGCCGTTATCGTACGACGAGGCTCCTCCCCCTCGCAGCCGCACGCAACGCCAAGCTGGCGGATGCGGCTCGCCAGCGCCGCCGCGCAGCGCCTCGGGTGTCAGCTTTCGCGCCCCGACGGCCGACGCAGCGGCAACTGCCACGTACCACAGGGGTTCTCCCAGGTTCACGGCCGGGCCGTACGCAAAGACTGTGTTACGCTAACGTATCGCTCGCGTGCTCCAGTACTCAGGTCCCTCCCGCAAGCCGCTCGACCTCACGCTCGAGCTCGTGCCGAAGGCACGGTTCGACGTGGTCGAACTCAGATCCCACTTCGCGGACGCGCACGAGGCGTCTGCGGCCTACCCGCATTGCCTGTACTGGTCGTCGCACACGACGGCGGGTTTTCTGGAGCGCAGCCTGGCGATGCGCCTGACCGCGGCGAACGTCCCCGGCTACGTCGAGGCATTCCGCGCGCTGTTCCCGGAGGGCGCCGGCTACGAGCACGACCGGCTGGAGCGCCGTCACGATCTCGACGCCAGCCAGCGCGCGGTCGAGCCGCGCAACGGCGACTCGCACCTGGCCTATATGGCGGGCGGCCTG
>Ga0194131_10007470_pt1 | contig 14679 bp, 10 predicted proteins | sample TA2KigO120mmetaG_FD_148631 | JGI IMG/M metagenome (GOLD analysis project Ga0194131, IMG submission 148631) | Freshwater microbial communities from Lake Tanganyika, Tanzania - TA2015053 Kigoma Offshore 120m | ecosystem: Environmental > Aquatic > Freshwater > Lake | place: Tanzania: Lake... | reverse complement strand
GCATCGTCGGGCTCCATCGGCGGATCCTCAAGATCCGCCTGCTTCGCCCTCCTTGCCACACTCGTCTCGCCAACGCCAGCTCGCTACGCCTGAGTCGTCACCGCTCTAGTCGCAGGCCGGGCACGACTCGGGCGTGGCGTTCGCCGGATCGCCGACGACCGGCACGCACTTGATGGCCTGCTCGCAGGTGTTCTGCTCGAGCGCGAGGCAGGAACACGACAGCAGGCCGTCGCAGCTCGACTCGACCGGTCCCGAGACCTCCATGTGCACGCACGACCCTGCCGGAGTGCCGAAGCAGAATCCGTCACCGGTCTCGAGCGCGTAGTAGCGCCGCGTGCCGGGCGGGCAGAGCGCATCCTGGCAGTCGTTGCCGGCGGGGAAGAAGCCGCCGAAGCAGGAGTCGCTCAACCGCACCTTCGTCGACTTCATCGTCTCGGTGCCGCCGTCCTGATCGCACCACCAGAGCGTGACGAGGTAGGTGAGGCACACGTCCTCCTCGTACTGGAGGTCGACGCCTTCGGTGGCGAGCACCGCGAAGTCGTGCGCGTCCTGGAGTTCGAATCCAAGACTCTGCATGCCTTCCGTGATCGAGACGCGCACGTCGCTCGATGCGAGCACGGTGTGCGTGCTCTGCGCCGTCGCCGTCGTACCGAATGTCGCTGCCGCCACGATGACCATCAACGCACCACGAACTGAACTGAAACACCACATGGACATACCGCTCCTTGCCTGTTGGAAGCGAGCGCGACCGAAGCCGCGCCGCGAATCACTTCTGAACCGCAAACTCGGTGGGCACTTCGAGTCCCGACTCCGGGTCCTCCGTGACCGGCTCGCAGAGCACGAGCGTGCGCCCGTGCTTCGACTCCGGTCCGATGGGCTCCAGGTCGCGATCGTCGGCGCCGGCACCCTTGCCGCACTGGCGCAGCTCGCTCAGCCGCACGAGCACGGTCGTGCCGTTCGGGATCGGAGGCACGCGCGACGACGCGACGCGCATCGGGAAGAAGCGCTGCGAGCCGATCGGGCAGTCCTCGCCCGCGGCCATCGACAACTTCCAGAGCGTGGCCCCGGTGCGGAACGAAAGGAACGTGCGCATCATCCGGATCCGATCGCCGGACTTCGCGTCGGCGCTCGGATCGTGCCACCAGAGCTCGGCGCTCCAGAGGTTGTTGACGATCTCGCGTTCGGCCCTCGGATCGACCTGGTCGACGAGCAGCACGCTGACGCGTTTCGCTTCGTCGACCGGCATTCCGGACTGGACGAGCGCCCATTCGAGATCGAGGCGCGGATCTCCCGGCACGATCTCGACCATCGCCGGCGGGCCCTGGCCCGACGGCTTGGCGGCGACGGCGGCGGCGCCGGCGCCGATCAGCAGCGCGGCGAAGCACACCCGCGCAGCACGACGAGTGACTCCCATGTTGGAACTCCTTGCGTTTGAGAAGAGGTCCGTCACGAAGGACCCACCCTCTCCGCAGTGCAACCGACGCCGCGGAGCGAGACGGGACACAAAAGTCCCGAGATTACTGAGGTTGAGGGCCGGAACCGCGTTTCCGGCGGCAGGAAGACGCGACGATTGACCGCCTTCGGCACGCTTGGCACGATGGGCGCCGATGCACTCCCGCGTGGCGCAGATCATGGCGCTCTATCGGCGTACCGCCGGGGAGCCGCCGTTCCCGATCGTGCAGCGCGCGCTTCGAGACGCGGGAGTGTCGGACCTCTGCGACGAGATCGCCGACGACGCCGAGGCGCGACGGCTGCTCGGGCGCCCGTGCGACACCGAACGCTGGACGCCGTTCCTTCCGCCCGGCGGAACCGACGCCGCGGCGCTCGATTCGATCGTGACCGCCGTGCTCGGTGAGCAGCGCGACGACGCGCGCTTCCACGAGGCATGCCGCGAACTGGGACAGCGCGGCCCGGAGTTCTCGGCCGCCGTCACGCGCTTCCGGCTCGTTCGCGCGGTGCTCGACGGCGTCGCGCAGCTCGACGACTCGGCGCGGCGCGATGCACCGCCGTTTCCCGCGGCGCCGTCCGACTTCGGTCCGATGCTGCGCCGCGGCGAACTGCGCTTTCATCTGCGCCGCGTGCTCGGCGAGGGCTCGAGCGGCGTCGCCTACGACGCGATCGACCGCCGCTACAGCGAGGACGGTCACGAGCACCGGGTCGTGGTGAAGGTCCTGGCGCCGGCGCTCGCCGATCGCGTCGACGCGGAGGCGCGGCGAGGCAGTCGGGTGCAGCATCCGGGCGTGGTGCGATGGCTTGACTGGGGCGTGTCGCCCGACCGCTTCGGGTTCGTCGTCTCGGAGTTCGTTCCGGCTCGATCGCTCGAGGATCCGTCGACGCTCTCGGCGCTCGGCCGGGGCGGCGCGGTGGAAGTGCTTCGGCAGATGGCGGATGCGCTCAGCGCCGTCCACTCCGCCGGCATCATCCACATGGACGTGAAGCCGGCGAACATTCTCGTGGACTCGAACGGACTCGCCCGGCTCTGCGACTTCGGCGCCGCCACGCCCGCCGGTGGCGCCGCCACGCCCGCCGGCGGCGGCGCCGCCGAGCCCGTGGCTACGACGCCGTTCTTCGCCGCTCCCGAAGTGCTCGCGGGAGGCCCGCCGACGATCGGCGCGGACCTCTACTCCCTCGGCGCCGTGCTGCGCTGGTGCATGGACGAACTCGACGAGCTCGGTGCTCCGCGGCTTGCGCCGGGCGACTCCGATCGGCTCGAATCGATCTGGCTGCACGCGATGTCGCGCGACCCGCAGCGCCGCTACGGACTGGCGCGTGACTTCGCCGCCGACCTCGCGGCGTGGCTCGTGCATCGTCCGCTCTCGATCGAGGCGCCGTCGCCCCTTTCGTCCGTGCGATTGTCGATCCGGCGCGATCCCGTCACCTGGGCGCTCGCGACCGCCGCGGTCGTGGCGCTGCTGCTGCTCGGCTGGTCGTGGATGGACGCGCGGCTCGTCGAGGCGCGCCACCGCGCCGAGCGGCTGCTCGAGGAGGCGCGACGCCTTCGCGCCGTCGCCGCGCTCAGCGGCTACGTGGATCGGCTCGATTCGCTCGCGCGGAGCGACGGACTCTCGGCGGCGCCGCAGGTGCTCGCGCTCCAATGGCTCGTCGGCGCCAGCGGCATCAACGCGCCCGCGCTGCATTCGCGGGCGCTCGGCGCGCAGCGGGCCGCATGGCAGGAGATCGTGACCGGCGCCGAGCAGCGCGGCGATCTCGATCGACTCGAGCCGCGGCTCGCGGAACTCTGCCTGGCGATCGAGCAGCTCGACCATCGCTCCTACAAGGAGGCGCGCGGACGAATGGCGGCCGCGCTGCCGTGGTGGCGCGAGCGATTCGCCGCCGACGATCCCGTGCGCGAGATGGCGGAATCGATCGCGATGCTCGCCGAGGCGGGGGCCGATTCCCGTGCTCCGACCGAGATCGCCGCGGCCTGGAGCGGGACGCTCGAGCGGATTCGCACGCAGTCGCGCGAACGCGCGCCGCGCATCGCGGACATCGCCGAATCGATGCTCGCACGGCTTGCGGAGGCGACCTCGCCGTGACGCAGCGCTCGCCCGATCCGCGGCGCGAGGCGGAACTCGTGCGCCGCGCCCGCGCCGGCGATCAGGAGGCGCTTGCGTCGCTGCTGCGCCTCTGGCAGCCGTCGCTCGAGTCGATCGCGCGGGCGCTGCTTCGGCGGCACGGTCCGCTCGGATTCGAGACGCACGACCTGGTGGCCACGAGCATCCGCCGGCTGCTCGGCGGCCGCGGCGTGTCGCTCGGCGGCGACTCCGACCTCGGCCTGCTCCAGCACATCCTGCGCGAGGTCTACGCGGAGAAGGTGCGCGGCGAGATCCGGCGTCGACGCCGCGAGACCGAGTCCGTGCATTCTCGCGACCCCGCGGAGCGGGGCGGACTTCCGGAGGAGTGGTCGCGCGGGCTGGCGCCGGAGGAATGGGAGCTCGTGCTGCTCTGGAAGCAGGGACTCTCCTGGGCGCAGATCAGCGAGCACCTGGGCGTTCCCGCGGAGACCGCGCGGAAGCGCTGGCATCGCCTCATGCGCCGACTCAGGGAGAAGTCGACGCCGTCGACGGAATCGGCGGCTTCGGAGTCGGCGCGCGATCCTTCAGTCGCTCGAGAAGAAGATCGATCGTGCGATCGAGCTGAGGATCGCGGTCCGCCGCGCGATCCTCCGGGGTCAGCTCCACCACCACATCCGGCGTGACGCCGGTGTTCTCGAGCGAGAAGCCGCGCACCGGCTCCCACCACGCGAACTCAGGCTGGCTCGCCACGCCGCCGTCGATGAACGGCTTGTCCATGCGGATGCCGATCACGCCGCCCCAGGTGCGCGTGCCGACGAGCGGTCCGATGCCGCGCAGCTTGAAGCTCTCGGGGAAGATGTCGCCGTCGCTTCCGGCGTGTTGATCGACGATCACGGCCATCGGCCCGTCCATCACGCGCTGCGGGTAGGTCTCGGGCGCGCCGTGACGCGGCATCATCCACGCCCAGATGCGGCGCGCGAGCCGCTCGATGATCATCTGGCTCACGAAGCCGCCGCCGTTGTCGCGCACGTCGATCACGAGTCCCTCGCGATCGAGCTGCGGATAGAACTGCCGCACGAATTCGGTCAGCCCTTCGGAATCCATGTCGGGCAGATGGAGGTAGCCGAGTCGACCGCCGGATCGCTCGGCCACGCGGCGGCGATTCTCCGCCACCCAGGCTTGATAGCGGAGCGCCGTGTCGTCCTCGAGCGCCTCGATTTCGATGCGGCGCTCGTTCGTACCGCGAGCGTCGTCGGCGAGCGTGAGCTCCACCGTGCGCCCGCCGAGCCCGACGAGCAGCTCGCCCGGATCCCGCGCGGGATCGACCGGCCTGCCGTTCACCGCGCGGAGCACCGTGCCCGGCTTCACGCCGAGATGCGGCGCCGCGAGCGGGCTCGCATGCTCGGCGCCCGCCGAGCAATCGGGCAGCACGCGCGAGATCGCGAGCGCCTCGCCGCGACGCTCGAGGTCGACGCCGAGCACGCCCACGCTCACGGGCTTCGACTTCGCGAAGTCGTCGCCGCCGCCGATGTAGAGGTGGCTCGTGCCGAGCTCGCCCATCATCTGACCGATGAGTTCGTTGAGCTCGGCGCGCGTGCCGATCCGCGGAAGCAGCGCCGCGTACTTGGCGCGCACGCCCTCCCAGTCCACGCCGCCGTAGTCGCTTCGCCAGAAGAAGTCCCGCTGCAGGCGCCACGCATCGTCGAAGATCTGCCGCCACTCGGCGCTCACGTCGACCGCGACCTTGACGCCCTCGAGGTCGATCGGCTCTCCGTTCTTCTCGCCGCCGTCGACTTCCTTCGACACGAGCATCTTGCCCTGCGCGGCGACCACCATCGAGCCGTCTCGGCTCACCGCGTACGCGGAGACCTCGTGCTCGAGCAGCGGCTCGTCCTTGTCTTCCACCAGGTTCATGCGATGCAGCACGGCACCCGGAACACCGAGCGGCGGCGGCGGCCAGATCTCCTCGTTGAGCGTGCGGGGCTTGCGGCGCAGATAGAGAACGCCGCCGGGAATCGCTTCGAGATCGTCGAGCTCGCCGTGGTCGATCGGCAGGCGCCGGATCCGCGCCGCGGTGTCGACGGGATCGAACGAGACGGTGGGAAGCGTGGGCTCGTCGGCGGCGGGCTTCGCGGCGTTCGCCGCAGCGCCGTCGCGCTCGTCCTTCGCGCCCCTGCCGCCCTTGCCGTCGCCTTCGCTCGCGCCGCTCGCGTCGCCGTCCGCGTCCTTCTCGTCCGGCGACGACGGCGTGCCCTGCTTGGCCCACTTCTCGAGGTCCATGCCCGCCGCGGCGGCGATCGCGCGAATCGGCGGCGGCGTGGACGAGTCGAGCGGCAGCACGCACACCACGGTCGGGCCGTACGAGATGAAGTTGAAGTCGAAGGTGTCGAGCAGCGGATCGATGTTCCGTCGCGAGAGGAAGTAGAGGTACATGCCCGCCGGATCCCAGCGCGGCGACGTGTCGGCGCTCATGCCGTCGCCGATCGTGGTGATCGAGCCGTCCGCGATCGAAAGGACCTTGATCTGCGGGAGTCCGATGCGGCGCGGCTCCTCCCACGCCAGGAACTTCCCGTCGGGCGAGAAGCGGTAGTCGGTGATCTCGCCGGCCGTCGCGCTGGCGACGATGCGATCGCGGCGACCGCCCATGTCTCCGGCAAGTTCGACCAGATGCAGATGCAGGCTCTTGTCCGAGTACGCGGCGCGCGACCCGTCCGGCGAAACCTGCGGGGAGAAGATCCACTCGCGAGGCTCGAGCTCGATTCGGCGCGACTCGCCGATCGTCTCGCCCTCCTTCGCGCCGAGCGGCAGCTCCACGAGACTCGGCACGCCGTCCTTCGAACTGACGAAGAGGATCTTCTCCGGAGAGATCCACGCCACGCCCGAGTCGCGCACGGCGCTGTCGCCCGGAAGTTGCCGCCAGCGCTGCGAGCGTCCCGCCTTGGGATCGCCGATCGGCCCGATGAGGATCTCGCCGCGCGTCTCGATGCCCATCGAGGATCCGTCCGGCGACACGGTGAGTCTCGTGATCGCCTCGAGCGGATCGACGAGTCGCTCGCGCTCGTCGAGACGATCACCGACCAGGCGAAGATCGAGCATTCGCACGGATCCGACGGCGGCGTCGAGAATGCCCGCGTCGCATCCGCGCGAGAAGACCACGCGCGTGGCGTTCAGCGCCGCGTCCGCGCTCAACCGGCGCACATCGAATCCGTCGGGTCCCGCTCCCGGCAGCAGCACGCGCCGATCGCCGCCGTCGGCGTTCGTCGAGACGATTCCCGAGCGCCCGTGCTCGTCCGAGAGGAAGACGACGCGCCCGCCGACCCACACCGGGAAGAGCTCGTTCGCGTCGGACTTCGTGATGTTCGTGAAGGACGTGCGGTCCGGCGATGCGATCCAGAGATCGGGCGCGGTCCCGCCGCGATATCCGCGCCAGTTCCAGTTCTCGTTGCTCCAGCGCGTGAACGCGATGCGGCCGGTCGCGGGATCGATCGACGCGAGAGAGCAATCACCGAAGGGCTCGGCGGTCGCTGCGCCGCCGTCGACCGGAACCCTCCAGAGCTGCCAGCGATCGAACGGCGTGTCGCGCGTGGAACGGAAGATCACCTCGCGGCCGTCGGGCGTCCAGCCGAGCGGAACGTCTCGCCCGGGATGAAACGTGAGGCGGCGCGGCGTGCCACCCGAGACCGGCATCACGTAGACCTCGGGATTGCCGTCGTACTCGCCGGCGAACGCCACGAGCGTGCCGTCGGGAGAAATGGTCGGCCAACGCTCGCTTCCTGCGCCGCGCGTGAGTCGCCACGATTCGATCGGCGCACCCGAGCCCGCGCTCGCGCTGGAGCCCGCGCCCGCTCGATCGGCGCTCGCACCGACGGCAGGCGGCACTCGCGCCGTCCAGAGATCGCCGGCGCTCTCGAAGACGAGTCGATCGCCGTGCAGCGCCGCGTGTCCGACGCACCCGCGCGGCGGCTCGGCCTGGGGCGCCGACGCCGCAATCGATGCGAAGAGCGCGCCCGGGATCGAGGCGACGAGCAGCGCGCGGGAGACGAGTGATCGATGCATGGCTCTCCTCTCGTTCGTAGCCCGACGAGCCTACGGAGTCGTGCCGAGAGACACCGCCGCGCGGATCGCACCGGCGACGATGCCCGGGTCTGCCGGGCCGCGTCTCTCCGCGACAAATCCTGACGCGTGGGTCGGAGGCGTCGCGATGCGTTCATAACGAACGACACCACAAGTATTTGCGCGCAGGCTGGGCCGCTCCGAGCCTTCGCTCGCGCGAAACTTATGCCCGATCGCTTGCCCGCGACTGCAATCCCCGGACACAATGTCAGTGGTTCCAAGCTCGACGGGTCACCCCAACTCGGCGCGCGGTCGCCTCCCCGACGGCAAGGACCACTTGGAGGGCGGATTGATGCGCGGAACGACTCTGTTCGCCGCAGCAGTTGCCACATTCGTAGCCGGCGCTGCCTCGGCGGGAATCATCGTTTTCAATTTCGGCTTGGACGGCTTGCAGGAGGTTCCTCCGACCCCATCGCCGGGAACGGGAATGGCGACCGTGACGGTCGACCCTGACACGCTGTTCGTCGACATCACCGGCAGCTACGCCGGACTGCTCGCACCGGTGACGGCGGCGCATCTGCACGGCTTGGCGCCTCCAGGCGCGAATGCCGGCGTGATTTTCGGCTTGATGCACACCGGTGGAACGACCGGAACCTTCATGGGCAGCGGGTTCATCTCGGCGGCTCAGATGACCGGCCTGCTCAACGGCCACACCTACATCAACGTGCACACATCGTCGTTCCCCGGCGGCGAGATCCGTGGACAGGTCGTGCCTGCGCCGGCGGGCCTGCTGCTGCTCGCGGCGGCTCCGTTGGTCGCGCGTCGACGGCGCGCCTGAGACTGCGTCCGACGGCGCAGCGCGCCATCCGTTCCGCGCGACCGCGTCGAGACTCGCAACGAACCGCCCCGAGGCTCCCTCGAGCCTCGGGGCGTTTTTCATCGCTTCGCGTCCGCCCGGGCGCAGCGCTCGCGTGCACGCTCGAGCCCCCGATCGCACTCCCGTCGCTCGCCTACGGCCAGGCGTCCGCCCGGGTCGTGAACTGCGCCTGGACGTGCTTCACCTCGTCGACCGATCCGAGCACGACGGGCGTGCGCTGATGCAGTTCCGTGGGCTTCACCTCGAGCGTGCGCTCCGTGCCGTTCGTGCTGGCGCCGCCCGCCTGCTCCACGAGCAGGCTCATCGGGTTCGCCTCGTAGAGCAGCCGCAGCTTCCCGGCGGCATGCTTGCGCGTGGGCGGATAGAGGAAGACGCCGCCGTTGATGAGCGTGCGATGCACGTCGGCCACCATCGATCCGATGTAGCGCGCGCTGTAGCCGTTCGAGTGGGTCCAGTCGAGGTAGCGCCGGTAGCCCGCCGGGAAGCCGTCGCGGTATGCCTCGTTGATCGAATACACCTTGTTCGCTCGCGGCATGCGCAGGTTGCGCTTCACGAGCATGAAGCTGCCCACGCTCGCGTCGAGCTCGAACATGTGCACGCCGTGGCCGGTGGTCAGCACGAAGACGGTGCTCGATCCGTAGAGCACGTAGCCGGCCGCCACCTGGTCGACGCCGCGCTGGCAGACCGTCTCGATCGCGCCGGGAATCGAGGGATCGTTCCGCAGCACCGTGAAGATCGTGCCGACGCCGACGGCGGTGTCGAGATTGCTCGAACCGTCGAGCGGATCGAAGAGCACGCAGTACTTCCCGCCCTCGCTGCCGCGCCGCAGGATCGCCGGCTCCTCGTCCTCCTCGCTGCCGAGCACCGCGATCGACGGACGCGCGCCGAGCACGCGCATGATCACTTCGTTCGCGATCACGTCCATCTTGATCTGCACTTCGCCCTGCGGATTCAGTTCGCCGAGCGATCCCACGATCGATTGCAGGCGCACATGGCGCACCTTGTAGGCGATGATCTTCGCGGCGAGCGAAATGGCGGAGATGATCCAGCTGAACTCGCCGGTGGCGCCGGGATAGCGCGCCTCCTCCTCCAGGATGAAGCTCTGGAGGCTCATGAGATTGTCGGTGACGAGGCCGCTGCGCGGCGCGGGCGATGCCGCCTTGCTCATGGGGCGGAGGCTATCATCCGCCCCCCTTTTCCAAGGAGTCCGCATGCCCGAGCCCGTCATCCTCGCCGCGCGACGAACGCCGATCGGCCGCTTCGGCGGCTCGCTCTCGAAGGTGCCCGCGCCGCAGCTCGGCGCGATCGTCATCAAGGCGCTGCTCGACGAGTTCCCCGCGATCAAGTCGCAGGTCGACGAGTGCATGATGGGCTGCGTGCTCCAGGCGGGCGTCGGCCAGAATCCGGCGCGGCAGGCCGGCCTGCTCGCGGGCCTTCCCGACACGCTCAATGCGGTGACGGTGAACAAGGTCTGCGGCAGCGGATTGCAGGCGGTCATGCAGGCGGCCACGGGCATCCGGGCCGGAGTGAACCACTGCGTGATCGCCGGCGGCATGGAGAACATGAATCTCGCGCCGCACATGGCGAACGTGCGAGCCGGGGTGCGCTACGGCAAGAGCGAGCTCGTCGATCACATGGAAGCCGATGGCCTCACCTGCGCCTTCGAGAAGTGGGCGATGGGATGCGCCGCCGATCACATCGCCAAGGCGCACACGGTCTCGCGCGAGGAGCAGGATCGATTCAGCCTTCAGAGCCATCAGCGCGCCGCGCACGCCACGAAGGAGGGCTGGTTCAGGAAGGAGATCGTGCCGCTTTCGGCTGAGCAGACGAAGCAGAAGGTCGGCCTCGACGCCGACGAAGGCTTCCGCGCCGACTCCTCGCTCGAGGCGCTCGCGAAGCTTCGCGCGAGTTTCGGCAAGGACGGCACCGTCACTGCCGGCAACGCCAGCCAGATCTCGGATGGCGCGGCGGCGCTGATCGTGGCGAGCGCGGAGAAGGCCAGGTCGCTCGGGATCGCGCCGATGGCGACGATCGTCGGATGGAACACGGTGGGCGTGGCGCCGAAGGAGCTCTTCTTCGCGCCGAAGATCGGCATCGAGACGCTGCTCGCCGCCCACAACCTGAAGGTCGGCGACGTCGATCTGTTCGAGATCAACGAGGCGTTCGCGGCGCAGGTGCTCGCGGACATCAAGCCGCTCGGCATTCCCGAGTCGAAGCTCAATCTCGGCGGCGGCGGCATCGCGCTCGGTCACCCGATCGGCGCCAGCGGCGCGAGAGTGCTCACCACGCTGCTTCATCACATGAAGCGAACGGGCGCGAAGACGGGCGTCTGCAGCCTCTGCCTCGGCGGGGGCAACGCGGTGTCGATGCTCGTTCGAGCCTGACCCGGCGTACTCGCGCGGCCGGCGCATGCGGAGCGGCGGCGCTCCCCCGACGCGTCACGAGGGCTGCGCGCCGGTCGAGACTCCCAGCGGGACCTCGAGACCGTCGTCGTTGTAGAGCCGCATGTGGATCGCGGGGCAGCCCTCGCGACCGGTCTCGATCGTGAGCTTGCCCCGGCGCCACGTGCCGTTCGAATCGAACTCGAAGAGCTCGGGCCTCGACTTCGCCGCCTCGTCGACGAGCGCCCAGTCGATCGTGACGTGCGTCTCGCTCGACGGCGTGAGGATCCATTGTTCGGCGACCGGTGGATCCACCGACCGGATCGTGAAGTGCGTGCCGTCGTCGGCGGTGATCTTGATGACCGCGCCGGGCTCCTTCGTGCGATGCGCCGCGCCCGGAACCGTTCGAAGAGGCGAGACCACCTCGTAGCGCACGCGGAACGGAGGCGCGCGCGACGCTTCGGCGTAGATGAAGTCGACCTGCTGCGCCTGCGCGCCGGCGGCGGCCCACGGATCAAGCGCCACCGTGAAGTCGATCGTCTGGCCGGGATCGATTCGAAAGGGCGTGGTCAGATCGGGCACGGTGCAGCCGCATGCGGCCACCACCTGATTCACGTGGAAGGACTCGGCGCCCGCATTCCGCAGCGACGCCTTGAGCACGATCGGATCGCCGCACTGCGAGATCGTGCCGAGCTCGACGACATCGGGGGTCACCTCGACCGGCGCCAGCGCCGTGCGCGGGCGCGGCCCCGGTCCGGCCTTCGACACGACGTACGCGATGCCGCCGATCGCGGCAGCGAGCATCGCCAGCACGACGACGACGAAGATCGCGGGTCCGCGCATGACCGGGGAATCGTCGCCGCCGGCGGCGCGATGTCAAGTACCGCGTCCGTCACGCGCGAATGCGACCTGCGCTCGAGCGAACGCGGCGCAAGACTGCCGGTGCGCCCGATCGTCCGGCCCTCACCGCGCACGAGCGAGCTTGGCGCCGCCGGTCGAGGAGCCGAGGCGAGGGAGGGTCCAAGAGGATCCGCCGAGCCGATGGCCGCAACGCCAAGCGGCGCCCGGCTGGCACGCCTCAATAGCGGTAGTGCTCGTTCTTGTACGGGCCTTCGACCGGCACGCCGATGTACTCGGCCTGCTCCGCGCTGAGTTCCGTCAGTCGCACGCCGAGCTTCTCCAGGTGCAGACGCGCCACCCTCTCGTCGAGGATCTTCGGCAGCTTGTAGACCTTCTTCTCGTACTTCCGGGCGTGACCGAAGAGTTCGACCTGCGCCATCACCTGGTTCGTGAAGCTCGAGCTCATGACGAAGCTCGGGTGTCCGGTGGCGCACCCGAGATTCAGCAGGCGCCCCTCCGCGAGCACGATGATCGACCGGCCACCCGGGAAGACCCACTCGTCGACCTGCGGCTTGATGTTCACGCACTTGACGCCCTTGACCTTCTTGAGCCCGGCCATGTCGATCTCGTTGTCGAAGTGACCGATGTTGCCGACGATCGCCTTGTCCTTCATCCGCGTCATGTGGTCGGCGGTGATGATGTTGAAGTTGCCGGTGGCGGTGATGAAGAGGTCGGCGCTGCCGATGACGTCCTCGAGGCGCACGATCTCGAAGCCCTCCATCGCCGCCTGCAGGGCGCAGATCGGATCGATCTCCGTGATCTTGACGCGGCAGCCCTGCCCGCGAAGCGACTGCGCGCAGCCCTTGCCCACGTCGCCGTAGCCGCAGACGACCGCGACCTTGCCCGCGAGCATCACGTCGGTGGCGCGCATGATGCCGTCGACGAGCGAATGACGGCACCCGTAGAGGTTGTCGAACTTCGACTTCGTGACCGAGTCGTTCACGTTGATCGCCGGGAAGAGCAGTTGGCCGAGCTCCTCCATCTGGTAGAGGCGATGCACGCCCGTCGTCGTCTCCTCGGTGACGCCGCGGATCTCCGGCGCAGTGCGCGTCCAATGCTGCGGCGCCGCCTTCTGAAGCTCGGCGAGCAGCGCCAGAATCACCGCGTACTCCTCGCTGTCGTTGGCTCCGGGCGCCGGAACCTTGCCCGCCTTCTCGAACTGCGCGCCGCGATGCACGAGCAGCGTGGCGTCGCCGCCGTCGTCGAGGATCATGTTCGGACCCTTTCCGTCCGGCCACTTGAGCGCCTGCCAGGTGCACCACCAGTACTCGGGCAGCGTCTCGCCCTTCCACGCGAACACGGCGATGCCGCTCGGGTTCGCCGGCGTTCCCTTCGGACCGACGGCGACCGCGGCGGCGGCGTGATCCTGCGTGGAGAAGATGTTGCAGCTGCACCAGCGCACCTCCGCGCCGAGATCGACGAGCGTCTCGATGAGCACCGCGGTCTGCACCGTCATGTGCAGGCTGCCGGTGATGCGAGCGCCCTTGAGAGGCGCCTTGCCCTTGTTCTCGCGCCGAAGCGCCATGAGTCCGGGCATCTCGTGCTCGGCGAGCTCGATCTCCTTGCGGCCGAAGCGAACCGTCTGCTCGGAGAGGTCGCGCACCTTGAAGGGCGGCGACTCCGCGAGCGAGAGGCCCGAGTCGAGGAACGGCGCCCCCGCGAGCTGGGCGGAGGAGGCGGAGTTGGACGCGTGGTTGCGAGGCGTGGCGGTGGGCGGCATGTTGCGTTCCTGGGGTTGTTCCATCCGTTCATCCGGATGGACGGCTGCACTGTATGTTCCCCCGGCAGGCGCGGTCAAGTCCTCTCCCCGGCTGGCCGATCTTCATCGGCGGCACGGGAGTGCCCAAGCCAGTTACCATCGCCGCTTTGGCCCCCGCCCCGCTCGGACCTGGCCTCGCGATCGAGTGCCACGCCTGACCCGGACGGTTGCCGAGTCCGTCCCATGCAGATCATCAAGGGAATCCCCGTCAGTCCCGGCATCGTTGTCGGCAGAGCGCTCCATGTGGGGCGGGCGGATCAGCATGTGCCGCAGCGGATCATCGCGCCGGGGGAGATCGACGCGGAGCTCGCCCGCCTGCAGCAGTCGCTCCAGGCCGCAAGCCATGAGCTCGAAGAATTGCGTGATCGGACCCACCGGGAGCTCGGGGCCGAGCCGGCCAAGATCTTCGGCTTTCACCTGGGGCTGCTGAAGGACCCGTCGCTGCTCGAGATTATCCGGAATCGCATCCGCAACGAGCGGGTCAACGCCGAGCACGCGGTGGCGGACCAGTTCCAGTCGCTCGCCACGCAGTTCCTCCAGCTCGGAAGCGAGGTCTTCGAGCAGAAGGCGAACGACGTCGTCGATCTCGAGCGGCGCATTCTCGGCAAGCTCATGGGCGAGGCGCAGAGCCGGCTTGCCTCGCTCAAGGAGTCGGCGGTCATCGTGGCGCACGAGTTGACGCCGAGCCAGACCGCGAGTCTCGATCGCACGAAGGTCATCGCCATCGCCACGGACGCCGGCGGGCAGACCGGCCACACCTCGATCGTGGCGCACGAGTTGACGCCGAGCCAGACCGCGAGTCTCGATCGCACGAAGGTCATCGCCATCGCCACGGACGCCGGCGGGCAGACCGGCCACACCTCGATCGTGGCGCGGGCGCTCGGGCTTCCCGCCGTCGTGGGCTGCCAGCGCGCCACCGAGGACATCGAGGATGGAGACCTGGTGCTCGTCGACGGCGACGCAGGCGTGCTCATCGTGCGCCCCGATCCGACGATGCTCGAGGAGTACCGCGGCCGCGCCGAACGCGGCGCGAAGCGTCGTCGACTCGTGCTCGAGGAGGCGTCGCGAGAATCGGCCACCACCGACGGCACGAAGGTCTCGCTCCTGGGAAACATCGAGTTCCCCGAGGAGGTCGAGGCCGTGCTCGCGAACGGCGGCGACGGCGTGGGGCTCTTCCGCACGGAGTTCCTCTAT
>Ga0194131_10007466_pt1 | contig 14682 bp, 18 predicted proteins | sample TA2KigO120mmetaG_FD_148631 | JGI IMG/M metagenome (GOLD analysis project Ga0194131, IMG submission 148631) | Freshwater microbial communities from Lake Tanganyika, Tanzania - TA2015053 Kigoma Offshore 120m | ecosystem: Environmental > Aquatic > Freshwater > Lake | place: Tanzania: Lake... | reverse complement strand
AGCTGGTATTGCCTTATCGCCAACTTTTGTAGATTGTGTTTGTGTGCTCGACAAGTCAATTGGAGCTACTGAAAGTGGTGGAGCAGTATTTTGCGGTGGTTGCGAAACTGTTTGTGCAAGTTGTTGTGTATTTGCAGGTGGGGGAGTTGTAACTGTTGGTTGTCCTGTATTTGTTTGTGCAACTACTCCTGCTTTTCCGGTTCCAGCAACAAATGCAGGAACTGCAGCAGTTCCTTTTCCAGAAACCTCCTCATTTAAATATTGATTATCACTTGCTGTACCTCTCCAAATAGAATTACTCAAATATTTTCCTGTGTTTTGTGGACTTCCTCTAAATGAAGTCCTAGCACCAATAAACGAAGCAGCATTTTGTTGTAAAGAAGTATTTTGTAAATTAGAAATAGTTGCCTTAATGGCTGCTTCTGCTTTTTCTCTTTTTTCTCCAGTTTTTTTCATTCTAAACTTAACTGCATCATCAAAAGTTTTTATGTTTTTTGCTTCAGGATCTACTTTTCCACCAGAAATTTTATAAGGTGCAGTAAATGCTGGTTCAAATTGACCTTCTCTAGTTAAAATATCGGTTGCACTTGTATTTCCTTTAGCCATTCTATTATAAACTGCTTGTGCAACGTCTGCTTGTCCTTGTGAAGTGTCGCTTTCAAGTCCAGCAATTGTTGCTAAAGTATAAAGATCCTGGTCAGTGCCAGGCATTGTTGCTGGTCCACCAGGATCACCACCAGGGCCCGCACCAGGGCCCGCACCAGGGCCCGCACCAGTGCCAGTACCAGCACCAGTACCAGCACCAGTTCCCGTATCACCACGTGATCCTCTACCCGTCAGAGAGCTTAATGCTTGAGAAAATTTATCTAAAATTGAACTAAAACGATCTAATAAATTACCAGGTATTGTTCCTTCTTCCATTGGTGCCGCTTCAACACCGCCACCGACATCTGCCATCGCACTTGTCACTTGAGTCCCTGCAGTCACAGCACCAGCAAGACCCGCTCCTGCAACTGCCATTTTCAATAACCCACCAGTTCTGCCTCCAGGCATAGACCTTCTTAATGGGCCCCCTGGAACATTAATATCTAAATTTAATCCTCCTGCTCCGCCCGTTGCTGTAGGTAAATTCGAAAGTTGTTTGACTATTCTTACGATAGTTTGACGAATTATTTTTGCCACATCAAATGTTTCGGCAAAAACACTCTGTAATGCTCTTAAATTATCTCCAAGAGTTTTTACATTTTTTCTATTTCCTAAGAATTGAATGTATCCAATTGCAGATTGATAAGCCTGTAAAAAGTTTTGTAAGATCGAATTTGGTTTAGCAGCGTCAATTTGATCTACTCTTGACTTATAATCAGTTTCTAAATTCCTAAGACTTCCACTAACTAATTGAGTTACATTTTGATTTATGGATTGTACTCTTGTTTCTACATTATTCAAAATATTTGTAGAAAGAGTGCTAATTATTGCATTTAAGTCTGGTGGTTTCGCAGCAACTGCGGTCGCACCTCTTTGGAATCCTACAATTTTATTTGCAGCATTTGCAACAACTCCCCTACCTAACGGGGATCCACCAGTAATAAAATTTTGAGCACCCTCAGCAGTAGCCGCTCTCTCTTTTACAATTACATTTGGGTTAAGTGGGGAACTAACTGCCACGGTTTGCTGCCTGTTGTGCCTTTAAGTTTTCTTCTTCAATATGTTGTTTCAATAGGGCAAGATAGATTTCTCTTTCCCAAGGTATTAAATTTTCAATCTCAGTCAAAGAATATTTATGGAACTGCATGAGAGCAAAGTTGATTCTAAAATATGACTCAAGATCAATATGAGCCATGATTAGCCGAAAAAACTTGTTAACCCTTCTAATGTTACAGTATTTTCTACATTGGTCTTTGGATTAACAACTTTTATAGTGTGAGATAATTTGGGCATGGTTTCAAAAAATTTTTCAATCTTTTTGAATTGATCAGCGTTCATACTTTCGATAAACTCAATGAGTTCTTTCTTAGTACAATCTGCAGCAGCCCAAGCTTCTTCCTCCGTAAAAATAGATTCAATACAAGATGAAATAATATCAAAAGATTTTTCAATAGTTGATATGGATTCTTGAGTTGTAAAATCAAAATTATTTTTGATAAATTGATCTAGTGAAGGATACTTCATTTTGATCATAATTTTATCATCTATTTTTATATCTGTAGTGTGATCTTCATTTTTTTGTACCTTGACTTCATCCACATAAACTTTGACAGGAACTTCCGTAGTTCCATCGTCCGAACAAGTTACAACTAAATCTATGGCTTCTCCAACCGATTTTCCTCTAACATTTAGAAAGATGTATTCGATATCAAAAGATGGAAGGTCTTCAACCTTAACTCCTTTTGTAAGAATACAGTCTTTGAGAACTGACTTGATTGCAAGAGTAATCTGTTTTACTTCTTGGCTCTCCAGAGCTAGAATTAAAACTTTTTCTTCTTTAACTAGAAATGGTCTGTACTTAACAAATTTTCCAGTTGATGGTAATTCCAACTCATATGTTGGTGTAGAAATTTTAGGTAATGGCATATAATAATGTAATCAGTTAAATTTATTTATGGCAGTGGTCTGAAGTTAGCAGGGAGGTCGATTCCAGAGGCAACTCCATATGTTGGATTGGTGAATGGGGTTATATCTGTACCTTGTCCCCAAGTAACTGCAGGAACTGCAAGAGAAATTTGTTGTCCTTCTTCGGTTGTTCTGGTGTTTTCTGCTCGTGTATATGAATTAGATCCTGTACCAAAATGATTTAGGATTACATAACGATCATATGTAAAGGTAACACTTGTTTTTGTAATTGTACTACCATCATATGATAACGGTAGCGCAGTTAACTGAGTTGGAAATGCATTAATAAATTTATAAGTTAACATTGATGGCGTTTGCTGCACATCTCTAGTATTAGGATCGATAAATGTATCCCTTTCAAATTTTGTGATGGCTATGTTTCTTTTATATGTTTCTGGATATCTAAATCTAAAAAATTGACTCTTTTTAAATTGACCTACACCGCCTCTTGGATTTGCTCTGTCAAGTCGTACACTCCGACCTGCACGGTCTGTATTATATAATGGATTTATGAAATTAATCCATTCCTCAAATAAACGAATGATTCCATATTCAGCATCGACATAAAATGTCATCGAAACTTCTGGAAAATCTCTTCTAATCGGAAATCTTTCAACAACTCCTTGTCTACTTCCAATTTCTTCCGTCATTGATAATGAAACTCCAGGTAAAGAAGTTTCATTGCACATAAATTCATAACGAAGTGCATTTAAATATGCGGATCCCCCGCCTCCAGGTATAAGTCCTCCTAAAACTCCAGCAGTGATTAGCCAAGCATTTATATCTCTATCAGGAAGTCCATCACCGGTTGAAAAAGTATCTCCAAGATATAAAGTAACTTTAAACTGACTTGTAACAGATAGTTCACCAAATAAATCTCTTACACTGGGGAGAGCAGAACGATCATCATTTGTTCCCCTAGGGGTAGTCATCCTGACATAGATAGGATCTACTCTATATTCATTTCGAGGAAAATCTGGCCTAAACGGTTCAGCCATCTATAAATATTTCTTAAGGACTTATAGTATGTATATGAGTTATAAGGGTAAATATAGACCGGAAAATCCCAAAAAATATAGAGGCGACCCAACAAATATTGTCTATCGTTCTCTCTGGGAAAGAAAGTTTATGAGGTATTGTGATCTAAATGAAAATGTAAATCAATGGCAATCTGAAGAATTTTGGATTCCTTACAAAAATCCATTAGACAACAAAGTACACAGATATTTTCCAGATTTTTTTGTAAAGTATAAAGACAAAGGCGGAAATACACGAACAGTGGTAATAGAAATTAAACCCAAAAAAGAACTACAAATGCCAGAACAAAATCCAAAAAGAAGAACAAAGGCATGGGCTTATAAGGTACAGACTTGGGTAAAGAATCAAGCAAAGTGGAAAGCTGCAAGAGAATTTTGTGCAGATCGTAATTATGAATTCCGAATCATGACTGAGGAGGATTTAGGAGTATGAAAGATATACCATATGAAAAGAATAAAGGTATTGGTGACACTATCTTAAAAGAAGCAGGGAAGAAGAATCGTAGCGGTGATTGGTACACTGGAAAACTTAGACAAGCATTAAGCGAATTTCAAGAAAAAGATACTGACTTACAAGATACTGGAGGAATAGAAGTAGGAAGATTATACTTTTTTACATACGGTGCAAATAGTCCAAAACTATCATTCTTTGATAGACAACCATTATCATATGTTACTGAAATAAATTATAATCAGGGATATTTCATTGGCATTAACCTTCATTATGTTGGAAGACAATTTAGAGAGGGCCTTGCAAAAAGCCTAATAAATAAGTCAGATACTGTAGGTGTGCCTCGTAATACCATTCATCGTTACTTTTTTTCTGGAGTTGGTGGAGGATTTTTAAGAGTCCCAGAAAAAGATTGGCCCTCCGTTGCATTATTGCCCACTGAAAAGTTTGTTGACATGAGAGGACAACCTTTCCCCAATCACAGAGCCTGGAGTAAATCTTAAGTGGCATACGCAACGATTAGTCCCAATTTTACCACTTTAAATGGAGTAACCTATATTACACAATGGGACAAAACCAACGGTAATGGTAGAATTATTGCAGCAAATGCTCCTCCAGGAACTGCACCTGTTTATGAAAACGGATCATGGAATCAGGCAGCTGCAACTGCTGCAGGGTTTAATACTGCTCAACAAAACCAGTTTCACCAATCATTTGTTAAGTCAATACAACAATCGTACATCAACATTGGTGGAGTTAACTCAGGCGCGAAAATAGCACAATGGGCTTCTCAAAACTTTACTAATGGTCAACCTGGTCAAAATACGGCGAATCCACAACAACCTGTACCTGGTGGCAATCAACCCCAAAGTCCAAATGGAGGTGTTGCGGGAGCAGCTTTAGATGTTATTCTAGACGGTGGAAAATCAGCCATTGAAATTGGACAAAATGATGACTATTTTGGTCAACCAATAAACGAAGCAAGATTATTTAGAAATTTTGTTATGAAATATCCTGAGGATTTGGATATGGAGGGACAAGATATTTTTGAGATAACACAATATGAATACAAAGCGACAAAGGGAGCGGAAATTTTTGGAGCATCTGGAGCAGCTGGAGCCAAAATTGCATTTGATATTCTTAGTAGAGGATTACAACTAGGATCTCCTATTGGGCTTGAATCTCCTGTAGGAACTGTATTTTTACCAATGCCAAATAGTGCTTCTGATAACAATAGTGTTGGTTGGGGTGAAGACACGATGGGTAATCTAAGCGCTGCTATAACCGCACAAACATTTTCAAACCCTGGGGCAAGTGTAGCAGCCGGCACAGTCGGAGGCATTCTCGGGGGCATTCTCGGAGCACCCGGCATGGGTGCAAGCTTTGCTATGTTGTTAAAAAATCTAGATGCAATTCTGAAAGCTGGTGGTCAAGTTCCAGAAGAAATGAAATCTCTGTTGGGCCCAGAATTAGTTTCTAGATTAGTAAAAATGCAAGGATTAGGTGTTTCTGCGGAGTCAATTCTTGCGAGAGGTGCAGGTATTGTTCCAAATTCAAATATGGAATTTTTATTTCAATCCCCAGCTTTAAGAGGATTTTCTTTTACATATAGATTATCTCCTAGAAGTGCAAAAGAAGCTAGAATAGTTAGAAGAATTATAAGATTTTTTAAACAAGGAATGGCGGCTAAAAAGAAACTCGGAAAAGCAGGCGCTTCATCATTCTTTTTAGGCACTCCAAATGTTTTTAAATTATCATATAAAAATAGAGGAAACCCTATAACCGGTGTAAATAGATTTAAAATTTGTGCATTAACAAATTTTAGTTGTAATTTTACTCCAGATGGTGTTTGGGCTGCATATGAAGCTGGTCAACCAGTATCCACAATAGTAAGTATGCAGTTTAATGAATTAGAACCAATTTATGATACAGATTATCAGATGAGTATCCAAGATGGAAGGACTGATCTTGGGGGCGTTGATGACGAGGCAATAGGATACTAAAATGGCATACTTCAGAGAACTACCAGACTTACAAGTTCTAAACAGAACAAAAAATTTAGTATCCAATGATGAGACAGTCATTGTTAAAAACTTCTTTAAAAGAGCTAAACTGAGAGAAGATATTGGATCTGTAGTATCTGCGTTTGAATACTATCTCGTTATTGATAATGAACGACCAGATCAAATCGCAGAGAAAATATATGGAGACCCAGAATTAGACTGGGTTATATTGATGTGTAATAATATAACTAATGTACAAGATCAATGGCCATTAAATTTAGATTCTTTCAACAAATATCTTTTGGATAAATATGGATCTGAAGATGCTTTTGATGATGTTCATCACTACGAAACATTATCCTATAATGATTCATTTGGAAGAGAGATTTTTGTTGGAGGATTAAAAGTTGATCAAGCATTTTATAATTCTCCAAAATATGTCGGTATCGGAACTACAGTTCCACCAGGAATAACTTTTCCGCCTATTTACATTCCTGGAATTACACCAACATTATCTCCAATTATTGGAGCCGGATATACTATTGCTTCAGTAAATATTATAAATCCAGGACTAGGATACAGTCTTGTTCCAACTGTTAATGTCTCTCCACCTGCAATTACATTAAATGCTTCTGCAATATGTACAACTTCTAATTTTAATGTGACAGGAATTACAACTTTTAATGGTGGTAGGGGATATAACACAGTTCCAGATATAACATTTTCTCCACCAATTCAATCTGTTCAATCTACAGCCACTTGCGAATTAGGCACAGGACTCAATATTGATAAAGTCACGACTATAACTAATTTAGTTGGGGGTATTGGTTATGGATTGACTGCACCCTCAGTAACATTTTCGTATTCACCTAGGATTGTTTTTGGTGTTTATAATAATCAATCCTTAATAACGGTTGGAAATGATGTAGAAGGATTTTATTTTAGATCGGATGGAACTAGATTATATTCAGCAAGTTTCACTGGATCAAACCAGATCAGACAATACAATTTAAGTGAAGGTTGGAATATATCTACTATTTCATTAGATTTTCAATTAGATGTTAGTGCTGATTTTGCTTATACTACTGGTGTTGAATTTAAACCAGACGGGACTCTAATGTATGTTACAGGAGGGATTGGATTTGATTATAAAATTGTTACCTACCAATTATCAACTGCATGGTCAATCAGTAGTGCTTCAAAGATAAATCAAATTACCATAGCATCGCCTGGTGGAATCAGACTTAAATCTGATGGCACCTCAGTGTTTATTTTAGATTTTTCAACTCCAGATACAATCAAAGAATTTACTCTTTCTACTCCATGGAATCTTCTCACAAGAAGTGGATCTGCAGTTCGTACTTTTAATATTGCATCTCCAACTGGAGATAACAATATCTTAGGATTCTCTTTCAATGATGAGGGAACAAAATTATTTGTTGCGAGTGAAGGCAGTTCTAGCATATACGAATTCAATTTAGACACTTGGGATATATCAACCGCTGTTCTAACTTATACATTCTTTGTTGGAGATAGGTTGATATCTCCGGCCGATATTTTTGTACAACCAAATAGAGATAAATTTGTTGTTGCTGGAGGATCATCGGATAGAGTTTTTGAATATAATAACACTTCTAATGCAAAAGGAATAACTGGGATTACAAATGGAAAAGTAACAAGCATCACCATCACCCAACCAGGTTCAGCTTATACTGTAGCTCCAAGCGTAACTATATCTTCTCCATATCCTGCAGTCACAGCTCAAGCAACTGCAATTCTTGGTTTACAAAAAGCTGTAACGACCAGATCATATGGAGTATCAAATAACGGAACGGGGAGTTACTTCTTTACCGGTGATGCTATAGGAAATAATCCAACTCTCACAGTAAATGCAGGAGATACTTTATCATTTAATTTAGTTTCTGTAGTTGACCATCCATTCTGGATTAAAAAAATCAATTCTACTGGTACTCTTAATTCCGTTACCACAGGCACAATAACAGGAACCAATGGAGCACAATCTGGAATTCTTAGTTGGAATACGAACGGAGTAACTCCAGGAACCTACTATTATAATTGTCAATTCCACGCAGCAATGAATGGAATAATTAATGTTCTCGAAAATCCTGTTGGAGTGGTAACTTCAATAACAATTACAAACCCTGGTTTTGGATATACTGTTACTCCTACGGTAGGAATTCAATCAGCTCCTGAATATAGACAAGCTGTAATCGGGGCCTCAATTTCACAAACTACTACGGGAATTTCTAGCTTTAAAATATTTGATGGCGGATTAAATTATGTTACTACCCCAACCATTACATTAACTCCACCAAATGAGTTATTAAATGTAGGAATTAACTCAACTTATTCGCAAGATTCAAGAACATGGAGATGGAATGGATCAGAATGGCAAGAAAAAGTTACAGAAGAATTCCAATACTTTGATCCAATATTAGCTTCCGTTATAAAAATTCCTGGATCAGTTTTATCGAGACCAATTACAAATTATGAATATGAAAATACCTTAAACGAAAATAAACGTAAACTTTTTATTATAAAACCCGCATACATATCTGTAATAATAACAGATCTTAGAAATATGATGTCTTACAATGAGGATGGTCCAAATTATATCACTGATAAATTGAAAAAAACTTATAATGAAAAAATAATGGGTATATAAAAAAGGAGGGGATTTACCCCTCCTTTGAACTATCAGGACTCAGCGAGTTTCTGGAAGTAACTCAGAGCATCATCAGCATCTTCATCATCCTCTTCCTGTGCAACAGGACGAGAGATCTCAAAGGAAGGAGTTGAACGCTTCGGTGTGGATTCACCACGACGCTCAGCTTCCCACTCTTCCTCTTCTGCAACCAGTTCAGGATCTTGATTCTTGGGTACACCACGAGTTCCCAGAACATACTCCAGACGCTTCTTCAGATCTTCATAAGACTTGAAGTTGGATGCAGCACTGAACTCATTCAAATCGTTGAGATTCTTGTAGATCTTTTCCAGTTTGGCATCATCATCTAGAAGTGCGGAAGGCTTATCAAACTCCGACTTGTCGTAGTTCCAGTAACCTTCAACCTTACGAATCTTCAGTTTGAAGTTAGCACCAGTCCAGAAGTCAAAAGGATTAATGGCTTCCTCATCCGCAAACTGCGGTTGCATTGCTTCCATGATCTTGTCATAGATTTTCTTACCGAACTTATAAAGGAACACACGACCTTCATTTTCGGGGTGGGTGGGATCGCTCACCACATAAACATTTGCGTAGTAAGAGAGTTTGCGTTTTTGTTTCCGAGCAACCTCTTTATCACGATCAGATCCAGAGTTCCACAGGACACGATTGTGTTCTGACACAGGATCTTTTTGTCCCATAGTCGTCAGACTATTTTCAATATACCAACCACCAGGGCCCTGGAATGCATGACTCCAGACTTGAGCCCAAGGAAGTTCACATCCCTCAGGTGCGGGGAGAAATCGCAGAACTGCATAACCATTTCCGGCTTTGTCTACTTCGGGTTTCCAGAAACGATCATCACCACCACTTTCTCCACTATTCAGTTTTTCTACTTGTTTGATCAGTTTTTCAGTCAGTGAACCAGCACGAGACTGTTTCTTAAGATCAGCAAAAGACATTTGTATTCTCCGTATTAGTTGTATTTGGCCTTTGGGACTACTTTATCTTACCTGATGGCAGAAGGGATGTCAAGCCCTAGATTATTTTTTATTGGTGGCTTTTGCGGCAGTGGTTTCTGGTGTGGTGCGGACATAAACTTTTTGTTTACCGAATTCCTTAGAGGTAATATTTGAGTTTCCAGAAACATCCCTTGTAGTTGAAAGAGAGAGGTCATAACTTGTATTTTTATTATAATCTCCCGCAGGTCCAAAGTTTCCAGTGTCTTGAACCGATGTTTTAGCGACTGGAGTAACTCCTGGTGCTCTAGTCATATCAAGCTTAGTTCCAAATGGTGTAGATGGTTTAGAACTTTTTTGAGACGCATAAGGGACTGCAACTAACTTTTGTTTGTCATCAAATTTATGTCCACTTGCAGTCAATGATCCAGGTGTATCTGCTTTACTATAAGAACTTACACTTACTGGTTTCCATCCATATCTTTTCTGTTCTTTGGGAGTATGATCTCTTTGAGTAAATTTACCAGTTGTTTTATCTAATACTCCTGGTTTATAATTTTTATACGCAAGAACTTGTGTATTTGGTTTTGGTTTTGGTTTTTGACCAAAAAGACCAAATAATTCTTGAACTTGATAAGCTTCTGAACAGAATTGATTGAAAGTTTTCATTAGTCTTTAGGCATTTCTTCTGGGTTTTCAATCTCAACTTCAAAAAGAAGTGGGTGACACATCTCATCAATTAAATAATTTGACCAACGATACATATCTTCTACTGTATATTCATAATTATTTTGAGCTTCAACTTGTATGTATGGATCTTGTTGCATGATTAATGGAATATCATCAAATGTGAAAGGAATTCCGTTGATGAAATACATGTCTACAATTTCACCATTGTGGTAACAGTATGAAGAGGTGATTTTGTAGTGGTATGACATCTTACATATCTACAATTTTATCCAGTCTTGTTAATGTTTCTTCCATTTCTGAAAATAAATCATTAATATTATTTCCCTTAAAACCAAGAAACTCTGCGGCTTCTTGAATTCTTTCTTTCATTTCTAATGCTTCGGGATCATCAGAAAGTGAGAGACGGAAGTATAAGTTCTTCTGTTTCTCCAGAAAAGTTCTCATGAGTTCCACATGTTCCTTTCTTTCGCTCCGATCCATGATTGGAGCTCTAAAAGTTTCTTGAATAATTTGTTGTTGAAGTTCTTCCATCTCTTTGATGGATTCCCTTACCATTTCGGATTGAAAAAATCCACTCACAATACGATCTCCTTTAGGGTTTGTGTATACTTTTCCTTATCAATATTTAGGAATGATTTGTATTTTTTAATGCGTAAGCTGACGGATTCCCACACTGGATCTAAGAGTTTTTTATCAAATTTTTTAGAGAAATTCAAGATTATGTCTACAATTACTAAGGTTTCTATAGATATAGAATTCTGCAAATACTTCCTGAGAATTTCTGGATGAGATGATCCAGTAATCTCAAATAACTCATTGAAGTTATCTTTGCGAATAAAAACTTCAGCCTCTGTCTTGAAGAGATAGTAGAGACTTTGTGATCTTTTTAACCAGTTGGAATAATTTTGTTCACCTGACTCAATGATTTCACCGATCCAGAGTTTCGCAGGATCATCACATTCTACAAAATTAGCTAAAAAATAATGGCGGATCTCGTCATCAGACTTTTGACGAGACATGCGTTCAAAGAAGTAACGATCTTTTCGTTTATTAAATGATTCCTTTGAAGCTCTTGACTTTCCGCAATATTGAAAGTAGTCGTAGTTTTCTTTAGTGAAATGATTCTTGAATGCCAGGTATGTTTTATATACCTCTATTGGCGTCATCAGAATACTAATTTAGCACGAGTTGTTTTCTTTAAAAAGTTAAGTTGAGTTGCCTCATTCTTTAATTTTTCTTTCAATGGTTTTGAAATTAGTTTAGATACTGATTCAAATTCAATACCATTCTCTTCACAATAAGTGACGATGGCTTCAATGTAATTGATTTTTGAATTCATCACAAGATGTTCAATATCTTGAGCAAACTTAGACTGACAGAGAAATTTCTCTTTGATAAGTGAATTTACATCTTCAGTATTATTCTGCATAGGTTTCTGTATGATGAGCGACGAACTCTCGGATGTATTTGGTAAGAAGTTTAATATAGTGACCTTTGTTTCTTTTTTCATAGACAAAACATTCTCCGTTGTCAGCAACCATAATAGTAATCAGTTTTTGAACTGGTATTCCAGTCATTTCATAATACATGCAAGCATATGCTGTTTCCTGGACAAAATAGTTTTCAATCCATTCTTCAGGTTTTATTTTCTTTGAAGTTTTAAAGTCAATAACTGCGAGCTCTCCTTCGTACTCAGCGATGCAATCTACTCTGCCCGCAAGTCCCAAGTAGTCACTATAAAGTGACTTTTCTAAAGCATGTATGTTATTTATACGATCTAGATAGGGTTTGGCCGCAAGAAAGAGGAACTTTGTAACAGGAAGAGGATCATATTTGTCAATGTCTTCATTCAACAAATACTTTTCTACAATATCATGAAACTTAGTTCCACGATCTGTTGCGATTCTGGTAATCTTATTGGCTTCTTCCTCGCCAACTTTCTTACGCCATTCAACAAACTTTTGTCTACCATAAAAACTGGTAATAGAGGTAATAGAGGGATACAACTTACCAGAAGGAGTACGATAAAATCGTGTGCCCTCAATATTTTCAGCTTGTAGATCAAGCTCCTCTTTTAAATAATCTAAATGTACGAACATTACATACCCAAAGCTATCTTTGTAACAATATAGTTTTTGACAAGTCCAGAACGAACAATATCATCAACTCCAAATTCTACACTGGAAAAATCATATTCCATTGCACGAATAATTTTCATAAAATCTAGGATCCCATTTTTTTCATGGGTTTTAACAAGATCAGTCTGAGTAGCATCGCCACAAAATATGATCTTACTATTTTCACCAATACGAGTAATTATACTATCTAATTCATGAAAGTTCAAGTTTTGCATTTCGTCTACAAGAACAATTGCATTATCTAGAGTAGTACCACGAATAAAAGAAGTAGACCAGAATGAAATTGTTTCCTGAGCTTTTAGATTACCATAGAGCATATCAAAGTCTGCATCAGAAGGCAGTTCAAACATGTACTTACACATGTTCTTATATGGAATCTGATAGAGTGAAGACTTATCCTCATGGTCTCCAGGAAGAAAACCAATCTCTCTCGTAGAGACTAGAGACCTTACAATGTAAACCTTTTCATAAGGAGTTCTTTCATCTAAAACATCTTTAAGTGCAAGGTATAACCCCACAAAAGTTTTACCTGTACCTGCGGCACCATAGGCAAAAATATTTTTACCTTTTTTATATTCATCAAAAAAGATTTTTTGATTATCCGTCAGTGGAGAAATATCCACCATCAAATCAGAGTTGATTGGTTTTTTACGACGCAATTGTTTTGCGCTCATGCCAATCCCAATGTTGCCATTAGATGTTTTTCTTTGTCTTGCCATTTAGATTTTTTTCACACGAGAACCAGGCGCTTTTCCGGCCTTTGTGAGAACATCATTCCAGCCTGGATTTCTGGAAATGAGTTTATCTTTCCACTCGCCTACTTCACCAGAACCAGGACAGGTTGATGGGTCACTCCAATCTCTGTCCCATTCTGGATTATCTGTTTTCCACTGATCCCAGTCGTGAATACTCATTTCCACTTCTTTCTGTTCACCAGTGGTTTTATTAATCACAGGGTAAGTCGCCATTTAAGTAATAAAGTTCAGTATAATTTATTTATTGAGTGTTTTTTGAGCAATATAATGTTGAGATGATAGTTGTTCTATATTCCATTCTATCACAGGTTCCATGTAATAACTACTTTCTTCCGTTAGTTTATATTTTTTATGATTGGTTCTATTATGCTTTTCTAAGAGCAACTTGTGTATTACATTATCGTCTTCGATATCATGGTATTTTTTAATATGGTCTCTGATGGTTTGTTCTATGTTTGGATGTTCAGTGTAGGCTTGAAAGTTTTCAACTCTCTTTTTGGCTAAATGTGGTAAAGAAAATAAAGTGTTTAATTCAAACTTAATCCCAACATGAGTTAAACCTAAAATCAATATCCTTTCATAAATTTCAGTATCTTCCCAAGCAGCATACTTAGACATGTTTTCATTATAACCACCGATCTTAAGGTAGTTTTCTCTTGTGATGTACAAAGTTCCCCACAAAGCTTTGAAGAACAGGTGTTTTTGTTGTTTTGCTGTTTTTGATGGATCTTTTTCTCCATTCAAATTCCAATCTTCATCTGTGCCTGTTAAAAACGACTTATCATCAATCTTATGATAATCAAAGAAATTAAAATATGGATTCATAATAGTATCCGAATCCAATTTCAAAATATATTCATTTCTTGTTAAAGATGCAGCCAAATTTAATGGTTGAGGTTGATTAAAGTATGGTTCGTTTGGAACACTAATCACCTTGATTCTTGAATCTAATTTAGTCAAATGATCAATTGGATCATCAGAATTCCAATCTGTTACTATAATTTCATCTACTTCATCAAATTGAATCCATGAAGATATGGCCACTGATAGAGCTTTACCTCTATTTTTACATGCGGATATTATTGAAACTGACATATTATTGACTAATATCTAATTCAGAGTAATCTAGTTTTTGAAGTTCCTCTGGTTTGATTTCTTTTGTAAGAAACTTTCCATCTTCATTATATTCTACAATATAATTATCTTCTGTTGTATCGACAATTGTGCATGTAGTCCAAGCCTGATCTTTTGATACTGCGTTAGTTTGGTAGTACATGTTACCTCCTTAGGCGGCATTGGTATATATTACCATTCCAGAGCTTCTGAAACGGATGGGAATTGTTGTTTAAAAACTTC
>Ga0194131_10007463_pt1 | contig 14693 bp, 12 predicted proteins | sample TA2KigO120mmetaG_FD_148631 | JGI IMG/M metagenome (GOLD analysis project Ga0194131, IMG submission 148631) | Freshwater microbial communities from Lake Tanganyika, Tanzania - TA2015053 Kigoma Offshore 120m | ecosystem: Environmental > Aquatic > Freshwater > Lake | place: Tanzania: Lake... | reverse complement strand
GGAGCAGGGCCTCTGGCCGACGTTTGCCCCACTCGGGTATCGAAATGTCCTGGCTTCGAACGGCAAGCGGGTCATCGAACCGGATCCGGAGCTGGCACCGCTGATTCAGCGCCTCTTCGAGTCCTACTCCCGCGGCGTGATGTCAATCAAGGACGTCGGGGCGGAGGCGAGGGCGAACGGCCTGACGTTTCGGAAGACCGGCTCGCGGATTCCAACCAGCACGATTCACAAGATCCTCCGTACGCGCCTGTATATGGGCGAGTTCGACTGGAACGGGCGCATCTATCCAGGTGTCCACGAGCCAATCGTCTCGAGGGAGCTCTGGCAGCGCGTCCAGACCGTTCTCGATGGGCGGAAGGCAAAGCGGCACCGTCGTGCCAAGCGCGACTTCGCGTTCTCCGGGCTCATCGAATGCGGCCACTGCGGCAGCTCGATCGTGGGCGAGATGAAGAAGCAGCGGTACGTCTACTACCACTGCACTGGGTATCGTGGGAAGTGCGGCGAGCCCTACGTCCGCCAGGAGGTCATCGAGCAGGAGTTCTCGGAGGTCCTCGGTCGCCTGACGTTCGATGACGAGGTGCTGGGGTGGGTGCGGGAGGCTCTGAGCCAGAGCCATGCGGACGAGAAACGAGACCATGAGCTGGCGGTTGCACGGCTCAAGGCGGAGCACGATCGCCTTCAGCAGCGGATCCACGCGATGTACGTCGATAAGCTGGACGGGCGGATCGATGCCGGGTTCTTCGACCGGATGTCAGCCGACTGGCGGGCAAAGCAGGACCGTTGCGTTCAGGAGATCGAGCGGCACACCGCGGCCGACCAGTCTTACCTCGAAGAAGGCATCCGCGTTCTCGAACTCGCGAAAAGCGCCCAGAGACTGTTCGACAAGCAGGAGCCGCGGGACAAGCGCCGTTTGCTGAACTTCGTAGTTTCGAACTGCTCGTGGAAGGGCGGCGAGTTGTCAGTCAGCTTGCGCCAACCGTTTGACCTGCTTGCAGATACGACCGCTCGAGCGGCGCGTGTGCCGGCCTCAGAAGGCGCTGATCTCGCGAAAGAAGCGATTTGGCTGGGAGGCAGGGATTCGAACCCCGATAACGTGGTCCAGAGAGCCGGGGACGGCCTCCTGCCCGTTCCGGTCCGCGCAGTTTCAGGCCGTTTTTCGCGAAGTCATTCTCGTCGGCTCCGGTCCGCTTCGCTGTGTTCTTGCGCAGCGTGTCTCATTGTGTCTCAGCCCCCCGAGCCCCCCGATAACGTGGTTCGGACCACACGAGCGGCTACAATCGTGACGAGGAGTTCATGGAGATCACCGTCGAGATCCCCGGCCCACTGTCGGAGCAGCCCACCGACGAGTTGGCGAGGCGTGCACGGCTGCTGCTCGTCATCGACGAAGTACGAGCCGGTCGCCTGACCCGTGCGGCGGCTGCACGCGCGCTCGACATGACGCTCGATGACTTCCTCATCGAGGCCGGGCGGCACGGCCTCTATGCGATCGATCATGACATCGAGGACTTCAAGCAGGAGCTCCGAGCCATTCCGAAGGGACAGCGCTGAGGGTGCGTGCTGGTCGTTGCCGACAGTACGCCGCTCGTCTACCTCTCGCGCGTCGGGATCCTTCACGTGCTCGCCGCGCTCTTTGGCGACGTCATTGTCCCGCGGACGGTATGGAACGAAGCCGTGGAACGCCGCCCGTCCGCGCGTGGTATCGATGCACTCCGACTGGCATCATGGCTGCGGGTCGTTGACGATCCATCGCCCGAAGTGGACCTTGGGCTGGATCCCGGAGAAACCGCAGCCATTCTCGTCGCGGAAACAATCCAGGCAGATCTCCTGCTCATCGACGAGCGGGCTGGTCGCAAGGTGGCACACGAGCGGGGCCTCGCCGTCCGGGGAACGCTTGGGGTGCTGGTCCACGCGCGCCAATCGGGTGTCTTGCCCGCCCTCAGGCCTGTGTTTGACGCGCTCGTCGCAGAGGGCTTCCGCATCGCGCCCGCTCTCATTCGCGAAGCGCTCACACACGTGGGAGAAAGCGTCGAACCGGGGGATGCGACGTGACAGATCGCTCGGGTGCACGAGTCACTCCGGCTCGTGCCGCAGGCAACGCTCGATCGTCTCGACCACCATGTCATTGGTTCTCTGAGCGGCGCCGACGAGTAGCTGGATGCGGGCGCGCACCTCTTCGCCGCGGCCGGCATGCCGAGCGGCATGGAGCGTATGGGCGCAGGCGGCCCACACGTCCGCGGTCGTGATCTCGTAGCCGTGGCCCTGAACCAGCCACTGCAAGGCGGTCAGGCCGGCATCGGTTGCGAACAACGGATTCTTCTCGGCGAAGTCGCGCGCCGCGCGGGTCAAGGTCCGCGGATCGCAGGGCGATGCCTTCGCGAGCGCGATGGCCTCATCGAACAGCTTCGCGTCCTTTGCGGCGGCGAACCATTTGCCCTCCTCACCGGGCGTGAGGCGCACGAGGTCGGTGAGGATCGTGGACGCCGGTTTGTGCGGATACTTCTTCGCAATGGCGCGGAACCAGGCTGTGTGCGTCATGGCCCGGTTCGCGGTCAGCGCGTACCGCGCGTACGCTTCCTCAGGGCGACCCGCCGCGAGGAGGATGCGTTCGCACTCGGCATCAATGGCCGTATCGTTCGCCCAGGCGTTCCGACAGTGATCGGCGTATTGAATAGCCTCCTCATGCCGTCCCTGCGCGACCAGCGCCCTCACGGCCCACTCCCTGTACGGCCACAGTGTTTCTCCGTCCACGAGTGCCAGGATCTCGTCGTAGCGCCGCGCCGCCAGCAGGGCGCTCAAGCAGGCGATGGTGCCATGGAAGTGGCCGCGGACATTTTTGTCAGGGCTGAGCGCCAGGCGGGTCACGCCGATCAGCCGGTTGGCCCATGCCGAGGCCAGCTCGGCTGACCCGCACAGCTCGCCCCAGTAGTCGGCGAGTGTTTCGATGTAGGGGATCCGGTCCGCGCCGTGCGCGTCGAACAGGCGCTCGAACCACGCGGCCTTCGTCGTCGCATCGACCGATGCTCCGGCAATGATCGGCACCAGATCCGCGATGGCATGGTTGACGGCCGTGCCGATCGCCCCGGAGGAGCTGTCGACGTTCTCGAGCGCGGGCGAGATCCGCTCGAGGAAGGCGACGGCGCCTTCAGCCGCTTCAACCGGATCCCGTCGAGCCACCTGTTTGATCTCGGACACGGCCTCTCGCACGCGTGCAATCGCTGGCTGCGATCTCCAGCCGAACGCACGCCTCCGAAAGCGTGCCTTGAACTGCCACGTGTGCCGGGTGGCCCTGGTCGTCACGAATCATCAGCACGAAGCCCGAAGGTGCCGCTCAGTAGTTGAGCGAGGACCTCGGCAACGTCCCGTTCGAGGGTCGAATCGTACGCATGGCCGACGATCGCGGTCATGGCGACGTTCACAATATCGTGAACATGGCACATCGCGTGAACATATGCGAGATTCGGCCTCAGCTTCCACGTCTATCACGTGTGTCCCGAAGGCCCGAGAGCAGACAGTGCTGGCGCTCTATCGTCGAGGCGCGTGCTCGGCTGGAGCAGCGAAGGTCTTGGGGACGCACTGATCTTCGTGATCGGCACGCGGCGCCCCGCCTGCCTCGCGGACGGCCGTCCGAAATCTGTATGCAGATCTCGGACAGCCCAAGAGCGCGGCCGGCTCGACAGGTCAGCCCCCGAAGACGTGGGACCGGCCGCGAGTCGCAATGGCGGGTGTCCCCCTCAGATCACCGCATCGCTCGGCGCCGAACGGTAACGAGATCCTTGACGTCCTCCTCGTCGATTAGAGTCGTTCCATCACGCGCGACGCTCGGGACAAACACGACAACCAGGACCCGCTTGCGCCCGCCTTTCAGGAGGGCCCGCCTGCGGATGGGCTGCGTCCGCGGCCGAGCGGCAAACGTCGGCCGAGGCGGCGCATCACCGACCAGTTCCCTGATGCGCGCCGCCTTCTTCGCACCGACACCGCGGACCTCAGCCAGGGCGGACGCATCAGCGCTCAGGACACGTTCGATGGATCCGAAGTGACCGAGCAGTCGATGCGCGAGAGCGGGACCAATGCCTGGAAGTCCCTGGAGCAGGAACAGCCGTCTTGATGCGAGCCGTTTCGGCTTCCGGTCGAATCGACGAAGAACCGGCTGTTGTGGTCTGCTGACCTGATCGGCGAGGAATTGCAGAATGAGGAGGGAGTGTTCCGGCTCGGACGAATGGAGCACCGGAAGGCGCCACATCGCCGCGAGCGACACGAGTGCCCCTTCGAGCGCGTGGGGATGCACATGGGGCATCGATGACGGCCTCGGACCCTCGATCAGAAGAAGAGATCGGTAGCGACTGTGAGCAAGTCTGGCCGCCTGCGTGAACAGGCGCCCGTCAACCAGGGACGCGATGAAGTCGCCGATGGTCTTTCGCTCGACCAGCACCCTGTTATCAATCAGGTAGTCGCCCGTGCCCAGATGGACCATGCGGACCTCGAATGCGCCGCTCCGACGTACCGCCTCGAGCAACGCCGAGTGTCGTTCGGAATGGTCGACAGAGAGCTGATGCGCCGGAGGAGACATGGGACCTTGGGTGCATCGGCGTGCTCACTCGCGCCGTGGACGACGACGATGCCATCGTCTGCGGCGTTGATCAAGGGAGACGAATCGGACGATCGTCGTGATCAGGAGTCCGTTTGTGGACGGACTCACGGTCTACCTGGAGGGGCTTGTCTGCACGGTAGAGCCAGGGATCGGATGGGCTAGTCGCCGGTGCCAGGAGGCGCCGAGCCACGTCGCGAGCAGCTGGAGCGACGCGCCACGCGGCGTGCGGTGCAGCGCCTGCGCCGCGGCGGCGAGCCGCCGTGCCTCGGTGAGATCTCCGCGTGTGAGTTCACGCCGTGCCTCCTGGCGCAGCCGCCACGCGCGCACGGCGAGGATCATCAACGGTCCCAGATCCGCGCCGCATCGGGAGCACACCCGCGAGCCACGGAAGGGCGCGCGGCAGACCGGGCATTGATGCGGCGCGCTCATCCGGCCTTGCCCTCGACGAAGAACAGCAGTTCGCCCAGCGATCGCGAGGCCTCGCGCAACGCGTCGCGATCGCCCGCCTCCATCGCCGCGGCAATCCGGTCGTGAAGCTCGACCGCCTCTTCACGGTCGTCGGCGTGCATCTGCTCGAGCCTCCGGCGCGAACGCTCCAGCAGGTCGCGCACCCTGGCATCGTCCGCGCCCGGACCCGCGCCGGCTGCCGCCACGCCTTCGGGTTCCGCGTGAGCCGCGCCAGACTCACGTGCGGTGCCGGATGCCGGAATCGCCGCGCCGCCCGCCTCGTCAATGTCCCACTCCTCGCCAATCGGAACCCACTCGTCGCTGGCGGCGCGCGATTCGTACAGCTCCCGGATCCGTTGCTGTCCGGCCGCGATCTCCTCGGCGCTTCGGGCCCGAAGGGCGTTGGCGATCGTGATCTGCTTCGACTTGCCGGTCTGCTTCTCGACGGCCGTGACCTCGAGGATGCCGTCCAGGTCGAGTCGCATACGGCAGAGGACTTCATTCGGCTCCTCGGTGGGCGTGAGACCCTCCACACGGAAGTCGCCCACGAGCACGTTCTTCAGCGCATCCTCGTCTTCACCCTGATACACCTGAATGTCCACGATCCGCTGATAGGGATAGGACGTGAAGTACGGTTCCGTCCGCGTCAGCGGCAGCGGCGTGTTCCGCCGGATAATCGGGCGATAGCAATGCGGGTACGGCCCGCCGCCGCGCTCGCCAAGATAGGAGATGCCGAACGAGTACGGCGAGACGTCGACGAGGACGCGGTCGACGGCGCTCCCTGCCAGGCGCGACGCCAGCACGCCGGCACCGAGCGCGACGCAGAGATCCGGATGCACGTCCTGGCGTGGATCGAGACCGGTGCGCTCCCGGAGGAGCGTTGCGACAAGCGGCGTCCGGGTCGAGCCGCCGACGAGCAGGATGCCGTCCAGGTCGCGCGGCGCGAGGCGGGCGTCCTGGAGTGCCTTCGACACGCTCTCGAGCATCGAGTCGGCAAGCGGCCGGATCATCGCCTCGTACTCCTCGCGCGAGACCTCGAGATCCAGGTGGAGCGGCGTGCCGTCCGCCACCATGAGGGACTCCTCGCGAATGCGGGCGTACGGCTCGAAGCTGAGCGTCTTCTTGGCTTCTTCGGCGGCCCACCAGAGCCGCGCGCGTGCCGTCGTGTGCTGGCGCGGATCGATGCCGTGGCGATCCTGGAAGGCCCCGGCGAGGTGATCCACCAGCAGGTCGTCGAAGTCGTCACCCCCAAGCCGGTTGTTGCCGTGACTGGCCAGCACCTCGGTGACATCCCCCTCGATCACGACGATGGACACGTCGAACGTGCCTCCGCCGAGGTCGTACACGAGCGTCGTGTGCCGGGAGCCATCCCCGTGCCCGTACGCCAGGCTCGCGGCGGTGGGCTCGTTGAGGATCCGGACGACCTCCAGCCCCGCCAGCGCGCCCGCCTCGCGCGTGGCGTTGCGCTGCGCGTCGGAGAAGTACGCGGGAACGGTGATGACCGCCTTCTGCGGCCGCTGCCCGAGCGAGCGCTCCGCCCACGCGACCAGCTCGCGCAGGATGAACGCCGAAATCTCCTGGGGCGAGAAGTGCCGGTCCGCGACCGTCACCGTCTCTCCGGTGCCCATCTTGCGCTTGATGCTGCGGACCGTCCGCTCGGGATACACCCGCTGCTGATTGAGCGCGGGCTCGCCCACGAGCAGCTCTCCCGCCGCGGTGAAACCGACACAGGACGGCAGGATGCGCGTGTCGCCGGGGCCCAGCACGCGTACGCGCCGATCTACCAGCGCCGCGACCTCAGAGTTCGTCGTGCCGAGATCGATGCCGACGATCAGATCAGTCATCGCTCATCCCATCTACCGGCGGACATGCGACCGTGACCTGCGCAGTCCGAAACACCTCGCCGTCCCATTCGTATCCGCTCCGGTGCACCTCGACGACGGTCCCGGGAGAAACGGCCGTCGTGTGGTGCCGATCGATTGCGTTCATCCGCCGGGGATCGAACACCTCGCCCTCGCAGCGGATGCGCCGCGCGCCCAGGTCCTCGAGCAGCTGATCGAGGCGCTCGAGCCCGAGCTCGTAGCCCGTGACCACGGCGGCCAGCGCCTCCGTGCCGTCAGGCGCGAATCGCCGGAACAGGCGGGCCAGCCACCCACGTCGGCGAGCGAACGCGTCACTGGCAGCATGCGCCGAGTCCAGACCGCGTTCCATCCGGTCGCGTACGTCGATCACTGCGCCCAGCATCTCGCGACGGCAGCGGCGCTCCGCCTCGCGCTGCGCGTCGCGCTCGCGGTACGCGCGGCGGATCTCGTCGGTTGTCGCTGCCGCCTGCCTTCCCAGCGTGGTGTCCAGCTCCTTGAAGGCGCGTCCTTGCAGCTTCACCTCGTGCGCCAGCGTGGTCATCGCCGCCCACAGCCCGTACGCGTCGATCTCTCGGCCGGCGTCCACCTCGTCTGCGCCGCCATCGGACGCCGGACGCTCCACGGCGCCGCTGGATGGCGCCGCCGAAGGAACGCCGCCGGGTCGGCCCGCTAACGCGGGCCGACGAGCCAGCGCTGGCTCGTCGCGTCGCACAGCGACGCGACCTTCCGGGAGACAAACCGCGGTCAGCAACTCAGCGTCGACGCCACCCGGCGGATCCTCGGCGGAGAGCACATCGTCGAGCCACCGCTCGAGGCGCTGCAGGATCGCCTGTCGATCGATCGTCGTCGCGTCTCCGTTCACTTGCTTTTCAGAACCTCCAGCCAGGGACCAGGACCAACGAACCGGCGCGGGCGCGTCCCGCCGGCGAAGAGCACCGCCAGCGGCGAGATCGGGTCGGCGGCAAACAGCCGCTGGCGCCGCCGCCGCCGGGGATCACGAAGCATCTCGTATGCGTCGCGAACGCGCTCGAACTGCTCCGGCGCCCGATCGGGCGAACACTCGCGCACCTTCCGCAGGTACGCCGCCCGAATCTCTTCGTCGCTCGCGTCTGGCGACACGCCCAGTACGTCCGTCGGGTTCATCATCGCCGTTTCTTCCTCCGCCGGGGCCGTCGCCGGCCGCCCGGCGGCGGATCGTCCAGCATCCTGGAGGCGAACGAGTCGAACGACTCGCCCCGCCGCGCGGCCTCGGCGGCCGCGTCGAGCAGCTCGTTCATCATGCGCGGAGTCATGCCGGGCGGCAGGTCGATGGCGAAGTCATCCTCGTCCTCGAAGTCGAACTCGTCGGACGGATTGACCGGCTCGCCTCGATTCCGCCGGCAGTTGGGACACTGGCACTGCGGGAGGAGATGGCCGTAGTCCGGCTCGCGCGTGCCCCCGCCGGGTCGCTCCGTCGCCGCCTTCTCCTCGCGGAGCACCTCGCGCGCCTGATCGAGGGTCAGCGGGAACAGCTCGGAGCCGAACGGACCGCGCGCCACGGCAAGCGCCCGCTCGGCGAGCTCCATGTCTTGTTGCTCGCGCGCGAGCTCGGCGGCCGCTCGTGCGCACACGGCCTTGCGGTCGGGCGACGCCGCGAGCGTACGCGCGCGAAGATAGAGGAATCCGGCCTCGCTCGCGCCACCGCGCGAGACCCTCGGCCGTCGCGGCGTACGCCAGATCGACGTTCCCTGTCTGCTCGCCGCACTCGGCCAATGCGCGAAGCTCGTCCACCCCGAGCGAGGCCCGACTGGCAGGAAAGCGGCGGGCGGCCTCCGCGAGCCAGGGTCGCGGAAGCTTCAGCGACAGACGCAGCTCGCCCGCGAGCACGCCGACTCTGGCCAGGGCGCGGGGAAGCGAGGCGCGTTCGGCGCTCGACAGGTGCTCGACGCCTTCGAGCTGGCCGAGCGCCCGCTGTTTCGCCGCCGTCGCGACAACGGATAGGAGCATCGCCGCCGCTGCGCGATCTTGGAGCAGCCGGTCAACGTCGGCACAGCAGCTGGCCGTCGCGTCTGCATCGTCCCAACCCGCGTTCACCAGGGCGCGCAGGGCGGCCACGACCGCCGGACGATCGCCCTGCTGCGCCTCGGGGAGGGCCGCGAGCCTGTCGATCTCCTTCATGGCATGCGCCAGCTTCTTCCTGCGCGCGCGATCGATGACGGCTCCGGCCAGGAGGCGGAAACGCCGGCGCTGCACGTCCGGGCGCAGGCTATCAATCCGGTCCAGCTTCGCCAGCCAGCCGATCGCCGTCCCGAATGCGCGTCGCGCTTCGGCGTCGTCCATGAGGTGCAGGATCGGCTCGACGTCCTCGTGCCGGATCTTGTGCCAGGCCTTGGCGACGCGGGCCGCCTGGCCTCCCCGCTGCCGCGCCGCCCAGGCCATCCACCGCGAGAACGCCTCTGGATGCGGATCGAGCAGGCAGGTGCGCTGGTACAGCTCGTCCGGAAACAGAAAGGAGATGTTCCTGCCCCGCAGCGCGGCGCCCCTGCGCGCCGACTGCTGCAACTCGCGCAGGGCCGGTTCAGGGATCCGTTCCAGTAAGCCTGCGATGTGCAGCGAGATTACCGCCGATTCCGGACTGTTCTCGGCGAACCAGCCTTCCTGTGCGGCGGCGCGCCGAAACTCGTCCCAGATGGAACAGGCGATGACGAGGTGCTCGGGATCGTGCGTCTCCTCGAACGCTCGGGCGAGCAACCGGTTGAACGCGGCATCGTGGCGGCTGGGACCCCCCATCGCCGCGACCACGCGGGCCGCGTCCAGATTGGCGACGGCACACCGCACGGAGATGTGCTGTTTGAGCGCCTCCAGCCGTCCGGGCGACTCGCGGCGGCACTCCTCGACGACGGATCGAATCAGCTTGACGATGCCGCTCCGGCTGCGCGAGGCGAACGCGCGGTCGAGCGCCTCGAGCTCGCGCACCAGCGCGGGCTTCCTGGTTACGGCCGTGCGGAGCGCGGCGGCCGCTGGCGACGATGCCGAGAGTCCCGGCGCCCCTGCCGCACCCGACCGGCCGGGCTGGAGCGGTGTGGCCGTGTCGTCATCAAGCATCGACCGAAGCGCCGTGACGAGACGCGCCGGAGCCGATTCGGCATCGATGGCATCGAGCGCCCGCTCGCACGATTCCCGGTCTCCCCGATGGAAGTACGCGATCGCCCTGACCAGCAGCTTCCAGCACGCCAAGGGACTGCGGCGCGAAACTTCGGGGAGCTCGAGCTCCTCGTCTGTCACAGGTCCGCTGGTGACGGCGACGAACGACCGATGGAGCGCGGCGGCGGCCGTCCGCAGCGCGTGTGTGACGGGAAGCGCCTCGCACGCCGCCAGCGCCGACAGGTCCCACACGTCACGACGCACGATCCGCTCGAGCGTCACGCGCTCATCGGTGGAGAGCGCAGGGTCGGCCAGAGGGCGCAATAGCTCGTTCAGCGACCGCGGACCTGCCCCCGCGGGGCGTGCCAACTCGTCGAGACGCCTCCTGGACGAGGGATGGCGCTGCCGCACGAGCTCGACGAGCGCCTTCGCTTCGACCATCAGACCGCGGCCCATCAGGGCTTGGATACGTTCGACGTACGTATCGACGAGCAGCGTTTCTGAAGCCGGCGTGCGGACGGCCTTGTGAATCTCCTTGGCGCGATCCAAAGCGGCCCGATGCTCACCGCGCGAGATCAACTGCCGTACGCCGGCTTCCGTCTCCGGACTGAGCACGGCCGCCGCCAGCGCTCCGGCGGATCCAGGCGGCGACACATGAATTCGAGAATGCTGGTGGGACACGGACCTCGCGCGACGCTAGCCTGAAAGCCGCGATGAAACTGTGCTCGGAACGTCGCGCGATTGTACCACTCGCCGAAAGCGATCCAAGCCTGATGTGTCGATCGGAACGGTCGGTCAACTGCCCTGACGTTCAACGGGCTCAGGAACGCTGGACCTGGGGGCGCGCGCGCTCATCGTGGCTCGACCACCCTGGCCGGAATCCCGAGAACCAATCTGACTGCTGTCGGGCGCCTGGCTCCTTGATGTACAAATGGCGGCGGTCATGCGAGTTCGCGTCAATCACCGAACGGCGCGGCAGCTCATCGACGGCGGGCCCTGGATCTTCTGGCGCCAGCGCGCGGACCGAGTTCCGCCAATGTGAGTGTCGCGATGTCCGCGTGATCGGCCACATCGTGGGTCAGAACCTGGTGGAGATCTCGGCGCGATCAAGGATGCGGCTTCTGTTAATGCCGTGGAATCGTCCGATCTGGATCGACGCATCGGGGAAAGTATTCTTCCCGCTGCTTGCCGAACAGCAAGAGCCCGCCGACCGTAGGGGCCCCGCCGACCCTGATGGCTGGTCACGAGGCGCAGCGGCTGCAGATCTGCGCGGCGAAGGCGTCGAACCGGGGCGAACAACTCTGAAGCCGCTCGGAAGTCGATCGCTTCAGAGTCGAGATCCGGTGCTGTCGCTGATCAGGTTTGCCAGGCGTTCCTCGAGATCGGGCGGCTCGTCCACGCCGCGCCGCACGTGACGGGTCCTGTCCTCGACGCCCACGAGCAGAGTTCCGCCAGCCGTGTTGGCAAAAGCCACCACGCTTCGCAGCACGCCGTCTGGAGAGGAGAGGTCGCGCTTGAACTCGAGAGTCTTCCACTCGGGCCGCAGGAGTTTGAGCAGGCCCACGAGCTCAGAAACATACTCTGAAGCGCCGTGCGCGTCGGCACTTCAGAGTTGGACGCCCCGAAACGTGTCTCAATCGTGTCTCAACGAGCGCCCGAGAACACACGCACCCTCAGGTTTTCTGCCGCCGTGTCTCATTCGTGTCTCACCGACCTCCGCGAGTTTGCCGAGGCGTCCGCTAATGTGTTGAGTAACAACCAGTTACAGACGCGTGCTTTTGAATGAGTAATGTGGCGCAAAAACCGGTCGTCGAGCCCCGGTCACGAGATGTGCTAAGTCATTGGTTCTAAATGAGTTGCGTGGCTGGGAGGCAGGGATTCGAACCCCGATAACGTGGTCCAGAGTCCGGTGAATGGGTTACGCTCCGCGCCGCTCCGCTCTGTTTTGCTCCAGTTTTCGGCGTTATCGCTTCAGTAGGTTCCCCTCCGTTCGGCTTTGTTCACGCACAAAATGTCTCATTGTGTCTCAGGCTCTGAAGAGGATCCTGCGCGCCAGAGGGGCCTTCGTCGAGAGACGCAATTACTCGCGGTTCGCAATAACCATGTCGGCGACGGTCTTGGTGCCGCGGATCTTCCCGGCTGGCTTGGCCGGACGTAGCCGTCGTCCACTCCATGCAAAACCGCCGGCTCTCTTCAGAGCCAGATCCTTGACTTCATCTTCGCTGAATTGCTCAGTTGTCTTCTCGAGCAGCAAGCCTGCAAGCTGCATCGGTTCGACGTTCACGCCGCTTCGTGTTTTGATGCCTTCCGTGATCGCTTCCAGCCGCTTGAGGGTTCGCGGCGCTAGCGGGACAAGCCGTCGTTCGGTCCAGTCGGGATCCGTCGCTCGGCCTCCGCCGACAGGCACGCGAAACCGCGTTTCGATGTCCGCCAGTAGCTGCATCGCCCCGAAATAGCCGCCGCCGGCAGAGACCTTGCCCTTACGTTCCGCGCGAAGCCCACGGGCAATCTTGTTCATGTCAAGGCGCGGTTTCATCTGTTACTCCTCTGTGAATTCACGGATCGCGAAATACTCGTCGCCAATCGGCGGCGCGTCCACGATCCGCCGTAGACGACGACGATGCCATCGTCTGACGCGTGGATCAAGGCGCGCCACCTTTGTCGCCGACCTCGGTTGGCCTCTCAATGACGATCTGATATGGTCCCGGCATGCCCGACGGTCGGCCTGCACTGTTTGAACGGGTTCCTCCCGGCCTCTTTGGGCCGCTCGGCGATCCGTACGCCGAGCTGTACTGGGAACTGTTGGCGGAGCTCTACCATCACGAGTTCGAGCGCGAACCGTTTCTCGTTCTGCGGTCGACCGCCATCGAAGCCGCCGAGGCCGTAATCGTTGCCTCACCGTACTGGCGCGAACGCCGGGCGGAGCTCGAAGCGTTGACGAACGGAACGACACCCACGTTGAGCATTGCGCAGACGACCGCGCGCCGTTCGGCGGCACGCGTGGCGCCCAGCCCCGAGCCGGATTCGACTCTGTCAGGTGCGCCGAGCGAAGAGGCAACGGCGATTCGCGCACTTGCGCGGCGGCTCGTTGGACGCCTCGAGGAAGCCGGTTGGATGCACTTCCAGTATCGCGCCGGTACCGGCGAGATCATGAGCTTTCACCCGTACGCCGCACGCATTCTGCAGACGCTGCTCGACGTCGCGCGCGACGAACAGCCCGTATTTCAAGGGCTCGTCCACTCGATTGCCGCCCTGCTCGAACCGAAGGCGTTCGCGCAACGCCCAGGCGTGTCACTTTCCGAAGCGCGCCGGCGCACGCTGGAGCTGTCGCGCGAGCTGAAGATTCTCGAGCGCAACATCCACCTGTTCATCCAGCGCGTGTTGGACGAAGCCGCGACGCCGGCCGATGTCCTCGAAGAAGGATTCGAGCGCTACGAGCATGCCGTGATGGCGAACTATCACCGCTTGAAGACGGTCGACAACGTATACCGTCAGCGGTCGGCGATCCTCGGGCGCCTCGACGCGATCGAGCGTGACGAGGCGGCGCTGGAGAGCGCCGAATGGTATGGGGCGCAGCGTGGCGTCGTCGCCGCGGATGGACGGCTCGCCGTCAAAGCGGATCTGGATCTTCTTCGCGCCCACTTCGATGCCGTCCCGCAGCTCGTCGATGACATCGACATGCGCAACGCGCGCTTCTCGGGCGTGGCGCTGCGAAAGATCCGCTATTTCCTCCGCCAGGACCGCCGAATCGAAGGGCAGCTCCAGTTCATCGTCGACGCCCTCGCCAGAGACCAGGCGCCGGAGATGGACTTTGACGTCTTCGCGTGTGAACTCCTTGGCGACAACTTTCTCTACACGTCTCCGACCGTGCGGGCGCGCCCCGAGCCGCAGCGTCTCCAGGAGCAGCCATCCGCTGACCGAGCCAGGATTCGTCGCGAGGCGGCCGAACGTTTGCGGCGCCGGTTCGCGCGCCGCCGTCTCGAAGCGTTTGTTGAAACGTTACTCGGCGATCGAGATACCGCGCCGATGTTCGATCTGCCGGCAACCGACGACGAGGATTACGTGCGCCTCCTGTACCTGGCGTCATACGGCCTGGACACCAGCTCCACGTATCGTCTGCTACCTTCCGGCGACACCATCCACAAAGACGTCTACGGCTATCCAGATGGAGTGCTGATGCGAAACCGTCGATCCCGACGGTCGGAACCCGGCACACGAGACTGAATCGTGGATTTCTTCGAAGACTATCCGAGACTTGAATCCGGTCTGCAGGATCGCTTCCAGCGTGTCGTGACCCGCCTGCTGGCCGGCGAAGTGCTGAGCCCAGGCTCACCGCTCCAGCCCGACCCGGACTGGCGCTTCGCGGAACGCTACCGCGACTTAATCGATGGGTATCTCAGGATCGGCGGCTGGCGATTCAATCTCGATCCCGCGCTGCGGCTCGCACGCGCGGTTCATGAAACCGGCGCGCAACGCGTGCGGTTCTCGAAGCTCGAAAGCCTGGTGCTCTGTTTCCTCCGCCTGCACTATCACGAACAGATGCGTCTGGCGTCGGAAGAGGAGCGCTGCGAGATCACGGTGGGTCTGCTCCGCGAACGCCTTGTGCACGCCGGCAGGCCAGTTGCGCAACTGTCGAGACGCGCGCTTGGTCATGCCTTGCGGAAGCTGGCCCG
>Ga0194131_10007462_pt1 | contig 14693 bp, 13 predicted proteins | sample TA2KigO120mmetaG_FD_148631 | JGI IMG/M metagenome (GOLD analysis project Ga0194131, IMG submission 148631) | Freshwater microbial communities from Lake Tanganyika, Tanzania - TA2015053 Kigoma Offshore 120m | ecosystem: Environmental > Aquatic > Freshwater > Lake | place: Tanzania: Lake... | reverse complement strand
ACCATCCCCAGCACGATAAAAGCGTAGTCAAATACGCCCATGTGTATGAGATGGTCAGAAAAGGTATTTTCGGTCTTGAACTGAAACAATTTTTCTGCGGTCAACCCTTGTTGTGCGGCCTGATACAGTTTGTAATCGTACATGATGTATTCGCCCCCGATCAGTATTCCCACCGCTAAAACTGCGCCGATGACAAACAGTGCGACGGTACGGCTCCCGACGATTCGGAGCATCCCGAACGCCAAGCCGCCAACGGCGAGAAACATGAGAAACGGCGTCAACATCGCCATTCCGAATCCGGTACGAAACATGGCCCACTGCCAACCCAACACGAGCGCTACTCCTGCGGAAGAACCTGCGATACCGGCAAAAAGCACGCGCTGTCGCTGCTTTTTGCGAAACTCCGTGTATTCGCGCTCGAGTTCCTTTGTACAACCTTCGCAGTACGGCTCGCTGGCGGCGTAAAATCGACATCCGACGCAAAGCCCCTTGCCGCAGGTGACGCACTCGGAAACCGTTTCACGCTCCTTATGAAGTTCGCAGAATGTCATGGGCCTTCCCAGAGGTTTAGCGTCAAAAAAAGAAAAAGCGCTCCGATTTGCAGGGTATGCGCTTAACAGTCAATAATTTAACTCATTTTGGGCGATCTGTCAAGAGTTTCCCTGTTTGTCCGCCGGTCGTTTTGGTCTTGCTCCCTGCGTGCCGGACGGATAGCATAACACACAGTCAAAGGAGTTGCCCATTTCTCGACCTTGACCATACACCATGACAAAAAAACCATTTTTTCCCATTCTTCCACCCGCCCTACTTGTGCTGTGTCTGGCCGGAGTCGTAGGAAGGAATGGGGGCTGGAATTTGGCGGACGACACGGCAGTTTTTCGCCGTCATATACCGGAGTTGACCGATGAGGAGGAGGTCACACGCCGTTTTGCACGTCTGCCCTCTTTTACGGCGCGCTATCGGATCGGCATACTGGCCGTCACGGATCATCGACCCTACTTCGGTGGGAACGCGTATCGGGTATACGGGATCGGATATACCGATTTCGACGGAAAACCGGTGTATTTAGGGCATGTGGCATGCGCGGACGGGCGGATTTTGCGGATCGAGCCAATAGAAACAGGGCAGAAACGGTAAAAGCTGTGACCACAAAAAAGGCGCTTCAGACTCGGGATCGATCACCTCCGGAACGTTCTCTAGGAAAGGAGTCCATTGAAGCCTAAAGCTTGACACCCCCTTAACCCGTGGTCCGGTCTCCGGAGTCAAGTATACGCAAAATATCGTTGGGAAGCCGTCCCGATTGCCGTAATTTAAGCCCATGCGTATTTTCTATCTTTGTTACGAAGACCTCAACGAGCATCGCGGCGGTTCGGTGCATGTCACACAAATCGTCAAAAACCTCGCGTTGCTCGGACACGACGTCGATCTCTTTGTGCCGACTGCGCCCCCACCGGTATTTTCGGAGACCGGGTGGCCATTCATGTGGTGCGTCCGCCCGACCTGCGGATTGTAGGCTGGGTAGCCTATTACCTCATGTCCGCGATCGTCCTGCTTGGCGTCGGTCTGCGCCGCCCGCCCGATCTCATCTACTTCCGGGAAACCGCCTACAACCTGATGCCCATCCCGGTCGCCCGCATGCTACGCTGTCCTTTGATCATCGAAATCAACGGTTTTCTGCTCGACGAGATGCGTCTTGTCGGCGCCGGCGTATTCGAACGCTGGCTTATCCGCGTCACCCAACAGATCACCTGTGACGAGGCGGACCTCGTCGTAGCGGTATCTTCCCGGCTCCGCGATCTGATGATCGAAACGTTTGGATTGCCGCGTACCCGAATTACCATAGTGCCAAACGGTGTCGATCCCGAACGGGCGCGGCCCGAAGAAACGGCAACAAGCCGAGAACGGCTCGGCCTCGCTCCGGGACCCGTGATAGGGTTTCTCGGTAGTTGCTATCCCTATCACGATATCGACACGCTGATCTCGGCGGCCCTTTCGATATTGGCCCACCGCCCGGATGTCCGTTTTGTCGTGGGAGGCGACGGCCCCATGCGCGAGACATGGATGCGTCGTGTCACCCAAGAGGGTCTTGAAGACCGCTTTCTGTTTACTGGACGGATTCCGTATGCCGACGTGCCGACCTACATCTCGGCGTTTACCATAGGCATCGCCGTTTTTACACAGGAAGCCAAAGGGCTGGGGATGAAACTCTTCGACTACATGGCCTGCGGACGCCCCATGATCGCTACCGACCTTCCCGGAGACGTCGATATCGTACGCAAGTGGCAGGTGGGGATACTTATCGCGGAAGGAGATGCGGCGGCACTAACCTGCGCGGCGGTGCGTCTGCTCGATGATCCCGTCATGTGCGAAACCATGGGACGCAACGCGCGCCACGCCGTAGTCGAGTACTTCAACTGGCGTCGCGCCGCCCAAGACATCGTCCATGTCGCCCATGAGACGATCGCGTGAATCCGCCCCTGCATATCTGCTATATCGGCGACGCCGGAAGCATCCATGTAAAAAAATGGGTTGCGTTTTTTGTCAAACGCGGCCATCGCGTGTCCGTGATTACCGACGTACCCGGCGATATACCCGGAACGGAAATACTCGAGATCGGCGACTGTCTACCCCCGGTCTCCATACCCGTCGCGGGCACGGTCTTTCAAATCGCCCTCAAAGTCCGCAACATCAGAAAGGCTATCCACCGCATCAAGCTGGACATCGTCCATGGACACTATCTGACCAACTACGGATTTCTTGCCTCCTGCGCGGGTTTTGCTCCACTCGTACAGACCGCGCACGGCTCGGATATTCTCGTAGACGCCGCCGGATCGTGGGAAAAACGCTGGTTTGTGAGGCGGGCATTATCACGGGCGACATTTGTTACCGCCGTTACCCGTCAGATCGCGGAGCGGATCGCGGCGATGGGCATCGCGCCCGAACGCCTCATGATACACCAGTACGTAGTGGATACCACCGTCTTCACACCGCCCGCCGATCCAAAAACACGCCACCCGAAGCGGATTCTCAGCACCCGGACGCTCGACTGGAAATACAATGTCCAGCATCTGATCCGCGCCGTTCCCGCCATCCGTGCGCGCGTCCCCGATGTAGAGGTCGTGCTGGCCGGCGACGGTCCCGACCGCGCCGCAATAGAGTCGCTGATCCGCGAATTGGGCATAGAGACGGTCGTTACCCTGAAAGGCCGAACCCCACCCGACGGTATCGTATCTCTGCTTCGGTCGGCCTCGGTATATGTTTCCACCTCGATCACCGAAGGCGCTTCGCTGTCGCTCCTGGAGGCCATGGCCTGTGGCGCTTTTCCGGTAGTGACCGACCTGCCGGGTAACCGGGAATGGATAAACGACCCGGACAACGGCTTTCTCACCCCGGTAAACGATGTAGACCGTCTGGCCGACCGTATCTCGACTGCGCTAAAAAACGACGAACAGCGCCGACAGACGGCGGAGCGCAACATGGACGTAATTCGCCATCGCGGCGATTATGCGACCAATATGAAAAAAATAGAAGACCTCTATTTTAAACTTCGACAGGGCCGTCCGCCCACGTCTGGTGGGAGATAAACCCCATGTGCGGCATTTGCGGGCTGATCTATACCGATCCCGAACATCCGACATCCAAAGCCGTTCTGCACCGGATGAACGACACCATCCGACATCGCGGTCCCGACGACGACGGTATCCATACCGACGGATCGGCAGGGCTGGCCATGCGCCGACTGTCGATCATCGACGTGGCGGGCGGGCATCAGCCGATCGGCAACGAAAACGGCCGTGTCGTGATCGTCTTTAACGGAGAAATATACAACTATCGCGCCCTGCGTGACGAACTCATCGCCAAAGGCCACGTCTTTGCTACAAACAGCTATACGGAAACCATCGTCCATGCCTATGAGGAGTACGGAGAGGACTGTGTACCCAAGCTCAACGGCATGTTTGCCTTTGCCATCTGGGACGCCCGCAAGCGTCGTCTTTTTATCGCCCGCGACCGTCTGGGGATCAAACCGCTGTACTACAGCCACACACCCGACTGTATCGTATTTGGCTCGGAGATCAAACCGCTTCTCGCATCGGGTGAGGTCGCCGTCGAACTGGACTACGAAGGGCTGTATCATTATCTGACCTATCTGTATATCCCGGCCCCTGCTACCATTTACACACAGATCAAAAAACTGCCACCCGGTCATACGCTCACCTGGGAAGCAGGACACCTGACGATACGACCCTACTGGGATTACATTTACCAGATCGACCCGACCATCACCGAAAACGAAGCGCTGGAACGGCTCGACGTGCTGTTGCAAGACGCCGTGCGTATCCGTCTCATGAGCGAAGTGCCGTTGAGCGCGTTTCTGAGTGGTGGCGTAGATTCGAGCAGTGTCGTCGCTTACATGACCCGCGCGATGGACCGTCCCGTGGAAACATTTTCCATCGGTTTTCCGGTGCAAGGGCCATATAACGAAGCACCCGATGCGCGCCGTGTGGCAGGGCATTTAGGAACAAACCACCATGAGATGACCGTCGATCCCGACGCGGTACACCTCATGGAAGAAATCGCCTACTTTATGGACGAACCCATGGCCGATTCGTCCGTCGTGCCCACTTACCTGCTCTCAAAGTTTACACGCGAACGGGTCACGGTGGCGCTGGCGGGCGACGGCGGCGACGAACTGTTTGCCGGATACGAACGATATCTGCCCGTCCAAGCCGCTCTCCGGTACGAGAAACTGCCCGGCGCGATCCGAAAAGGACTGATACGACCTTTGCTCAACCTTATTCCTGAAGTCGAGCAGAACGATGCATTGACGGCCCGTCTGCGAAGGGTCATGGGCGATCTGGATCGGGGCTACGAGACGACGTTTTTGCGGTGGATCACCAATTTCAACCGTAATACCGTGGCCCGGCTGTGCAGCCCGGACCTTCAGGAACGTTTTCGCGTCTTTAACCCGTACACGATAGCGCAACGCTATATGAACGATACGGACGTTCCGCTCAACCGTCTGCTTCGTTTCGAAACCAAAGCCTATCTTCCGGACGATCTGCTTATGAAAGTGGACCGGATGAGCATGGCGCACAGTCTTGAGGTGCGTGTCCCGCTGATCGACTACCGGGTGGTCGAGTTTGCCGCCACGCTCCCCGTGGAGATGAAACTCAAAGGTTTTACGACAAAGGCGCTGTTCAAAAAACTGGCCGCGCGATATCTTCCGCAGGAGACGGTTCGCAAACCCAAACAGGGGTTTACACCGCCGTTGCGCGAATGGTTTCGCGGTCCACTCGGCTCGTTTGCCCGTGACATACTGCTTGACGATACCGCCCGCCACCGCGGGTTTTTTGTACCGAAACAGGGGGAAGCCATGATCGACGCGCATCGACGTGGCGAGCGATCGTTTCATCATCAACTCTGGGTACTCCTGACCCTTGAGATGTGGAACCGAAGGTTTCTGGACAAACGATGACTGTATGACGAAGAGTCTATTTTCCGGATCGCTGTTTCGAAGGTATCTCTCTGTCCGTTTGCAAAACTTGGCCCTGTACAGTTGCGAACGGGCGCCGGGAGACCTTCGGAACGCAACACAGGCATGTTAAGGCATTATGACCCCCATTCCTGTCCCCGATCTCAAAGCCGTTGCCGACGAACGACGTGTCTTCGTCCGGCACGCCAACGCCGATCCGGTCTCGAAAATCCTGCGGTTCGAGGCGTCCGGCGCGGGCACGGCCGGCCCGGCGGTATCCGTGCTTATTCCCACGGCAGACGCCGAGCGCGGCGGCTATTTCAAACGACTTATGGGTCAACTCGAAGAGCAGACTTTTCAGGATTTCGAGGTCATCGTCGTACAGGGCGACAATCGTCAGGGACGCGCGCTCAACACGGCGGCGGCGGCGGCACGGGGCGATCTGCTCGTCATCCTCGACGACGACACCCGTCTGGGACATCCGGAGGTGTTCGAAAACCTCGTCACCGCGATGCGTGCGCACCCCGACATCGGCATGGCGGGTGTCGCCAACACGGTTCCACCCGACGCTTCGGCGCTGGTGCGCCGTGTCATGGAAGAGATACCACGCCGACATTCGGACATCGTCTCCGCGCTCGTCGATTCGGACATGGCCGAACACCCGTGTTGTGCGATCCCCCGGCAGGTGTTTCGCGCTGTCGGCGGGGAAAACGAAATTATCCCGCGTGGTCTCGATCCCTACCTCCGCCGCGAAATCTGAGCCGCGGGCTATCGCGTGGTGGTGATTCCGCACACCTTTATCCATCATCTTCCACCGGACCGTATCGGGCCGCTTCTCCGGCAGTTTGTCCGCAACGGACGACAGTCGGCGCTCTGTACGATCGTGTATCCGCAATGGGTCATCGAGCTGACCCACCAGCACGGGACCGCAGTGCCGGAGCACGTATCGATGCCCCGGCGTATCGCACGGGGGATATGCAACCTGCTCAGGGCGGTGTTTTCAGGCCGTTTTATCTATCTCGCGACGACGCTGGCCTATCAGGCGGGGTTTGCGTACGAGTACGCCCGGCTGTCGATGCGGAGCCGAAAAAACGGGGAACAGAAAAACGCATGACCCGTCCCTCCGGCCCCTCTTTGTTCTGGGTCAACGACTTTCCACCGGTGACCAGCGGCATCGCTACTTTTTTTGTCAACATCTGTCGGCATCTGCCATCCGAAAAGATCGTCGTGCTGGCCCCCAGCATGCCCGGCGACCAAGCAATCGACGTTTCGCTCCCGTTTATCGTGCGTCGGCTTTTGCTACCCATCGGTGAGTCGGGAACCGCCAAACTGATCAAAACGGTACTGACCGTGCTCTATGTCCTCCTCGAAACCCTGCGGGGAAAACCGGCACGGCATCACTGCGGACAGGTGCTCTCTTCAGGCATCGCGGGACTGGTATGCAGAAGGTTGTTTGGTGTGCCGTATGTGGTTGTGTACGGCTCCGAAACCGTCCGACTGGCCGGAAGCCGGGTAGGGAAACGGCTTATACAGGCTGTTTTGAACCACAGCGACCGGGTGGTCGCCAACAGCCGCCATACCGCCGACGAGTTTATCCGGTTTGGTGTGGGCCCCGAAAAGGTTCAGGTCGTCTATCCCGGCGTGGATACGCTACGGTTTTGCCCCGCGCCACCCGATCTCGTCCTGATCGAGCGCTACGGACTGGAAGACAGACAGATACTTCTCACCGTTGCGCGGCTCGACGAGCGCAAAGGACACGATACCGTCATCAGGGCGCTTGCCGGACTGGTTTCCGAACACCCTCGCCTCCTGTATCTTATCGCCGGAAAGGGCCGTGAAGGACCGCGTCTCGAAGCGCTTGTAAAAACGCTCCACTTGGAAGATCACGTTCGTTTTCTCGGTTTTGTTCCGGACGAGGGGCTTCCGGCGCTCTACAACCTGTGCGACGTGTTTGTGATGCCCAAGCGGGTCACCACGGAATCGGTTCTCGCAGGAGACATCGAAGGGTTTGGGATTTCGTTTGTCGAGGCGAGCGCCTGTGGCAAACCGGTGATCGCGGATCGGTCCGGCGGCGCGGTGGAAGCGGTAGCGGACGGTGAGACCGGACTGGTTATCGACCCATCATCCGACACCGAGTTGTCCAATGCGATCCAGCGATTGCTTGGCGATGCCGATTTGCGCCGCCGGATGGGAGACGCCGGTCGCCGCCGCGTGGAGACGACCTATGACTGGCATTTGCTGGCAAGGCAGATACAGGTGTAGGTATAGAGACGCAAAATTTTGCGTCTCTATACCTGCCCCGCTAGGGAGGGTATATGCCTGAAAACGTCCAATCGTTTCACGGTCCGTTGAGCGAGCGGGTACGAGCGCTTGCCATAGCCCATTGTGCAGGAAGGCGGGGACGTCTGCTCGACGTGGGATGCGGCAACGGTCTGTTGTTTGACGCGCTAACCCCTCACACGGATCTGCAATGCTACGGGGCCGACCGCTCGGTCGAACTGCTCGGCGAAGTGCGTCACCGATGCGCGGGCCGTGTGAGAGCCGTCAACGGCATGATCGACCGTCTGCCCTTCCGCGATCGGGTGTTCGATGTCGTTGCTTGTCTCAACACCCTGCTCAACCTGCCAACGCTTGCCGTTGTAGAGGTCGCGTTTGGCGAGATGATGCGTATAAGCGCCGACGAGGTGATCGTGGACATCCGCAACGCCGCCAACCCTTATATCCGTTTCAAATACTGGCGACACCGCCAAACCGCCGACTTCCCCACGGTTGCTTATCGTTTGGAGGATATCAAGCGGATTTTCCGGGCAAACGGTTTTTCGCTGGCCGCGGTCTATCCGGTAGGGATAAACAGCCGCCCTCTGGCGTGGGGGTTTGTCATGGTGGGAAAGAGGGCGGTCCGATAAAAGTGTTTACTCTATGGTGATTTTGGCTTTTCGCGCCGGTTTTTCGTGCAGATGGCCGTGACCGGGCAGGGCCACCCCAAGCCGGATCGACGGTTTGCCGCCGGTCGGAAAGATATGATGAAACGTCATGGCGGGGACAAATACAAAATCGCCGGCTTTGGCATGAACCGGCTCCTCGCGCCCCTCGATCACCCAGTCGATTTCCCCCTCCAGCACCAGCCACCACTCGTCATAGTCGTGACAATGCCGATCGTTGATCTGCCCCGAAGGCTGGTAGATAAACGCGACAGAAAGATGCTCCGCCAGCACCACCGCGCATGAAGAAGGCGGCGGGCCAAGTTGTTTTTTGATCTCTTCGATGCTGATGGTGTTAAGCGCGGCGCTGAGCACGGGACTCTGGATAGCCACGGAATTCTCCTTATAGTAGTTGTTGAGCAAAATCACGAAACATGTTTTGAAATAACCGTTCGTGGTGCGTCCTTTGACAGGCTCAAGACAGGCTTGTCGCAGCATGAAGGGTTTTATGCGCCTGGATGTAACTCCTTGCCAAACTGTTTGGAACACACCGGTCCTCACGCCACCCGGTAGCGGTTGACGGTCTCCTCGTCGATGGACACACCCAGTCCCGGCGTTTCGGGAACCGCCACAAAGCCGTCGGTGTCGATATCGAAGCGTTCGTGGGTAAGCTTGTGCCGAAGCGGCGAGTCGGACATGCAAAACTCGAAGATGGAGGCGTTGGGCAGGGCGGCCAGGGCGTGTAGCGACGCGGCGATGGTGATCCCGCTTTTAAAACTGTGGTTGACGACCTGCCGGTGGTGACGATACGCCATGCGCCCCACTTCCACCATGGTGGACAGACCACAGCGCCCCGGATCGGGTTGCACCCAATCCAGACCGCCATCGACGACCAGACGCTCGAAATCCTCCAACCGGGCTTCCGCCTCTCCCGTGGCGATGGGGATGGGGCTATTTGCGGTAAGTTGCGCATAGCCTTCGACATCGTCGGGTTGAAGCGGTTCTTCGAGCCAGAACGGAGAAAACTCGGCAAACCCATTGGCGCGGGCAAGCGCGGTTTTCCAGTCCCACACTTGACCGGCATCGATCAGCACATCCACCGTATCCCCGACCCCGCGCTGCGCTTCGCGGACAAGGGCGATATCCTGCTCCTCGTTTTGGCCCATCGGCCCCCATCCGAATTTGACGGCGGTAAACCCTCTGTCGGCAAGCCGACGTCCGATTTCGTAGGTCAGCGCAGGGGTATCTCCAAACAGAACGGACGCATACGCTCTGAACTTGCGGTGGTAGGGACCGCCTAAAAGACGATAGACGGGTTGTCCGTATGCCTTACCAGCGATATCCCACAGCGCAAGGTTTATCCCGGCCATCGCATGTAGGCCCACGCCGGTCCGCCCATAGTAATTGGCGGCGTTCATCATCCGGGTCATACAGACTTCGATGGCAAGCGGGTCGGCCCCGGCAAGCGCGTTGGCCAGCCCGTTGCAAATCTGGTGCGAAAGCGGCGCGTCCACGATGGCTTTGACGACCGTCGGGCATGAATCCACTTCCCCCCATCCCGTCAACCCGGTGTCGGTTTCGATTTTGACAAGACAGGTATCCTGGGTTCCGTCGCACGCGGCGGTCACCTCCGGAAGACGAAGGACAAGTGCATCGACACGGGTAATTTTCAAGCAATCTCTCCCTGAAAAGCGGGTATGGAATATGTAAAAATGGCGTTTGAAAACGGGTTTCGACAAGATAAATCTTGGTTCGGCGATGTCAAGCGGAGGGTCGGGAACAGGACATTGCGCCCAAAACAAATAGCTTGACAGGGTTGGGCAGTCCGGCTACACTGTGGAGCTACACGGGGTACACTCAAAGGGCGCATTCACGCATCGCTACAGGTGGGCGGTTTGGAACAGCAAGAGGATCACTCATCCATCCTTCCAATACTGTCTCTTTCCGAAAAAGCGCGTATTCTGGTCATCGACGACGACGCGGAAGTAGGCGAGTTTCTCAAAACACCTTTTGGAGAACCCTCGCAATCCCTGCTGCAAACCGCTTACACGGAACGGGGCAGGTATTAGCCTGTTGGGCTTGCGTGGCGGATTCTTCCCACCTGACCGGAACAGCTTATGCTCCGTTTTATCGTATCCCGCATTCTCGGCCTTGTCGGGGTACTCTTTATCGTATCCATCATCACATTCAGCCTGATGCATGCCGTGCCGGGCGGTCCTTTCGACGAAGAAAAGATGCCGCTTTCGGCGGAAGCCAAAGCCAACATTCTTCGCAAGTACGGGCTGGACCGACCGCTCTACGAACAGTACGCACGGTACATGTGGAATGCGTTTCACCTGGATTTCGGGATTCCGTTTCAAAGTCCGGGCGAAACCGTGACCGCCCTGATCGCCCGCACTTGGCCGATCAGCATGCAACTTGGCGGCATGGGACTTGCCCTTGCCTTTTCAATCGGCATCCTGCTGGGCGTGATCTCCGCCGTAAAACAAAACACATGGGTCGATTACGGAACCACGATGGTGTCCACACTTGGCATCACCGTGCCGAGTTTTGCGATTTCCATTTTGTTTATCGTCATTTTTGCCACGATCTGGCGATGGCTTCCTACCGGCGGTTGGGGCGGTCCGGAAACGTGGATCATGCCGGTGGCCGTCTACGCCCTCGGCCCCATGGCCATTGTGGCGCGCTACACCCGGTCGAGCGTGCTGGAAAATCTGCGCACCGATTATGTACGCACTGCACGCGCCAAAGGATTGAAAGAACCCCGGATTCTTACCGTTCATGTCCTCAAAAACTCCATGATTCCGCTCCTTACCGTCATGGGACCGATGCTGCCGGGCGTGCTTACCGGTTCGCTGTTTGTGGAAGGCATATTCCGCATACCCGGTCTCGGACAGTTTTTTGTAACCAGCATCTTCGAACGCGATTACCCGATGATCATGGCGCTGACCTTGCTGGTAGCCGTTCTCATCGGTATCACCTATCTCATCACCGATATCCTCTACGCCCTCGTGGATCCGCGTGTTCGTTACGACAGGGAAGCACGCTAGGAAAAGAAATCTTCGATGAACATAACCACAGGACAGGGTGGACTCTGGCGCGATGCGCGGAGACGATTTATCAAAAATAAATTGTCTCTTGTCGCAGCGGTTATCATCTCGATACTGATCGTGATGGCCATCTTTGCGCCTTGGATGACCCCGTACCACTACTCCGAAGCCAATTTCGACGACGCATGGAAGTTTCCTTCGTGGAAACACCCGATGGGAACCGACAGCATCGGGCGTGACTATTTCAGCCGGATTCTCTACGGAGCGCGTATTTCGCTTATCGTGGGACTGGTGGCGCAGATGCTCTCGCTTTTTATCGGCGTACCGCTGGGGGCCATCGCCGGGTACAGGGGTGGCCGAGCCGACTTTTTCGTCATGCGGCTGGTCGATGTGATGTCCGTGTTTCCCGGTCTGCTGTTTGCCATCCTGATCATGGCTTGGCTGGGCAGCGGGTTTAGCAACGTGCTGATCGCCATCGGGGTCACGGGTTGGGTGGGGGTATGCCGTTTGGTACGGGCGCAGTTTCTGTCGCTACGCGAATCCGACTTTGTCCGCGCCGCGCGTTCGATTGGCGCATCTCACACGCATATCATCGTCCGTCATCTGCTTCCGAATGCGATCAGTCCGATTATCGTAGGGCTGGCCATGGGGATTCCGGCGGCTATTTTTGCCGAAGCCGGGCTGAGTTTTCTCGGATTGGGGATCAACCCACCGACGCCAAGTTGGGGACAGATGGTCAGTAGTCATCTGCCCAACGTCATCTATTATTGGCATCTGGCCCTGTTTCCCGTGTTTATGATCGCCATCACCATGCTGGGTTTTTCGCTGGTCGGCGACGGACTGCGCGATGCGCTGGATCCCAAGATGAACGAGTAAAAAGAAATTTGAAGCGTGAAGTTTGAAGGGTAAAAGATGAAATACCAAAAACCGGCCGTGCACTATGTGTTCCCCATTCTCCTCGCTATCGTCGTTTTTACCTCGTACGCCCTGTCTTCCGTCTTTCAGCACAGCGGACCCAACACCGGGCATCTCAACTCGGTCGGCGTGCCCCTGCCACCGGATGCCGCGCCGCCCGAACGCCAGATTTTTCGTCAATTTGTCGTCGACCAGCCGTACAACGAATGGTTTCGGACCATCTACAAGGGGGCGGCGGCCAAATATCTGGTCGGCGAACCGCTGACGCGCACCAACCACGACTTCGAACTGCGCGGGGGCGCCGCCGAAAGCTGGTCGGTCTCCGAAGACGCTCTGACGTGGACATTCCGTCTGCGGCCCGAACTCCAATGGAGCGACGGTCGTCCGCTTACCGCCCGTGACTATGTGTTTTCGCTCAAACGCGGTGCAGACCCGGACAATGCCTACGACTTCGAATGGTATTATCACCCCATCAAAAACTGGGCCGCGGTCGTTGCCCGAAAATTGCCTGTAGACTCGCTCGGTGTCCGCGCGCCCGACGACCTGACGCTCGAAGTCTCCACCGAAACCCCGACCCCCTATCTGCCGCTTTTGCTTACCTATTCGTGGGTATCACCCGAACATATCGTCAGAAAACACGGCGACGCCTGGTCCACCCGCATCGAAACGTCGATCTCCTCCGGCCCCTTTATCATGGAAAGATGGATAAAAGGTAAGGAGATGGTGCTCAAACCCAACCCGATGTATCGCGGGCCGGACAAGCCGTTTCTGGAACTGGTGGTCTACAAGATATTCAACGCCACCACCCCGCCACAACGTCTACCCGCTTACGAGTCGGATGAGATCGACTTTGCTGACATCGAAACCCAAGCCGAACAGGCGCGGTTGCTGTCCGATCCCATCCTCAAAAACCAAGTGTATACCTGGCCAAATTTCTGGACGCAGTATCTGTTTTTCAACACACATAAGCCACCTTTTAACGATCGGCGCGTACGCATGGCCTTTAGCTTGGCGATAGACCGGGATGCGTTGTGTCGTTCTGCGCTCAAAGGGTTTGCCGTGCCGGCGTACAGCATGCTCCCGCCCGCTTTTCCGGCCCATCAGGGGGAAACGTTTCGGGAAGCCCATCGGTATAACCCGGAGCGCGCGCGCCAACTGCTTGCGGAAGCCGGATACCCCGAAGGTCGCGGGTTTCCTACCGTCGAAATATGGTTGCGTAGCGAAATTCTCATGCACCGGGATGCCGCAGAAGGGGTACAAGCGCTACTCCGGCGCAACCTCGACATCAACGTGGAAGTGCGAAACATGGAAGCCAAGGTGTTTATGGACGGACTAAACCAGCACACTACGCTGCTCGGCATGGTTCCTTACGAATTCGACTTTGTGGATCCGAGCAACATGTTAGGATTGTGGATGAGCGACGGGCGGCATAACTGGAACAACACCGGGTTTGATGCTCTGATGCGCAAGGCCGGGGCCGAGGTCAAGGAACCGGAACGCCGAATCGCGCTGTACCGCCAAGCCGAACAGATGCTGGTAGACGATGCGGGCGGCGTTTTTTTGTGGCACCGGGCAAGGGCGCAAATCTGGAAACCCTATCTCAAGGGTGACGCGCTCGAACCCAACCGGATCGGTTATCGCGCCTACCGGGGCGATCAGGTCATGACCTCCACGCTCTCGATGTATATCGCGGAACCTTGAAAGACTCCTAAGGAGACGGGCAATGATTTTGAAACAGTATTATCTCGGCTGTCTGGCGCACGCTTCGTATCTGATCGGTGATGAAGAGACACAGACCGCCGCGATCGTCGATCCCCAGCGAGAAATCGACCAGTATCTCTCCGATGCCGAAACGCTGGGTCTTCGTATCAGACATGTGTTTCTGACACATTTTCACGCCGATTTCGTCGCCGGACATCTCGAAGTGCGCAACCGAGTCGGCGCGGTGGTTCATTTGGGAAGCCGAGCCAGAGCGGAATTTTTCTTCGAGCCGATGCAAGACGCGCAGACGCTCTCCTTCGGCCGGATCCGGCTGAAATTTCTCGAAACCCCTGGACACACCCCGGAGTCGGTTTGTCTTCTCGTCTATGATTTGGCGGTGGACCCGCAGACGCCCTATGCGGCGCTGACGGGCGATACCCTGTTTATAGGCGACGTAGGCCGTCCCGATCTTGGCGCATTGATAGGCTGGTCCGCGGAAACGCTTGCCAACCTGCTCTACGACTCGCTCCGCAAGCTGTCGGACGCTCTGTCGGACGATACGCTGATCTATCCCGCGCACGGAGCGGGGTCGCTTTGCGGAAAAAATCTCAGCAAGGATACGGTTTCAACCAT
>Ga0194131_10007457_pt1 | contig 14703 bp, 13 predicted proteins | sample TA2KigO120mmetaG_FD_148631 | JGI IMG/M metagenome (GOLD analysis project Ga0194131, IMG submission 148631) | Freshwater microbial communities from Lake Tanganyika, Tanzania - TA2015053 Kigoma Offshore 120m | ecosystem: Environmental > Aquatic > Freshwater > Lake | place: Tanzania: Lake... | reverse complement strand
AGGACGCCTGCTGGGGCCCGATCGCCTGCGACGGCGCGCCCGAAACCGGGGGCGCCTGGGCCGGCGGCACGGCCGCCGTTTGAGACGCGGCACTGGAGGTAATCACCGCAAGCCGCGCCGAGTCGTTGAACGTGACGCGCGCGCCCAGCGCCTCAGCTACGAAGGGGAATGGCACCAGCATCGCGCCATTCTCCTTACGGGGGGCCACCGCGAGCGTGACGCCGCGATCCCCGACCGAAGCCTGGGTGCTGCCTTCCTTCATCTTCACGCGCGCGCCCGCGTTGCTGATGATGATCTGGCCGGTATTCGTGTCGTACTGGTAGTCCGCGTTCATCCGGTGACAGAGTGAGCGCGCCGAAACCAGCAGCAGGTTCTTGCCGGCCTCCACGGGAGGCAGCTCAGCGGGCACCGGCTGGTCGTCGAGCATGACGGTCCAGAAGCCGCCCGCCTGTGGCATGACCGGCGCGAGCGTGAGAAGGAAGAGCATTGCCGCGATTGCCAGCCTCTTCATTTCAACCATCCTCTCATGCGCGCGAGATTCCTCAGGAGGGGGTCGGCACAGCCGACGCCTCCCCAGCTTGAGCGGCCTGTCTCCACCGACTTTAGCGCGCGGGCACGGGCCCGCGCTCCAGGCCCTCGTCCACGGGCGTCGGCCCGACCGCCGGCTGGGGCGGCGCGCCACCGTCCGGGGGGACGACGGAGCCTGTGCGAACGGTTGCCACCAACTCTCCGCGCGCCCAGGCGCGGGCAATCTCCTGTTGGGTGAGGGTGCGCGCGTCGCGTCCATCCCGCGTCACCGTCGGGCCCGTGATCTGGGAGGAGTGTCCTTGGGCCCCTCCCCGACCCGTGGAAGGCGGGGGATTCTGAGGCGCGGGCGACGCTCCCTTCTTTTGCTTCCGAATATGATTATACGTGATCGCACCAAATGAAATCGCCCCGATCGCCGAGGCAATTCCCAGCCCGCGCAACCCGAACAGCAGGCCGACCGGGCCCAGCGAGAGCGCGCCCGCCGTGGCGGCCAGCGCGACCTTCTGACCGGTGGACAATCCGCCGCGCTTGCGCACGTACGGATCCAGCTTGCTGATAATTTTCCTGGTGAGGTCTTCGGTGGCGTTGCGCTGCACCTGGCGCAGCACTGGCCCCACCAGGGCGCCGCAGGCACCGACCGCGCCTCCGATGAGAGCGGAGGAAATCATCAGCGCCGGGCCGCCGAGAATGCCACTCACCGCGCCGGTCGCCGCGCCCGCCACGCCGCCCAGAATCACCCGTCCGATGGCCGTGGGCGCCTTCCCGCCGATACCGCCGCCGGCCGCGCCCGCGACGATGAGGAGCGGATTTCCGGCGAAGGCGTTGGCCAACGCGCCGGCCATCATCCCGCCGTAAACGCCGTCGCGCGTGCTCGCGCGACGGCTCCCGGTGAGGGTGCCGACGGCGCCGGTAAATGCGCCCAGCAGGGCCGCGGTGGCCAGCCCGGCGCCGGCCACCGGATGGTTCATCAGCGCCGCCAGGGACAAATTTCCGGCCACGCCCAGCGCGCCGCCCAGCAGCGCGCCACTGCCCACGGCGACGGCGAACGAGCCGGATTTTTCGCCGGCTTTGACGCCAAAATATCCCGCAACAAGACCGGCCCCCGCCATGACCGGACCGCCGGTCAGGTAGCCTTCAATGGCCCCGCCCAGCGCGCCGGACTGCGGAGAAGAGGTGGCGAGATCGCCGCTCGTCGTGGGGCGCGGCCTGGTGTACTCCCGTACCCTTCCGACGACTTTACCGATTCCCATGCTAAATGTATTTTCGCATCAAGTTGATCCCGACGCCAGCCGCGACGCCGCCCATGGCTCCCAGCACGGCGCCGCCGGCCACCTGGCCGGCGATCCCGAAGCGGGGATCCGCGTTGATTTCCCGGGAGTGCCCGACCATGTCGGGTTTCATCCCGAACAGGCCGCGCTCCATCCGAGGACCGTCCGCGTTCACCGGAACGCGCGCCACGTCGCTCTCGCGAGTGACTCCGAAAATTGAGTGATAGTGGTCCGCAGGCATCTGGCCGATTTCCCGGGACACCATCACCGGCTCTTTCCACTCCAGCCGCTCACTCGTTGAGTGCGCGCGCTCCAACAGACCCGAGAGGAGGCCCACGCCGGCGCCGATCACGGCGCCGCCCGCGGTGGTGACCGCGATGACCTTGCCTTGATCGTCCACCTCGCGTGGCTGCTTGCCGCCGGCACCCTGGCCGGTGAAGTGGCGGGTGACCGCCACCGCCGCGCCGATGCCGGCGCCGACCGCACCGCCAATGAGCATTCCCTTGAAGCCGTCCACCACGGCGTTGCTGCCATTATTGGTGTGTTCCACCTGAGCGCTGGGCACCTTGTACTCGCCGACTTCTTTATATTCGATCTGCGGCGTGAACCGATGCCAGTTGCCCCTGGTGCTCTCTTCGTAGCGGAGGACGTTGCCGTTGCCGTCGTAGATGGGCACGCGGGTCACATCCGGCTGGAGGGTTTCGGTAAAACCCTTGTAGACCGGCTCGCGGATCACGTGCGTCGTCTCGGTGACGTTGATTTTCGGGGTGTCGAGCCAGGTGTTGGTCAGACCGTTCAGAGCGCCCGCGGAGGTGCCCAGAACCGCGCCGGCCGTACCGCCCACCAGCACCAGGTCCTTCGTCGAGAAATCGGACAATCTCGGCGGCTGAATTTCCGCCTCTCTGTCAATGCGGTCGAGATCCTTGCGCCAATCGTCGATCTTTTTCTCGGCATCCTTGATGCGATCGTCGTGTTTCTTGGCGCCGTCGTTGTCGATATAGTCCCGCGTGTCGCGGCCGGTGACGTTGTCGCGAAGCCAGCTGCCGATGGCGGCGATGCCCATCTTCTATGGCCTCCCGAGCTGGTTCTCGCGGCGACGCAGGTCGTCTTCCCAGCGCCGCAGCTCGCCTTCCTTGATGAGCAGCCGCTGCTTGTCGGCCTCGACCTGCGAGCGCTCCCGCTGCAGCTCGCTGTTGAGCTGCTGGAAACGCTGGCGCTCATTCTCGGCGCCGCGCAATTCGCGCTGCGCGTCGTTGAGGGTCTGCTGGGCCTGGTAGCGGATGCCCTGCGCCTGTGAGAGCTCCATCTGGGCGTCGCGGCGGGCGCGCGCTGCGTAGTCCTCGTCGGTGCGCGCCTGCTGGATGCTGCGGTTGAGCTCCTGGCGCAGCGGCTGCACCTCGGCCTCCACCTTGCGGGCCACTTCCTGGTTGATGTTGGCCTCGCGGCTGTCAAGCCCGCGCTCGCGGGCGTCAAGCTGGCCGCGGCGCTGCTGGTACTCGCCCTCGAGCTGGCTGGCGCGCTGCTGGTAGTCGGCCTCGAGCTCGCGCTTGCGGGTATTGTATTTTTCCGTGGCGCGGGTCTCGACGAGCTGGTCGAAGCGCTGCTCTTTATCCCTCAGCGTGGCGTCACGCTGATCGAGCGACGCCGAGCGCTGGGTGAGCTGCTCTTCCCAGTTTTTCAGGCTGGCGGCTTTTTCGTCATAGCGCTTCTGGGCGCGTTGCTCGATAATCTCCTCGGTGCGCTTTTCCTTGTCGGCGAGGACAGTTTCCCGCTCGGTCAACTCCGCGATCTGGGCGTTGATCTCGTTGTTCTTGCCGTCGAAGTAGAGGCGCAGATCACGCGTTTTTTTTTCGAGGTCGTCGCCCATCTGCTTGAGCTCGGCTTCTTTCTGGTTGAGCGCGGCTTCTTTCTTGTCGAGCTCCACCAGCTTGCGGCCGCGCAACAGCTTGTCGTAGGCCCAGCCCACGCTCTTGCGGATGCCTTTGGAGAGCATCGCGCCGCCGATCAGGCCCATCGCCCCGCAGGCCACCGCGCCCACCACCGCGCCGGTCACGCCGGCCGCGCTGATGGCCGCCATGGTCACGTTGCGGGCGAGCAGGCCGCTCAGCAGGCTGGTGCCGGAAGCCACGCCAGCGCCGATCATGGCGCCGCCAATCACGCCCGCGCCGGTTCCGACGCCGCTGATAATGGTATCGGTGGCGTTGGCGATGGCGCCTTCCTTCTCTTTCTTTTTCGCCGCCACGGCGGCTTTTGCCGCGGGCGCATGAGGAGTCGCCGCCGCGGGTTGCTGGGGCTGCGCGTTCGGGTCTTCCTCTTCCGCCGCGTTGCGGATGGCTTCGCTCACGCCCTTGCCGACGCCGACCACGCCGCCCAGCACCATCCCGGGGACGGTGCCGATGGCCTTGCCGATGTTCTTGCCGACGGTAAACCCGCCGATGGCGCAGGACGTGCCGCCCACCACCGTGCCGACCTTGGCCATGAAGCCGGCCGTCTTGAACGAAGTCAGGGCGAAGTCCAGCAGGCCGCTGCTCGACACCGAGGCGACCACCGGTCCCAGGCCGCCGCCGAGGAGGCCCAGGAAGATGGCGCCGCCGGCCACGCCCGCATACAGGCCCAGCGTAATGGAAGCGATGCCGGTCATGCCGCCGATGCCCTTGCCCATCGTATCGCCCCACGATACGGCGGTGTGGGCCACGTTGCGGCCCACGGTCCCCATGAAAGTCTCTTTGGGAGCGGCGTTGGTTAGAGATTGGATTGAAGAGGGGGTTACCACCCGCGCGGGGAGAGTAACCGGGCTTGCGCCGATCGCGCTGGTCATTGTGTCCGACACCTCCGGGGAATGTAGCAGAGAACCCATCTATATCGTAGAACCGAGCAATCACTCTGGCGCGAGGCGCAGTAGCCCCGCTTTGTCGCCCGTATGCTAGCAGAGCCCCCGGAGAAAATTGTAAACAAAATGTTAACAGCCTTTGTTGGGGGTCCAGGGGGCGCCGAAGACGACTCGCCCTGGGTCAGATCCCGATATGGGGACGTTCACACTTTGGCAACATGCTTGCGCTATACTGGCAGCAACTACTCAAGGAGGACACGCCCATGGCCCTGGCCGTCATCTTCGGACACCTCCAGAACGTCAACGACAACTTCCAGAATGAGCGCGCGCTCAACAACGTCCCCAGCATGGATGGCCGCAGCAAGGCCTTTCTGCGCGCCGCCACCTCCGGCTACGACCGGGCGCTGAACGCGTCCAACCCTCAGAATAACGGCTTCAATCGCGACGAGTCGCTGCGCATCAACAGCGTCCTGCACCGCGACATCCACACGGTGACAGCCGCCATGAAGGACGGCCGCGTCTCTCCCGCCGAACGCAAGACAATCAAGCGCCAGCTCCACCAGGCGCGGGCCCTGATCGCGAAGCTGAGAGAACAGTAGCCTTTGGATCCACTCCAGTCGGTGCTCGCGGGCATCAGCGACAACGCAAATGCCTCCGCCACGTCACGCCTGCGCGTCGTTATCGAGCAGGTGCGCGCCGCGCTGGAAAACCGCACGGAAAGCGGTGAAGAGGCCCTCGAAGACGCCTTGCAGCTGGCCCGTGACGAGGCGACCCGCCTGGACGCGGTGGGCAAGGAAGCCGAGCGGCTGGGCATGCCGGCCACTCCAGATGAGGCGCTCAAGTTGATTGCCGTGCCCGAAGCCATCCAGGTGGTGGCGGCCGGCCAGCGCAAGGCCTGGGACTACATCCTCGAAGCCGCCACCAGCGGCGACGCCACCTGGTGCGACGACGCGCTGGAGCTGGTCGGCGCGTGCGACGAGGCGCTCTCCGAGATCGAGGACGTGGTCAACGACATCACCGCGCTTTTCGAGGACGGCGAGGACTACCTCGACGACCCCTGCGGCGACGAAGGGTTTTAACAATGGCAAAGGGCAAAGGCAAGGCCCACAACCGCGAGACTGAAGACACCATGTTCCTGATGGCCGGGAAGAAATCCAAGACCCGGCTGCTCTACGAACCGTGGCGCATTTTCCGCATCATGGGTGAATTCGTCGAAGGATTTGACGACCTCGCGGAACTGGGCCCGGCCATCTCCATGTTCGGCTCGGCCCGCATCAGGGAAGGGCATCCTTATTACGACGCCGCCGTGCAGGTGTCCGGTCTGCTCTGCAAGGAGGGCTACGCGATCATCACCGGCGGCGGGCCCGGGCTGATGGAGGCCGCGGCGCGCGGCGCGAAGGAAGCCGGCGGCGTGTCGGTGGGCTTATCGATCGAATTGCCCTACGAGGAGACCTTCAGCTCGTACAGCGACAAAGTGCTGAATTTCCGCTATTTCTTCGTCCGCAAGGTCATGTTCGTGAAATACGCCCTCGGCTTCGTGATCTTTCCCGGTGGATTCGGCACCATGGACGAATTGTTTGAAGCGCTCACCCTCGAGCAGACCGGCAAGATCCACGACTTCCCCATCGTGCTGTTCGGCAGCGACTACTGGGGCGGGCTGGTGGACTGGATGCGCAACACCATGATGGCCAACCGCACCATCAACCAGGAGGACCTCGACATGTTCCTGCTCACCGACGATCCCGCGGAGGTGGCCGCGCACATCAAGGCGCGCGTGGACAACCAGTCGTATCTCAAGGGGCAGGCTTCCACGCTCAAGCAAGGAGCGCGCGCCCGCGACATTATCGCCGGATGATTGCCCGACTCCTCATCCTCGCGCTGCTGGCCTTTGGCGCCCTTTCCTTCGAGCGCCTGCCGGTGGGCACCGTCCTCGACGGCACCGAATTACGCGCCAGCCTCCCGCCCGGCGCCATCCGCGGCGGACAGGCCAACACCGAGGCGGGCGCGATCCTCCTTCCAGAGATCACGGCCACCACGAAGCGGCGCGACGAGCCCGCCGCCCTGTTTTTCAGCAACGCCCCGGAGATCCTCAACGTCATCACGCTTCCCAAACGGCGCGGACTGCTCGCCACCGCGCAGGTGGGCGCGGGCTCGGTGCGCATCCTCGTCTCGCACGCCAATTATTTCCCGTATCCCATGGACGTCGTGCTGCGCATGCACAACGGCGGCGACGAGAACGCGGAAGTGGTCCTGAGCCCGCGCGCCCTGGCCACCGAGAGCCTCACCCCCGGACGATTTCGGGTGGATGCGCTGGTGGGCGCGTTCCTGGTGCAGGAATACTTCAAGGACGTGGACGCGGTCGCGAAAGAGCGCGGCTGGCGACCACCCGACGGGGTTCGCAAGCGCGTGGTCCGCTACCGCAGCGAATCCGACGCCGTGCTCATCCCCGCGTTTCAGAAGCACGCGAGCTTCATGGGGATGCTGACAACCAGCGTCCCGCTCACCCTGTCCCTTTATGTGGTGCCCGCGCGCGAGCGGATCGTCGTGCGCGACTGTCCCCCGGTGCCGCGCAGCGGAAGTCAGGTGCGCGGCCTGTTCGAGAAGCCCGACTGCGAGGTGGAAGCCACCATCGATGTCAGCGGAGGAACGCCGTCGCGCTACGCGTTCGGCGAGTCCGAGCGGGACAACGCCCTGGGCGTGCTCGACGGCGGCAACTGGATGCAGGGAACGGACGCGACCATGCCCGGCACGCCGGAAACCGTGGTCAACCGCGGGGACTTCGGAGGCATCACGCATCTCACCGCCACGGTGAAAGGGGAAGGCTACGGCGGCGCCTTGCTGATGCTGGTGGCCGGCGGTCGCAAGGTCCTTGTCTTCCCCAAACCGACGGGACCGCCCCTCTTGCTGCACCAGTGGAACGGCGTGGTTGTGGGCCGCGTGAAGGTGGGGGAAACCTGGCGCCACGGGTTCACACTGCCCCCGAACTCGTGGGCGCCGGTCTACCTTGTGGCCGTCCCTGTCCGAAAGCCCTAGGAGCCCGGTACCCGGGAAAAAGTTCACAATCTCGGGCTTCGGATGGAAGGAACCGGTCCTGAGGATGGTATAGTTAGGCGCGGATTTTTTTAGCGGGCTTCAACGCCCTTTATTTATAGCCGAACCCGTGAAAGTGGTCACAAATGAGAGCAACGTTCGGAGTTCAAGTACTGGTGGCGGTTGTGATCCTCACCCTGGTCACCTACGTAGGGTGGATCGTTCTGGACAACGTGTTCTATCGCCAGCAGGCTCAGCCCATTGCCTTTCCGCATGACCTCCACGCGGGGCAGCGTCAGATCGCCTGCCAGTATTGCCACCGAGGCGTCAACCACGCGGATATCGCCGGCGTGCCCTCGGTGCAGGAGTGCATGGACTGCCACCAGGCCATCCCCAAACTGCTCAAGGAGAGCGTCGAGGTCCAGAAGCTGAAGGGATACTGGGACCGCAAGGAGCCCATCAAGTGGTTTAAGGTGTACCAGCTTCCGGAGCACGTCCGCTTCAGCCACCAGGCGCACATCGCGCGCGGCTTCGACTGCGCCTACTGCCACGGCCAGGTGCAGGAAATGAAGGTCCTCAAGTTCCCGTGGACGTCGGCGTGGTGGCACTCGCCGGGCACCATGGGCTGGTGCCTCCAGTGCCATCGCGACAACAAGGGGCCGCAAGACTGTTCGGCCTGCCACAAGTAAAGATAAGGGTGACGTGATCGTGAACAGGCGAGAATTGCTGAAAGTCGGGATGCTTACCGGAGCCACCGCCGCCCTCGCGGGGTGCGCGCGGACCTCGGAGCAGGCCTTCGTGTCGGAAGCACTCATGCCGGAGTTCTACCTGCCCGGCATCGCGCAGTGGTACGCAACCACCTGCAACGAGTGCTCGGCCGGCTGCGGGCTCGGCATCCGCGTCATCGGCGGCCGCGCCAAGAAGGTGGAGGGGATTCCCACCCATCCGCTGAGCCGCGGCGGACACTGCGTGCGCGCCGAGTCGGCGTTGCAGGCGCTGTACAATCCGGACCGCCTGGTGGCCCCCTGGCAGGGCGGCGCGAAGTCGCCGGACGCGGACTGGAACGGCGCCCTGAAGGCGCTCACCGCGGCCCTCGAGGGCAACGGCCCGGCCCTGTGGATCGCCGGCACCCTGCGCGGCGCCACCGGCGCGCTCATCACCGAGGCGGCGCGCCGCATGGGCGCCCGCATCTGGCTGCTCGACTTCCCCGGCACGCGGGTCGAGCGGGCCGCCGCGCGCGCCAACGGACGGCTCCCCTGGCTGGACATCGCCAGCGCCGACTACGTGGTGAACTTCGGCAGCGATTTCCTCGGCACCGAGGACAACAGCGTCAACTTCAACTGGCAGTACGGCCAGTTCCGCAGCAGCCCGACGCGGCGCGTGCGCGGCATCCTGGTCTCGTTCGCCTCTCGGATGAACCTCACGGTGAGCAACTCGGACCGCTGGATTCCCACAAAGCCCGGCACTGAGGGCTTCGTGGCGGCCGCGGTGGGCAATCTCCTCGCCAGCAAGCACAACAAGCCGGGGATGCCCGAGTTCGCGGCCGGCATTACAGCGGCGCAGGCGGCTAAGAAATCCGGCGTCGACGAGAAGTGGATCCACCGCCTCGCCGAAAAGCTGGCCGAAGCGAAAAATCCCGTCGTGGTGGGCGGTTACGACAATGCCGCATACACCAACGGCGTGTGGTCGCTCGCCGTCATCAACGCGCTTAACAAGGTACTGGGCGGCGCGGACGCCACCTACGAGCCGGATCTCGTCCTGCCGGTAAAAGGCGTGGGCGGCAACCCCTCCTCGCTGATGGTTTCCGCGAAGCAAGCGCTCGACGGGCTCAAGGCCGGCACCTACAAGACGGTGATGGTGTCCGATTGCAACCCGGCCTACCAGCTGCCGGCCGCGCTCAACGTGGGCGCCGCCTTGCAGAAGGCCAACACCATCGTGTTCAGCCCTTACATCAACGAGACGAGCGGGGTCGCGAAGTGGACGCTGCCGACGACGTCCTTCCTGGAGAACTGGGACGACGCCGCGCTCGACGGTCCGGTGCCGGTGTACGGCGTGACCCAGCCGGCCGCGGTACCGCGCCCGGGCTCCATGCAGCTTGGCGACGTGCTGCTGCTGGCCATGGGCAAGAAGCCGGCCGCCAGCATGCGCGAGCTGGTCTGCGGCCGCTTCATGAAAGATCCCAACGACTTGAAGTCCGAGGATCGGAGCGGCTGGCTGGAGATCCTGGAGCGGGGCGGCATCTGGAAGGACGCAAGCCTTTCCTGGGAGCCGTACCCGTCGGGTCCCTCGGCGCCGCCGCCGCCGCCGGCCAACAGGGTGACGGCCGACCCGCCGAACGGGGTCTCCCCCTGGGAAGACCTGCTCGCCGCGGTACCGTCCAGGCCGGAAGATGCGGTCTTCGACGGGAGCGGGGAGTTCACGCTCCTTCCCTACCCGTCCCCGATCTGGGAGGACGGGTCGCTCACCAATCGCCCGTGGATTCCGGAAATTCCGGATCCGGTGATCCAGGTCAACTGGGGCTCCTGGGTGGAGATCAACCCGCGAGTGGCCGAGCGACTCGACATCCACCGCGGCGACCTGGTGACCGTCACCTCGTCGGCCGGCTCCATCACGCTGCCCGCGGTGCCAAGCCCGACCGTACACCCGCAGCTGGTGGCCATCCCGATGGGCTGGGGACACACCTCCTTCGGGCGCTACGCGGCCGGCAAGGGCGTCAATCCGATGTCCGTGGTCACCCCGGTCTTTCAGGACGAAACCGGGGAAATTGCCTACGCGGCCACCCGCGTCACCGTTACCAAAACTGGCCAGAAGGGCACGCTGATCTCCTACGACCAGCGGTACACCTCCACGGCCCATCGGCATCTCGAGGAGTGAGAGGAGCGCACCCGTGTCTGCTACCCAAACCGCGGGCGTAGAGACGAACGCCACACCGTATCCGGTTCCGATATACCCGGATACCCAGTGGGGCATGACCATCGACCTGGATCGCTGCACCGGCTGCAGCGCCTGCGTCGCCGCCTGCAACGCCGAAAACAATGTTCCTGTCGTGGGCCCAGACCAGAGCGCGCGCGGCCGCAACCAGCAGTGGATTCACGTGCAGCGCTACTGGCACGGGGACGCCGACTGGAAAGACGACGACCCGCACGTGCGCGCGGAATACGCCCCCATGCTGTGCCAGCAGTGCGGCAACGCGCCCTGCGAGTCGGTGTGCCCGGTGTTCGCCTCGTCGCACTCCACGGACGGCCTCAACCAGCAGGTGTACAACCGCTGCATCGGCACCCGGTTCTGCGCGAACAACTGCCCGTACCACGTGCGCGTGTTCAACTTCTACGATCCCTATTTTCCGGAGCCGCTGCCCGAGCAGTTAAACCCTGACGTCACGGTGCGCGCCGCCGGCGTGATGGAAAAGTGCACCTTCTGCGTGCAGCGCATCCGCCGCAACGAGCTGGACGCCAAGGTCGCCCGGACCAAAGCGGCGGACGGCCTGCTGCGCACCGCATGCGCGCAGGCCTGTCCAACCCAGGCGATTGTTTTCGGAAACCTGAGAGACCCGGACAGCGCGGTCACTCAGATGTACGAGTCCAACAAGCAGCGCGCGCTCCGCGTGTGGCAGCACAAGAACACCGATCCCCACGTCATTTACCTCAAGCGGGTGGAAGAGAATGAAGATCGAATACTTTAAAGCGAGCGGCCTTCCATACCGAGAAATCGTAGAGCGCTGCATCGACCCCATGCGGTCGAAAATGCGCACGCGCACCATGATCCTGCTGACCGTGTGCGCGCTGCTGGTGCTGAACGGCCTGTGGCGTTATTACGTGCAGATCCGTCTGGGCCTGGGTCAGGCCGGCTACACCATGCCGGTGTACTGGGCGACCTACATCGTGACCTTCGTGTTCTGGATCGGAGTGGCCCACGCCGGCGCCCTGATTTCCGCAATTCTCAGAATTACCGGAGCCGAGTGGAAATCGTCGGTCACCCGAATGGCCGAGGTTCTCACCCTGTTCACCCTGCCCGCGGCGGCCAGCTTCCCGCTCATCCACCTGGGGCGGGCCGGCATCTTCTTCTACATGCTGCCGCTTCCAACCGAGCGACTGCTCTGGCCGAACTTCCGCAGCCCGCTGGTCTGGGACTTCTTCGCCATCTCCACGTACCTGACGGGATCCGTGCTCTTCCTGTACGTGACGATGGTGCCCGACATCGCGATCATCCGACCGTGGTTTAAGGGCTGGCGCAACAAGGTGTACACCATCCTGGCCTGGGACTGGCGTGGCACCCAGGAAGAGTGGCGCCGCATGAAGGAAGCGGCCGCGTTGTTCTCGGTCGTCATCCTGCCCGTCGTCATCTCGGTGCACACCATCGTGTCGTGGGACTTCGCGATGCAGATGGTCCCCTCGTGGCACACTTCAGTGTTCGGTCCCTTCTTCTTCGTGGGCGCGCTCTTCTCGGGAATGGCCGCGGTGGTCACCATCATGGCGCTGTTTAAGTGGACGATTCCCGCGTTCGACCCCTTCTTCACCAAGCAGCACTTCGACTTCATCGGACGCGTCTGGATGGTGCTGGGACTGGCCTGGGGATATCTCTACTTCAACGAGTTCATCCCCGAGTATTACGCCAACGAGATCGACAAGGACGACTACATGCAGTGGATGGCCTTCAGCGGCCGCTTCGGGTTCACGTTCTGGGGCATGATCATCTGCAACGTGCTCCTGCCCTTCGTGTGCCTCGCCTTCAAGGAGTTCCGCGAGACGGTCTTCCCGATGTTCGTCTTGTCCATCTTCGTGAACATCGGAATGTACCTCGAACGCTGGAACATCGTCATCGGCGGCCTCGAAGTGTGGAACCCGCTGGCCTACAATACCTCGTTGTACGTGCCGACCATCACCGAGGTCAGCATCGTATTGATGACCTTTGGCGGCGTCATATTCGGTTACACGTTATTTATTCGAGTGATGCCCATCTTGCCCATCTGGGAGCTGCTTGAGACGCAGTCCAGGCAAACCGTCAAGGAGTTTGCGGGCGAGAAGGTCTACTACTTCAAGTCTGGAGAGTGAGCCGGTGAGAGTCAGCGCCCAATTCGACGATTTCGAAAAGGCCCTGGAAGCGCACAAAGCCGTGCTCTCCGAGGCAGAAGTGAATCCCGACAACATCGAGATCCGCTCGTCGTGGCCCCTGTTCGAGGAGCCGCTGCCGCCGCATCTGCACCGGCCCATGCACATCCGCAATTTCGTGCGGTTCCTGTGGGTATGCGGCGCCATCGGCGGATTTTCGCTGGTGTCGTATTGCCAGCTGGACTATCCCCTGCCCACCAGCGGACAGGCCCTGGTGCCGCTGCCCATCGACGCCATCATCACCTATGAGTGCGCGCAGATCACCGCGCTCATCATGACGGCGACGTTTTTCTTCATCGAGACGAAGATGTTTCGCCAGCGGCCCATACCGCACGACGAGGATCTCGACGTGGCCAGTGGCGACATCGCGCTGGTAATCGACGGGCCCAGGGCCGAAGCCGCGAAGTCGGTTCTGGAAAAGGGCGGGCTGGCGCGCATCGTGCGCGCGTACTCGTCCTTTATCATCGGCTTCTTGCTGATCTTGCTGCTGAGCGGCTGCGTGGGACCCAACGACCGGCCCTTCACGCAGACCTGGGCCACCGAAACCAATCCCCCGGCCCTCGGCCTCGTGGTGCGCATGCGCGCCCAGCCCTCCATCAAGGACACCGAAGTTCCGCACGCGCCCTACGCGGCCGGCGTGTACTCGATGCCCACGAAAGTGGACCCGGACCTTGCGCAGCTTCCCGAGCCTTACGGGCGCCTCCTGACCCCGGAAGAGCTGACCGCGTACAAGAAGAACGTGGCCTACCCGCGCATGAACACCCCGGCCGCGGTCAACGCCCTGCCCAACCCGGTGCCGATGAACGCGGACAACGAGAATCGCGCGAAAATCCTCTACCAGCAGAACTGCCAGTTCTGCCACGGCGTGACCGGCAAGGGGGACGGCCAGGTGGCCCCGCTCTACGCGCCGGCGCCCGCTGATCTGACGCGCAAGGACCTGGTCGCGCTGACCGACGGGCAGCTCTACTGGACGCTCACCCTGGGGCCGACGGTGATGCCGCCTTTCGGCAACAAGATGACGGCGAAGGACCGCTACCTGATCGTGCACTATATGCGGAAGCTGCAGGAAGCCGGCGCGCAAGCGGCGCCGGGCGGCAAGAAGTAGGGCCTCAAGGGCCGCGAGAAATCGCGGCCCTTTTTTGTTGGAGCGCGCCTCCGACCTGTGCGTCGGAGAGGTCCTGGTCTGGGCAAGGAGAAACCATGACCGTCATGCTGGAGGCCCCGGGCGTTCCCGACGCGCTGTCGCGCGTCTCCCTCTTCGAGAACCTCTCTCCCGAACTGCTCGCCCGGGTGGCCGCGCTCGCCCAACGGCGCCGGTTGCCGGCCAACAGCCTGCTCTGGTCGCGCGGCGAGTGCAACGACGCGCTGGTCATCCTGGTGAGCGGACGGATGAAGGCCCTGCTCAGCAACGAAGAGGGCCGCGAGATGACGCTGCACGTCTTCACGCCGTACGAATATCTCGGGGAAATGTCCATTTTCGATCGCAGCACCCACTCCGCGAACGTGCACACCGTGGAGGCGTGCGATGTGCTGTGGATTCCCGGCGAGGCGTTCCGCGAATTGATGCGCGAGGAGCCGCGCATGGTGTGGCACCTGCTGCAAGTGCAGACCGAGCGCGTGCGGCGCCTGTCCGACGAGCTGGCCTCACATGCGTTCATGAGCACCTGCCGGCGAGTGGCGCGAAAATTGCTGCAGTGCGCCGGGGAAAATCCCCATGCGGAAATCTCCCACCAGGACCTGGCCGGTCTCATCGGCAGCACCCGCGAGAGTGTCACCCGCGCGCTGGCCGACCTGGAGCGGCGGGGAATGATCGCCACTGGAAAACAGAAAATAGCCCTGCGCGATCGCGCAGGGCTGACGGAAATGCTGGATTCTATCTAAATTAAGGAGTTGGGGCCAGCGGAGTTGGGGCCGGCGGAGTGGGCGCCGGCTGGTTTCT
>Ga0194131_10007456_pt1 | contig 14704 bp, 14 predicted proteins | sample TA2KigO120mmetaG_FD_148631 | JGI IMG/M metagenome (GOLD analysis project Ga0194131, IMG submission 148631) | Freshwater microbial communities from Lake Tanganyika, Tanzania - TA2015053 Kigoma Offshore 120m | ecosystem: Environmental > Aquatic > Freshwater > Lake | place: Tanzania: Lake... | reverse complement strand
AATTAGCAATTTGTGAGCGCGAGGGCGAGTTGTTACCCTTGCGCTCACAGGTACTAAATGGTGGGTTGCCCGAGTGGCCAATGGGAGCGGACTGTAAATCCGCAGTAGTGATTTCCCAAGCCCCAGATTTTCTGGCAGGACGAAGCCAATAGCCTCATTTTGAGCGTGAATTCGCTTTGCTGTTTCCATCTTGCCATAAGTATTTCACTGCCCACTGACATCGAATAGGTCAGTTTTGGACACGTTTGGACAATCAACTCATACCAAACTCCACCCATGTAGCCGCTTCCAGATGTCAGTCCTCGAGGCTAACTTTTTCCTATGGAACCAGTCCTTGGAGTAACTTTTCAGGTAGTCGCACATGGCGCTAATGGTCATGCTGACTTCAATTGGAAATGGCAAGTTACAACCCCACAGCAAGCTTTAGAACGCTCGATAGCTGAGTTACCTACGGGATGGGTTGGGGGAATTGAAGTGACGGATGATGAAACTAACTCCCCAAACGAGATGCCCCTGATTGATTACTGGAAAGAAAGTTAATGGTCAGAGTGCCAAAGGTTTGTGTTGGTTGTGGCAAAGAAGGAACGGTAAAGGAAATAATTTATGAATTGCCAGCCGAGGATTATGACCGCGACAGATATCTGATAGGTGGCTGTATTCCAGAAGATGTCGTTGCTGAATGCACTCACTGCGGATGGCAAAAAATTAAGAAGAAAAAAGTTTTTGAGGGGGGGGTAGGGGTTAACCGCCCACTCAAATCAGCCCCCATCAGGGCTCGTGGATAGGTATCAGTCAAAAAGGCAGGCAGTAGCCGAGATATGACGCGTCCAGCCATTCACCTTAAAGGGAAGCGTAGGTACTGTTTGCAAATGACCGCATGGAGGTATTGTGAAAACTTTTATAATTTGGATTAAGAAGATTCTTTCTGCTGAGCCGACAAAGTGGATTATCGGATTCCTTGTAGGTTACCTATTCTTCATGCTCATCAATGACTAGCGACAAAAACTTAGTAGGGGCAGCAGGTGAAAACCTTGTCTTGAGCAGACTTCTATCCAGAGGAATTCTCGCTTCTCAGGCTCCACGAGGCACTCGCAAGGCAGACATATTGGTCAATCCATTAGATGGCGGTGCACCAATTCTAATCCAAGTGAAGACAACACTTCATACAGGTAAGAGAGCTAAGTGGCACATGAAAGAGAAGCATGAAGACATCTCTGACCAGGATATGTTCTATTGTTTTGTTGAGCTCGGGGAAAAAGATTCTGATGTATTCATCATTCCCGCAAAAAAGGTTTCGCAAGTCATAAAGGCGTCATATAAGGCGTGGCTTAAGGCTCCAGGAAAGAAGGGGCAAGCGCATAATGAGACTGTAATGCGCTGGATAACTTCAAAGTATCCATGGGATGTGCCAGGATTAAAGCAAGATTGGATGGATGAGTATTTGGAGTGGCGCGAGAAGCCAAAAATAGAGCGCCCATAAATCTCCCACATCAACTCCCAATGTTCTGTTAGCTCCAGAATATTCACTGACATCAATCGCAACCGCAATGAATTGAAAAGTAGCAACTATGGATGTCTCTTCATCCCATTTATCCCTAAAAAGTCCCACAGAGGGACTGTATTCCTTTATGGACGAGAATTCTGTATCGTAAAGAGTATGTTTAAGAGGAAGAGCCCCATTCAAATTTCAGGCAAGTGGAAGTACTATCCACAAAGAGATTTAAAGGCCGACCCCATAACAATCGAAGATGTTATGGGCATCATGTCAGTCTCGAATCAAGAGTCTGGTAGTGAGTATCTTAAGAAACACTTCAATTTCATTAATACCTCGCTAGAGCGACAGTTTGTTTCAGGAGTAATAGCAAATATGGCCGATGAGGCAGATTCAATCTATGAAATGTTTGAATCGTCACCTATGCAGGTAGATATTGAAAAAATTTCTGTATATCTTGCATATGGTTACTGCTTCGCAATGACCGAGAGTCTCTTTGACATAGCACGTAAGGGCTTGATTTCAGGAGCATGTCGAGATGCAATGAGGGAGTTTGCGATGCTAACGCAAATGGAGAGTGGAGGTTCACGCGATACAGAGTTAGTTCTTCATTGCCTGTACCGTGGGTTTGAGTTATGTAGACAACGTGTACCAATAGACGAAGAGTAAATGGCACACCTAGTGCTTTAGCGAGGTTAATTAATGAAAAAGACAGCCTCATGGAGCTTTTTCGGAATCACTCCATGGCGAATATTTCTTCTAAGTCAGTTTGTAGCCCTATATACATGTTTTGAAGTGTTTGAGTTTGGGATTTGGGGTTTTATTTGGTTTTTCCCAATTGGGTACTTAATCAGCTTAGTTGTAGATGTTATGTTTGAATTCATTCTTTTCCCTACATTAAATCGAATATTCAACAAGTCGTATGGATATTCGCGTAAGAAATGACAGACCTAATCTGGAGTTGCCCAAAGTGCGGTGGAAGCAATGACCGCATGGAGGCGGTACCAGGTAATCGGAAGTACTGGCTCTTTGGCACGCGAAAGACTAAGTTGATTGCTATCTGCATTGACTGTTGGGCCGAGATGGATTTTGTGGGAACTTTTTAACCCTGTTTTGGATTACCTTCCGAGCTTCATAAGAATTGTAACAATTGTAGATATTCCATGCCTCACAAAGTCCAATCGCTTAGTCCATTTACTGCTCTTTGATTTTAGGCTTCCCCTTTCCTTAGTTAAGAAAAGCCTTTTTACTTGAGTAGATACAATAAAAATGGACTGAATCAAGATGAGCCTTGCGGTTTTACTCATAGTAGAACGTTTGTATTTTTGTTCGAAAGGCGTGCGGTCGGACTTGAACGGATTAGTTGTTTCACCGTCTTCTATTAGGTGTCCCACGAAAACATCAGACTCTTCGATAAGTACCCGCTCTCTATCAATTTCGTCTTGCCAACGCCCCCTCCGAGTGTCATCAAATCTCGACATTAAAGGGTGAGGTTCGGATGTGAAACGAATGAAATTTTCTTCGTTTTGTCCAGGCAATTTCTTGTATCCCTTTAACCAAAGTAACCACTCATAAATATAAATGTGCCCTACTCGCGGGTTTACGGGGGTTATTGGAAAATATTCTGTGGACTCAAGGTCCTCCATAGCAGGAGTCAAAAAAGTAGCCAGGTCCATATCTCCTACGCGAGCAAATGCAATAGCGTCATCCAAGGTTAACTCTTGTCGCATCTCTTCAACTTCTCGGAGATGTCCCTCGCTTACTCCTGCGGCTTCTGCAAACTTCTTCCTTGAGGTTGGATGTTCAGGAAGAGGAGCGTTGCTATCTCTGCTCCAATCTGAAGTAATAAGACCAGCTAATAGATATCTTTCCACAAGTGAATTAACAGCTTCGTTAACCTCTGCTTCAGTTATCTCAACCTTAGGCTTCTTGCTGCGCTTTTCACTTTTTAGGGGGGGTCTTTTCAAGACCATATCTGCTTTTACTCTACGCAGGTCTTTCGTGGCCTCGCGCTGCCATGTTTTGTCATTGAGTCTTCGACGTATTACGCGCAGGTTTTGAAGGGCAACCAGATTTACCGCAGAAAGTTGTTTTCCCACATCCTTGCTCTTTGCCATCTGTTGTACTGCCCCCAATCGAAACAGCCGATTTCTGATTCTTACAGACTCCGCGCCCTGAGGAAAGTCCTCAGTTGGACCAAAGAGGTCCAGTTTGTCCAGCAAAGGAGAACTTAAATGGGCAAAGAGCTATACAGCGTCAGCGAATTTGCTGCACGCACCAGCCTCAGTAATAAGACTATCTATAGGAAAGTCTTAAGAGGTGATATCCCGTCAGTTCGAGTCGGCACTCAGGTGCGGATACCCGCCTGGTATCTGCAAGACCTAACTAGTCGTCCAGGCGAGTTGCCAGTTTGGATGCGTAGGGAGGTGAATAGCTAATGCAATATCTAGTGCCCCCATACAGCGACCGAAACAAACAAAATCGCGCAGAAGATTACGAGCTGCGCAACATCTCGGCCGAAGAGTTTCTAGAGATGACTCGGGCAATATTGATGCTGCCTTCCAGGCTCTACATCGACAATGTAAAAATGCGCCGAGAGATAACTGTATCCAGTTGGTATATAGACATGGTCTCTGATTTCCGACTTTTACTGAGTGCACTAGATATGAAGATTAAAGAAGGTGATGCACTTGAACACGCAGCTAGTTAAGGACTCAGGCCTACTTGATTACTTGAACATCTTGTGTGGAGATGGGACAGGGTTTCTCTGTATAGCGACTACTGACCAACCTCACCTCAAAAACCTAACTCCGAGATTCTTTGCAGCAAGTGATGCGTCATCAATTGCCACTCACATTCAATCCCTCACAGCAAAGAAACTTCAGGTCGTGGTCGGATTTGCTCGCTTAGCGAGACCACCAATAAGTGGTCGCGGTAAGGCTAAGGACATCTCGGTGCTTTCTGCGATTGGAATGGATATTGATATCGCAGACCCCAATAAGCCAAATAAGGCTTTACCTAGGAGCATCGATGAAGCGTTGGAGGCCTTGGAAACACTTCCCCTGCCTCCAACTTTGGTCATCAAATCGGGTAGTGGTCTGCATGCTTACTGGGCTTTGGATTCCGACCTTCACATCAATGATGAAGAAGATAGAAAACAGGCTCGCGCATTTATCTCTAACTTCTATCGTGGAGTTGCTGCACAGCTTCCGCAATTCAGCTTTGATGCTACACACGACCTCGCGCGTATGTTTCGCGCACCTGACTCCTATAACTTAAAGGATGTAAATAATCCTTTGTTGGTGAGTGTATTGGTGAACCATGCGAGCGCTCGCAGATACACGCATGATGATGTGATATCCGTAAGCGTGGAGAGTGGTTCGCATAAACCTCTGCAGCCATTGATTCCTGAATCAACCCTAAGCGTTGATATTCCTATGGACGTTAAGTTATTGGAAGATGGATGCAATTGGTTTCGCGAAGCATGGAAGAACGGTGAGTCGGCAAGCTACAGCGAGTGGTTCGCAGTCGCGTCCCTACTATCAAAGTCACCGAGTGGTCGGGAACTATTTCACCAGTGGAGTAGCGGTCATCCAGACTATGACCCAAGTGAAACGGACGCGAAATTCGACCAAGTAGACCCCGATAAAGCCGACCGCACTTGTGTGGGACTTGCATCTATCGATGGTGGAAAGCGATGCGCTCGCTGTCCGTTCAAAGGTGCAATCAAGTCACCAATTGAATTGGCGATACCATCGAAGCGAGCAGTTATCACAACGGGTAGACAATTGCCCGAGAAGACTTCTGCTCTCTGGGCTGGAGTCCACGTTCAGAACAATCCGCCACGCATCTTTTCTTATGATAATCAGATTGCACGAGTCAACGAGAGTGATTCCAGTGTGGAAATACTCGATTTAGTTCGAGCGAAGTTTGAATTTGCACGTCAGGTCAACTGGTTATCCAGCGTTAGTAAAGGCTGGGGCACTCCTACGAACCCTTGTCCGACAGTCATCCAAGATGCTTTGGCCACTCCATTTCCTCCACTACCCAAGCTGAAGGGAGTGGTCTCCATACCAGTGATGACCGAGAGCGGCGAGTTGCTAATGAGAGAGGGTTATGACGATGCCTCAGGCATATTTCATAATGTTGATAAGAACTGTGTTCCTCAGGTCAACTTGGATGCAACACGAGAGGATGCACGCGCAGCCGTTCAATGGATTGAAGAGGAAGTTCTAGCCGACTTCCCCTTTGAAGATAAAGCTTCCAAAGCCGCTGCGATATCGCTGGCAATTCTACCTTTTATTAGAGAGTTGATTGCTGGACAGACTCCTTTGTACCTGATTGATAAACCATCAGCAGGTACGGGTGCAACGATGTTGACAAAAGCTTTACTGATGGCCTTTATTGGAAAGGAGATAACAACTAAGCAGTGGACTTCTACGGAAGATGAACGACGTAAACAAATTACTGCGCATCTGATGTCTGGAGGTGGCCCCATCTTTTTTGACAACATGAGCGACAAGATTAGTTCGAATGTTCTTGCGATGGCTCTCACTTCAGAGACCATTAGTGACCGCGTACTTCAGACCAGCAAACTGGTAACTCTTCGTAATCGCTCCATATGGGCAGCGACAGGAAATAATCCACAGTTTGAAGACCAGTTGCTCCGACGCATCGTTAGAGTGCGCTTAGTTCCTGTAACCGCAGACCCAACCGCAAGAACTGGATTTAGGCATCCTGAGTTACTGAAGTGGTTGCACGATAACCGTAAGGAGTTTGTGGAAAAGATTCTTACAATCATCGTTGCATGGTCCAACGCAGGTCGACCCATGTTCTCTGGAAAAGGGTTAGCCAGCTATGAAAGTTACTCAAGGGTTGTGGGTGGAATCGTGGAATTCGTTGGTATTCCAGGGTTTCTTACTAATCTCGAGCAATTCAAAGCATCTCAAGACAGCGAGAGAGTGCTGCTGGAGGAGCTAGTTAAAGCCTGGTGGTCTGAGCACGGGGGTCAGCCCATGAAGCCAAAGCAGGTCTGCGCCATCTTTAAGGACTTAGAGGTAGCAAGCCTCTGGGACGCACCTACTGAACGCGGTCAGGTGACAAAGACTGGTAAGTGGTTATCGCTGCAGCAAGACCGCATTGTTGACCTGGGGGATATTTCGGTACAGGTCATGCACAGTGGTCGCACCTTCTACTTAAAGGAGGTGCCAGAGAACGACTAGCGACAACCTCATCAACCTCTACAACCTTTTGCTAGACATTTCCTGTCCGTAGAAATGCTCTCGGGAAGGTTGTAGAGGTTGTTTATGTTGCATGCTGTTTTGAGTTTAGGAGTACTAAATGAAGATTAAATGTCATCATTGAACTGAACCCAAAATAAGGAGATAACCATGGAATTACCAAGCCTCTATACCCCTTCTCAAGTAGCGGACTATCTGCATGTCTCTAGAGGAACCATCTACAGCATGCTCAGTCGCGGGCAGATTGAAAGCTTGAAAGTAGGTCGACATCGTAGATTCACTGCTCAACAAGTAAAAGAATTTCTGAGCAAACATCCCGACGGATATATGACACCCGTTATTAGTAGATAGCAAGATAGATGAACGCAAAGAAGCTCTTATTATCTGCTAGCAAGATAGTTGAACAAAGCCGAAAAGCGGAAAATGACCTTGCATCGCGCAAGATTTGCAAGATTAAGTTCCCTTAAAGGTGAAAAGGAATCATTAATAAGCATCGATTTTATGAAAAACCATGGAAACCAAGTCTGTCACGCAGATACGTAACTAGAAGATAGGTAGTAGCCAAAAATGCTAAATCCGAAACAGTTCTCTATAGCGGGAATCAAGCCAAAGAAACCAAATAAGCCGATGGCAGGAGCTAGGACTCCATTTCGTTTCCCCAAACCCATGAAAACCAGAGAAGAGCTTGACCTTATAGAAGCCAAGGCGAGGCTCACTAATGCCAAGGCGAGCCAGATAATCAACCAAAATCAGGCATGACCACTCATTGGCATCCAATTCACACTCAGGAGCGTTCAGTTTGTCATCACCTTAGGTAACAATTAGTCCGCAGGCCCTAATGGTTGGTTGGGGCGCATAGACCTGAGGGGGGCGGATGTCTGAGGCTGGGAGCCAGGTTCTTATAGAGAACCCCGTCATCAATTCACCATTCTTCGAGCCAACTAAGCAGTTCGCATTTGATGATAACGGAATAAAGAATGAAGTCATCGAAGGCAGAAGACCCAGTTCCTATTTCATTCCCATTGCTGGGGCCAAAAGAACCAAATCTGGTCAACAAGTTATTGATACAGAGTGGACAAAGGACCGTATTGAAGAAAACGAATTCATAAATAGCGTACGGGGGAAAGTGCGCACATGGCGACAATTGGGCTACCCAGGAGTAACTCCGACAACCTTAAATCTACTTAGATACTGGACCAATCCTGAGCGGGAGAAGAGATTATTTTTTTGCCAAATTGAAGCTCTTGAAACGGTTATATATATGACTGAAGTCGCAAATCAAATGGGCGACACATGGATGCAAAACCAATTGAATTCTGCAAATGAAATGACTAATCCTGGGCTAAATCGACTAGCGTTAAAAATGGCAACAGGAACTGGAAAGACTGTTGTAATGGCTATGCTCATTGCCTGGAACACTCTCAATAAGAAAATCGCTCCTACAGATTCAAGATTTGGAGATTCATTCTTAATTGTCACACCAGGCATTACAATAAAAGACCGCCTAAGAGTTTTGCAGCCAAGCGATGCGGATAATTACTATCGCGAACGAGACTTAGTTCCAGTGGCTATGTATTCAGAATTGTTACAAGCTCAAATAATGGTAACTAATTTCCATGCTTTTCAACTGCGCGAGAAGATTAAAACGGGAAAAATGAATAAAGCTATTCTTAGAACTGATGGTCTAGAGACGCAAGATGAAATGGTTCGTAGAGTTTGTAGGCAACTAGGAAACAAGAAGAATCTCATAGTGATTAACGATGAGGCTCACCATTGCTATAGGCAGAAACCTGCGGCACAAGTGGAAATCTCTACTATTGAAGACAAGGCCGAGACAAAGACTCGAGAAGAAGAGGCGAAGGTTTGGATTTCTGGCCTTGAAGCGGTAAAGAAAAAATTGGGAATTAGAGCCATTTATGACTTATCAGCGACCCCTTTCTTTCTAAAAGGCTCTGGCTATCCTGAAGGTACCTTGTTTCCATGGGTCGTTAGCGACTTTTCACTGATTGATGCAATCGAAAGTGGAATCGTAAAAGTTCCACGGGTTCCCGTATCAGATGACTCGGGCGTTGCAGAGACTGCAACTTATAGAGACCTTTGGCTCCGAATTCGTGAGTCTTTGCCAAAGAAAGGTAGACGCACCGAGCTAGCAAGTAACGAACCCGTTTTGCCGATTGAACTCGAAGGAGCACTACAGAGTTTATATAGCAACTATGAGAAGTACTTTAAAAAGTGGCAGGAAAACAATTCTAAGTTGCAGACGAATTCAGCGCCTCCAGTTTTTATTGTTGTTTGCAATAACACAAATGTGTCAAAAATGGTTTATGACTATATATCTGGTTGGGAGAAGGAGATTTCTGGAAAGACGGTTGTGCAAGCAGGAAGACTTGAGGCCTTAAGGAACGATAACGGTCACGGGGGATGGTCAGAAAGTCCCGTAACAATACTTGTAGATAGTTCACAATTAGAATCAGGCGAGGCTTTAAGTGAGGATTTCAAGAAAATTGCTTCTCGAGAAATTCAGGAGTTTAAGAGTGAATTTGCTAAACGTGCTAGAGGCAAAGATTCAAGTTCTGTTACGGACGCCGAAGTTTTAAGAGAGGTCATGAATACGGTTGGGAAAGTAGGGAAGCTAGGAGAGCAAATCCGTTGCGTAGTAAGCGTTTCAATGCTCACAGAAGGTTGGGATGCCAATACGGTATCGCACGTATTAGGAGTAAGAGCTTTCAGTACACAGTTACTTTGTGAGCAGGTTGTGGGACGCGCCCTGAGAAGAAGGTCATATGCAACCAACGAAAAAGGATTCTTCGAACCTGAATATGCAGAAGTTTATGGAGTCCCATTCTCTTTCATCCCAAGTAATGGCTCTGTAGGTGACCCAGCTCCTGGAGTTATTCCAACGCGAGTGAGAGCCCTGGAGTCACGAGAAAACCTCAGAATAACTTTTCCGCATATTGTCGGTTATAGATATGACCTTGGAAGCGAGATTCTAGAAGCAAAATTCACAACTGATTCAAAATTATCACTTTCTACTTTAGATGTTCCCACAAAGACCATAAATGAGCCAATTATTGGCGAGCAAAGCGTTCATACGCTTGATGACTTAAAAAATAAGCGAGAGAGCGAAGTAGCTTTTCGTCTAGCGAAAGATGTTTTAGAGCGATTCTTTTCGGAGAACGGAGAAGTTAAGCCTTGGTTGTTTCCACAAATTCTGGAGATATCACGTCAGTGGATGAGTAATTGCCTAGAATTGAAGGACAACACTTTTCCTCAGCTCTTATTGATAACCCGTTTTCTAAGAAATGGAAGCGAGAAGGTCTATAGGTCTATAGTCGCTTCTGTTGATGGAGCAAAAAACATAAAACCAATCTTGAGGAATTTTGAATTATTGGGTAGTACCGATTACGTTGATTTTGATACTACAAAACCTGTGTACGTCACTGACGAAAGCAAGTCACACGTAAGCCATGTGGTCGCAGATACTCAGTCTTGGGAACAGAAGTTAGCTGCGACCCTGGAAGATATGGTGGAAGTAGTTTCATACGTCAAAAATCAAAATTTGGGTTTCTCGATTCCCTACGTTCTAGAAGGTGACGAAAGGCAGTACATACCCGACTTCATCGCAAGAATAAAAGTGGAGTCTCGAGATGAACCCCTAAATCTAATTATTGAGGTTTCTGGAGAGTTGCGAAAAGATAAAAAAGCAAAGGTGGAGACAGCGAGGAACTTGTGGATACCTGCGGTTAATGGTCATGGTGGTTTTGGCGAGTGGCATTTTATTGAAATAACAGACCCATGGAATGCTAAAAGCTTTATTCGGGAATACATTTCAAAGTTACCTGTATCAGAGGAGCAGAGTTAAATGGCCACCAAGCGCAGCTCGAATAAGTCGAAGAGATTGGACTCTATAAAGCACAAAGACAAGCGACCTAATATCCCCACGGAAGAACTGAGAGACTTTGTGGAAAAGGACGAATTAAACCCCAGCGCTGCAGTTTATCCAAGAGATACGTCGCTTGACCCTCAGCTTGTTTGGCGAGGTAAGGACGAACAAGATTCTGAAGAGTTATCCGTACCAATAGTCCCGATATATATTCAAGAAAAGATTCATCCTCAAACCTTGGTGCAAGAAGTACTAAGAAATAGTGAACCAGAGGAACTGACTTTATTTTCTGACTTTAACGGTGGCCCCAAAGACTTTGAAAAGAGAGTCGACTTTTACCATCATGAACAAAATTGGAGTAATCGCTTGATTCTCGGCGATTCCCTTTTGGTGATGAGCTCAATTTCCGAAAAGGAAGGCTTAAAGGGCAAAGTGCAAACAATGTACTTTGACCCACCTTATGGAATTAAGTTTGGTTCAAATTGGCAAGTTAGCACGAGAAAGAAGGAAGTTCGAGATAACAGAATTGAGGATGCTACTCGCCAACCCGAACAAATACGAGCGTTTCGAGATACGTGGCAGCTTGGTATCCACTCTTATCTGACCTATCTTCGAGACCGTTTAATCGTAGCAAGAGATTTGTTGACAGAAACAGGCTCTGTTTTCGTGCAAATTGGTGAACAAAATGTCCACCTCGTGCGTTCGGTACTGGACGAGGTTTTCGGTGACGAAAATTTTGTACGCGAAATTATTTATCAGAAGACGACGGGAGCGGGCTCCCCAGGAGAGCTAACAAGTCTTCCCTCAGTCTGTGACTACATTGTTTGGTATGCAAAAAATAAAGACCAAATGAAGTACAGGCAGCTTTACAAGGACAAAGAGTTTGGAGGTGAAGGCGCTTCGGGGTATACGAATGTAGAACTTCCAGACGGTTCCCGTAGGAGTATGACCTCCGATGAGAGAGAGAATCCTTCCACGCTCCCTAAAGGGAGTCGAATCTTTGCATATGACAATACACGCTCACAAAGTGGTGTTGATAAAACAAGATATCCAGTGACCATTGATGGAAAGACTTACCGTCCTGACCCAGAAGTTTGGAAAACTCACGAGAGTGGCATGAATAAATTGATATCTGCAGGGCGCATCCATGCAGGAACTTCAAATTTATCTTATATCCGATACCTAGATGATTTTCCCGCAATTGCGCTCAATAATATTTGGACCGACTCTATAAGTGGGTTTATGGCGGACAAAGTTTACGTGGTTCAAAGCACCACAAAAGTAGTCCAAAGATGCATTCTCATGACCTCTGACCCAGGTGATTTAGTTATGGACCCAACTTGCGGCAGTGGCACCACTGCATTGGTGGCAGAAACTTGGGGCAGACGTTGGATTACTTGCGATACAAGCAGAGTTGCTTTGGCGTTAACTAGAACGAGAATTATGTCTGCAAGATTTCCCTCGTATTTACTTCAAGACTCGACTGAAGGCAAACGCAAAGAAGAAGAACTTATTGGAGTAGTCCAAGATAGAACGAACATCACAAACGACATTCGTAAGGGCTTTGTATATCGAAGAATCCCACACGTTACTTTGAAGTCGATTGCTAACAACCTGTACATTGAGAGCGGTATGTCGAGAGCAGATATTTCGCGAGCAATCTTACGAGGTTCGGATTCTGAAATATTATTTGACCAAGCTTACGACGAGCCCTCGAAGGTTAGAGTTTGCGGCCCCTTCTCAGTAGAGAGCCTCTCGCCGCATAGAGTCTTATCTACTCAAGATAGAGATATGAATGGAACGGTAAGTGAGCAGGAAGCGAAAGAACAACAAGACTTTGTTAGCATGATTCTGGAAAATTTACGTAGTGCAGGAATTCAGAATACGAAGGGCTCAGAGCGGATAAAGTTCGTTCGGATTGAACCATTCGCAGGAAACTGGATAAATGCCATCGGACACTACGTTGATTCGACTGGCAAAGACGTCAGAGTGGGCATATCTATTGGCCCTGAACATGGAACGGTTGGCCCTGCTCACGTAAAGGAAGCAGCCAAAGAGGCCGTGCAAGGTGTTGGTTTTGACCTGTTGGTAATTGCGGGATTCGCTTTCGACCCCCACGTAGCCGAAGAAATGAAGAGGTATGGGAAACTTCAAGTGCTTGCTACACGAATTAATCCCGATTTGGCTATGGGCAATGAGCTGCTCAAGAAGACTGGAACTGGAAATCTCTTCATGGTCTTTGGCGAGCCAGACATTGCAATTAAGGAAGATGGGGAGAAATTGATTTCAGTCGAAATTAAGGGTCTTGATATTTACGACCCAACAACTGGTGAAGTACGAAGTTCTTCGGTAGACGACATAGCCTGCTGGTTGATTGACACTTCATATAACGAAGAGAGCTTCTTTGTGCGGCACGCCTACTTCACTGGTTCAGATAAGCCCTATGACAAACTCGTCAAGGCCCTTCGCACTGACGTCGATTCTGAGGTCTTAGAATCAATTTACAGTTCTGTCAGTAGGCCTTTTGCAAAACCTCATACAGGAAAGATTGCAATTAAGGTAATTAACCACTACGGAGATGAAGTTCTAAAGGTTTTCGAAGTCAGGTGAGTAATCACTCCCTCACCTGACTTTAGATTATTAGGCGATATCAGTTTTGCTGAGAAAAATAGAATCCATGGTCTTGGCTGCTTTTCTTAAAGGTTCCTCAGCGCTATGAACATAAGTTCTTGATGTTAAATTGACTGAAGAGTGACCAAGAACTCGCCTAATGGTTTCCACTCCTTCACCGTTTGCAAAGAGAAGAGTTCCAGCAGTATGTCTCGCATCATGCAATCTCCTGTTTGCTAACCCACACACTGCCAGCGCCTTTTTCCATCGGTTGTAATCAACCTTTTGCTGGAGAACCCCACCTAAGCTATTCGGGAATACCAAGTCTTCGTCTTTCCATTTGCTACCCGCTTTGAGCTTCAAAGAAGCCAGAATCGTTCGATGTTTTCTCAGAGCCTCGATGGTTGATGCGCTCAAAAAAATAGTTCTAACGGACATGTTGGATTTGAGTTTTACCCAGGTACTTTTCCCATCTACTTTTTGGACTTGTTCTTCAACGCTAAGAGTCCCTTTTTCAAGGTCGACATTACGCCAACGTAGTCCCAGAACTTCTCCCTGACGGAGGCCTGCAAATGCAATATGAAGACGAGCATGCATAAACGTTCCAGAACTTTTATCTAGAAGTTTGATTACTTCATCTTGGCTCAGTGGCTTGATTGGTTTCTTATCCTCCGATGCCTTACTGATTCCCTGTGTTGGGTTTGTGTCAATCATTCCCGCTTCTATTGCTCCCTCAAAAGAGACAGAGAGAAGTGCCAATGCTTGATTGCGAGTTCTAGCTTTGATGTTGTTTATAACCAGTGAGTTGAGGAATTGCGCGACTTCTTTCTTTGTGATTCGTTGAAGGTTTAGGTGCCCCATAGCAGGCAGGATGTAGTTGACAGCAATACCGCGATATCTTCTATAGGTTGAATGCGCAATCTTGAGTTTGTGCTCTCCGTCAAGCCAAGGAAGCAAGAAGTCATTGAGAGTTAGTTTATTTGCTCCAACAACTGAGCCTTTATTGAGAGCACTGACCTTTGTAGCCTTTTCCTTTGCTAATCTACGAGACTCCTGTTTACTCTTGTTAGTAGCGGTAACTCTCAGTCCTCCCACCTTGATAACCGTCTTCCAAGAGTTACCAACGCGGTAGGTATAGCCAGAGCCATTGGACTTGCGAGATTTCTTAATGTCGTTCATGTGTGTCTCCATATTCTGAGGTGCAATTTGCTCCTCGGAGTGCGAAGCCTTCGCTGATTGCACCCTTAGTGTTTTCATTTGCTGTACTGCCTCAGATGGCAAGACAATTTCGAACTCATACCAAACTCATACCAGCCAAATATTTGGCGCTGGATTTGGATGGATTTCCAATCAAAAACAGGCTGATGTACGCTTACCGATGCCGTCAAATAACTCAGGTGGGTTGCCCGAGTGGCCAATGGGAGCGGACTGTAAATCCGCCGGCTATGCCTTCAGTGGTTCAAATCCACTACCCACCAC
>Ga0194131_10007453_pt1 | contig 14708 bp, 12 predicted proteins | sample TA2KigO120mmetaG_FD_148631 | JGI IMG/M metagenome (GOLD analysis project Ga0194131, IMG submission 148631) | Freshwater microbial communities from Lake Tanganyika, Tanzania - TA2015053 Kigoma Offshore 120m | ecosystem: Environmental > Aquatic > Freshwater > Lake | place: Tanzania: Lake... | reverse complement strand
GCCGCGCCCACGCCCTGCCGCCAGTGCGGGCTGCCGCTCGCCCGTCCCGCGCGCGCGACCGCGGCGGCGTCGCCTTATTGCTGCCTCGGCTGCGAGCTCGCCGCCGCGATCGGCGGCGACGATCGCGGCACCGGTTCGCCGGCGCGCGCCAACCTGCTGCTGGCGCGCATGGGGCTGGCGGCATTCCTGTCGATGAACGTGATGATGATCGCGTTCGCGCTGTTCGGCGCCACCGCCGCCGACGGCCCGCTGCCCGGCTGGGTCACGCTGCTGCGCTGGCTCTCGCTGCTGCTGGCGCTGCCGGCGATGGCGATCCTGGTCCCGCCGCTCTGCCGCTCCGCCTTCAGCCGCGCCGGCGGGACGCGGCTGCGGGTCGAGCTGCTGGTGGTGGTCGCCGCCATGGCCGCCTTCGCCATCTCCGTGGTCAACACCCTCCGCGAGCAGGGTGACGTCTGGTTCGACACCGCGACCATGGTGCTGCTGGTGGTGCTGCTCGGGAGCTGGCTCTCGGCGCGCGCGCGGACGCAGGCCCGGGCCGAGCTCGAGCGACGCTTCGCCGCCGACGAGGCGACGTTCGCCGTCCGTCGCGGCGCGGCCGCGCTCGAGCTGCCGGCGGCGGAGCTCGCCTGCGGCGACGCGATCACGCTCCCGCCCGGCAGCCGGGTTCCGGTCGACGGCGAGGTCGTCACGGCGCAGGACGCCCGGCTCGACGGCGCGCTCCTCACCGGCGAGCCCGAGCTGCGCCGCGTGGCGCCCGGCGATGCAGTGCGGGCCGGCGAGGTCGTGCGCTCCGGCTCGCTGCTGCTGGCGGCGACTCGGGTCGGCGCCGACTCGACGCTGGGCCGCATGAAGGCGGCGCTGGCGCGCGCGCTGCTGCGGCCGCCGGCGACGGCGCGGGCGGTCGACGTGGCGGCGCGCTTGCTGGTGCTGGCGGCGGCCGGCTGCGCCGTCGGCGTGCTGATCTGGGGCGCCGCGACCGGCCGTTTCGAGGCGGGGCTGACCCGCGCGCTGGCCTTGCTGGTCGTGGCATGTCCCTGCTCGATCGGCATTGCCGCGCCGCTGACGCTGACGCGCGCACTCGCGGCGGCGGCGCGCCATGGCGCCGTGGTGCAGTCGCTCGAGGGCTTCGAGCGGCTCGGTCGGATCGCCGCGGTGGCGAGCGACAAGACCGGGACCCTGACCGAGGGCGACGCACCGACCCTGAGGCTGTGCGATCCTGCCGGCAACGCCCTCATCGCCGAGGAGTTCGCGCGTCATGCGCCGCTGCTCGCCGCGCTGGCGCACGCTTCCCAGCACCCGATCGCCCGTGCCTTGCGCGACCGGCTGGCCGGCATCGAGCCGGCGGCGCTCGCGGAGGTGGTCGAGATTCCGGGGCGCGGAGTGCTGGCACGCACCCTTGCCGGCACGGCGGTCACGCTCGAGCGGGCGCCGCAACCGGCAGGCGACCGCGCGCCCGGCGAACTCCGTTCGACACTGCGACTCGCCGGCACCCCGGTGCTCGAGGTCGCGCTGCGCGAACAGCTGCGGCCGGGAGTCGCCACCCTTGGCAGCGAATTGCGCCGCCGCGGCATCGACCTCCTGATCTTCTCCGGCGACGATTCGCGCCGGGTCGAGCCGATCGCCTGCGCGCTCGGCGGCGAGGGCTTCGGCGAACTGCTTCCCGAGCAGAAGGCGACGCTCCTCGCCGCGCGGCGCGACCGCGATCGCGGCATCGCCTGGCTCGGCGACGGCGCCAACGACGCCATCGCCCTGGCCGGGGCCGACGTCTCGCTGGTGGTCGACCGCCGGCTGGAGTGGCTGGCGGATGCCGCTGACCTCGTGCTGCTCGGCGACCGGGTCGGCGCGCTGCCGCAATTGATCGACGTCGCCCGCCGCGCCCGCGCGCGCATCGTCACGGCACTCGCCTGGGCTGCGATCTACCACGCGGCGACGCTGACTCTCGGCGTGCTCGGCCTGCTGACGCCCGCGCTCGCCGCGCTGGCGATGGCACTCGGCAGCATCGCCGTCGTCCGCCTCGCGCTGCGACCGCTCGACGCAGCCGTCGATGTCTCGGTCGCTCTCTCCGTCGCTGCATCCACGAAGGCGCCGCGACCGGGACCCGCGCCCGCTCGCCGGTCGCCGGTCCCCTCCGTCGCCGCAGGAGCGACCTCGTCATGACCGATCCGACCAGGCCCCCGACCGACCCGGTGCCCGCCACGCCCGCCGCACTCCCGGGCGGCAGCAGCGAACTCTCGCCCACGATCGCCGAGGACCACGCTCTCGCTGCGAACGAGCGCTCGAAGCTGGTCTACATCGGCCACGCGCTGCCGTGGCCGGTCGTGCTGCTGTGGGCGGCGTTCCTCTCGTTCGGGCTCATCTACTTCCTCGTCCACCTGTGACGAGGAAGCGGCGCCGCCCCGAAACGGGACTCACGGCCTGCCGGCAGGTCCAGGGTCGGTGACGCTCGGGGTCGACAGCACGCGCTTGAAGCACCAGAGCGCCAGGCCCCACACGAAGAGCAGCGAGAGCGTCATGAAGGCGATGCCGGCGCCGGACAACTCCTGCGCCTTCGCCGGCACGGCAGCGCTCGCCTGCTCCTGTGCGACGGCCGTCGTCGCAAAGAGCGCCGTGGCGATTACCGCCGCGACCACGCGACGCGCGCCACGGCGGGTGGCGCCGATCGCGGCACGGAGTCCGGTCGCTGTTTCGTGCCGCCTCATCGTCCGGCTCCTGTCGCGGGCTCGGTCTCGTCGGGCGGCCGCTCGCCGTCGACGTCCAGACCGGCCGCTTTCCAGCGCTTGACGCCGATTCGGGTCAACAAGATCAGACCGACCGTCACGACGGCGACCAGGATCAGCGAGTAGCCGCCCACGGGGTTGTAGTCGACCTGCCCATCGGCACCGCGGTGACCCGGCACGAACGCCTTGCCCCACCAGGCGCCGAGGTTGTCCTTCGCGAACAGCACGATCGACGTGAGCAGGTAGGCCGGCGCGACGAACTTGAGCACGAAGCCCATGAAGGCGGGGATGCGCATCTGCGCCCCCTCATGCGCCTCGTCGAGGCCGCGCTTCACGCCGAAGCACCAGCCGAACGCGACCACCTGGAAGAAGGCGAGCACCACGATCAGGAAGGTGCCAACCCAATCGTCGATCGTCCCCCAGCCGACGGTGCCACCGGTGAACCAGAGGCAGTAGCCGCTGCCGGCAACCGCCACGGAAGCGACGATTGCGGTGGCGCGCTGCCGGCTGCAACCGAGCGCCTCCTGGATGAACGCCATGGTCGGCTGCAGCATCGACAGCGACGAGGTGATCGCCGCGAGGAAGAGCATGAAGAACCAGAGCGCCCCGATCAGGTTGCCGCCCGGCATCTGGGCGAAGACGACCGGCAGGGTGTTGAAGCCCAACCCGAACGTCCCCTGCCCGATGATCCCGGTCGCGCCCATGAAGATGAACGCCGCCGGGATCGTGATCATCCCGCCGAAGCCGACCTCGAAGAGCTCGTTGGTCGCCGAGGCGGTGAGCCCCGACTGCACGACGTCATCGCGCCGCTTCATGTAGCTCGCGTAATTGATGATCACTCCGAAGCCGACCGAGAGGCTGAAGAAGATCTGGCCGGCGGCGGCGAGCCAGGTTTTCGAATCGCCGAGCTTGCTGAAGTCCGGGTTCCACATGTAGGCGAGCCCGGTGCCGACGTTCTGGTCGGGATGGAGTTCGTTGGCGGGCAGCGTGAGCACGCGGATCAGCACGCCGAGCGCGATCACCGCCATCGCCGGCATCGCCCACTTGCAGAAGGTCTCGATCCCCTTCGACAGTCCGCGGAAGACGAACCAGATGTTGAGCGCCATCGTGAGCAGCCAGAAGACGAGCACGCCGCCATGGCCGGCGCTGAAGAGCTCGCCGTCTTTGCCCTGCCCGGTGAACGACTGCCAGAAGCTGCTCGCCTGCGTGGCCTGAGTGTTCATCGGCGCATTCGGATCGACGCCGATGCCGCCGGTCAGGTACTTGAAGAAGTAGCCGAGGCACCAGCTCTCGATGAAGACGTAATAGAAGTAGACGCACAGCGGGATCAGCACGCCGATCACGCCGACGTAGCGGAAGAAGGAACCCTTGCCGACGACCCCCATGATCGCGGGCGCCGAGTGGAACCCCTTGCGACCGCCGTAGCGCCCCATCGTCCACTCGGCCCAGCCGATCGGGATGCCGAGCAGGAGCAGCGCGCAGAAGTAGGGAATCATGAAGGCGCCGCCGCCGTTGGCGGCCGCCTGGCCCGGGAAGCGCAGGAAGTTGCCGAGGCCGACGGCGGAGCCGGCGACGGCGAGGATCACTCCCAGCCGACTGCCCCAGCCGTCCTTTGCTGCTTGCGCCATGGACGCCCCCCCCCAAGCCACCGGTCGGCGGAGTGCGCGCCGGCAGCCGTTTTCCTGCGCTCGCCCCCCGCGCGCTCCCCGGGGGGAAGCGGCGGAGTGTAGCGCGGCGCCGCGCCCGGGCGACGGACGGAACCTCAGTTGCACTCCGTCGCGCTGCTCTGGGCCGTCGCACCTCAGTCACCGGGTGAGAGCCTCCGGCACCGGGCTCGAATTCCCGGCGTTCGTGCGATGCTTTTCCCAGATCGAGGATTCCCATGACCGCCGCACCGAACCTCACCGGACTGCGCCACCGCCGAATCCTGGTGGTCGATGACGAACTTGCGCTGCGCAAGGGGCTTGCGCAGCGGTTCGAGGACGAGGGCGCCGAGGTCACCACCGCCGACACCGTCACCCTCGCGCGCAAGTCGTTGAAGGAGGGGGACTTCGATCTGGTCGTGCTCGACCACCGCATGCCCGACGGGACCGGCCTCGCGCTGCTCGAGGAGCAGAAGCGACAGGGGGCCGCGGCCACCTTCATCATGATGACCGCCTACTCGTCGACGGAGGATGCGATCCGCGCGATGAAGGCGGGCGCGGCCGACTACCTGCTGAAGCCGTTCGACCTCGACGAACTGGTGCTCGTCGCCGAGCGCGCGCTCGAGAACGTGGCGCTGAAGAGTGAGGTGACGCGCCTGCGCGCGCGCGCGGTCGGCGCCGGCGGCAGCGCGAACATCGTCGGCAAGAGCCGCGCGATGGCGGAACTGCGGGCGCTGGTGGAACGCGTGGCGGCTTCCGGTGCGCGCACGATCCTCATCACCGGGGAGAGCGGCACCGGCAAGGACGTGGTCGCCCGCGCCATCCACGCTTCGAGCCCGGAGGGGGGCCGCCCGTTCCTCGACATCACCTGCACGGCGCTGCCCGAGGCGCTGCTCGAGAGCGAGCTGTTCGGCCACGAGAAGGGCGCCTTCACCGACGCCAAGTCCGCCAAGCGCGGCCTGTTCGAGGAGGCCGAGGGCGGCACCATCTTCCTCGACGAGATCGGCGACATGCCGCTGTCGCTGCAGGCCAAGCTGCTGCGCTTCCTCGAGAGCAAGAGCTTCCGGCGCGTCGGCGGCCTGAAGGAGATCAAGGTCGACGTCCGTGTCATCGCCGCGACCCACCGGCGCCTGCCGGAGCTGGTGGCGACCGGCCAGTTCCGCGGCGACCTCTACTACCGCCTCAACGTGATCCCGATCGAGATCCCGCCGCTCAAGGAGCGGCCCGAGGACATCCAGGACCTGCTCGAGCATTTCGCCCGCCACTACTCGCGCGAGCTCAAGAAGGAGCTCTCCTCGTTCGACGCGGCGGCGCTGGCGCGCCTCACCCGCCACCCGTGGCCCGGCAACGTCCGCGAACTGCGCAACTGCGTCGAGCGCGCGGTCCTGCTGGCGCATGGCCCGCTGCTGACGGTCGCCGACCTGCCGCCGGAGATGCGCCGCGGTGACGCCGACCCGGCGGTCGCCGCGGCGAGCGGCGGGCCGTTCATCCTCCCCGAGCGCGGGGTCGTGCTCGAGGACGCGATTCGCAGCCTGCTCGATCAGGCGCTGGTGCGCACCGCCGGCAACAAGAGCCGCGCGGCGACGCTGCTCGGGGTCCACCGCGATCAGGTGCGCTACTGGGTGAAGAAGTACGGGCTCGAGCGCTGGGTGCGGCGCAAGACGAAGGCCGAGGCGACGCGTTGATCGCGGCGGGGACGCGGCAGGGCGCCGTCCGCGTCCTCGTGGTCGACGACAACCGCGACTTCGCCGAGAACGTCGCGGCGCTGGCGCGATCCCGCGGGCTCGCTCCGACGCTTGCGCACGATCGCCGGGGCGCGCTGAAGCTCGCCCGCGCCGAGCCATTCGACGTGGCGATCGTCGACCAGAAGCTGCCCGACGGCGTCGGCACCGAACTCCTCGCCGAGCTGCGCTCGCTGCTGCCCGACCTCGTGACCATGGTGGTCACGGCGTTCGTCTCGCTCGACAACTCGCTGGCCGCGCTGCGCGAGGGGGCGTTCGCCTTCGTCGCCAAGGACAGCGAACCCGACGAACTGATCGAGACCATCGCGCGCGCCGCCGAGAACGCGCGGCTGCGCCGCGAGAACCGGGCGCTGCGCCATCGCCACGACGCCATCCTGCAGGCGCTTCCCGACTTCCTGCTGCTGGTCGACGGCAACGGCGACGTCGAGAGCGTCAACCACCGCCACCCGTCGTTGTGCCCGGGAGCCCTCGATCTGGCGGTCGGGCAGCCGCTCGATGCGGTGGTCGCTCCCGCCGTGCGTGCGCGCGAGTCGCTCGGGACGTGGATCGCGCAGGTGCGGCGCGGCGAGGCGCCGGCCGAGCGGACGCTGGAGCTCGGCGACGGCGACGGACTCGCGATCCTCGGGTTGCGGGCCGTGCCGCTCGACGCGTCGGCGACGGCGCCGGTGCTGCTGCGCGCGGTCGAGCTGACCGACCGCATCTCGCTCGAGCGGCGCGTCTCCGATTCGGAGCATCTCGCCACGCTGGGGCGCCTCGTCTCCTCGATCGCGCACGACCTGCGCAACCCGCTGGCCGGCATCCGCGCGCTGACCCAGCTGGTGCAGCGCTCGCGCGGCCCGTCCGCGCGCGATCAGGAGAACCTCGGCGAGGTGGTCGGCCTGATCGACCGCATGCACGCGACGCTCTCCGACCTGCTCGACTTCGCACGGCCGGGGATGCGCCGCGACGAGACGCTGCAGCTGGCCGAGCTGATCGGCGCGCTGGCGGTCGACGCCCGGCGCTGGCCGACCGCGGAGGGACGCACGGTCGAGGTCGACCTCGCCCCCGCGCCGGCCACCATCGTCGGCACGCGCGCACGGGTCGAATCGCTGCTGGCCAACCTGCTCGACAACGCCCTGCAGGCCGCGCCTGCTGGCGGTCGCGCGCGGATGAGCCTGCGGCGCGAGGGACGGCGGATCGAGATCGCCGTCGAGGACGACGGGCCGGGCGTGCCGCCCGATCTGCTGCCGCGGCTGTTCCAGCCGTTCGTGACCACCAAGACGCGCGGCACCGGCCTCGGCCTGTCGATCGTGCGCAAGAACGCCGAGGCGCTCGGGGGCAGCGTCACCGTCGATCGCTCGCCGACGCTCGGCGGCGCCCGCTTCCGCGTCGCCCTGCTGGCGTCGGGCCCGACCTGATCCCTTGCGGAGACGGCGGAGGAAGCCGCTCGCGGCCCGGCCCGAGGCGCGCGGCGGTCACGCCCCCTGCGGCAGCAGCACCGTGAACACCGCGCCGGCGCCCGGCGTCGAGCTGACCGAGATGCGGCCACCATGCGCTTCGACCACGTCGCGCACGATGGCGAGCCCGAGCCCGGTGCCGGTGGAACGCGTGGTGTAGAGCGGATCGAAGATCCGTTCGATGTGCTCGGGCGCGATGCCCGGCCCGTCGTCGCTGACCGTCAGCACCACGCCGAGCGGATCGCGCCGCACGCGCACCTCGACCCGGCTGCCGACCCCCGTCTCGCCGATCGCCTCGAGCGCGTTGCGCACGAGGTTCGCGACCACCTGCGCCACCTGCGCGGAGTCGAGCTGCGCGGTCGCCTCGGCCGGGTCGCAGCGTGCGCTCACTGCCACCCCGCCCCGCTCCTCCACCATCGAGAGCGCCTCGTCGAGGACGGCGGCGAGCGCGCAGGAACGCAGCTCCGGCCGTTTCCCGCGCGCGAAGTCGAGCAGCTGCGACGCGAGCCGCGCCGCCTGGCGCGAGCCGCGGGCGATGCGGTCGAGGTGCAGCCGCACCTCGCCTTCCGTTGCGGCGGGCTCCGCGCTCCCGGCCGCCGGCGCCTTCAGCTGCTCGCGCAGCAGGTGGACGCTGGTGTTGATCACGCCGAGCGGGTTCTTCAGCTCGTGGCTCACCGTCGCCGCCAGCTGCCCGAGCGTGCCGAGTCGCTCCGCCTGCCGCACGCGCGCGTGGTGCATCCGCTGGTAGCTCTCGAGCATGATCGTCAGCTCGAGGTCGAGCACCTTGTGCAACGCCGCCAGCCGCCGCAGCTGCAGCTCCGTGTCGCCGGCCGCCGATTCGAGCGCCGCGCGCATGAGCAGCGGCCGGATCCGCGCCAGCGCCAGCGGGACGAACCGCTGCGGCAGCCCGACCTCGACGTGGCGATGGCCGATGCGCGTGCGCAGCTCGAACCAGCGTTGATCGTGCGGGCCGGAGCACATCGAGCGCGCCCACTCGCGCAGCGACCGCTTGAGCCGCGCCAGCTGCGCCTCGTCGGCCAGCACCTGCCGCGCGTCGGGATCGCGCTGGATTGTGTCGTAGAAGTCCTCGACCAGCGGGTCGAGGACGCGCTCGAGCGCTTGGGCCATCGCGGCGAGCTCGGCGGACTCGGCCGCGCCGAATCCGACGTACGCGCGGATCTGGTCGAAGAAGGCGCGGTCCATCGCCGGCGACCGCGTCAGCCCTTCCGGGCCAGCAGTTTCTCGCGCACTTCGGCCAGGCGCTTCTGCGCCGGCGGCGAGAACCAGAGGTCGACCCACGCCTCCTGCAGCACGTCGTGCTGGTTGCGGATGCGCAGCAGGACCGGGTCGCGCGCGGCGGCCTTGTTGAAATGGAACGCGACCGACGGGTGGCGCGCCCACGACCGCAGCCGCTCGAGCGCGACCGGCACCACCTGCTCGGCCTCCGCCAGTTCGTCGACCAGGCCGAGCGCCCGCGCGGACTCGGCGTCGAACGTCTGGCCGCCGTAGACGACCTGCGCCCACGCCGCCGGCGTGAGCAGCGCGCGCGTGATCTCGAGCCCCGACTGCGGCAGCGGCAGCCCGAGCGAGCTCTCGGTCAGCCCGACCCGCGCATCGCCCTTCGCCAGCACCCGCCAGTCGGCGCATGCGGCGAGCAGGCAGCCCCCCGCCACCGCGTGGCCGTTCAGCGCCGCGATTACCGGCCGCGGCCAGACGAACAGCTGGGCGAACAGGCCCTGCAGCCGGTCGAGGAAGAGCAGCATCCCGGCGCGATCGAGCTTCTCGAGCGCCAGCAGGTCGAGCCCGGTCGAGAAGAAGCGACCGTCGCCGCACAGGAGCAGCCCGTGGGCGTCGGCCACGGCGCCGGTCCGCAGCACGTCGAGCAGCTCCTCGACCAGCGTCGGCGAGAGCGCGTTGCCCTTGCCCCGCGCCAGTCGGACGATCGCGAGATCGCCGTCGCGCTCGACCCGCACGTGCTCACGCTCGCCGCACGATTGCGTCATCACTCGCTCCGTCCGCGCTCGCCGCGCCTCACCTGACCTGCCGCCAGGCGAGGTAGAGCGCGAGCCCCCACCCGCCGAACGTCCCGACCAGCCGCTTCCATTCCTTCCTCATCGCGTGGGCGAGCTGCGCCTCCGGCGCGTCGGCGTCGGCCGCCACCGCCGTGAGCCGCGGCAGCCACCGCGGCACCTGGCGCTTGAACGCGAGGTAGCTCTCCCCCCACGTCCGCTCCAGCACCGCCTCCTCGCTCCGGATCACGCCCGAATAGAACACCAGCAGGGCGACGAGCATCACGCCTGCGGCGAGCGGATCGGTGAACGCCAGGGTGAGGCCGACCGCCACGCCGATGTTGCCGACGTAGAGCGGGTTGCGGACGCGGCAGTACGGCCCGAACACGATCAGGCGATGGGCCTGGATCCGGCGGGTGTCGCTGCCACGCGTGAAGTAGCAGCGCGCCCACACCCGGAAGGCGACGCCAACCAGGACCGGCAGCAACGCCCCCAGCGCGTACTCGAGGCGCGGCGCGAGCGGCCAGCGCCAGGCGAGGATCGCGATGCCGAACGCGATCACTCCCCAGCCGCGAAAGACGAAGAGCCGGTCCTTCAGGCCGCCGGCGGGGGGAGCGGCGACGGCGCCCGAGCCGCCGCCCGCGCCCGTGCCATCGCTTGCTGCCGCGCCTTCGCCCATGACTCTCCATCCTCGTGGAGGCGCGCGCCGGCGGCGGCGAACGCCTGCGCGATCTGCCGCGCCGAGCGGGCTGCCAAGGCGCGCGAGAATACCGCCGTCACGGCGGCCGCAATGCTCCGCGTGCGCGTCACCTGCTCGGCGGGCGCCGCGATCGCGAGCCCGAGGCGGCGCGCCGTCCCCTGCCAGAAGGCGAGGGTGAAGAGGCCCATCAGGAGTCCGCCGGCACGCGCCAGCGAGATGGGCGGGCTCGGGATCGCGACCAACCACTCCTCGAAGGCGGGACCGAGCGCCGTCGCGCGCTCGAGGAGGCGCCGCCGCGCGGCCGCGAGCGCGGCGGGCGCCGCGGGGCGGCCCGCGGTCGCGAGCTCGGGCAGGTAGCACAGCCCGTGCGCCGTGTCCTGCTCGAGGTCGCGCGCGACGTTCGCGAGCTGGATCGCCTCACCGACCGCCGCCGCCAGCGCGACCCGCTCCGCGGGCAGATCGGCGCTGCGGCCAGCCTCGACGCAGGCGAGCTCCTCGGCGAAGCGCATCGGCTGACCGAGCACGCCGAAGCAGTAGACCGAGAGCTGCTGCGCGTCGCGCAGGGTGTCGCCCTGCGCGGCGAACGTCGCCACGGCGGCGCGCATCGCCGTGCCCATGCGGCGGACGAGGCGGACGACGACCGCCCGATGCAACTGCGGCAGCGCCGCGAAGCAGCGGTCGACCTGCTCCACCCGCGCCAGGAGCAGCAGGTAGACCGCGTCCCGCGCGTCGCGCGCAAGACCGCCGTCGAGCAGCGGCGGCGGCGCCAGTGGCGTCGGCGGCGACGCGCCCCCGTCCGCGCCGAGCGGATCGAATCGCGCCACGAACGCGGCAAGAGCCGCCTCCTTGCCCGCAGCATCGCGCGGCAGGTCCTCGCAGGTGTCGAGCATCCGGCAGTAGTGGTAGGCGACGCACAGCGTCCGCGCCATGCGGGGCGGCAGCACGGCGATGCAGAAGCTGAAGCTGCGGGCGGCGTAGGGCAGCACGGCCCAGCAGAACCGCTCGGGATCGGCGATCGCCGCCAGCTGCGCGAGCGGCGGCCGATGGCGATCGGCGCGCAGGTTCTCGAGCAATCTCCGACCGACGTGGAGCGCCGCGCGGATCAAGCGGCGCCCGCGCTCACAGGTCGAGCCCCTTCAGCAGCTTGCCGAAGTCGGCGAACCCGTCGTCGCGCCCCTTGCGCCACGCCACCACCACGGCGGCGATGCGCGCCGACTCCTTCTTCGCCAGCTTGATCCCGGGGTCGCCGAGCAGCTTCTCGACCCGCGCGACGACGTCGTCGAGCCACGCGTTGCGCCAGCCGCCCTCGATCAGCCGCGCACCGAGCGCGAGCGCGTCGGCCGGGTCGCGGTCGGCCTTCTGCCAGAACTCGCGCGCGCCGTCCGCCGTGACCTTGTCCACGGCCGCGAGCTCGGCGGCGCGCTTCTTCGCGAACGCCGCGCACGCCGGCACGCCGTCGAAGTCTTCGAGGAAGCGCAGGGTCAGTCCCAGCCAGGGGCGGCCGTCGACCTTGGTCAACTTGCCCTTGCCGAGCTCCTTCTCGATCGCCGCCGCGATCCGCGTCGCGCAGCCGTCGATCGCCGCGCGGGCGCCGGTGGCGGCGGCCTGATCGGCCACGCTTGCGCCCGCCAGCGTCGCCAGACGCGCCGCCACCCCGTAGCACGCCGCCGGGTCGACGCCGCCCGCCGCCTTGCCGTCGGCGAGGTCGGCAAGGCACTTCCCGACGCGCACCGGATCGGTCGACGTCATCCCCTCGCACCAGGCGAGCTGGTGCATCGCCTGGCGCCAGTGCGGCGCGTGCGGCCAGGCCCAGAGCGTGCGCAGGTGCACCAGCGGATAGTCCGCCGTCAGATACGCCGCGCGCCCGTCGACGCTCTGCGCCCAGCGGACGTTCATGTCGTCGGTGCCGTGCAGGAACGCGATCGCCTGGTGGTGGTTCCCCTTCGCCAGCTTCGACGAGGCCCAGAGGGCGCCGGCGTGACCGACCACGCCGGCCACGTCCTGCGGGAACTCGCCGGCGTACTCGAAGACGAAGAAGGAGCCCTGGCTGTGGCCGTAGAGGAAGGTCTGGTTCACCTTCCACTGGCCTTTCAGCTCCTCGAGGATCGCGTGCACCTTCGCGCACGAGTCGCGCCCGGCCATGAACTCGAACGCGCCGGTCGACGGCAGCTTCTGCGTCCCCTCGAGCGAGACGACGATGTCGTCGGGCCGGAACTTGCCCGCCTCGTGGTTCCAGAACGTCCAGCGGTAGTCGAGGCCGTTGCCGTGCAGCACGACGGTGAGGTTGGCGCCGCGCTGCGGGTCGTACGCCTCCGGCACGTAGTACTCGTAGGGCGATCCGTCGGCGAACTTCCACTCGAACACTTCGCCGGAAGACTTCGGGCCGGGCGCCATCGCCTTGCGCCGCTGGTCGTCCGCGGCGAGGCGCGGAGCCGCGACGAGGACGAGGGCGAGACAGAGCGCGCTGCGACGCATCGGGTCACTTCCGCGGGACGGCGCGCCGAACCCGGCGCACGCGATCGGCGGAGAGTAGCGTCGCGATGGCCGCCCGCCGGCGGCGCAACGTCACGCCGCCGCAACGGTGGGCGGTGCCTGCGCGAACTCCGGCGGCGCCGGGCGGCGAACGACGCGCCAGACGGCCACGACGAGGAACGCGGCACCGACGAGCCACGGCTCGACCAGCCATTCGCCCCAGCTCGCGTAGCGCGCGGCGAACGCCAGCGTCCCGCCGCCGATGAGGAAGTGGCCGAGCGGTGGGCTGCCGCGACCACGGCCGTGCAACGCCGCGAGCCACGCCGAGCTGGCCTGCAGCGCGACGCCGAGCAGCGCGGCGACCAGCGCGCCGACCAGCCACGCATCGAAGCTCAGCGTGAGGAATGCCTGCTGCGGCGCCGCCGGATTGAAACGGATCGTGGTGGTGCCGAGCGGGGCGACCGTGGCCAGCGCGGAGCGCTGATAGTGATCGCTGCCGAGGAACGGCAGCCACAGTGGCGCGATCGCGCGCCCCTCGTGCTCGACGCCGTCGACTTCGTAGGCGTACCAGACCTCGGGGAGGAGGCGCGCGGCGACCCGGCCGTAGGGCCGCGGCACGACCAACTCGTTGCAGCGAGCGTCGAGGACCAGCGCCTGCGCGTGGCCGAAGCTGCGCTCGGCGCTCCAGGCGAAGCGCCACTGGCCGAGCAGCCAGGCGACGCCGCCGGCCGCGGCCAGCGCGAGCGTCGCGAACAGGACGAGTTCCGGCCGTGCGCGGCGTTGCTCCACCGGTCACCCTCCTTTCACCGGCTCCTTCGACGCGCTGCCGGCCGTGACTTGACCGCGCCCCCCGGCGCGGCGAGAGTTCCGCACGCTCGGACCGGACGGAATCCATGCAGCCCAAAACCTCGCCCTGCTGCGCACCGAGCGTGCTGCCGACCCTGCTGCCGACCCTGCTGCTGGTGCTCGCCGGCGCGCTCACCGCGGGCTGCGAGGACGCTGCGCCGCCCGCCACCACCACTCAAAGCGGTGTGGCCATCACCGAGCTCGCCACCGGCCACGGCGAGCCGCTGCGCGACGGTGACTACGCCCGCCTCCACTACGACGCCCGCATCGCGCGGGTCGGCGACGGCCCCGGCGAGGCGACCCCTTACGACAGCACGCGCGGTGGCGAGCCGCTGCTGCTCAAGCTCGGAGCGCCGCACCTGCTGCCGGGCTTCGCCGAGGGGATCCGCGACATGCAGCCGGGCGGCCGCCGCCGGCTCCTGCTGCCGCCGGCGCTGGCGCATGGCGCGACCGGGCGCGGGCGCGTTCCGGGTGACGCCTGGCTCGAGTACGAAGTCGAGCTGGTGGCGCGGTTCGCCCGCCGCGACGACGGCATCCAGTACCTCGTCCTCGACGAGGGCGTCGGCGAACCGCCGCGCGCCGGGCAGTTCGTCGCGATCGAACAGAAGAGCTTCCTGCTCGAGACCGGCCGGCTGCTGAGCGATACGGAGCAGGTGGGTGCGACCCTCGCCTTCGCGATCGGCGCGCCGGAGGTGATCCCGGGCCTCGATCGCGCGCTGCGGTCGATGCGGCCCAAGGCGCGCTGGCTGATCGCGCTGCCGCCCGAGCTCGCGTTCGGACCGCTCGGCGTCGGCACGCACGTGATGCCCGGGCAGGACGTCGTCATGGAGGTCCGGCTGCTCCGGATCCAGAAGCGTTGACGCGACCGCCGCCGGGCGCCCCCTTGCACGGCGGGCGACAGGCGGCAAAGTCTCGGCCGGGCACCCAGCTCCGAGAGACCGGCAAGAACGAGGACCGCTCTCGGATGAACAAGACGGAGAAGTCGGCGTCACGCCATGGCGGCCTGCTGGCCGGCATCGGCGCAGTGGCGGTGCTCGGTGGCGGGCTCTGGCTCGCCTTCAGGGGCGGCGAACGCGCCCGCATCGAGCGCACGCCCCGCGACGAGAGCGCGCGCGCCGGCGAGCTGGCCGCGCCGGCCGCCGC
>Ga0194131_10007447_pt1 | contig 14729 bp, 17 predicted proteins | sample TA2KigO120mmetaG_FD_148631 | JGI IMG/M metagenome (GOLD analysis project Ga0194131, IMG submission 148631) | Freshwater microbial communities from Lake Tanganyika, Tanzania - TA2015053 Kigoma Offshore 120m | ecosystem: Environmental > Aquatic > Freshwater > Lake | place: Tanzania: Lake... | reverse complement strand
AAAGTGTACAAAACAAAAGGAAAAATGAAAAGAGAACGGCCCGCCGTATACGTACCTCGTGATTTCTGAGTTTTATATTTTCAAAACATGTTTTCATAGCGACCACCAACTTAAAAGAGTCTCTCTTGAACCGCATTATGACTTGTTTAAAGAAACATAATCAACCCATCAAAAAAGGAATTTTCTTCATAATCTAAGAAAACCTTTAATACCTGCCGATGCCTGGAGTCCCTCAGCAGTGTGCCCCTTTACTTCAGATAGCAAGACAAACTTACATGCAACTAATAGCGAGATCGGTTCCGCGTTCGGTTCCGTATAGAGACTCGCGGCGGCGAAGCTAGCCCCTTGAGGACTTAAACCGCCGTAGCAACAAACTAATGTTTCTTGCGGAAGCGGTATCTTAATTTTCGAGTATTGAAATCGCTATGCTTTTTGAGGGGCAGATTGATGGGGTTTGTTGCGGAAGGCTCTTTCTACGGTGTCACGACTGACGCCCAACTTATCTGCTATGGCTCTATTACTCAACCCGCTGATCTTCATTGCAATGATGTGGGTATAGTCTGCTTTGGGTCTACCGAGCTTTTTGCCTTTTGCTTTTGCATTGTTCAGCCCAGCCTTCACACGTTCTTTGATAAGAGCTGCTTCAAACTCACCCATCGCCCCGATGATCTGCATCAGAAGACGGCCTGCCGACGTTGTTAAATCGATCTGGTCTTTCAATGAGATAAATTTTATTCCAAGCTCATCAAACTCTTGCAACGTGAGTATCAAATGTTTTAGAGAACGAAATAGGCGGTCTATCTTCCAACAAATAACGATATCAAATTTTCTTTGCTTTGCGTCTGCTATTAACTTTTTTAGTGCCGGCCTGTTGTCGTTGGTGCCGGTTCGACCAATATCCTCATAAATCTCAACGTCATTAAATCCACGGGCTTTGCAGTAAGCTAATAGCTCAGACCTTTGCAACTCAGTACTTTGGTCGCTGGTACTTACTCTTAGGTACAAAGCTATTTTTTTATTCGCTTCCATGACTTTATTATAACGCACCACCCCCTTTTTGTCGACGATAAACTGCTTTTGTAATTCGTTTTTATCGACGAGAGAATGTTCTGCAACACCCGGCACGCCGCCGGGGCGGGGCCCAAAACGACATCCCACCCCCAAGCCAAGAGAGTCGATTAAATTTTTAAGTAGGTGCGTGTGTATCGGAAGTTTTATTTTTTTAAATTTTAATCATAACAAACTAGTCAGTCTCGATCAGTCTTAAGCGGTTCGTCCTTTGTGATTTTTATCCGCCCCTTTTGGTTAGACCCCTATGGGTATTAAAGGTTTTTTTAGATTATGAAGAAAATTCCTTTTTTGATGGCTTGATTATGTCTCTTAAAACAAGTCATACTGCAGTTAAGGCCAAACTTTCCTAACTTTGAGAATTCTATGAAAACATGCTTTGAAAATATAAAATTTAGCGTGAGTAGAGTCGAGTCTCAAAGAATAAGGCTTTTGAAATTACTATCCATTAGTCCGCTTCTGCTAACAACATCGCTACGATCATGGGAATGGAGCTTTTTATGAAAATGATTCTGGTGTTTTGCCTATTGGCGGCCACAGCTTTTGGCGTCGAAAATGAGCACTCGTCGGAGTCGAAGTCCGAGCGAGCACAGACGGCGCCCCGAGCACAGACGGGGTCCAACGTTGCCGACGACTGGTCTCAATACAATATCCCTCGACTCGTAACCGAATTGAACAGGGTCGATTATAGCAGGCGCGCTCAAGCTCAGGGGGAGATAGAGCGTCGGCTGTTACAGAACTTTTCTCAAACCGAGACCGAACTCCTCCGTGAAATGGAAGGCTCCCCATTAGAGGCCCAACGTCGCCTCGAATTCATCTTTTCCCGGTCGACGATCAACTGGCAGGCCCTGCTCGATCTCATCAAGGGCGAGGTCGCCAGTCACCCCGTTACGCTTTCGGCACGACGGGCTCACGCGGATCTCGTGTCGGGACTCATTCAAACTGACGGAAATAAGAAGGCAGCGATCAAAAAAGCCGGCTTTCGAGTCATAAGAAAAGAGGGGCCACCCGATCTGGCCACGCTTGTTGCCGAACGAGGTGGGATGTACTTTCAAATTCAATACCTCGGTCAAACCAACGCCACCGTTACGCGAGTGCGTCGTAATGAAGCGGGAGAGTTCGTACCAATGAACGTAGATGTCGATGCCGGACCGCTGCTTCACCCGTTGCAGCGGGCGCGTTTGGGGATTCAAGTATTCGGAAACTTTTCTACCCCGGCGGCCACCTTTACCAACCAAACAGATTACACAATGTCGCTGGGCTCAAATTTCGTCGCACGTTCGGCAAACTATTTGATCGGACGACTTCCACGTCATGCCGACGCGATTCGAGCGGCTCGCGATTCTGTGATTCAGGGAACGCATAGGGATAACGGCGAATACCAGCTTGGCCCTCAGGAGTAGAGGGGAATCCGGTACCTGTTTGTGGCAATAACAAGATTAGGAGGCTCTATGCCATCGCTCTTCAAACCCACAGTTTCTAAACTTTTTGTGCTTCTTTTTTCGATTTCGTTCGACGTTCATGCAAACTCTTCATACTTGCCTGATGACTCTAGGGAGGCGAGAGCCGTGAGGAAAAGTGAAGAGGGGCGGGGGTGAATGGCACGGCTAAACAAGTCATAATACGGTTAAAGAGAGACTCTTTTAAGTTGGTGGTCGCTATGAAAACACGTTTTAGAAATATAATTATCAGTTTGGGTGGAGACGAATTTCGAAAAATAAGGCCTTTGAAATTACTATTCATCGGCGGCAATCAGATTTGGGTTCCGCAAAATACAACGACTGTCCCGAAGGGTGCAGAAATCTCAACAGGGTGGATTCGATGAGCACGAACGAAGAACTTAACGAATTAGTCGTCAAGGTGGAGCAGCTCCTCGCCATGTTGGAGCCGCTTGAGAAAAAAGGAGACGAATCAGCTTCGCTAGTTGCTGATGGCGTGCGTCATCAGCTCACCAGGCTACAAGAAGCGCTCGCAAGCGGTGACAGCGATCGATTGCGCCATATTCTTCTGGATCTCGTGCCCAGTGCCAAAGCACTCGACGCCATAGACTTCAGGATTGATCTTTACCCGGATATGGATGCGCTAAGGTCCTACATCAGAGGGATAGCGGCCGAAATTGCAAAGCCTCTAATTGATGCGCTCTGATCTTGGACAGTGGCGGTGCAAGGGTGAGGTGATCTACTGACGGATAAGCAACATAAAAGCCCATTTCTTATTGGGTTATAATGGCCGTAAATAAAGTTATCGCTAATAAACAGCACATTAATGGACCCTCAAAGGGGCTAGCTTCGCCGCCGCGAGTTTCTATACGAGCTTTGTGAGGCATTCAAACCAGCTAGTCCCCCCACTCCTCCACAATAACGTGACGTATTCCAAAATCGTCTTGAATGAGTTTTTTGTACTCACTAGGCCCGCGACACTTTGTCGACTTTAAAATAACTTCGCAGGCATTTATGCCTGGGCCGATACTCCAAATGTGAATATCGATGACTTTCGCGTTCATCTCTTCAATTCGTTTGACGAGTGTTTCTCGACAAACTGTCTTTGAATGGCCATCGAGTAAATCCCAGGCAGCGTCCTTGGAAAGCGTGTACGCCCATCGCAAAACGATAAAAGACCCAATGACTCCTACGAAGGAATCAATTCGGGACGAGTCAAAATATTTTCCAGCCAGCAAAGCCCCAATGGCGAGCACCGACGTCAGCACATCAGCGAGAACGTGAAAATAAGCACTTCGAATATTGTGATCTTCCTTATGACCATGATGCTGGTCGTGAGAAGCCCCATGGGAATGCGTGTGAAACTCGTTTCCACGCCCCAAGATGAAGGCACTAGTCAGGTTTACCAATAGCCCAAGACACGAAATTAAAAGAGCTTCGTTGTAGGAGATGACTTCGGGTGAAAAAAAGCGATTCACCGATTCAACCAACATTACGATTGCAACTCCGGCAAGGATGATAGCATTCGTGTACCCTCCAAGCGGAATAAACTTTCCGGTACCGAAGGTAAAGCGTTCCTTTAAGACAGGAGACTTTGCAAAGACATAGGTGAGATAAGTAATGAGAAGTGCACCCGCATGAGAGGCCATATGCCAGCCATCGGCAAGCAGCGCCATTGAGTGAGTTAAGTAACCACAAATAAGTTCCACCACCATCGTGCAGAAAGTCAGAATGATAATCAGTTTGCTTCGTCTCTCGTTGAGAGAAATCCAATCCCCTTCCGACAAATAGTCGTGATGATGAGAACTCGAATGAACATTATCATTATGTGGAACTTCATTTCTCAAGCAAAAATCTCCCTGATGAAAACTTTAAGATGGACAAGGCCATCCGATGATGTGACCGTTATTATACCCTGCTACAAGTTGGCGTCCATTAGGATGCCAAGAGAGTTTCGATGGATTCGCTTCACGAACCCCAAGGCCAAGCGGCATTTTTGATTTTGAAAACGGGTTCCAGAAAAGTAGCGAACCATCTTGTGCGGCTGACGCAAGCACCTGACCATTCGGCTGAAACGCGAGAGAGGTCACAATGTCTGTGTGACCGTTTAGTTCTTTCGGGCGGCTACCTGCAGGTCCCTTACCGGAAAAATCCCAGATTGTAAGCCGGTCTCCACCTGCGGTAGCAAGAAATCGACTCGAACTATCCCAGGCCAGATCCCGAACCTTTACGCGGTAACCTGACATTTCCAAATCTTCATCTAAAGCGAGAATCCAGATGTGAACGGAATTATCTTGGCAGGCGCACGCGATATGCTTTCCGTCTGGAGCCCAGTGCAGAGAAAGAAGACTACTTGTCAGTTCATAGTTTTTCCACGGCTTTTCAACCTCAAGGCGAAGAAACCGCACATTGCCGTAACAAACAACTCCCAAGGTATCAAGGCGCTCGTGCCATGACAGGCCGCTTATCGTGCTTTTGAAATCATTGACCTCGCGGATCAACTTCCCTTCAGCGTCGAATAAGCGAAGATATTTGCCAGAAGCAGTAGCCAGAATTGGCTTCGATGGGTGCCACGCGAGGTGTTCAACCCAGGCCGATCCGCCCTCCATCGTGGCAGAAGGTTTTCCCGACTCCGTACTCCAAATAACGATCTTGCCGTCCTGTCCTCCAGAGGCGAGGTACTTTCCATCTGAGGACCAACTTGAAGACAGCGCTCCATGCTTGTGAGTCGCAATGCACACTGAGTCTTGTCCCTTATCCTCAACCCAAAAAACACCGCCGTCACTTTGAGTTCCTGCGATCACCGATCCGTCTGGAGAATACGAAAGCGAAGTTACGTAGTCACCGACGTCCACCGCCCAATCTGGAGTCAGCGCGATTTTCTGAACGTTGAATGGTTCTTTCTCTGAGGTTACTTCACGAGACATGACCGGAATCCCTCATTTAATTCTTTTTCATTGAGATTTCTTCCAATAAAAACCAACTGGTTCATTCTTTTGTCGGTACCCCATGGCTTGTCGGGCTTGCCGTCGAAGAGCATGTGAACCCCCTGGAAGACAAACTTATTTTCCTCTCCCTTGATGCTCATAATTCCCTTCATACGAAAAATATCTACCCCCTTCTCCCGAAGAAGACGGCCGAACCATTCGTTAATCTTGTTCGGATCTATCTCACCATCAAGCGCAATAGAGACGGAGGTCACTTCACTATCGTGTTCATGCTCCAAATTATAAAGTGTTTCTTCAATAGGTTTTACCTCACTATTGCCCCATTGAACCTTTAAATTAAACTCGACGGGCTGATGTTGAGTGAAAAGAGCGTAAGTGCCAGCTTTGGGCACCACCACTCGGAATTTTTTCTTGCCCTTCCCGCTCAAAATTAGCCGTTGCTTGGAAAGACCGACTCCGAACTGCTCGCCCGGCTCTATAACGGTTGGTCGCTTGTTTGAAAACTCCAGCACAACTTTCTCACGCACCTCTTCAAGAGCAGTAACGGACGTTCCCGAAATCTCAAGAAGAACCAAATCAATCTCTGGATCGGGGCCTTCTTCGAGATGCATTTCGTATTTGCCCTCTCGAAGATCGAAACTACCAGCCCATTCAAAAGGGAGCTCGGGCTTTAGGAAGGTCGGTTTAATGTCGAGCGCCCTTTCTAAGTTAAATCCACCCACGTTCAACACGGTTTCGAGCGGTACTACTGCATTCTGGGAACGATAGACTTTTGCCATTGAATTCATCTGGTGAATCTTAGCTTCGAGTGAAAGGAGTTCGTCTTCCGAAACTAGATCGATTTTATTGAGCAGAACTACGTCCGCGAACGCGAGTTGTTCCTGGCACTCTTTACTAGAACCAATATGTTGCAACACGTGCTTAGCGTCGACCACCGTAACAATGCCATCTAGAGCAAGCTTTGCCTTCATTTCGTCATCAACGAAAAACGTTTGGGCGACAGGAGCAGGATCGGCAAGGCCGGTTGTTTCAATCATGATGTAGTCAAACTTATCTCGACGTTTCATTAGATTACCTAGAATTCGAATGAGATCTCCTCGAACGGTGCAGCAGATGCAGCCATTATTCATTTCGAAGATCTCTTCATCCGCGTTCACAACAAGATCGTTGTCGATACCAATTTGACCAAACTCATTCTCAATAACTGCGATTCGTTTTCCGTGGTTCTTGGTCAAAATATAATTCAAAAGTGTCGTTTTCCCTGCACCGAGAAATCCAGTTAGGACTGTAACAGGAACTTTATTTTCTGACATAGAGACTCTCTTTCTTTAATGGAGGTGCTTGTCCTCTTGAGAGAATAACTCAAGAAGATCCGCCTCAAAAATTTCGTTTATACTCTTGTGAATCTTTCTTTTCATGGGTTCTTCGCCCCCCTTCATGATTGCGATTACAGTCTCAACCGGCGGGCAGCCCGACTCCTTACATTCAAGTTGGGTGACAAATACGGCAGTTGAATCATCCAACTTAAGATGTGAGCAGACCCATCTTTTGATGGCGGAAATACGTTCCGGATCAGGCTTAGGAAGCGAACTGGCACCTATCGTAAACACTTATATCTCCCCCGAAGTCGCGGAACTGGCGGTACGCCAAAGAGAACCCTCTGGAGTCATCCAAAGATCCTTTAGCTTCCCATCAAAAGACAGCCTTCCCGAGCTTAGAAATAACACTCTGGAAATTGCCGCAGGAAGCTGATTCAGATCGTGCGTTGCCCAAATTACTGAAATAGAAGTATCTTGGGTGCTCTGCTCAAAAAAACGAACCAAATCGTTGCTAGATATCGGATCGAGACCGAGAGTGGGTTCATCGCAAAGAATTAGCTTCGGTTTGCAGCTCAAAATCGCGGCAAATGCCACTCGTTTTTTCTCTCCGAAACTCAAGTTGTGGAGAGGGCGGTGGGCAAGATGGAAAAGTTCAAGGCGATTTAAAACTTCCTTCGTTTTGCTCTCAACCTCTTTCTCTACGCACCCCTGTTGCCTGAGCCCCCAAGCGATATCTTCAAAAGGTGTCGTTCCAAAAAACTGGTCATCAGGATTTTGTAGAAGGAAACCAACGCGTGTGTCAACGCGCGCCCTGATCCGCTCGCCTTCAATCTTACTTCCGAGCCTGGTGACTGAACCCTTGTTTACTGGGTAAAGCCCTGCACAAGCCGAGAGAAGGGTACTTTTTCCGGAGCCGCTCTTACCCGCAAGGGCTATCCATTCGCCCACTTTGAGAGAGAAAGAAATGTTTGACAAAATTTCACGATCCGCATCTCCATGGATCGAACACTCTGTGAATTCGAGATTATTGATAGTAGGCGAGACTTTTTCGGCTCCTAAGCTTACGCCACTCGGTGTGGATCGAAGTGCTTGAAGGCTCTCCAACTGAACTCCTCTCTCAAATCCACGGTTAATTACTGCCCCGGTTAGCGAAGAGACAGTTGAGAGGCGATACGGGTTTCCTCCTCGCAAGATGAGGGCACGGAGAGCTCGCTCCAATTCATTCCAAACAACCATCGCTTGAAAGAGACTCGAATCGACAAGTTCCAAGATAAAGCTTGGCAATCGTAGCTGACGCAAAACGAGCTTTAGTTCCGGCCAGGTCACGGTAGCACCAAACCAGATCGTCCAAATCGCACCTAGACAAAAGCGCCCGTAAGCAGCTCGAGTGCTCGATCCCAAAATGGTTAGACTATGCCCTAAGAAAAAAATGAGTCCCCCGCTACCCAAGGCTGCAAGCAATAGTTTGATGCGAATGGCATGAATTCTGTCGAGTGCGCATAGGGTGACACCAAGGACGATAAGCCCGATACAAAGTTCGAACTGAAAAACTGCCGAATTCACAACAAGGACACCCAAAAGTAGAAGAAAACGCATTCGCGGCGAAAAGGGGATTCGGCGGCAACCGGCAAAGAGTGCATTTTCCGGCCTAAGATGCATTACGCTCTCCATGATTGAAAAGTCGGGACCAACCCTTCCCAGTCCAAAAACCCGCGAGGAAATTTCCCAGTGAAAAAACGAACAGTGTCACCTCTGTGCTTCCCCACTCGAAAACTGGGCCCGCGTTTTTACCATGAGACCGCGCTATCTGAGCCATCACCGAGTCATCTATTCCAACATAATCGGCTGCGAAGCTATTTCTTCCCCAACAAGCCGAGATAGTGAGCACACTCAATACCAAGCTGAGAAGAACACCAAACGAAACAGGGGGACGAGCAGATACTTTCTGAGGCCCCAAAAAAGAAGGGTTTCGTTTCTTTATCTCCCGATAAAGCACGGCACTTACAAAGCCTTCCAAAAGTGCGAGTGGTAGTTGAACTGGAGCGAAGCCAAGAAGAATCGCTTTCGAAACGGCAATAGGAGAGACGGAAGTTCCTAATGCTGCGCCAAGAATAAAAGCGTCAGCGACGTAAACTAGTATGTCTGCGACAAAGCAACTTGCCAAAACGGAAACCCACTCAGAAAATCCAAACTGCCTTAAGCACCTAAATAAGTAAAAGGCCGCGAAAGGCCCAATGACACCCAAAGTGAAGATATTGGCACCAAGACTTGTTAGTCCTCCGTGACTAAAAAAAAGTGCCTGTATCAAAAGAATTACAGCCGCCGGAAGTGCCATAAAAACAGGACCACGAAGAATGGAGAAGAATGGAGTTCCACAAATATGGGAGGTAGCCCCAACGACCGGCACTGGAAGTGGCAGTAGGGTCACTGAGAAACAAAGAGCTGTCACCATTCCAACGAAGACTTTTTCTGAGTTTTCCTCTTGAGCACACCTGATTTTTCGAGCGCTAGCCCAAACAAAAGGAGCTGCCAATGCAAACCATCCAGCACTATGTGTCACTGGTAAGATCCCTTCCGAAATATGCATTGCGCTTAACCGCCTCCGAATCAGCATTTTTTTAAATGCAATATACTTGCATTTATTAACTTGTCAACGGCTGATTATCTGCAGTGAATCATCGCAAGAGTGAAATTTTGCATGTATTACAAAAGGAGTCTCTACGTTTGAGGCCACAATATGACGTTGAACAACACCAAGCCTTAAAAAGCCCGTTCACGCTCTTAACTACCAGCTTGCCTTAATAACCCCGGGGATCTCTCCTTTGAGAGCAAGTTCGCGAAAAGAAGTTCGCGACAATCGAAACTTTTTCAAGACCGCTCTGGGCCGGCCCGTGACGACGCAACGGTTGCGAACACGAATTGGATTAGAATTCTTGGGAAGGCTTTCCAGCTTCAGACGAGCAGCCTGCCGCTCTACTTCCGGCAGTTTCGGGTTGCGAATCGTTTCTTTAAGAGCTGTGCGTAGCTCTCGATATTGAGCCACAATCGCAATGCGCTTTTGATTAGCAATTATTTTACTTTTTTTAGCCATAATAGCCCTTAAAGGGCTCCTCCTGTGGTTGTACTAATTCGTACTTTAGTTTTAACACCATTTAATAAATTCGCCATTTCAACTGTAACTCAGCGAGGTTTCGGCTCGCTAGCCGGACGAACTTTTTTTATTGATGTCATTTTTTTCGGCGGCAATCTTGCCCCGGTCTACCCTTTAGAAATTAAATTTCAGTGGACATCTCCCTTATAGTTCGATTCTCAGTTTTTCCACGTTTACGCAGCAGCTCCCTTTTAACAGAAAGTAATCGTTCCGAAAGATTTTCCTCTTTTTCCATCAAGATGGCAGGCACTAATCCTCCTCTTGCAGCAATCGTTCGAAGCGCACTGGTAGAAAGAGTAATCGTAAAAGAGCGGCCCAGCTCGGACAACTTCCATTTCTTCTTTAAAATGTTGGGATACTTAAATCGTCTGGTCTTTATGTTAGAATGACTGACTTTATTTGCCTTATATCTTGATTTTCCTGTTAGCTCACAAACTTTGGACATGAATCCCTCACTTTATTTCTTTGTGCAGGGTATGGCGACGCAAGTAGCGGTTATAGCGCATCATTTCCAACCGCTCGGGGTGTTTCGATCGGTTCTTCGTAGTCGTGTAACGTGACGGCGTTGCCCCAACTTTTCGGGACTCCGTACATTCTAACGTCACAATGGTGCGGTTACCGGCCATTTCGTGCCTCCTTCTGCCGTTGGGAGATAAGTAATCCCATTTTTGTTTAATTGCAACTATTTTGCGTTTAATCTGTGTAGAAAAACTCTATCCGAACCTACGATATTTGCACTCTTCAATCAACGATAGGAGCGTTGAGCAATTCCCAATCTTTCTGCGAGATAAACTTTGTGAGCTTCATTCCATCAATTTCAGCTCGTAGCGCGTAACGAAGCTGCTCAGTTCCATCTTTCTTTTTCCTCTTGAAGATAGTCTTTTTAACCTGACTCTCAGGAATACGGACCTTCACTCTGGTTTTCACATTGTAAAACTCTATTTCCATAAACTTGCCTCCTTGGCTTTAAAAGTTTTGTTTTAAGCAGCTCGTCTGTAGCCCGAACCACCCGTTCTTCCGACCAATTCGGAAATTTTACGTGCAAAAGTTCGTGCAGAATGTCTTCCTCCGTCAATTTACACGTATGGTGAATGACGGCTCGACTTTCACCCTGTTTGTAGGTCACCCCCACAAAGTTTTTTCCAGGCTTGCAACACTCATCACAAACCTGAAAAATACTGATTCGATGAAACACTACGTTTATGTCTGAAAGATTCAATATCGCCTTCCAGAACGCCAGGCAGCTCTCGGAGTCTCCGTCAGTTCTCATTAAAAGCTTAGCCACCCCCTGCTGGTTCATAGAGAAATACTGCCACAAAATTATATAAATGCAAATTATTTGCATTTATATAATAATCACAAATCAAACCCTTGTCAGAAAATAAAAGAACGGCAAGACTCTAAAGTAATGAAAAACGGCAACTAGATTACGGAAGCTGACATCTGGCAACTAGGGCAAATAGCAAAGAAACTTAACGAGTGTTCGACTTCCTTGTAGCCCATTTTCGTAAGTTTCTTGTCCATAAGTTGAAAGGTGCACATATCGACTTCATCTACTTTATCGCAGGATTTGCAAACAACGTGGTGGTGGTGGGCATCAGGATCTTGCAACTCGTAGCGTACCGCATTATCTCTAAAGTCCACTTTGGTAATGAGGCCGGCCGCCTCGAAGGAAGCAAGATTTCGATAGACCGTCACAAGATCGGTACCGGTCTTTTTGTGAATCTCTTCTATGCGATAAGGCCCATGGTGATCGCAGAGAAATCCAAGCAATGCTTTACGAGCCGGTGTCACCTTTAGCCTGGAACTGCGAAGCCGTGAGATGACCTTATCAAAAAGGGCGGAATTAACTTTTTTCTTCGTCTTTCGAATCATCACGCTTTTCACTTTATTTTATACCTTTGGCTCACACTCTAGCATTAAAGCCCATTTCTTGTCTATGCCTAGGCACAGACTGTGGCAAGGGGCACTAGCCCCGTAGCAATGGCTGTAGCTTAGCTATAACCTGATAGGTAGCGAAGATGCTTCAATAGATATTAATCAAAAGGGCCAGGTATAAACTACGATAAATTCCCGACCGACTAGCCAATAAACTTGGCGAACGGATGAAACCGAAATCGGTTGTTAGGGTCTACACGGCGCTTGATGGCTTGAACCCTCGTCGCCATCTCCGCCGATCCGAAGATGTCAGACGCCCTTGCGCTACAGCCGACATCGTCCGGCTGCGAGTGCGTGCCGCTAAAATCCACGCCAAGCCCTAGGACCTTCCGGGCCTGATCCACCACGGCGTTCGTTTGGTCGACGATGGCCCTTCGCTCATCGGCGTCTTTCGACTGAGCGTCGTAGAGCGTGACCAGGTCGACGAAGAAAGCGTGTCGGCAGTTGCCGCTCGGTAGGGGAAGGCCGGACTGGGCTGCACCGCCGAGCGAGCGGATCTCCACGATCGAAAGGGGTGCTTCGTCAAGAGGTGCCTTGCCAACTAGGGTGTCGCTCACGAAGTCGATGACACCGTCACTCGGCGCGCCGGTGGTTCCCGCGCAATGGTAGAGTGTGGCGAGCGGGCTGCCCTTCTGTCCAGCGATCACGGGCCACAACGCAGCGGCGGCCTCGTACCACGAGCTCCAATGTGCCCGAGCGACCTTCGCAAGTCTCATCGAACCCGCAAGTTCCTCGAGCGGCTTCACGAAAACGACAGGATCCCCTTCGAAAGTGTCATAGAAAACAGTTGTGACCACTATCGCCTTGGTCCCCGTAACCACAACCTCCAGCGAAACGGATTCGTTAGGAATGATCCGCTCGCGCATAAAGCGCATCGATTCACGTGAGAACCGAACGGCCTGCTCCCGGTTCTCGAACCCGAATACGCGCTGCTCGGCACCCTTGATGGCGGACGCGTCGGCAAGCCGCAGCGTAATGTCGACGACGACGGCCAGCGCACTTCCTGCGCCCAGCATGGCGTTGAAGAGCTCGTCGGCAGGGGTGATCGTGCGCACCTCGCCCGTGGCAGTCACTACGGTCATTTTCACAGCACGCTGTCCGAGCAGACCGAGCCGTCGAGAGAAATAGCTACTCAGACCACCGTTGGTCACGTATCCCGCCACACCGACGCCAGGTCCAGTGCCGACCGGGAGAGCACCTCCGTGGCCGCGAACGGCTTCAACCAGCTCCCGGAAGACCACGCCCGCCCCAACAGTGACCAGCCGCTCGCCTTCAGCGCGATGGAACTCAATGGACTTGAATGCGATCAGGTCAAGCACGACCGCGTTGCCATCGGCGACCAACGCCGCATTCGATGACTCGTGCCCGCCGCACACGCAGGCGATCGGAGTCGTTGCCGGAACCGATCGAATGATCGCAGCAATGTCTGCCGCGGACTTCGGGCGGTGGATGCTCTTGGCAAGACAGGTCACCGAGCCGCCCGGGCCGGTCTGTGGGGTGAGCACTTTGTTGGCGCTCACGCTCCACGCCCTCTGCGCGAACCACTTATCGTTCGACTTCATCACGGTATAAACCAGCTTAGAGAAGACATGAGACAGCTATCGATAATTTTTGTGACCATCAAGGCAACTCCGATAAAGAAAGCCAAAAAATCAATATTCACGCAAATACTACGGCTGATTTTAAAGCACAATTAATCGTTTGTGAATTTCCCACTTTTTATTTAGGGGGAAACTCCTCTTTCTTTTAGCAGAAGCCATCATGTTATGGCCATGGACCGATCTGAAATCAAATAAGGTCTATCTGACCTGTTTTATTACTACGGCACTGGGCGCTTATTTCACAGTTGCCTCAATCGTGTACTGGATTCAGCATCCCACCTAGAGGTGCAGCCTTAAAAACTTTTTTGCAACTCGCGACACATGCTATATGGAGGCACGGCCGATTAGACTTTTGTTTGTTGGTATATTCAGTTAGCTATTTCTAGAACAGAAATGTGGTTCCGAAATAAAAAGTAGAATTTTTTGCTGAAACTTCTGTTTTGCTAATGTTATTCAGACCAAATATGTATCTTATATCTAAGCCGATGTTGGTTTTATCTCGGGAGCCAAATAAAACGGATCCCCCAATGACCCCAGAAATTAAAAATGTATCTGATAAGCTTGAGGCATCGTTATCAACTCCTTCACCGCTTACACGAGACGAAATCCTAAAAGCGGGAGCAAAACCGGCCATAGCAAAGGGTCTAACAAATGATTTTCTTTCTAAAAATCCGTATTTCCCAAGAACCTGAGCTTCGATAGTGTTATAACTTAGCGTCAACCCTGAACTAGAAGAACCATACTGACTATAGGCCAGTTCTGATTGAATAGAAAAACTGCTGGTTAACGAAAAATCATTGATGATTCCCAAGGCAACTCCAGTTCGTGAAGAGACTGGAGGAGTTACGCTAACAGCACCGAGAGAGACGCTGGCAAAGTTGGCTCCAGCCTTTAGTCCCCATTTTGACGAGGAGGGTGATTTTTTTGTTGTTTTATAGGCTGTATTCTGGCTCTCCCGACCGACACTACTCACCCCTCTAGTCTGCCTACCCTGGGGCGCATTCCCGAAATATTGAGGCGCAAATTGTCCGTAGTGAGGCGCAAATTGTCCGTAGTAAGGAGGAGCAGTTTGTCCAAAACCTGGGGGGGCACTTTGCCCTTGGGGCATTCCATATCCCTGAAAAGGGTAATACGGATTGGGACTGTAGTTGGGCGGAGGAGCGAAATAGGGCTGTTGTGCATAGTTCTGAGGTTGTTGTCCCAATGGGTTGGATTGAGACATCATATTTTGAATGTCAGAAGTTCTGATTAAAAACTCTCTACCG
>Ga0194131_10007445_pt1 | contig 14733 bp, 5 predicted proteins | sample TA2KigO120mmetaG_FD_148631 | JGI IMG/M metagenome (GOLD analysis project Ga0194131, IMG submission 148631) | Freshwater microbial communities from Lake Tanganyika, Tanzania - TA2015053 Kigoma Offshore 120m | ecosystem: Environmental > Aquatic > Freshwater > Lake | place: Tanzania: Lake... | reverse complement strand
GGGTTTCGTTCACAACCACGCTCGGCGCGTCATAACCCGAATGGAGTGGGACCCCACATAGCCAACACCCGATAATGCTCACCCGTGAGTGGCATCGGGTCAGGCTAGATAATCGTCTGGCTTTTCCTGTTTGTTGTTGCGAAAGAACAACATGTGTGCGTTGTCAGGGTCTTGACGTGAAAGTTCACGGTATTCCCGTGCTTGCTTGATGAGTTCGCCGTACTTGCGCCGTGCGGTTGCGTGTCGCCATTCCTTTATGAGGTCCCGATAACGGCGCCGCACCTTCTTTTTGGTGAGGGGTGGGTACTGAGCCAAGTCATTTAGTAACAGGTGTTCTTGTTCGTGTGGAGTGATAAACCAGTCGCCATCCTCGTCTGGTGCGTATGGGTTATGCGCGGGAGTCACGATTTGACTCGGTACTTCTTCGCAATCTCCCCAACTGTCTCGGTGTTGCGCACGAACTGTTTGCCCTTCTTGCCGCCTTGCAACTTCTTTCTATTTGTAGCAGACCGCTGTGACGGAGTTAGGTGCTTCCACACCGCATCTGGCAGATAGCGCCGCATCTTGCCGTCCCGCCCTGCCTTCTTTCCGTCAGATGTGCGCCAACGCTGCTTAGTCCACTTGCGTAGCGAGCGTTGCTTGCGTGATGGGCGACCCGTGCGATAGCCACCACCCGCTTTCCTGTATGCCTGAGCGACCATCTGCGCCTTGCGAGCCGACCATTGCCCTGGTCTACCACCCTTTGAGTCAGCCATAATGCGATTCTTTATCCTGTTTCGTAGCGCAGGCTTGGTGTAGTTGCCGTCTTTGTATTCAGTCGGGGCGTGCGCGTAGAAGTCCTTGACGGCCAAGCCCACCCATTGTTTGATGCGCTGGCTATTTCTGTGTTGTCTGGTCGTCATTTTTGTCTTCTTTGGCCATCTTGCCTTCTTTGGCCATTTTGTCCGCAATGTCTTCCAACATTTTGAGACGCAACTCCGCACACGCTTCCAACTCCCCGTCAAGGTCAGCCAAGTCATTCTGTTCGTCATCGCTGAATGAATCCATCAAATACTTCATAATCCAATGTCCTTTAGTTCGCTGCGAAAATCTTCTCGCAGTTCTGGATGTCTCTGGGTCATCTGCTTCAGTCCCTTTACCATCGGGGCCATGCGCTGCAGGGTTTGCTTCCTTCGCTTTTCATACGAAGCCTGCTTTTGTTGCATCTCTTCGTTGCTTTCTCTGGCGAAGAACACAGGTGGGCGAGCCATGTCACGAATCGTTCGCAATAGTCGGGCAAACTCCTGCCGTTGTTTGGGTGTTGCTGTCATCTCTTGTTCTTTGTCTTTATCTTTTTCTTGGGGAAGTTGAGGAATGGCGTTATCACAAACAGGGCGACAAGCGGTTCTACCGTATAGTCTATTATGTCATCTTGCACCTCTGCGCTCTTGATATTTGTTCCCAAATCGAAAATCAATGGTCTGATAAGCGGGACCGCCGTTTCAGCGATGGGTTTGGGGAATATGTTCGCCCGAAGTTGGTCACCAGTTAGATTCGCCGCAACTTCTGTAGTCAATTCTGGGTGTGTCCTGATGACTGGCGCGCGAGCAAATAGCCACCATGCAGCCCATGCCTCAGCCAACGATTCTGTTGGAGAACTGGCCCCGTATCTGGTCACTTGCGTCAGAGCCATCTGTGCGGCACGACGCTTATATGACGGATACATGGCTTGTGGTTCTTCGCCAAATATGTCTATGGCAGTTGGTTTTCGTGGGTTGCCTTGCTCATCAACAAGTTTTTCGTATTTGCGAGATATGTAAGTATCGTAAAGCATCTTAATCTTTGATGGCATTCGCACCACGGGACTTGGGTCGCGCAGCGAATAGTCAAGGAAGTGACCAAACTCGTGTATTGCGGTTGCGTACGCCGTACGAGATGCGACCACACTTGTTGCTGCGTCATATGGCTCGGGAAGAAATTGACGTCTGATGAGGTCCCTAATCGACCTGGCTTCTAAGAACATGTCCTGAGTCACGGTGGGCAAATTAAACAAGGCAAAGATATCACTGACGATGCGTGGATTTACAATTAGCCGCCCCTGTTGGTGGCCCTCTTGAAACCACTCGGCCATGAATGATTCGGTTTTCCGTCTGATTTGGTGAAGATTAATTGTGTACTGAGTTCGTGTTCTGTCACCCACGCCAAAGCCGAATGAACGAAACAGGTTAGGAACAGGACCGAACGAACCAAGGACTTGTTTTCCTGTTTCGAGGTCGTGACGACCAGTCACACCTCCATCTGAGATGACGAATTCAATGTTGTTGCCTTTCGAAAGTTTCTTGAACCCAGGGACATTCATCAGCAACTCCTCAAGGGCTTGTAGGGCCCCATATCCAGCCGCGTAAAACTCTGGATACTTTTCTTCGTCAAACATGCTCTTGGCGACTTTTAGTCTGATTCCATATTTGCGAAAGAAATAACGTTCGACTTTGCGCTTGCTATCGCCAAAGCGTAACTTGTTTTGCTCTGCCGTGCCCACGGTGGGTACGCCATCTGCATCTCTACCGTACAAAAGTTCTTTCGGTCCTTCCGCCAATATCTGGCTCGGGGTTCTGGTCCCCCCATTACTTTGGCTTCGCGCCCCACGCCCAGTAATCGCCCGAGCAAGGGCGTCTATGTCTGCCTTGAATTCTTTGTCCGTTAGTCGTTCTGCTTGAAGGATGCGATAGTTAAGTTGCCTGTATGCATTAACCCCAGATGGGGAGATGCCTAAGTGTTCTGCAGTTTCATGGATGCTAAAACCCAACAACTTCATTTCATTAACCGCAATGTAATCGTTATCGTCATACGTTAGCCAATTCTGTTGGCCGCGAAATCTTTTGTCTGGTGCGGCGCCAGCGTAAACGACTTCCAGTAGTCGCGAAAGTTCGTCTTTTCTGGAAAATCGGGTTTCCGCAGTGCCTCGTTCTGAGGTTACGCGAAAATCCTCGTCTCCCATTGCATCATTGAATGCGTCTATCGCTTCAGCGCGCGACATTCCGTTTGTCAAGTTTTGACGATACTGAGCGTATGCGTCTAGTCTCTTTTTTCTTGCAATGCGGCGATTAATGGTTAACTCGTCATCTTTCATAACTCTAACCTTCTTCGCAACGATTCCAACCCTTCCTGCTTTTTTAAGACGTCCGATTTTTGCGCCCACATTTTTTGGGCTTTGCCCAAGTTGACTTGCTATTTCAGTTACGCTAAGACCCTGCTCGACCAGTTTGATGATTGCTTCATAATCCCTATATGGGTCTCTGTCTGATTTCGCAACGTCTCCAAGCATTCCTGCTTTTTGAAGACGTCTGATTTTTTGGGTCACATTTTGTCGGCTTTGTCCAAGTTGACTTGCTATTTCATTTATGACAAAACCTTGCTTGACCAGTTTGATGATTGCTTCATCATTACTTCTTGGGTCTCTTGTAGTTGTTGAGACTTTAGTTATTCTGCCCTCGGCTTTTAGTTTTGTCAGTATTCTGCCCACGCTTTTTTGGGGGATTTTGAGTTCGTCGCCTATTTCTCTTCTGGAGAATCCAGCCTTGACTAATCTGATTATCGCTTCTTCGCGCTCACGCCAGCGCACCATGTGTCGAGGAACATCTGGGATTCCAGGTAATCTGCCTTCGGCTTTTAGTTTTCTTACTAATTTGCCCGTGCTGTCAAGACGGATTCCGATTTTTTGGGCTATTTCACTGTTGGAGAATCCAGCCTCGACCAATCTGATTATCTCTTCTTCGCGTTGTTTATGGAAAGCAGCGCCACGCCATCGAGGACCACTACTAGACCGCGCGCCTCTGTCATCGGCACTTGCTCGCTGCCATCCAAACAGACGTGGCGGAATCGCTATGTACGGACTGTACGCCGAATACAGACTGGATGTAACTTCGCTTGAGCGATATTGGTGTTCCTGTAATTCTGGGTCAAAACCAAGTTTGACGAGGTCTTCTTTCTCTGCGTCAGTGAACAAGTCGTTGCGCAGCGTTGCTCCCAAACCTTCACCAAGTTCTGGTTTGATAACAAAGCGTCCCAGTTTCACTTCTTGGTCTATTTGCTCTATGAGAATATTTTTGTCTTCTTCGGGAATTGGCAGCGCCTTGATGCGCTCAACCATGCCGTCACGTACAATCTTCAGGTGGCGGTTGGTTAGTGGGCGAGCGAGTTTATCGAGTCCCACGTCATTGACAGAACGTGAGATGCGTTTCTTCAGGCCGAGGTCCATCCCGTTCTTGTAGTGCTGGCGTTGTTCTGGGGTCAAGACAAGGCCAAGGGCTTCGTGCAGGGTGACGATTTCAAAGACGCCTTGATTACGTTGAATTCGTACGAAGTCTGGGTAAAAAGCGCTCCCGTGCACTGCATACGGCCAGAGGTTTGCCGTGAACTCACCATGTCTGGTAAATCCCTGCCCCAAAAGTAGGTGTCCAGTCTCGTGTGTTAGCAACTCGTTTACCGAGAAAGTTCCAATCGCGGGCATCAAGTGCTGTTGGAACTTACCCTTCCAGAATCCGATTGCTGACTCCAGGAATGGCCTCGAAGATTGACCAAGCGTGGGCACAATTCCTTTGAAGTATCTGATTTTTGAGGCGGTATGCGTCTTTGACATTACTTTGAGTCTGAGGATTATGTCCTCATCACTCAGGCCGTGTTCTCTCATGTTGTGCACGTAGCGCCGCCCCATGCGCTCAACCATTTCAAGAATCATTTTCATTCTGTCGATGCGCATCTTCACCAGACTCTTGAGGTGTTCACCTGCTGGTGTTGCGGCAAACTGGAATTGCGATGCTCGCCATTCCGATGCCTCCACGTACGCGCGCAAGCGAGCCAACGGTTCCCTGGGCAACCCGCCATCGCCCATTGTTGGAACACCATCTCGTGCGGGTATTCCCATTTCTTCTAGCATTGCATGATAAATCGCATCATTGCACTCGACTGAATTATCGAAAGTTAGAGAATCAAGGAAGCCTTCAAAAGTCGTATGGAAACCTCCCCCCATGGAATCAATCACTGACAGTGCTTCTTTGGACAGTGCGGATTGCGATGGTCGGTTGTAGTCAGAAGTCCCCATGTAATCTGGCGCACGTGCCACTTCGTTTCCAGCGTCATCGAAATAGACCCGTTTCGTTAAATCATCCTTTGCTCTTTCTCCTCGTCTTTTCAACGTGTTTCTAAATGCATCTTCACGATGGTCAAACACGTCTGACGATGGCGGAAGATTCTCGGCTAATCTGATTATCGCAAAGTCCTCTTCCGCAGTTGTGCCTTGCTTCTTCCGCCTATCGTCTCCACCAAACATTCGGTGCAAACGCAATACCTCTGCTCTAAAGTATGAATGAATGTCCATTATTTGTTCCAACGTTGGTGCGCCCTGTGTTCGAATCATGGCCATATCTATGTCGTCCACCAAAACATCAACGATGTCTGTGTCCATCGCTCCGACAACCTTCCTGGCCTTGGGAGCGTGACCCTCAATCGACATGAGTTGCAGACCATCTTCGCGCATCAGTTCCATTGTTGCCATTGCCATTTTTATGGCAACTCTCTGAAGTCGATATTCTCCCTCTTCAATTGTGTTCCCACGACTGATGGCGCCCGCAAGTGCTTCTTCAATCTTTGCCAACGCCCCAGGGAAGTCATCCCTGTACGCCCCAAAGGCTCTCTCGACCATATCGTTGTTTTCATTTAGCACTCGCTGCACGGCAGCGCGTTCCATTCTTTGTGCTTCGCTTAGGTTTCGTGGTAGCGTAAGGTTACGCGTAAAGTCTTCAACCTCAACCTGAACACCCATAGCCAACAATTTCGACATCAATCTCATTAGTGGTCTCTCGGCCACGGGCCGTGACGGTGCATCTGGGGCAGAACCCCTCATGCTTGGGGTAGAACGATTTACACCTTGAGACCTAATCAAACCCGATGGCGTTCCGCTACTGGAGCGCAAACCCCTTACGTAAGTGTCGTTGGCGAGGTCTGGACGATGACGCGACAGTAGTCGTGATGCTGCATCATAGGCATTGTCTCTCTCGCCCTCAAAGGTTGTCGAGCGCGCGCGTGCGACTGCAGCACGAATCTTTCGCCATACAGCAAGCGGAACTCCATTCGGGCGAGTCGTTGCCGATGGACGAGTCGCACTGACAATGTCTTCGTCGTACTGGGGGTCCCTCAACCCTGGGTCATCGAGATATTTGTCGTAGTTCTCCTTGAACGCTTCTCTCATCTTTCTGGTCATTCCCGCGAATATCGCCTTCCATTCGTCGCGAGTTGAGTCCAGTTCGGTGTACAGTCCGCTGCTTGAGTCAAAGTCTGGATTGATGAATCCGTCAACCAAATACTTCGTGGTTGTTTCCTTTTGCCACTCGTGGTCAAACTCGTCGAAATCTTCCAGGTAGACGGGCTCCACGCTCTTGGGGTTTTGCACACCCCAATTCAGGTCAAACTCATCTTCGAGAAGGTCGGTAATTTTCTTGTGTCGTCGCCTGGCCTGTTCAAAGTCATACCGTTCACGGCGTTGCACAAACTGGGCGCGCAGCGTGGCGATTCTGTTGTTGAAGACCGCCCAATCGGGCAACAAAGCCCCAGTAGGGACACCCCCTAGGGGCCCAATTCCAGCCGCTTCCAAAATTTGCATGGCGTCATCGATGGCTTGGATGCTGGCGTCAATTTCCATCGCTGTCGTCATTGCGCGGTTGGAAGTATTCACCAAAGCGGCAATTTGGTCCTCGATTTCCTGCTGCTTTCTTGTAATTTCCTCTACCCTGTCAAGGTAGTCGGTGTAATATGGGTCAACAATAGATTCATCATCGTCAGTTTGTTCATCTTCTAGTCGGTCGAGTTCTTCAGATAATGCGGCGTATCGACTACGCAAATCGTTTAGCAGGTTATTGAATTCCTCGTCTGTTGATGTCCACCTGACCTGACCGTAACGCAGGTCCTCACGGGCTTGGATTGCGCGTCGCCGACTGCTTTCCGAACGCGCCCCACGTTCACCACGCGGCTCTTCACGAATGTCGGTTCCCCAATCCTGTCTGACCTGACGGATGAACGAAGCCGACCGTGCCTGTCGTTCGCTGATTTCAATTGGGCTGATATCTGAGCGCCACACCTGGGGGTCATTTGATACAAACCAATCTGCTCTGATTTCCCAATCTGTTGGCCGATTCATAGCATTTCGAACCAAAATGGATGATTGAATCCCAGGGCTTCTCATTGGATTACCCACCGCGTCGGCAATTTTTGCTGCTTCACGAATCGAAACTGGCTCATCCATGAAGACTCGACTACCCACATTAAGTATGGAGGTGCCATGTGTTCCTCCAAGCGTGCGGTCTCCACGCGCTGCATGTTGGGACCGCCTGTGAGTGATGGCATTGAAGGGCCTTGTAGTCGCGAAAGTTCGTCCATCATGCTTATATTCATCAAACCCCAACAACACGGCCAATGTTTGCGCAGCCAACGTGTCACGAGCCGCCGTACGAATCAGCAAGTGAGCCAGGCCCTTCTGAATGCCTCTCAATTCATCTACTATGACTTGTGCGTTTGTTGCGAAACTCTCTGCGCGCGTGTTTTCTTGTTGATTGTTTAGGGCCGCCAACAAATACACAACTCTGTACACGCCCTCCAATGTTCTGAACTCAGGCGATGGTGCTGACTGAGCCTCACCCCTGAAGTCCATAAGAAGTTTGTCTTCATTTTCTTTTTGTATGAATGTTGTATACCGACTGGCATCAACAAGAAAAGGAAAATTCGTGTAGTCATTTTTGTGGGGAGCAGTAATTCCCAGGGCATCGTTGCGTTGCTGCTCATTGAGATGCGTAAGAATAGATTCAAGGGTGTTCATCCGTAAAAGAGTCATTTGAGATTTAACGATACGACCCCCTTGCACGTCGTCAAAACTGAGTTCGCTACTCTCAACCATTGGCGCGTCACCCAAAAGGTCTGGTTGCCCCAGCAGTCTGGCAATGATTCCATCAATGAGACTATCAATAGTCTCGGTGCTGTCACCATTTCTAATTTTTTTATATCGAGTCACAATGTTGTCTGCGACTTCGCTACCGCCCAGCAGTCTTTGCGCGATGTCTAAAATTTCCCTTGCTGATGTGGTGCGCGTAAAAGATTTGCGAATATGCACAACACCATATGGGTTATCGGCTGGCTCTGCGGGAATTTCTTGTGTTGACGATGACGTCAGATGATAAATTTGTGAGATTGGGTCTCTTGTGGACACCAACTGCAAGTCTTCAAAAGGTCTACCCGTTAGGAATCGCGATACATCTTCGGTGCGCATTTCATCGCTGAACAACACTCTACCTATTGCGTCTCTTCCTGGCTTTGGTCTTAGTGTCCACTCCGAATCCTCCTCTTCACGTACGAAGAATTCAGCGATAGGAATGTTTTGTTTTCGGTCTGGTATCACTGAATATGAAACTTCGGCGCCCTGGTGGGCCATTAAATCCCGTCTTGTCATTAGTTCTGGCGCGCCAACAAATCCAGCAATCTCTCGCGCTGTTTCAAGCGTGTCGACCATGAACGCGCTGGTTCCGTCCATTAGTTGTGCCGATAGCGGCAAACTGGAATTGATTATCGCCCGTGGTGATTGTGGCACGGCATTTTCGCCAAATGGACCAAGAATTTGATTGAGTCTAGATGCTTGCTCTTGGCTTACTGTTGCGAATCTAGCGTCGTCTCGTCGTGGGTTTCTGCCACCTGGCCCGTACCCACCCATAACCTGCAAGTCGTCGTCTATTAGTTCTGGATGGGGCATAAACATGTCCCTTGGCACTTCACTGGGCCGAGTTCCGTTAAGAGCATCACGAACGAGGGTGGACACCGCCTCTACGGCGACTTTGTCACCTGAACTTATCGTTTCACCCGAACCACCAAGGTCTTTTTCATCAATAACGAAAGACGGCAAGTAGTCTGGGTCATCGCCGCTACTTTGTTGAGTCAACTCGATTTTAAATTGACCGCCGCTATTTATTCTGTTCATCAACCTTCTCCAGGCATCCCTTTGGCTGTCAGACATCACACGAGACTGTATGAGATTGGCTAACATCACTAAGCGCGACGCAGGTACTCTCCTCTCTGTACGATTCTTGACAGATAGTAAATCGAGTTCAATGAGTTTAATAAACGCCGCAATACGCTCTCGCATTGTGGATTTACGAGAGCGTTCTTCGCTTTCGGGGAAAAGTAGTATGTCGATGGTGTCGAATGTAAGGCCCGCCCGCGTTCGCCCGTCAAATGTGGACTTGACGTATTCCTTGAATTGAATGGGTATGGTCTCATCGCTTTCCAAAAGCGCAAGTTTTAATATTGTGGTTACTTTTTCCCAATCAACATCGCCGTTATCGGGCAGGAATCCCATTCGTGGCCACACGAGTGGTCCATCGTCCACTGCCCCAAGTGATGCAGTGGTTCCAGGGATTTGCTTTAACCACTGCCATGCGTGTTGATTCCACACTGTTCCCCAACCATTATCCTGAAAGCGTTCGTTAAAAAAGGAATTGCTGTGCTTGATGGCGATGGTGTGAGTGCCGTGGTTAATTGTGATGGTTCTTTGTGAGGAGCCAACTTCTTCACCCTGCTCAAATACACCATTTCCTTTGTCGATTAATTCGTTGAACCCAGCCCCAACTTTGATTTGCTGGGTCGCGAAACCATATGAGCCTCCCTTTAGGCGCATGGCGACGAACACCCCGTCTTCCTCAGTATCGCCAAACGAACTAAACCTATTGTTGACCAACAGGTGAGTCCTTTGTTCCCCCGCCTCCCCACGTGCATTTTTAATACTGTAACGAAACGGAACTATGCCGCGCCTGTCGTTCTTGTTGATGCCGTTGACCTGATTGCGATATGACCCATCCAGGAAGTATGCACGCTCGATGGCCTCGGTGGCACTCAGCAGAATCTGTAGGTATTCTCGTAAATCTTTGTCTTCTTGCGTAACTGGGTCTACTATGCCGCGAATGACCAGTCTGTTCTTTTGGTCGTTTCTTCTCGTGCGTGAATAGTCTGGCTGGCTAGATTGAGACTGGTACAACAGTAGTTCACCCGTGGCAAGAAAATGCCTTAGCAGTGTTGAGTTAAATGGCAATGTGCTGAGCGTTAAATGTCCGTCCATATCTATGAGTTCACGCTGGGCATACGCAATATCAGATTGGTCGCCTGGTGTTCCGTCTGGTCTGACCACTCGTCCTGCTGTAACAGCAAAAAGGATTTTCTGACTGAGGGATGCGGCCAAATCTTTTAGATGCGCCTCACTGATAGAAACCAATGTCTGCAGCGCTTTGCCGTCTTCGACCCAGGGCTTTGCTCCTTGATACTTGTCCCTGAAAACCGCGAGAGCCTTTGTGAAACGCGTTCTGGTTGAGTTCGTAACCCACGCAAATATCTTGAGTCCGTACTTACCTTTGTTTTTCCGTATCTTTTCCGTTTCGGATGAAACTGGTCTGTCGTTCGGTAAGTCTGCGCTCAACGCTAAGTCAACAGCGCGGTCGAGAACCAACATTGGAGCCTCTTCCCAATCTGGATAATCCTTTCGCATTCTTGCCCTGGATGCCATTGCTTTCCCTCGCGACTCGTCGCTGACAATGTCGACCAAGTCGGCATCGGTGGTCCAGGGCGTGATGCGTTTCCCGTCCACATACTCACCAACGTTTTCAATGTTTTCACCACTACTGGACCGTGCACCACGACCCATGAGGTCTTGACTGCTTATCTTTGGTCTTTGTATGTTTTTGTTGAAGCGCTTGGTTCTGTCATCTTCGATGGCCTGTGCTTCACGCGCTGTGTAGCGCCTGCCGTATTTGCCAAGTTGGCGCATGTTTTGCGCGGTGTCTAGCAATGGGTCGACTGGTCGCATTGCCTGGTGCTTCAAGTCCATCGTTTCCGTGTGCTCTAGTTCAATAAAGAGCGTTGAACCGTCCATTCGTTTTGCGATTACTTTGAATGTCCCAGCAGTCAGATGTATATTGGCGATAGCCTCGACCGCCTTTGCTCCTGGTCGGAGTATGAGTACGACACCGCCGACATCACCCGTGTGTTCAGTAGTGAATGCCGAGATGGGCATCGGGAACTCTTCGCCGACGTGAATGTGGTCACCAAAGAACTTGGGGTCAAAGACCAGGTGCCGAAACATTTGTTTTTTTGAGGGAGTCGCGTCTTGAATGGAGTTGTGGATAGCGACGGCGCCCTGCAGCGCCTGCTCAATGACGCTTCGCTGGCCCGCTGACAGGTCTGCTATTTCGCCAGCGACCAGGCCGCGCATGGTTTCTTTATCCCACTCCGTCGTGGTCTCGTGCACGTTCATGTCATCCAAGAACAACCCAAACAACGTCGAAGATATGTATCGCATCATGTCTCCGTCGTGCACGGAGGAGCGTCTCACATAGCGCAGCGCCGCTTCAAAACCATCAATGTCTCGCTGGTTCTTGCTTGGGTAACCTTTCTTGTTGATATAGAAGTGATGGTCACCAATGGAAAACACCGTTGCACCAGAACGTCTGTGCGTGACGCTGATTGGCTCGTCATATGCATACAGTCTTGAGTCTGTATCCATGCCAATGTTGCTGCGCGACTGTGCCATTCTGCTGCGTTCATCAGGGTCAAAGCGCGCCATCTCAGAACGTGATTGTGCTCCGCGCTCATTGAGATTTGGGCGATGCCCGTGGGTCTGTCTGCGCAGTTCGGGTGCAACGGCACGCAGCGTTGACGTGACGAGGTGTGTTGCATCTTCGGTGGTGCCGTCTTTCTTCGTTCTTGACATCTCCATGGCACCCATATCCAGTTCAACATCCAAGCCCAAGATTCTGGCGACGAGTAGCACTGCGGCGTCGTTGGTCAGTATTGGTCGATTTTGGGCGTTCTCTGCCAAAACGGCAACAACAATCTCCGCGAATCGCTCGTGTGTATTGGTGTTCCCATATTCGGTGTTGATATAGGGTTCTGGATTGCCCTGTGCGGCATCGCGAATTTCCTTGATGCGCGCCCTGTGCCGACTTGCGATTTCTCTTTTGGTGAAAAGTCCTTGCTCAAATGCCAGTTGGTCCACTGCGCGAATTTGTGCTGCTTGTTGACGGGCTGACATGAATGCTGTGTCATGTGTGATTACCCGTAAGATGTCAAGCAGTTCATTAAATCGCGCCTCAATCTCACTGGGAGACATCGTCGAAGAGTCGAAAATGCGTCGTCCCTTGGGGTAATCATTTGGTGAGGGAAGGCGTTGGGTAAGTTGTTGGGCAAACAGTTGCATGATGTATTTTCTTGTGTAGTTGTGCGCCGTCTTCATCATGGAATTGTCTTGTTGTGCGATACCGTTCTCCATGATTTGCTTGTCAGCGCCTGCTGGGGGTTGACCACCGAATCCGCCACCCGCCAGAACCATCTTGGCCACAAAGTCGTTAAAAGCAGTCTCGCGTTCCAACCTAGAGGCAGGTTGCGATTGTGTCGCATTGGGGAATAGCAACTTGTGTAGGTCAGAATTTGGGTCGTCAATCAGTTTTTCAATGTCCTCCAGAATCTGGTTGATTGCCATCACAAGCACGTTATGGATATAGTGACCGAACTCGTGGATGAGTAGTCCCTCGTCGCTGGCAATGTCGACGGTGTCAAGGTTGGTAAAACTGAATTGCCCCTTGGCAAAATCGTTGTCCTTGGGTTCCGCTCTGGCGGCCTCGAGATTCAGCGATGACCCCTCCAGGTGCAGCACGCCTGCATCAAACGTGTAGTGACCAGATGCGGTGGTATACCCGCCGATGTACTCGGGCACCGCGTCAAATTGCTTCAGTTCCCATGCAAGAGGAGGGAAGCCATCGGGTCTTATTCCCCTAATTCTTCCGTCGTCGCGACTTTGCAGAATTTGCTTCCAGCGTTGCCGTTCCCCTTCTGTGGCGGTGCCATCAAGTATTGAGTCTGGGATGCGCTCTGTTATCAAGCCTCCGTAAACGTGCTTGTCCAGGGCGCGGTGTGTCTTGGAAATGACTGGCAGGCCGACCACCCGTACTGCTGCCAAAAATTCAGGGTTGTTTTCTAGCGTGCGCTTCAAGACGTCCCTTACGTTGGCAACATCTCGGGGGTCGTGGGACGGAATGCCCAAAAGATTCATGAACCCTTGGCCCACGAAGATTTGTTTCCTTTTGTCGGGAAGAAACATGCCGTTGGCACCCGCTCGTGTGTCCAGGTGTGACACTGCGTACAACATGCGTTGGTCTAATTGTTCATATGTGAGGGGCACGTGCTTGTCCAAGTCAATTGCGGCCATCATTTGCCTGTCCTGGCTTTGCATAAATCCGACAAATTGGAAGTATGAGTACACCAGGGACATTACATTCTTGGCTACGTTCGCGCTCAGCGTCAGCCCTGGGCTGAATAGCATGTCTTGCCAGGAAAGTTGGTCTGCAATTCTTTGTCTGAAAGAAAGGCCGCGTGCTTGAGTGACCGCTGATGCAATTATGGCTTCAAGCGGATTGACGAACACCCCGACGCCAAACACCTCGGGCATTTCCACCAGTCCATATGTGGGGGAGTTGGGGTTTTGGTCTACTTCGTTCAACACATTTTGTACGTAATTGCTTAAGTGGGCTGGTGCATTCGGGTCTCTGGCAACCCGTGTCAACCATGCCAACTGCGGATATCTGGCGTTCGCTGAGGAAATGAATGCGCGGTACGCAGTCTGAGAGCCGAATTGCTCCCTCATGCGTTCTTGCATTTGTCTTGGGTTGTCTGCGTCGGCGTCAAAGGAACCCGCACCATATTTTGAGTCATACGTAACGCGCAGGGTGTCAAAGGAACTTTCTTCGATTCTTACGACTATTTTATGGAAGTCGCGAGCGGCAGCAATGGCATCGTTATAGGCCTGGTCGCTTTCGTACTGCCCCCTGTCCCCAACCATGATTTGGATGATGGCCTGACTTCTCGAAGACCCATTGTCGGGCACGGCAGCCTCGACCATTTCATCGATTGTCGCCGTACGCCAGAATTCGATTCTGTCTGGCGTCTCTTTGGTCGCACTGCGCGCGCCGCGAGTCTGCTGGGTGAGGATGCCCTGCCTGCGTGGTTGGGGTCGCACGGGTGCCTGCCTGCCGCGCTTGCGTTCGTCGCGTCTTGTCTCGCGCCGTGCCTCAGTACGCGTACCACCCATGGTGTCACCCGTGACGTGCTGCAAAACTGTCGGATTTGGTATCTGTGCTGGTGACGTGACTGGTCTTTCCCAGATTGTGCCGTCCTGCACGAGCATATCGCCGTCACCATCGAGTGCGTTTGGGTCAAACGGTTCGGTTATCTTGCCAATGACTCCCCTGCGGCCAGGGGCCGCTCCCCTGACGACATCCTGGACGGCGTGTCCGATGGTTGATGCCAGACGACGACCTAAACGGTTGCCTTCCTTTACGTCGAGGTCAAATATGTCAATTTTTTTGTCTGCCACGCTGCTTGAGTGCTCTCTTTGACGACTTGCGATGGGTGCTACCAAGTATGACCGATTTTTTGAGGGTGACTAGGAACTCTGTATCAAAGAGTAAACGAACGCGGGCGCGGGCGCGGGCGCGAACGCGGGCACGAACACGAACACGAACGCGAACGCGAACGCGAACGCGGGCGAACGCGGGCGCGGGCACGAACGCGAACGCGGGCGGGCGCGGGCTACGGAGGTGAGTGTGGGGGGTTGTGGGGTTATGGGGTATGGGTGTTTGACGCAGTACAAGCCCTCTGGGGCACCTATACGGCTCT
>Ga0194131_10007444_pt1 | contig 14735 bp, 18 predicted proteins | sample TA2KigO120mmetaG_FD_148631 | JGI IMG/M metagenome (GOLD analysis project Ga0194131, IMG submission 148631) | Freshwater microbial communities from Lake Tanganyika, Tanzania - TA2015053 Kigoma Offshore 120m | ecosystem: Environmental > Aquatic > Freshwater > Lake | place: Tanzania: Lake... | reverse complement strand
TGGCAGATTTCCCATACTTTGTCGTCTCGATGCTGGGGCTGTTTCTTTTCGCCGGCATCGGCAACGCGTCGACCTTCAAGCAGATGCCGATGCTGTTCCCGCCGCGCCAAGCCGGCGGCGTGATCGGCTGGACAGGCGCGATGGCGGCCTACGGACCTTTCGCCTGCGGCCTGATGCTCGGCTACTCGTTCGACTGGTTCGGGACCTTCAACGCCTTCTTCTACTGGGCGGCCGTCTTCTACGCCTTCTGCACCGTGATCAACTGGTGGTTCTACGCCCGCAAGGGCGCCGAAGCCCCGTGCTGAGCCGCCAGATCCAAGGAGCATCGCAATGAGCCATTTCCTCGACCGCCTGCTGTTCTTTCGTAAGAACGTCGAGACCTTCGCGGGCAGCCATGGCGTCGTCACCAATGAGGACCGGACCTGGGAACAGGCCTATCGAGGGCGCTGGTCGCATGATCGCGTCGTCCGCTCCACGCATGGCGCCAACTGCACGGGCTCGTGCAGCTGGAAGATCTACGTAAAGGGCGGCATCGTCACCTGGGAGACGCAGCAGACCGACTATCCGCGCACGCGCCCGGACCTGCCGAACCACGAGCCGCGCGGTTGCTCGCGTGGCGCCAGCTACTCCTGGTATCTCTACAGCGGCAACCGGGTGAAGTAACCGATGGTGCGCGGCCGCCTGCTTCGGCTGTGGCGGCAGGCGAGGGAGAAGCACCGCGACCCGGTCGCTGCCTGGCGCTCAATCGTCGAGGATCCGAAGTCAGCCGCCTCGTACAAGAGCGTGCGCGGGCTCGGCGGCTTCGTGCGCTCGACCTGGCAGGAGGCCGAGGAGATCATCGCCGCCGCCAACGTCCATACCGTCAAGGCTCATGGTCCCGACCGGATCATCGGGTTCTCGCCGATCCCGGCGATGTCGATGGTCTCCTACGCAGCCGGCTCGCGCTACCTGTCGCTGATCGGCGGCGTGTGCATGAGCTTCTACGACTGGTATTGCGACCTGCCACCGTCCTCGCCGCAGACCTGGGGCGAGCAGACCGACGTCCCCGAGAGCGCCGACTGGTACAACTCGAACTTCCTGATCCTTTGGGGGGCGAACGTCCCGCAGACGAGGACGCCGGACGCCCACTTCTTCACCGAGGTCCGCTACAAAGGCGCCAAGGCGGTCGTCGTGACGCCGGACTACAGCGAGGCTTCGAAATTCGCCGATGCCTGGCTGCCGGCGAAGCAGGGCACCGATGCGGCGCTCGCCATGGCCATGGGGCATGTGATCCTGCGCGAGTTCTACCTCGACAAGCCGCGCCCCTACTTCACGGGCTATGCCAAGAAGTACACCGACCTTCCCTTCCTCGTCCGCCTCGTCCAGCGCGACGGTCGCTACGTCGCCGACCGGCTGCTGCGCAGCTCCGACTTCGAGGGGGCGCTCGGCGAGACCAACAACCCCGACTGGAAGACAGTCGCGATCGACGAGAAGACTGGCCGTGTCGTCGTGCCGCACGGATCGGTCGGATTTCGCTGGGGTGAAAAGGGCAAGTGGAATCTCGAGCCTAAGGACGGCGCCGGTGCCGAGATCGACCTACGCCTCAGTGCCATGGGCGCGCATGACGAGGTCGTCGGCGTCGCCTTCCCTTACTTCGGCGGCCGCAAGCACCCGCACTTCGCCGAGAGCACGCATGATGACGTCCTCATGCGCCACGTCCCGGCCAAGCGCGTGCAGCTCAAGGACGGCGAAGCGCTGGTCGCGACCGTCTACGACCTGCTGCTCGGCAACTACGGCCTCGATCGCGGCCTCGGCGGCGGCAACGTCGCCGCCTCCTTCGACGATGACGTTCCCTACACGCCGGCCTGGCAGGAGAAGATCACCGGCGTCGACCGGCGGCTGGTGATCCAGACGGCACGCGAATTCGCCGACAACGCCGAGAAGACCGAAGGCAAGTCGATGGTGATCATCGGCGCGGCGATGAACCACTGGTATCACAGCGACATGAACTACCGCAGCGTGATCAACATGCTGGTCCTCTGCGGCTGCGTCGGAAAGCCCGGCGGCGGCTGGTCGCACTATGTCGGGCAGGAGAAGCTGCGCCCGCAGCCGGGCTGGACGGCGCTGGCCTTCGCTCTCGACTGGAACCGCCCGCCGCGGCAGATGAACTCGACCTCGTTCTACTACAACCACACGAGCCAGTGGCGTCACGAGCGACTGTCGGTTTCGGAGATCCTGTCGCCCCTGGCTGACAAAGCGAAGTACCGGGGCAGCCTTATCGACTTCAATGTGCGCTCGGAGCGCATGGGTTGGCTACCCTCGGCGCCTCAGCTCGAATCGAACCCGATCAGCCTGACCAAGGAGGCCGCGGCGGCGGGGCAGGAGCCGGTGCCGTATACGGTCGGGCGCCTCAAAAGCGGCACGTTGCGCTTCGCCGCCGAGTCGCCCGACGACCCGCGCAACTTCCCACGCAACCTCTTCGTCTGGCGCTCGAACCTGCTCGGCTCGAGCGGCAAAGGGCACGAGTACTTCCTAAAGTATCTGCTCGGCACCTCGCATGGCGTGCAGGGCAAGGATCTCGGCGTCGAGGGCGGCGAGAAGCCGCTCGAGGTCGAGTGGAAGGATCATGGCGCGGAAGGCAAGCTCGATCTCCTGGTGACGCTCGACTTCCGCATGTCGACCACCTGCCTCTACTCCGACATCGTGCTGCCGACCGCCACCTGGTACGAGAAGCACGATCTCAACACCTCCGACATGCATCCTTTCATCCACCCGCTGTCGGCGGCGGTGGACCCGGTGTGGCAGTCGCGCAGCGACTGGGACATCTTCAAGGGGATCGCGCGGAAGTTCTCCGAGGTGGCCGTCGGGCACCTCGGCGTCGAAAAGGACTTGGTCCTGACGCCGATCATGCATGACAGCCCAGGCGAGATCGCGCAGCCCTTCGATCCCAAGGACTGGAAGCGCGGCGAGTGCGAGCCGGTGCCGGGCAAGACCATGCCATCAATGACCGTCGTCGAACGCGACTACCCGGCCACGTACCGCAAGTACACGGCGCTCGGGCCGCTGATGTCGAAGATCGGCAATGGCGGGAAGGGCATCGCCTGGAACACGCAACATGAGGTCGAGGCGCTCGGCAAGCTGAACGGCATCGTCTCCGAGCCCGGCGTTACGCAGGGGCTGCCGAAGATCGAGACCGACATCGATGCCGCCGAGACCATTCTGATGCTGGCGCCGGAGACCAACGGCGAGGTCGCGGTCAAGGCCTGGGCGGCGCTCGGCCAGGCGACAGGACGGGAGCATACGCACCTCGCTCGCACCCGTGAGGACGAAAAACTCCGTTTTCGCGATCTGCAAGCGCAGCCACGGAAGATCATCTCCTCGCCGACCTGGAGCGGCATCGAGTCCGAGAACGTCACCTACAACGCCGGCTACACCAACGTGCACGAGCTGATTCCCTGGCGCACGCTTACCGGACGCCAGCAGCTCTACCAGGATCATCCGTGGATGCGGGACTTCGGCGAGGCGCTGTGCCTCTACAAGCCGCCGATCGACACCCGGACGACCGCGCCGCTTCTCGGTCGTCGCAACAACGGCAACAAGGAGCTTGTCCTCAACTTCATCACACCGCACCAGAAGTGGGGAATCCACTCCACCTACACCGACAACCTCCTAATGCTGACCTTGTCGCGCGGCGGACCGATCGTCTGGATCAGCGAGGTCGACGCCAAGGAGGCAGGGATCGTCGACAACGACTGGATCGAGGCCTTCAACGTGAACGGCGCGCTCGTCGCGCGCGCCGTCGTCAGCCAGCGGGTGCCGAAGGGAATGGTCCTGATGTACCACGCCCAGGAGAATATCGTGAATGTGCCGGGCTCCGAGATAACCGGCGCGCGCGGCGGCATCCACAATTCGGTCACCCGCGCCTGCCCGAAGCCGACCCACATGATCGGCGGCTATGCGCAGCTCAGCTACGGCTTCAACTACCACGGCACGATCGGAACCAATCGCGACGAGTTCGTCATCGTGCGCAAGATGGACAAGGTTGACTGGATGGAAGAGCCCCTTGCCGCGGCAACGAAGGTGGAGGCATAGCGCTATGAAAGTCCGCGCTCAGATCGCAATGGTGCTGAATCTCGACAAGTGCATCGGCTGCCATACTTGCTCGGTCACCTGCAAGAACGTGTGGACCAGCCGTCAGGGCGTTGAGTACGCCTGGTTCAACAATGTCGAAACCAAGCCCGGCATCGGCTATCCCAAGGAGTGGGAGAACCAGGACCGCTGGAAGGGCGGCTGGCGTCGCAAGGCCAACGGCAAGATCGAGCCGCGCATCGGCGGGCGCTGGCGCGTGCTCGCCAGCATCTTCGCCAACCCGGATCTGCCCGAGATCGACGACTACTACGAGCCCTTCACTTTCGACTACGAGCATCTGCACACGTCGGAGGAGAAGAAGGCTTCGCCCGTAGCGCGTCCGGTGTCGCTGATCACTGGCCAGCGCATGGAGAAGATCGAGTGGGGTCCGAACTGGGAGGAGATCCTTGGCGGCGAGTTCGCCAAGCGCTCCAAGGATGCCAATTTCGAGGGCATCCAGAAGGAGATCTACGGGCAGTTCGAAAAGACCTTCATGTTCTACCTGCCCAGGCTGTGCGAGCACTGCCTAAACCCGACCTGCGTCGCCTCGTGCCCCTCAGGCTCGATCTACAAGCGCGAGGAAGACGGCATCGTCCTCGTCGACCAGGACAAGTGCCGCGGCTGGCGCATGTGCGTCAGCGGCTGCCCGTATAAGAAGATCTACTACAACTGGGAGTCCGGGAAGGCGGAGAAGTGTACCTTCTGCTACCCGCGGATCGAAGCCGGCGAGCCGACCGTGTGCTCGGAGACCTGCGTCGGCCGCATCCGCTATCTCGGCGTCCTGCTCTACGACGCCGATCGTATCGAGGAAGCCGCTTCCGTCGCCGACGAACGCGACCTCTACCAGGCGCAGCTCTCGATCTTCCTCAATCCGAACGATCCGGCCGTGATCGAGCAGGCTCGTCGAGACGGCGTGCCGGAGAACTGGCTTGAGGCCGCGAAGAATTCGCCGACCTACAAGATGGCGATCGACTGGAAAGTGGCGATGCCGCTGCACCCGGAATATCGGACGCTGCCGATGGTCTGGTATATCCCGCCGCTCTCGCCGATCCAGTCCGCAGCCGAGGCGGGGCACATCGGCTTCACCGATCAGATCCCCGACGTGCGTTCGCTCAGGATTCCCATCAGGTATCTCGCCAATCTGCTGACCGCCGGTGACGAAGTTCCGGTGGTGCGCGCGCTCGAGCGCATGCTCGCGATGCGCATTCACATGCGGGCGCGGCACGTCGACGGCGTGGTCGAAACCAAGGCGATCAACCAGGCAGGCCTCACGCGCGCACAGGTCGAGGAGATGTACCGCTATCTCGCGATCGCCAACTACGAGGATCGCTTCGTGATCCCGACGACGCATCGCGAGTATGCCGAGGACGCGTTCGGGCTGAAGGGGAGCTGTGGTTTCAGCTTCGGCAACGGGTGCTCGGATGGAACGACGACCGCAAGCCTGTTCGGCAAGGACAAGAGCAAGGTCTCGGCCGGGGAGGGAAGATGATGAGCCGCACGCTGAAAGCGCTATCGGCGCTCCTGACCTATCCGACCGAAGATCTCGCCGCAGCGGTGCCCGAGATCCATTCGGCCCTGGCCGCCGACGCGGCGCTGACGCGGCGCCAGCTCGCTCAGATCGGGCCGCTGCTCTCCCGCCTCGGTGCGGCGGATACGATGGCAGCGGAGGAGGCCTATGTCGGCCTCTTCGACCGCAGCCGGCTCCTGTCCCTGCATCTCTTCGAGCATGTACATGGGGAAAGCCGCGATCGCGGCCAGGCGATGGTGGATCTGCTCGGCCTGTATGCGCGCTCGGGTTACGAAGTTGCGACCGACGAGCTGCCCGACTACCTGCCGCTGTTCATCGAGTTCCTGTCGACCCGAAGCGATGCGGAGGCGAAGGAGTCGCTGGCGGACGTAGCGCATATTCTCGGTGCCATGCATGGCCGGCTCCGCGGTCGCGACGATGCCTATGCCGCAGTGCTGGCGGCATTGCTGGCGCTGGCCGGCGCACCCGTCGACGACGCGGCAAGAGAGCCGGTCGACGACAGCGATGACGCCCTCGATCGTGCCTGGGAAGAGACGCCGGTGACATTCGGCCCCGGCGGCCTCGGCGAGCAGGGCTCGTGCGGCAAGGTTGCCGGCATGCTCGAACGCATGCGCATTCAGTAGCGGGAGGACGGAGATGCGGAGTTTCATCGAGCAGGCCGTGTTCGGCATCTTTCCCTATGTCGCATTGACCGTGTTCCTGGTCGGCAGCCTGATCCGCTTCGATCGCGAACAGTATGGTTGGCGCAGCGGCTCCAGCCAGTTGCTGCGGGCTCGACAGCTCCGTTGGGGCTCGAACCTGTTCCATATCGGCATCCTGTTTCTGCTGTTCGGCCACCTCTTCGGCCTGCTCACGCCGCACTCGGTCTATACGGGGCTCGGACTCAGCGTGCCCGACAAGCAGATGCTGGCCATCGTCAGCGGCGGCATCTTCGGCGTGCTCTGCTTCATCGGCCTGACCATGCTGCTGCATCGGCGCCTGTTCGATCCGCGTATCCGCAAGACCTCGTCGTCGATGGATATCGCGATCCTCGCGCTGCTGTGGCTGCAGCTCGTGCTCGGGCTCGTGACCATTCCGTACTCCCTCGATCATCCGGATGGCGAGGTGATGCTGAAGCTGGCCGACTGGGCCCAGCACATCGTCACCTTCCAGGGCGGTGCCGCCAGCTTCCTGGAAGGCGTCGCCTGGCCCTATCGGGCGCATCTGGTGCTCGGCATGGTGATCTTCCTCGTGTTCCCGTTCTCGCGCCTGGTCCATATCTGGAGCGCGCCGGTCTGGTACGTGTTCCGGCGCTATCAGGTGGTGCGCCGGCGCGGCGCGGGCGTGGCCTGAGGAGCGGCCCATGACCGTCCGCGTCAACGACGTCGAGATCGGCGAGCCGGCGATCGCCGCCGAGCTGCAATACCATCCCGCAGGATCGGCCGAGGCCGCCTGGGAGCAGGCGGCGCTCGCGCTGGTCGTCCGCGAAGTCCTCCGGCAGGAGGCCAGGCGCTCCGAGATCGCGGTTGCGGATGCGGGCGAGACGCCTGCCGACGATGCCGCCATCGAGGCGCTTCTGGCCAGGGAGATCGCGGTCCCGACAGCGGACGAAGAAACCTGCAGGCGCTACTACGAGGCCAACCGAAGGCGGTTTCGCATGCAAGACCGCTATCTCGCCGACCACATCCTGCTGGCGGCCCCGCCGGATGACCGGGAGGCCCGCGAGGCGGCCAAGATCCGCGCGGCGGCCTGGATTCCCCAGATCGCAGCGGAGAAGTCGGCGATGGCCGAGCTTGCGGGTCGCTTCTCCGACTGTCCCTCGAAAGCCGGTGGAGGAAGCCTGGGCTGGGTCGAGCGCGGCCAGACGGTGCCGGAGTTCGAGACATTCCTCTTCAGTCTGGAGCCCGGAGAGGTCTGCGGGCTCCCGGTCGAGAGCCGATACGGCGTCCATGTGATCAGGCTGAACGAGAAGCAGACCGGCGTCGAACTGCCCCTTGACGCAGTCAAGAACGAGATTGCGGGCTATCTTGAGGAGGCGGCACGGCGACGGGCGATCCGACAGTACATCGCCCTTCTCCTCGGCCGAGCGCGGATCGATGGCATCGACCTCGGCGCGTTGCCGAACTCGCCGCTGGTGCAGTAGTCGTCAGCTGGCAGCGCGCCGGTCGTCGGCTCACGATCGCGGAACGGCCGGCCGCCACTCTTCCTTGAGCAAGGCATGGAGGTAGTGGTCGCGCCGCTCGCCCTCGATAACGGCGTGGCGACGCAGCAGGCCTTCGCGTCGGAAGCCGAGATCCTCGACCAGCCGGATCGACGCGGCGTTGTCCGTGCAGATGAAGGCCATAATGCGTTCGAGCCCGCCCGCGAAGCCGAGATCGAGCCCTGAGGCAACCATCTGGCGGCCGAGCCCCATTCCTCGCCGCTCCGGCGCGATGACGTATCCGATCTCGCAGGCGAGGTGGTTCCAGTCGACGAAGTGGAACGAGACGCTGCCGACCGGCGTGCCCTCGACCTCGCCGATCCAGCGATAGCTCTCGCCCGAGCGGTCGGAGAGGTCGGACAGGGCGAGCGCAAGCCTCTTCGCCCATTTGTCGAGATCGCCGCCTGGCAGCTGCATGACGCGGCGAGACACCGGATCGGCGCGCCAGCGCCGCCATTCTTCGACGTGGCCGGGCTGGGGCTTCACGAGACGCAGCGTCATCTCCTCCTCCAGAAACGACAAGGCCGCCGGCGTTTCCGCGGGCGGCCTGGACTTAAGACGCCGGGGCGTCGAGCGGGTTAGTAGCCCTCGCGCTCCATGCGCTTGCGCAGCAGCTTGCGGTAACGGCGAACCGACTCGGCGCGCTCACGCGCCCGCTTTTCGGAGGGCTTCTCGAAATTCCGGCGCAGCTTCATCTCGCGGAAGACCCCCTCGCGCTGCATCTTCTTCTTGAGGACGCGAAGGGCTTGATCGACGTTGTTGTCGCGGACGAGGACTTGCACGGACTTCGACTCTCCTGTGGCGGGAACCCCGGGAAGGCGGGTGTCTACCACAGGTCTCAACCCTTGGGAAGAGCCGGAAACCACAGAAAAACAGCGACATTTCGGGTTTCGCCTTGAGGCGCGGGACCCCGCTTGCGATAGTCGGCCATGGCCATCCTGCCCATTGCCCGGATGGGGCAACCCGTCCTTCGTATGCGTGCCGAGGAGGTTCCGGACCCCACAGCGTCCGAGATCAAGACCCTGATCGCCGACATGCTGGAGACCATGAAAGCGGTCAACGGTGCCGGGATCGCGGCGCCTCAAGTTTTCGTGCCTAAACGAGTTGTTATTTTTACGGTGCCGCCCAGCCGGTCGACCGGCGACGAGTTCGACCAGCCGCGGGGGCTGACCGCGATCGTCAATCCCGTGATCGAGCCTCTGACCGAGGAGACCGAGCTTGGGATGGAGGGCTGCCTCTCGGTGCCTGGCATGCGGGGCGTGGTGCCGCGGATCAAGAAGCTCCGCTACCACGGCGTCGGCCCCGATGGCGCGGTGATCGACCGGATCGCCACGGGCTGGCATGCGCGGGTGGTCCAGCACGAGTTCGACCACCTTGACGGCATCCTCTACCCGCAGCGCATGACCGACCTCAGCCTGCTCGGATTCGTCGAAGAGCTGGAGGCCGTGGCGCGCGGCATGGCCGAGGCAGCGGAGGACTGAAATGGACTGGGAGACCAAGCGCGAGCGCCTGCTCGAAGCCACGCTCGGCCATGTGCCCTTCGACGGCTGGACGGAAGCCAGCCTGCGCCGCGCCGCCGCCGATCTCGGCCTCACCCACGCCGATGTGCTCGACGCCTTTCCGGGCGGCGCCATCGAAGCGCTCGACCTGTTCATGGCGCTCGCCGACCGCCGCATGGTCGAGGATCTGGAGGCGAGCGATCTTGCTTCCATGAAGGTGCGCGAGCGCGTGCTGCTCGCCGTGCGTCGCCGTCTCGAACGCGCGCTGCCGCATCGCGAGGCGGTCCGACGCGGCCTTGCGGCGCTGGCGCTGCCCCAGAACGCACCGCTGGCGATAAAGTCGCTCTACCGCACCGTCGATGCGGTGTGGTTCGGCATCGGCGACACCTCGACCGATTGGAACTTCTATTCCAAGCGCGCGATCCTCGCCGGTGTCTATGGCGCGACCGTGCTCTACTGGCTCGACGACCGCTCCGAGGACCAGGCGCGGAGCTGGGACTTCCTCACTCGCAGGCTTGACGACGCGATCAAGGTGCCGCGCGCCCTTGGCCAAGGCGTCGAGCGAGTCCGCAAGCTCGTCGCCGACTTCCCCAGCCCCTTTCGTCGCTTCGACCGCGCCTTCCGCGGCTAAGCCGCGATCCGGTTCGACAGAAAACGTCCAAGGGCCGGGCTGGACGCGTGCACGGGCGAGGCGGCTGCGGAGCTGGCCGACACGGCGGCGGAGCCGCCCGATCGCCAGGGCTTCCGCGATCACGGCTTCGGGCAGCGCCTGACCGAGGGCAGCCGCATGCCCTCGGCGAGCTGGCGCTGCTCGATCATCGCGGCAAGCCCATCGACGATCTGATCGGTCAGCGGAACCCGCGAGGCGCGGCTGAAATCGAGCATCACTCCCACAGCATAGCGGCGCCGGTGCCCACGAGCGCTACAGCGAGGCCGATCGAGAAGGCCTGCCGCAGCCGCTCGCTGCCGAGAAGGCGCCGCATGCCGGTGCCGAACAGCGTCCACACGCTGATGCTGGGATAGTTCACGATCGCCAGCACAAGCGCCGTGTAGAGGCTCCCGAGCAAGGGGTTCATGTCCTTCGGCAGGAAGACGGTCGCCGTCGTGATGGCGATCATCCAGGCCTTCGGGTTGAGGAACTGGAAGGCGGCTGCTTCGAGGAAGGTGAGCGGCCGGGCGCGTCCCTCGGCCTCGCCGACGACGAGACCGGCCTGCAGCAGACGCCAGGCGAGATACGTGAGATAGGCGGCACCGGCCCAGCGCAGCGTATCCTGCAGCCATGGCCACCATTCGAAGATCGCGCCGACGCCGAGCGCCACAAGCACGATCTGGAAGCCGCAGCCGAGGCTGATGCCGAGCATGTGCGGGATCGTGCGGCGATAGCCGAAAGTCACGCCCGACGCCGTCACCATGACATTGTTGGGGCCGGGCGTGATCGACATCACGAAGCAGTAGGTCGCAAGAGGGAGGAAATCGAGCATCAAGGGACAGTAGCGGTCGCGATGGGCGGGGCCAGAGACGGTCGCGTATCGGGAGGGCAGACTGTATCCGCGTGAATGCCGGTACGGCGGCTAACGCTTGAGCCGCGTCACATGGCCCATCTTGCGACCCGGCCGTGCCTCGGCCTTGCCGTAGAGATGCAGATGCGCGGCTGGCTCGGCGACGAGCCTCGGCCAGTCATGGACGGCATCGCCGATCAGGTTCCGCATCTCGGCCGGCGTGAAGGGTTCTACGGCGCCGAGAGGCAGGCCGGTGACGGCGCGGACGAGTTGGGCGAACTGGCTGGTCGGGCAGCCCTCGATGGTCCAGTGGCCGGAATTATGCGGGCGCGGCGCCAGTTCGTTGACCAGCACACGCTCGTCGCGCGTGACAAACATCTCGACGGCGAGAAGCCCCACGACGTCGAGCGCTTCGGCCAGCGCCGTCGCGATCCGGCGTGCTTCGGCGGCGACCTTGGGCGAGACCGCGGCCGGCGCGATCGTCGTCGCCAGAATGTGGTTCTCATGCCGGTTCTCGACGACCGGATAGGCGAGGACGCTGCCGTCGACGGCGCGCGCGGCGATCACCGAGACCTCGAGGACAAAGTCGATAAAGCCCTCCAGGATCGCCGGCGCACCTTTGAGCGCTTCAAGCGCGGCGTCGAGCGGCGCCCCTGCTGCGAGCTTGACTTGGCCCTTGCCGTCATAGCCGAGACGCCTGGTCTTGAGCACAACCGGGCGGCCGATCTCGGCGGCCGCGCGGCCAAGGTCGGCGAGGCTGTCCACCTGCCGGTACGGCGCCGTGCCGATGCCGAGCTTCCGGCAGAATTCCTTCTCCAGCAGGCGGTCCTGAGCGACGCGGAGCACGGAAGCCGACGGACGCACCGGCTTGGTCTTCGTCAGGCGGTCGAGCGCATCGGCCGGCAGGTTCTCGAATTCGAGCGTAACGACATCGACGGCCCGAGCGAAGGCATCGAGCGCGGCGGTGTCGGAATAGTCTGCGACCGTCGCCTTGTCGCAGACCTGGGCGCAGGGCGAGTCCGTCTCAGGCGTGAAGACGTGAACGCGATAGCCGAGCTCGGCCGCGGCGAGCGCGGTCATGCGGCCAAGCTGGCCACCGCCCATCATGCCGATGGTCGAGCCCGGCGGGAGGGCTGTCATCCGCCCACCGCTACCCACTGGGCGCTTCGGCGACAGCGGCGGTCTGGCGCCTGCGCCAGTCGACCAGGCGACCGGCCAGCTTCCTGTCGGAAAGCGCGAGGATGGCGGAGGCGAGGAGGGCGGCATTGATCGCACCGGCCTTGCCGATCGCGAGCGTGCCGACCGGAACGCCGCCGGGCATCTGGACGATCGAGAGCAGGCTGTCCATGCCTTTGAGCGCCTGGCTTTCGACCGGCACGCCGAGGACGGGAAGGGTCGTCAACGAGGCGGCCATGCCCGGCAGATGCGCCGCTCCGCCGGCGCCGGCGATGATCACCTTGAGGCCGCGCCCGGCGGCGCCTTCGGCATAGGCGACCAGCCGCTTCGGTGTGCGGTGGGCCGAGACGATGCGGGTCTCGAACGGCACCGAGAGCGCTTTCAGAACGTCGGCAGCATGCGCCATCGTCGCCCAGTCAGACTGGCTCCCCATGATGATGCCGATGAGCGGTGCCCTGGCCATGACTTGGGTCCTAGCGGTGATCGAAGGGCGCGATCATAGGGAGGACGCGGCCCGAGGCAAGCCGGGAAGGCTCAGGCCGTGATATCCGGGAGAAGCTGGCTTCTGAGCTTCTCGATCATGTCCTTGAGCTGGAGCTTGCGCTTCTTCAGCCGCTGCAGGCGGAGCCGGTCGAACGGCATCGCCTCGCCCATGCGCGCGATGACGTCATCGAGATCGCGGTGCTCGCTCTCCAACTCGGCAAGCTTGCGGCGTAGCGGTTCCAGGTCGTCCATGCTGCGTCGCGGCGGTTCAAAGACTCCAGCTTGCCAAAGCCGCGGCCCCTCGCCAGTCTCCTAGCGCAACTGGCCGGGAAGGGCAAACCCGGGCACGGAAGAGGGCATGTCGACACAGGGGTTTCCCGACTTCGCCGAAGCGCTTTACGCCCGGCCGGGCGTAGCCTCCGCCTGCCTCGACATGCAGGACCGACGGAGCTTTGACGTCGCGCTTCTTCTCTATGCGTGCTGGCTCGGGGTGCGATCGCGGTCGATCTCGGCCGAGCAGATGGCGCAGTTGGTCTCGGCGACGCAGTCCTGGAGGTTCGAGGTGGTTCGGCCGTTGCGCCGCCTCCGCCGGCGCCTGAAGATCGGTCCCGAGGGAATGCCGCGGCAGAGGTCGGACGGCGTGCGCAAGCTGGTGAAGGCAGCCGAGCTGGAAGCGGAGCGGGCGCTTCTGGCGGTGCTCGAGACCTCGGTCGAGGGCTGGCCTAAAGGATCGGTCGCCGGCAACCTCGCGTCCTGCCTCGCCGTCGCCAACATCATCGCCAACGACGAAGACCGTGCCTCGCTCACGATCCTCGAACGCGAGGCTGCCGGTCTGGCAAGCGGCAAGTGAGCGTCACAGCGATCCGGGGAGCGCGCCTCGACGAGATTGAGGCTCTGAGCGCTCTCTGCGTCCGTTCCAAGGCGCATTGGGGCTACGACGCGGAGTTCATGGCGCGTTGCGTGCCGCATTTGCGCGTGAGCCCCGAAGCCGTCGGGAAGGGGCTCGCCTATGTTGCAGCCGCAGGCGAGGTCGCCGTCGGTGTCCATCAGATCTCGGTCAAGGCGGCCAGCGCCGAGCTTGACCTCTTCTTCGTCGACCCACCGGCGATCGGGACCGGGGTCGGCCGGCAGCTCTACCGGCACGCGGTAGGCGTCGCCCTGGCCGTCGGATGCCGTGAGCTGATCATCGACGCCGATCCTTTCGCCGCCGCCTTCTATGCCGCGATGGGCGCCCGCTATCTTGAGGATGTGCCGTCCGACGCCATTCCGGGGCGCAAGCTGCCCCGCTACGTACAGGTGCTGAGATCGCCGCGCTGATCGAACCCGGCAACCGCGTCTACGCCATCGGGGACATCCACGGGCGCCTTGATCTGCTGGTCGCGCTCGAGGCCAGGATTGCCGATGATTTGAATCGACGACCTCCGGCGCGGGCCGCCCTGGTTTACCTCGGCGACTATGTCGACCGCGGGCCGGACTCGCGCGGTGTCATCGACCATCTGCTGGATCATCCGCTTCCGGTCGACAAGACGGTGCATCTCCTCGGCAATCACGAGGACGCCATGCTCCGGTTCCTGGACGACATCTGGATCGGTGAGTCCTGGATGGGTTTCGGCGGCCGCGAAACCCTGCGGAGCTATGGCATCGCACCGGATGCGGGGATGGTCAGGCATGTGTGGCTCGCGGCGGCCCAGACGGAACTCGGGAGCGTGCTGCCAGATCGTCATCTCGCTTTTCTCAAGCGCCTTCGCCTTTGGCACCGGGAAGGCGGTTACCTCTTCGTCCATGCGGGCATCCGCCCGCGCATCGAGCTCGAACGCCAGCGGCAGGACGACCTGATCTGGATCCGGAATGAATTCCTGGAGTCCGACGCCGATCACGGTTGCGTCGTCGTTCACGGTCACTCGATCCGACGGGAGCCGGAGATCCGACACAACCGGATCGGTATCGATACCGGCGCCTGCTTCACGAACCGCCTGACGGCGCTCGTGCTCGAAGGCAACGAACAGCGCTTTCTCTCGACCTAGAGCATTTTCCGATCATTCTGGTTCATAGCCTGAGTTTCGAAAGTAGTTGGCGCATTCGTGTGGTGTGAAGGCGTCGAGAGCGTCAGCGATGGCCTGCCATAGGGCGTCCTTGGTTCGTGCGGCCACCTTTCGCAGATAGGCCTTCAGCTTGGCAAAGGCTTGCTCGATTGGGTTGAAGTCCGGGCTATAGGGAGGCAAGAACAAGCGCGTCGCGCCTGCCGCCTCGATGGCTTCGCGCAC
>Ga0194131_10007440_pt1 | contig 14740 bp, 20 predicted proteins | sample TA2KigO120mmetaG_FD_148631 | JGI IMG/M metagenome (GOLD analysis project Ga0194131, IMG submission 148631) | Freshwater microbial communities from Lake Tanganyika, Tanzania - TA2015053 Kigoma Offshore 120m | ecosystem: Environmental > Aquatic > Freshwater > Lake | place: Tanzania: Lake... | reverse complement strand
ATTACAAATCAACTGCACTACCGCTGTGCTAAAGTGGCTTACACTATGCCATCTACCCAAGTACTCCCTGTAGGGATCGAACCTACGACTTCTTCCATGTAAAGAAAGCACTCTAGCCTCTGAGTTAAGGGAGTGTTATGAAAGCGGTGGGAGTCGAACCCACACTAACTAGAACCTAAATCTAGCGCCTCTGCCAGTTGGGCTACGCTTTCAGGTGGAGTTCATGGTTATCAAAACGAGTATGAATCGCCGATACCTCATCGTCCAAGCGTTCATGGCACTGGCGCTCGCACCCATCGATCCGATCTTCAATCTCACGGCGGTGATCGCGCAACTCTCTCCAAATTTGATCAAAGCGAGCATCCATGTCACGATCAGCAGCGCAGGCTTCTGCCTTGCGAAGTTCACCAAACACAGTCACCACACTGGCGATGCCAAGTGCAACGGTGCCGATGGTGAGTGAAGTCGCCAAAGAATTGCTGTAATCGCTGAAGAACTTGGTGGCAATTACTGAAGCACCGAACGAGGCGAAGGTAAGGGTATAAATTACGGTACTAAACTTGTTGTTCATGCTGTATCCTTTCTATTTGATGCATGATGAAGAAACGAACGAAACTATTTAGTGCCCCCAACAGGACTTGAACCTGTAACTTACCGATTAAAAGCCGGTTACTCTACCAGTTGAGTTACGGAGGCAGGGTCGGTTAGATTTGACTGGACCGAAAACCAGTTAGTCGGTTTGGTGCCGTCACTTGGTGGAACCCGAAACCCCCAAGTGGATGTTGGTTTTGGCAACCAACAGAACCATTTAATATAAAATATTAATTACCTAGCATATTTGGATAACTTTTCATAAGTCTCCTGTGATATTTTCAAAGAGCGTTCCTTGTTGAAGTCGATCTCGTTTGGCCTTGCCAATGATCTTGGCTTCTTCAAGCATTGCAATCAATTCGTCCAGTTGCTCCATGGTGTAGTAACCAAGAAACTCAACATTCACGATGATTTTACCTGTGTCTGTATTGTTGTGTACTTCTACAGTTTCGTAGGTGTTTGGTACAAGAACGCTTCCGAGCATAGTGTTTCCGCCGATGGTTGATTTAATAGTGGTCATGGTCATGTGTTTCCTTGAATGAGTTGCTCAACAAGTATAAGTGTAAATCACAATGATGCAAGTCTCAGTATGAGATTTCATCTTCATCATCGTTAAAATCTTCGTCACCTGTTCCGAGATACTCGTCAGGATCAGGTGCTGAAGTTGGTTCAGGCGCAGTTGCAGAGGCTACACCAATCTTTGCAAGCAGTTCTGTTTCCAGTTCTTTGCGATAAGTCTTGAGTCGGTCAATCAGACCAGTCCAGTCAATGAAGTGATTGGTGCCTTGGAAAGCCGCCATCTCTTCCATGATTTTACTGATGCTGTGATTGCATTTCTGAATGCGCCGACGAAGTTCGTTGGGAGTGTCAATGGGTGTTCTTGCCATGTGATGCCTTTCTTAGATTAAGCGACCAGTTGCCCACTCATGGTGCAGAAAATCATAAGCAGCATCAGTCAGGCTGCCATCTGCGTTCAAGTACTCTGTACAAGGATCTTCCTGATCGGTGTCCATGTCCATGTTCCATGCAGGATGCGAAGTAAGAAAATGTCCCACATTCAATGTGGGCGGTACGGTATCTGTGATGGGGGTTTCCATGCTCTTAAAGATACACCAATCCCCCACCCTCGTCAAGCCAGATTAGCAAAATAATCAAGAATTCATTACCCGATTTACAGCAGTTTCGATGCCAGAAACGGCAACTCGGAGTGCCTCAGGATCAACTTTGCCACCTTTAGTTTTGGCATCATGCCCGTTGGCGATTGCCTGGATATGTCTGGCAAATACCAGTATTTCTTTCAGCGCGTCTTCGCGGGCGTATGCACCTTCTAACGCAAGATTCTGATACAGCAGGTCAACTCGTTGTTTTCTCATAGCGAACCATCCTTTCATACTATCTATGCCGGCCAAAAAGAAAGGGGAGTGTCACTAGGACACTCCCCTGTCTCACTTGTGCGCTAACGCGCACCCATCACGAAATGTGAATTACCACGCGATGTGGAATTCGCCACCGTTCGGTGCAACCGTAAAGGTCGCATTGCGAACAGACACAGAGGCATCGTCACCGAGATAATCGGAAAGATCAGACTCCATGTTCAGAACATTCACAGACTTGCAGCGATACTGGCTCGCAGGAGTGATCGAAGCGGTTAGGCTTCGGCCGTTTCCTGTGAACTTGGGTGATACACCGAAGTACTGCTTCGACAGGCGCGTGATGATATCACGAACAGTCGAAGTGTTCTGAAGTTTGCGGGCGTTAACAACGATAGTAGGATAGGTCTTCATTTGGTTTCCTTTGTATAGAAGACTTGCGAATCAGACTCCCCGTGTTGGGGACTCATCAGACTCCCCGTGTTGGGGACTCATATACTATACCACAGAATTTGATTAGCACAAGTCCTGTGGTATAATTTGTCAAACATTCTTAGTGCCGTTCCCGGCGTCAGACTGCTTGGAATTCTTGTACTGAGCCAGAACGGCCTCTGTGAGGCCGCCGGCGCGCAGAGCAGACAGAAACAAAATTTCAATTTCATCAATTTCATCTGCTGTTAGTTCGTTCTTTTTGTCGGCAAAATAAGCCATGAAAGATCGCGCCAATCGGAACGCAAACTCTGGCTTGTTCAGATCAATGGCAGAATAGCCAAGTGCCAGCACAAGCGCGAGCGAATCACTAGTCATGGTTTTGCTGCCAGGCGCGCAACCAATCACAAGCGAAAGCAAATGTTTGCGGCCGCCCGCGTAGTGACTCGCCGTGTCCACAAGGTCTGCGAAGTCTTGGCTTGAGGGATCAATTCCGAACGATGAAAAGTCATTGTTTTGCATGGTATGTTCCTTTACGCTTCTAGCGCGTAGTTAATGTTGGTGCGCGATGATTTTCTTTCATATGGCACACCGCTTAATTCGTTTAAACGACCAAGCCCGTTCATGTTACAAGTGGGATCTTCTTCCCAAATGTTGTGGCTGCACGGGGTGATGTTGCATGGAAATCCATTTATGGCTCCAAGAATATCACCGTTGCTTAAATCCACAAACCACAGAACTTGCACATGATCAAGAGTGGACACAGCACAGTATTTGTTGCCTGGATCATTCACGACAAGAGGCGGCGCATCAACAAGGCGCCGTTTTTGATTAATGGTGTCCACAATGTCTTGCATACGCGCCAGCACAACTCCAAATGTTTTGTAGTTGTTTTCTGTGTCATTGTTGTTCAGAAGCATCATTCGTAGTCTCTCACACATACGCCCACAGGAAATCGTGGAAGTTTGCCGTTTGTTAGGCCTTGGTATCGAACCGTGAGCAATTTGCCAATCACGGTTTTGGGTTTGTCAAGGTACTGCTTCAGCGTGTCAAGAGCGCCTTCCATTTTGCAACGAAACTCGCCGCCCTTGCCTTGGCACACAAATACTGCACACTCTGCCATGCGACCGCGACCAGGCTCAACGCCAATAATCTTAAACTCAGCGTCATCAAATTCTTTGATTTTCTGAATGTTGTATGATCGCTTGTGTTCGTATGAAGCATCATTGCGAATCATGGCGCCTTCGTATCCTGCTGTGCGCCAATCAGTGAAATACTGAATCACCTCTTCAGGAGCCGCCACAGTCACCGTGGGCACAAGCACCACAGTATTGTTGAATCGATCAGCAGCCTGCTGCAACCACCCCAAGCGACTGGAAAAGGAGCCGGATCGAATGGTGTCGTACACATGGTATTGCACCATGTCACACCGAGCATCAGGCTTGTCTTTGCGAACAAGCGATACGATCTCTTCAAATTGATCTCGGTACTTGTGATTGTACAGTTCGCCGTCAAGCACCACAGATTCTGTTGGAAATGCCTGTTCAAGTGCTGCGGCAATGTGCGGCACACTTTTGATTTGTTTGCGAGTGCGCGTCCACAGCGTACACTTGCCGCGTTGCAGGATGGCGATACATCGGATGCCATCTAGTTTCGGTTGCATGAATGCAGGATACACAATCTTGTGTGAGTGTTCGCTCCACTTGTGCGCCAGCATGGGATCCATGCCGCCAGCAATGTGAGCCTTGCTCACTTGGCCCGCGGCCGCTGCTTTGGGATCAGAGTTATATCCGCTTCGCTGCTTTTTTTGCCAGGCGCTTTGCGCTTCTGCCACTGCCTGCTGTTCAGGAGTGGTGGCGTTCGCACGGCCGATATTTTTGCCGTGATGAATCACATCTTCGGTGCGTTGTTCTGCTCCGCCCTGGCGGCCAAACACACGAATGATCTTGTTACCGATCACAGTGATTTGCCACACCTGAATGGAGCCATCAGAGTTCTGAGCGTACAGCGTAGGAAAAACAACGGTGTGAATCAAGTTCATGCGAGTGGAAGGCCTGCTGAAAGCGGTTTGGTGTTGGTTCAAAGCATTTCTCCAATGGAGTCAAGGCTAATCTCGACCACAGGCTCGAAATCCCTGGCATCGCCGCGAACGCCCGTAATCATGGCGTCATCGTATTGCTTGCGTGGGATAACGCAAATGCTGCATCCTGCGATATCGGTGAAGGTTTCCCCGTCATTAAGAACAACCACAGTAACGAAATCACTCTTGTTCATGGTATCTGGCAACGGTATTGGGTTTTTGTGCATGAACAAAGTTTACTGTGTTTTGCTGAGAAGTCAAGTGAAACATGAGATTGCCTGCAAGATTTGTAAGATTCTTTGCCTGGTTTGGCCTGCGACTTCAGCAACCCATTTTTGGCCCCGCGTGTCAGAGCGATCTGGCATCAACCCCCCACCCCCCCTTCGCTACTGTTTTAATCGCAGGCCCCTGAATCCATTCTGGCATATAACAGCACATCACAGTGCAGCAGATGCTCACCTGGCATATAAGCAGCACAGCAAGGCCTAGGCCCTTGAAGGGCCTTGGATGCAAGGGCACGCACGGTCTGGGAGATATACCTTGGTATACCTTGGGAGATCTACACGAGTGGCGCCCATGTACGCCTAGGCGTCGGCGCGGATCGGAAAATATTAACTTAACACTACTGGGGGCTGGACAAAACTCGCGGCCGCTGTCAACGCCCATGGGCGATGGGCAACGGCGGCGCGTGGAGCGCAGAGATCGAGCGACTGCACCGAACACAGCGATGCGTTAAAAGAAAACCGCCCCCGTGCTAGGCACACAGGGGCGGTGAAGGGACTACTAGCGAGCGAAATGGCCTAGAGGGCTGAGCGAATCAGCCCGACGCCGAAGCGCCGCGTTACGCGGAGGCTCAAGCCGTAGTCGTGGGGATGCTGGCGGCAATCATGCAGCCAGGGGCAGAGGGGTCAGGCAGAAACCCCTTGGGTAAGGTGCCAAGTGTGGCGCGTTCTTGCACACGCTCGGCTAGTTCAGGCAGATGAAACACACCACGGGCAGTGCGGCGATCAAGATCGGCCGTGAGCCATGATGGCCACGGAAACGAGTCAGGGTAGCCTAGGCTGGCAGCGGTAGCCACCACAGCGCGGCGAGTAGTACTGCCGCCCGAGTAGCCAGCGTTGATGAGGCCGTCAATAAAGATGGCCTGTCGCTTGCGAAGGTCTGCAAATTTGTAGGTGCGGGAGGGGGAAATCGTGTTGCTCGTATTCATAGTGTTGGGAGCCTTGTTGGAGGAAGAGGAGGAGGAGGAAATGGTTGCTGAAGAACTCATGGTATTAATGTACATCAGAATTGGTTGAAGTCAAGAAGAGGCTAGAAGAAATGCAAAGATTTTATGCCTGATCGGGCGGTATATGCCTGTACAGGCCTGTGATGGTTTGTCGGTCGCCGTGTGTAGGTGTTGACCATTCATCACATTGCAGATCAGGCATCTACATCAGCCGCTGAGGTGATGGATGAGACATCTACATCAGTCATGCGAGTCGGCGGGCACGGCACTGCCTCGTGAACGCAAATCATTGGAACAGAAACCTGTCGGAATCCAAAAGAGTTTGCCAGAGTCTCGTACAACTCCGTGGCATCCTCATGGAGAATTACCCCTTGCAAACCAACTTCGTTGTTTTGCACAAGAGTCAAAGGATTGTACTCTTGGATGTTGGCTTCCAAATCTGCGGAGCGGCGGATGCCGGTAATCACAGCAACGGCCCGGCCAAACGAATCACTGGCATGAGCGCGGCGCTGACTTAGTTCAGACGGCACAGGCACTTCAACAAAGCAAACAAATGCAGAGGTGGGGTCCGAGGCGCCCGTCTTCGGGCAAATGGAGCCCACATGATGTGCGGAAACTTTAGGTTGCAATCCACTGGCTTTGGCCAGACCGATTCGTTCCGAGGTCAGCAAATTGTCATTTTGCCACTTTCGCACAAGCCAATGAGCGGTTCGCACGAATGCGTGTGGCTGGAAAGCGGAATCCTTGAACGGTGCTTCTGCGCCTGCACGGATGCCGTAGTCCACGGCCGCAGCAGAGAGCGCATCAAGTGTGTTCACAGGCAAGCCCTTCTTTTCAATCAACTCGAATGCCACACGGATTTGACCGTAGATGTTGCTTTCAGGAGCGGTGGTGGGTTGCTGCGCGGCCACGGTGGCCGGGCTGGGCGGAGTCGTTGGCCGAGGCGGAGGTGGAGTAACCGCACCCACACCGTTAATCTCGCCACTAATGGCTTCTGCTGCATTCAACTCGTCAATTGCGTTCTGTGTCACGCGCTGTGCAGGCAAGTACCAACGGCTTTCAACTGGGTCCCACTTGGCGCCGTGCTGCTTGGCGATGGCGCGATCCTCGAACGAAATATCAAGCGCAATGTCTGTGGGACGGGTAACCCACACAGCACGATCCCACACCCACGGCACATACTCGCGGGTCTTGAAGCCTGAGATCAGGCCGTTGGCGCGAAACCACTCCACGGCTTGTGAGCCGGAAGTGAACTTGGCGGCCGGCAAAGTCCATTCTTTGCCGTCCCAACGGGCACCGTGTCCCTTGGCGGTGCAACGGATACCCGTAGAACCACGCTTACCGAATGGAATGTTCAGCACCAGGCTGGCCAACTTGAATTGGCGGCCGCGATGTGAATGCCGTTGAGTTACGGCTGTGATGGCCGCACCAATATCGTTAACTGATGCGAGAGCCGAGGCAGGGAAAGTGTGATTTTGAAAGATGACAGGCATTGTGTGTTTGTTTCTTGTGTTTGAGTTGACAGCGGCCGAATCAAGCGTTCACGGCCTGCTGTGTGCGCCAAGGCGCTTGAACAGTTGCACCGTCTGTACCCGCAGTAGCGGCAGAGGCATTGTTGTTTGTTGTGGGATCAGCCGCAGCGGACGCATCCAGTTTGGTGTACAGGTTCACGAACGACTTGCGGTTCGCGTCATCGAAACGCGCACAAACCAATTCCACGGCCTTGAGGCGCCCACCGAATACCGCAAACGCGGTCACGGTGTCGATCAAACGGCGCGTGGTCACGATTTCATCGCAACCACCCTCATAGAAGGTTTTGCGGATGGCGTCAGCCCACTTCACAAGCAGGTCAGCGAACGGCTCGTCTATGCAGCCCTTCTCGGCCATGTTCTTGCAGAGAATCTTGCGCTCTTGCGCCGCAGTCGGATACGCCTGCTCAAAGGTGAACGCGAGGCGGTCAAGCATGGCGCTGTTCAGCACCTGCGCGCCTGCGAATCGACCTTCAGGGTCGCCGCTGCCCTTCGTGTTTGCGGTGCAAACAATGGTGAAGCCCTTCTCGGGCCTGACCCAAGTGTTGATCTTTTTGATGAACACCGGCTTGCCTTCAAGCGCAGCCTGAAGACACATGATCTTGGGCGTGCCTTGATCCACTTCGTCAAGCAGCAGAACGCCGCCACGCTTCATGGCGAGAATGACAGGGCCATCTTGCCACACCATGTCGCCGCTCACAAGGCGGAATCCACCGATGAGGTCTTCCTCATCCGTGAGCGCGGTGATGTTGCAGCGGAAAAACTCACGCTTCAAGTTCGCGCAAATCTGCTCCACCATCGTGGTCTTGCCGTTACCAGGCAGGCCGGTGATGAAGATGGGAGCAAAGACGCCCTTACGGAACACCGCTTCCACATCCTTGTAGTGTCCGAACGGCACATAGGTGGACAACTTCTCAGGGATCATGGAGCCGAGTTCGTTGTTGAACACACACCCTGATTCGGCCGCAACCGAGGTAGACACGGTGGGCAAGGTGCTGATGGTTTTGATAGCAGCCCGCGGCGCAGGCGCGGCGGGAGTCAAATCCTCGGGACCGAGAATCTGAGCAGAGGAATTGTTGTCGATCTCAGGCACATAGAACAAACCACGGCCTGCACGGCGAGAAGGATCAGCCGTGATCCACGACGGCCATGAGAAGCCGTCGGCTGCACCGTACTGGTTAACAACAGCAACCACATCGGCGCGAGAAATAGGAGTGCGAAGGCCGGCCTTGCGGCAGGCGGTGATGAACGCGGAACGCTTACGAGAGAGAGTAGTAGCCATGCGTTAAGTCTACACCATAACTCCAATGCCTGCAAGGGCTTCCGTCACTTTTTTGACAAAATTCTTCAGATTTTTGTAAGTCATTGTCCGATAAGCACTTATGTTGACAGCGCGGTTATCGGACTGTCCGATAAGCACTTAGGGGGTACGGCACCGTTATCGGACGCTCTCTGGTAAAGGTCTGATAATCCACACTGGTAGCACCCTGTTAGGATTTTGTTAGGTTACAGCGTGTTATCGGACTACAAAAAAACTTGGGATTTTTGCATACAACCCCTTGCAGGCATTGGAGTTATGGTGTAGACTTAAGCATATGGCTACGCTCTCTCTTGTCGCTCCAAACCCGTCCGCACTTACCCGCAACGCGCAGGCCGCTACGAATTCGCTGGCGCGTTTGCTTGCCACCGAAAACATTCGCGTGGAACACCAGCCCGTGCCCACCGCGATGTTTGATACCGTGTCCCGTACTCTTGTGCTGCCTGTGTGGCATGGCATGAGCCAGGACCTGTACGATATGCTTGTGGGTCACGAAGTGGGTCACGCGCTGTGGACCCCGGCCACTGTCAACATCGTTGACGAGGCCATTCAGCGCATTCGCGCGGCTGGAGCGCCGAGCGATGCATGGGCAAAGTCCATTCTGAACATTGTGGAAGACGCTCGTATTGAGCGCCTCATCAAGGAGAAGTTTCCTGGCCTGCGCCGCAACTTCACCATTGCATACAAGGAACTCATCGACCGCGACATCTTTGGCCTTGCTGAAGTGAACGGTGATCCAAACGCCAAGGGATTCGTGGATCGCTTTAACCTGTACCACAAGTGCGGCGCCCTGGGTCTGATGCAGATTGCATTCGATACCAAAGAGTCGCCCATCGTGGATGCGGGCCAGCACACCAAGTCGTTTGAAGATGTGGTTGTGTTGTGCGAGCGTATTTGCGATATGCTCCGCCAGAACTGCTCCATGCCTGAGCCTCAGCACAGTGAAAACGGCGCCCCTTCTGCCAGTGGCGGCAACCAAGAGCAAGGCGAGCAAGGCGAGCAAGGCGAACAATCGGCTTCTGATGACGCGAACGCTCAAGGTGAACAAGGTGAACAAGGTGAACAGCCTACGGCGTCACAAACCTCAGCAGGCGATAATGCGTCTGACGATACTGACGAAACACAGCAAGACGAAAAGTCCAAGCAACCTGGCAAGTCCTCTGGCCTCGACGACGGCAAAGGCCGCTCGGCCAAGGACGGTGCTGCCATCGGAGAGAACATCTCAACTGATGAGCGCATGGCCAAAGGCCTTGGTCGAATGGCTGACACCAATCTGAACGGCTACTACAACCGATACGCGGACGCGCCTGCGTTTGAATGGAATCGCTTGATTGTCACGGCTGAAGAAGTGATTGCCTTGTGGCGCAACCAATTCGTTTTGGCGCCCAAGGCTCAACCACTCATCGACTCGCTGTACGATGCATGGAAGCGCGACAACCTGCCCACTGTGATGAACATGGTGAAGCGGTTTGAACAGCGCAAGGCGGCTGATGATGCTCGCCGCACCATGACTACCAAGAGCGGTCGCATTGATCCCTCGCGTCTGGCGTACTACAAGGTGAGCGAAGACCTGTTTCTCAGCATGACCACCACCACGGATGGCAAGTCGCACGGACTTGTGATGCTTGTGGACTGGTCAGGCTCCATGAACGAGGTGTTGGGTTCTGTGTTGAGCCAAGTGCTGTGTCTTGTGGAATTCTGCCGCAAGGCCGGAGTGCCTTACGAAGTGTATGCGTTCTCTGACTGTGTTCACGGTTGGAAGCCTGGTGAGGCATCTTTCGGAGAAGTGCCAGACGCAGACAAAGACGAGAACGGCTACTACAGAGTGTGCCGTGCAGAACCTGGCCGATTAATGCCGGCTGGATTCAAAATGGTTCAATTCCTGCGTAGCGGTATGTCTCGCGCTGATCACGCTGATGCTGTGCGTGGCTTGGTGAGCGTGATGTGCTTGCACCAGTACGAGCCTTTCGTTAACATTGTGAAAACAAAGTTTGCTGCGGAAGGCCACGGCACCGGCAGTTACTACAATCACCGTGCTGCGGTTTCTTATTTTGCACCCAAGTTTGCCGCTCCTGACGCCTTGAGCCTGAACGGCACTCCGCTGAACGAAGGCCTGCTTGCCAGTGCTGAAATCATTGAAGCGTTTCGTCAGCGTACCGGCGCACAGATCGTGAATCTGGCAGTGCTGACTGACGGCGATTCCACTCGCACTCTTACAGTGCATGAGGGTGCCCAGGCTCGCGCAGAGTACCTCCGCGACCGCACAGGACACACTCGCTACCCTGCCATTGTGTTGCGTTGGGGCACCAAGCAATACACATTCGTGGACACCACGGGCCGCAATTACTCGCGTCACAATGAAACCAATGCCATTGTTCGGTATCTGCGTGATCGCACTGGCGCTCGCGTGTACGGGTTCTACCTGATGAACGAGCGTAGCGCCAACCGCTCAGTGCGTGGTGGATACTTTCGTTTTCCAACCCACGAAGCGCAGCAGGCTGCTGCTGCACAGTTGGATGCTGATGGCTCGTGCATTGTGCCACACGAGGCATATGACGAGTACTATCTTGTGTCCATTGCCCCTCGCACCGAAGCAGAAGACTTCATGGATCGCCTTGATACCTCCTCGTTGTCTGCTCGTAAAATCGCAAACTCGTTTGCGAAGGGTATGCAAAATCGTTCCACTTCTCGCACCATCATGGTGCGCTTCACCGACTGCTTTGCCACTGGCAAGCCGTCACAACACAAAATGCGTTAATCCATAAGGCTTCACTACCATGAACCACACACCCATTCAACCTTCCGCTCCTGCCATCAGCGATTTTCTTGCTGGCTTTCAAGAGCGATTTCTGGCGTTTATTGAACGCACCCAACAACTAGGTCAAAATGATGACCAAGGCTTCTTTGCGTTGCAGCAGGCCCTGCTTGCTTTCTCTCGCGCTCAGGTGCCACCTGATATGTTGTCCTGCGAAGAACAAGAACAGTTTAAATCTTGGACTGCTGCCATGGACGCATATGATTTGCCAAAAATGCAGGAATTGCGTACCGCGATCCTGCGCGACCGCGAGCAAGAGTGCATTGACAACCTACATAGGTTACGCGCTCTGCAAGCCGATCAGCACTTTCTTGTGTCTCATCAGGACTTGCTCTCGCGGCAGGTCGCCGAGGAACAGAAGCGACTTGAAGGGTTGCAAACCAAGATTCGCACCCAACTAAGCGACAAGATTGCGGACAACATTGTGGACAAGGTTCGCAAGCACAAGCAAACTGATCCTGAATGAAACAACAACCAACCATTGACAGCGCCACGGCGCCACCCAGGCCCCCGCTACCGTCCACACAGCATCCAACGCCGCCTCCGCCGCGCACTGTGATGGAATTGTGTCCTGCGTGTGGGGCCATGACTCACCGGCATCTGAATGAAAAAGATTTTCGTGTTTGGTGGCTAAAAGGCCGCTACCCTGAAGCAGTGCGGCATTGCCGGCGCTGCCAGACCGATCCCCGATAACGGTGACCTGAGAGCCACCGCCATGCCTGCGACCCTGCGCTGCCTGCGCGGGGTTGCGGTGTTTTTTGCCAGCCTTAAGGCCGGTGGTGTTTTTTGCCGGCCTTTTTGGCGGCCTTCGCGGCCGCTGTACCCCGACTGCTAGCCCAGGCGCTGAACAATGCATTTAATGCATTTCTACCGCGCGGCACCAGTGAGTTTTCTGGCATTTACCTGCATCACACCTGCATCCATTTGCTTCGATACGCTCGTGGAAATAGGTTTACTTCACAGATTTGTTTGCGGATTTGCGCTTCAGTTGTTTTGTGTGTGTTCCGCCGGCGCCAATGGCAGCATTTAATTTCTCGGCAGCAGATTGTTCAGCGCGCCACGGCTTCACACATTGCCCGTAGTTAAACCCAGCAGCCAGTCCAAACAAAGTTGCTAACCCTGTGTGCAAAATCACTTCTCCCCAAGTGGGCACAGCAGAAGTTAAAGTGTTTGCCAATGCACCCGCAGCGCACAAAGACATCACTGCTTTTAACGCCAGAGTTTTGCACCTTGGCAACTTGTACACAAACGAGTTGTCGCGGCCAAACACACAAATCATGTACAGCATCATCAGAGCAGTGAGACTCATGTTGGCCACCAAATCAATCCATGTTTTTATGGTTTCCAAGTCGGCAGTCATTCGGATTTTCTCTTTCTGGCCTTGACTGGCTTGGATTTTTTGTCTTCAGCAGCGGCGCTCACTGCTTTGCCCACAGCAATCGGCGCTTCAAACCATTTGTTCACAATGAGTTCCAGGCCTTTCAGGCCGATGAATCCCATCACGAACGCAGCAGCGTACTTGCCGCGGCTTTCTTGAATGGCAGCAGGAGCAAAATGCAACACCACGGGTGTGAGATAGTTGGCACACGCGGTGCCTGCCAGAATGCTGGCAATGGTAGGTAAAACTCGTTGTGCGCCTCGGCGACTCACCATCATTAGCGCACCAAAGAAGCCAGACACCAGTAGTCCCACTTCAATGCCGTATCCGATGAGAGTTTGTTCCCAATTGCTTGGAGGCTGTTCCATTAAGTGTGTCCTCGTTTCAGGTGTACTGCATTCTGAAAAGTGAACTGTAGTATCTATGCCTGCAAAGCACTACATATTGGGTGCAGGAGCCAAACATGACCAATCCAAAGCCTTTCGGATTCTCGTATCTGCTTGATATGTTTGGTTGCTTGCCAGGAACCGCAGACAACATGGAACTCACCTATCGTTTTTTGGAAACGCTAGTGGATCAGTTGGGCATGACCCAAATGAGCGCACCTGTGGTGATTCGCGCACCGCGCATACAAGGGGTGACACAGTACACCGACAAAGCAAGCGTGAGTGGATGGGTGCCTCTCATTGAAAGTGGTATTCAGATTCAATCGGTGGAACCCACTCACTTCATCACGCTTGATGTGTATTCGTGTCGCCGGTTTGAACCCACCATGGTGTTTAATCTGGCGCAAGAAACTTTTGGTTTCATGGATCACACACACTTTTTCACCGCCAGAGGCAAGCAATACACCGAGCAGGTGGATGCAGGAAAGTCAATCGCATGATCTCTCGCTTCTCGACATTTCTTGCTGAACTGTTTGAGAAGCCGTGGCAGCACATTGACACCACGGAAGTCCGCTTGGGTGGCTTGTGGTTGGTGAGTTACATTTACGCTGATCCAAATTACACCAAAGATGATACTCCGTGCCCATGTGGATCGGGCAAAAAGTTCAAGCAGTGCTGTGCGCCAACCAACTGGCGCAAAGGGAATTTGGCGGTGGTGTTTCAGCAACAGAACAGAAACTCATGGGCTCTGATATTCAACCGTGGCGGCAGTTTCACCGCGAAAGGACAAGGTGACGCGAGTGGAGTATTTGCATCAGTACTGGACGCTACAAAGAAATTCCTGAAAAAGTACAATCCCGAATTCATTGAGTTCACCGCAGACAAAGACAAGGGCAATTCACGCGAACGGGCGTATGCAGCACTGGTAAAACGATTTGTGTCACAGTACGGATACACCGTGGACTACAGCGCGTCCAATGAAGTGGATGCAATGTGGAAACTCAAGCGAGTAAAAGAGGATTTCCAACCGTGAACATTTTCCTCTCCTATCTCACCTAACTGAAAGACTTTTACCATGATACCTGATGAACACAACCGCAACCCTCAAGGTCCTCTGTGGACAGGAAAAAAATCACCTGTTGTTGGTGTCAGTACTGCATATGTGGATACCAACGGTGATCTTATTGTTGTGTTGAGTGACGAAACACTACTCAATGCTGGTTCTGTGATTGGAGAGCAAGGCATACATGGTTCAATGGGTCCTCGTGGTTTTCAAGGCGAGCGTGGTCCTCAAGGACTTGCAGGGCCTGCGGGAGTAAATGGCGAACAAGGTCCTCAAGGACTTCAAGGCGAACAGGGTCCTCAAGGCGAACAGGGTCCTCAAGGACTTCAAGGCGAACAAGGTCCTCAAGGACCTCAAGGCGAACAAGGTCCTCAAGGACTTCAAGGCGAACAAGGTCCTCAAGGACTTCAAGGCGAACAAGGTCCTCAAGGACCTCAAGGCGAACAAGGTCCTCAAGGACTTCAAGGCGAACAAGGTCCTCAAGGACTTCAAGGCGAACAAGGTCCTCAAGGACTTCAAGGACCTCAAGGTGAACGCGGAAAACAAGGAGCAG
>Ga0194131_10007432_pt1 | contig 14753 bp, 12 predicted proteins | sample TA2KigO120mmetaG_FD_148631 | JGI IMG/M metagenome (GOLD analysis project Ga0194131, IMG submission 148631) | Freshwater microbial communities from Lake Tanganyika, Tanzania - TA2015053 Kigoma Offshore 120m | ecosystem: Environmental > Aquatic > Freshwater > Lake | place: Tanzania: Lake... | reverse complement strand
CACCGCTTCGATGCGCTCGCGGATATCCGGCGGCAGGTCCTTCAGGTCCGGGACCGGGAAACGGCTGATGGCTGTTGCGCTCATTCAAGGGTCCCGGCGGAATAATGGGCAGCGAAATGCGTATTCTATCGACCGCCCCAACAACCCCGGACCCGAAGATGAAACCATGCTGAAAGATTTCCCCCCGCAAGGGCTGTGGCAGGACGATCATTTCAACAGCCTCTTCCCCGACCCCCCGGGCCGACCCCCTCCGCTTGGAACCTCCCCGACCCTTGGTGCCCTGTTCGTGGCGAGCTTTCTCGCGGCAACGCTGCTGCCCGGAACTGCTGTGGCCGGCACTGGGCGTGGCCACCCCCGGCAACACCCTCGGCGGGCTCAGTTCCTACCTGATCGGCCGACTGATCCCGCAAAAGACCGGACTGAAGGGTCTCGATCTCGTCCGCCGCTGGGGCAGCCCCGCCCTGCTGCTGTCCTGGGTGCCGCTGATCGTGGCACCCAACCGCTGCCTACCCGCTCGAATCCGGCCTCATGCGCTCGCTTTGCGCGGCGCGGAAGGGAAGCAAATTCTTATCCCTTCGAAGAGATCTATGAAAGGGGTCTCGGATGACCATACGAATCAAGAAATTTATCAAGGCATTTCTACGTAGTCGCAGCATCAACTTCGCAATCGAATTTGGCGGAGGAAACCAAGGAAAGCCCTTGAGCATAAAAAGACTTAACTGGAAAAACCTAACCTACCATTACCGAACAGGAACGAGTGACTCGTTTGTTGCTTACGAATGCTTCCTGCATGGCAAAAAAAATGCGTATATGTCACCTCACCTGCCTAGGCCATCTAGTGTGAGGACCATAGTCGATGTCGGAGCCAATGTTGGTGCCTCAGTCCTGTTTTGGCACTCCATTTATCCTGATGCATCAATATATTGCTTCGAACCCGTTACATCCAACTTCGAAATATTGCAACTGAACATCCAAGGTCTATCCGATGTTCAGGCGTACAACGAGGCCCTCGGAGATACAGATGGCGAGCTCACCTTCATACATTCTCCCGGTCTCGGGAACGAGGGGGGATGGAGTGCTTTCCAAAGAGGGGCCCAAGGTGATGAGATGAAAATTCGCGTTCCCGTAAGAAAGAGCGGAGGGCGTTTGCTCGACTTGGGTATAGCTGAGATTGACATCTTAAAAGTCGATACGGAAGGCGCCGAAAAAATGATTGTCAGCGGACTGGGTGATAATTTGCTTTCGAAAACGAAATATATTTGCGGGGAGCTCCATGGCGAGAGAGATTTTGAGTTCCTTGACTTTTTAGAAAGTAAGGGGTTTTTAGTCGGCGCAAGGAAATCGCCCAAGTCCAAATTGTTCAATTTTGAGGCCGTCAGAAATTGAACATCCTCGTTGTCGGCGGAGCAGGCTATATCGGCTCGCACAGGGTCAAGACCCTCGTCGAGGCAGGCCATGTGACGACCGTATTCGACAGTCTGGTCACCGGCCATCGCGATGCCGTGCATCTGGCGGCGGAATTCGTTTCTGGCGACATTTCCGACCGCCCTCTGATTGACTGGCTGTTGGCGCGTAATTTCGATGGCAGCCTTGGGGAAGGGCACGACCCCGAAACCCATCTGATTCCACTAGCGCTTCAAGCTGCGGCGCGTAAGCGCCCCGCCATCGAAATCTACGGCGACGACTACGACACACCGGACGGCACCTGCATCCGTGACCATGTGCATCTCGATGATCTGTGCGCCGCCCATCTACTCGCACTCGATCATCTTGTCACTGGCGGAAAATCTACTGCTTTCAGCCTCAGCAACGGCCAGGGGTTCTCCGTACGCGAAGTAATTGCCACCGCAGAACGCATCACTGGCAGAAATGTGCCCTGCCACACCGGCCGGCGCAGGCCTGGTGGTCCACCGCGCCTCGTCGCTGATGCCAGTCGCGCGATAAGCAAGCTTGGCTGGCGACCACAACGTGCAGATCTCGAAACCATCATGGTGCGCTACTACGGGCGTTACTCGAGTCGCGCCCGCGGCGCGGAACACGAACGGCCCGAGATCGATGAGCGCGACACCGAAGCACCGAGCCCGGGGCGCCAGGCCGCCAAAGAGGCCTGGGCGAAGTTGATCCGCAGGGTCTACGAGGTCGACCCGCTCCAATGCCCCAGGTGCGGCGCGCAGATGAGCGTCATCGCGCTCATCCAGGATCCTGCCGTGATCGAGCGCATCCTCACCTGGCTCGGGCTCCGGGAGCCGCCGCAGCACGTCGGGCCGTCACCGCCGGCCAATCCCCCCAGCCTGCCGCTCACCTACGACGCCCTCCCCGACATCGCCTGAGCACCGCCCCAAGCGGCGCTCGCTGTCCTCGCTCTTGCCGAACTTGACTGAACGCGGCAAAGGGCCGCAGCATTTGCCATAAAGCCCCTTGCGCGAGCCCCCCGGCGCCGTGGGCGTGACCGATCGTGGCACCCAACCGCTGCCTACCCGCCCGGATCCGGCCTCATGCGCTCGCTTTGCGCGGCGCGGAAGGGAAGGAAATTCCTATCCCTTTTCAAGAAGTACATTGTGGTTAAAGCCTTTGCCGTCACTTGTTCCGATATCCATGATCAGGATGTCGGGCTCCGAGATTCGGGCTCGGAGGTTATCGAGCAGCATGCGTCCATGGGTTCCGCGCAACCGGGCTACCTCGAACACGAACGTGACGGTCGCGGACAAGCGCAGAGAAAGCGGGGCTGCGAAACAAGGTGGTGCTGGTGACCGGGGGCGCGGGCGGCATCATCGCCTTCAGCAAGACCATGGCGCGCGAGATGGCCTCGAAGCGCATCAAGACGACAATCAGGCAGACGGCTGGTCAACCAAGGCCAGCACCCGCAACGGGCTGCCGCTGCCGTTGCGGATCTTGAGCGGCGCGGCGAACACCACCGCGCCGGTCGCGGGAAGCTGGTCCAGGTTGGTGAGGCACTGCAGTCCGTACTTCCCGGCGCCGTGCATCACCGAGTGGCAGGGATAGGGCGGGCGCAGGTGGTAGGCCTGGCCGGCATCGGTGCCTATGGACTCGGTGCCGAAGCCGAGGATGTCGCGCTCTTCCACCAGGAACTTCACTGCATCCACATCGGGTCCCGGCGAGTGCTGCCCGGTCTCGTCATAGTTCTGGTATTCCGCCGGATCGGTGCGCTTGGACCAGTCGGTCCGCATCAGCACCCATGAGCGGGAGGGAATCCTCCCCTGCTTCTTCTCCCATCGCCGAATCCATTTCTCGGTGAGGAGGAAGTCGGCGTCCTTGGCACTTTCTTTGGTGCAGTCGAGCACGCACGCCGGCCCGATGAAGCGCTCGGGTGGGATCGAGTCCACGGCGTTGCCCGGCAGGTCCCTGCCGGAGATCCAGTGGATCGGCGCGTCGAAATGCGTGCCGGTGTGCTCGCCGCAGGAGAAGTTGTTCCAGTACCAGGCGGGGCCGCGCTCGTCGTAGCGTGACACTTCCTCGATGCGGAACGGCCACGCCTGCCCCATCTCGGGCGGCAGCGAAATGCTGGGAAACTCGGGCGACAAGGTCTGGGTGAGGTCCACCACCCGCACCTTTTTCCGTGACAGCGCCTTCGCGAGATCGAGCAGCACGCTCATGACGACAGCTCCTTCTCCAGCGCCTTCGGGTTGTCGCGCCAGCGCTCGAGCCACTCCTGCGCCACGTCGCCGGGGTAGGCGTCTTCCACCCCGTCCCGCAGCGCGGCCACGATCGCCCGGGCAAGATTGGCAGGAGCAATCTTCGGCGGCTGGATCAGCTGGTTCCACTCGTCGTCGATCGGGCCGGGGAAGACGTTCAGCACGCGCACTCCCGCCGGCCGCATCTCGGCGCGCAGGCACTGCGCCAGCGAATGCGCCGCCGCCTTGGAGGCCGAGAACGTGCCGTGCGGCGGGAAGTTGGCGAGCGCGTAGATGGAAAGGAGATTCACCCACGCCACCGCGCTCGCCTGGCCGTCGGCGCCGCGCGCGCGCATCACGCCCCCGAAGTGCTGCGCGAGGCGCAAGAGGCCGAAGTAATTCACGTCCATCTCGGCGCGTGCGGTTTCCACGCCGGCGCGGTTGCCGATGCCGTAGGCGCGGTGCAGCTCCGCGTTGCTGACGAGGATGTCCACCTTGCCGCCGATCTCGGCGGCGACCTCCTGCACGCTCTTGGAGTCGGTGACGTCCAGGGGGACGAGGGTCACCTGGGGGATCTTCTCCAGCTCCGCGAAGCCGGGGAACTTCTTCCACGGCTCGGCGTGGCCGACCCAGATCAATTCGGCGCCGGCCGCGGCGAGTCCCTGGACCAGCGCCTGGCCCACCGCGCTCTTGCCGTCGGTGACGAGGACCTTGCGGTTCCTCGGGTCGCAGCCGAATTCGCGCAGCTGCCTGTCGTTTGCCATGTCGGTCTCCTTCGCATCGGGAAATGCCACGATCACCGCCTGCCCGGCCCGGTCGAGCCGGGCGGAGACGGTGACCCTTGCGGGTGCCGCAGCAATGCCGGCGTGCAGGTGCGCCACCACGCTCGGCCCGCTGTCGAGCCTCACGAGGCCCAGGCGCCACGGCAGCCGCTCGCGGAAAAAGAGGTCGTTGGAATGGTGCAAGGTGGTGTCCGACACCAGCTCGCCACTGCCCTTGTCGCTCTTCCACACCAGCTTCTGCGACAGGCAGCGCTGGCAAGCCTCGCGCGGCGGGTACTGCACCGTGCCGCAGTCCTTGCAGGACTGGAGCGCGAAGCGGCCTTCCGCCGCGGCCGCGGTGAGGCCGAGCGCGGCGCGACTGCGCGCCGCCGGCGGCAAGGTCGGCAGCCGCGTGCGCAGGATGGGGTTCTTACGCTTGAGCGCCAAGCACCACCGCCCCGGAGCCCAGGCCCCGGTCGAAGTTGATCATGCCAAAGCCGCTGACCAAACCGAGCCTGGCGTCTTTCACCTGGCGCGATCCCGCTTGACCCGTCAGCTGGCGGATCGCCTCGGTCATGCCGAGGAACCCGCCCGCTGCGCCCGCCTGTCCGACCGACAACTGCCCGCCCGAGGTGTTGAGCGGGAACGAGCCGTCATGGGTGAAGCTGTTGGCGCGCACAAACGCGGCGCCCTCGCCTTTGGCGCAGAACCCGAGGTCCTCGATCTGCATCAGCGAGATCACCGGGTAGTCGTCGTAGGCCTGCAGGAAGTCCATGTCGCCGGCGCCGGCGCCGGCCTGCGCGTAGAGCTCGTCGCGCTCGAGCGCCCAGCCGGCTCGGGTCTGGATCGGATCCTGCGGGAACGCGTTGTGCCTCTCCACCGCGCCAAGGAGCTTCGCGTGCGGCAGCCGCAGCGACCTCGCGCGCTCCTCGGAAAGCACGAGGAACGCTTCGGCGCCCGCGCAGGGCATGACGCAGTCGAACAAGCGCAGTGGCTCGGCGATCGGCCGGGCCGCGAGATACTCGTCCATCGACAGCGGTTTCTTGAACAGGGCATCCGGATTCCTCAGCGCGTTGGCGCGCTGCGCGACGCACAGCTTGCCGAAGTCCTCGCGCTTGGTTCCGGTGGCCCGCATGTAGTGGCTGGTGAGGAAGGCGAAGCTCGCGTTCGGGCCGCCGGCGCCGTAGGGATACACCGCGTCGCGCGCGAACTGGCTGAAGTTGGCCAGGGTCAGGCGGAAGGAATCGACGTGGTTGGTGTCGCCGGCGAGGCAGGCCACGACCTCGGCGTCGCCCGACTGCACCGCGCGCGCGGCGCGCCGGAGCGCCACCACGCCGCTCGCGCCGCCAAGTGGCACATGATCCAGCCATCGCGGGGACACTCCCAAGTGTTGTGTCAGTCCTATCGCCGTATCCGGCGCGAGCGTGAAGCTGGACACCGTCAGGCCGTCGATGTCCTCCTTCTTCAGCCCGGAAGCCTTGCTCAGGCCCGAGAGCGCGCGCGCCAGCCACCAGTGCGCGGAGCGGATCGAATAGCGCACGTAGGGCACGGTCACCGGCGCGGCCACCACCACACCTTCGTAGCCCATCCTCTTCCTGGCCGTCGGCTTGCTCTTCTTGCGCTCGCGCAGGTCGAACCTGTGCGCCGGATCGATCTTGAATTCCGCCAGCTTCTGCTTCTGCACCTTGTTGGTCGCGGTCACCGGCAGCGCGTCGACGAAGGCGACGTAGCCCGGCGCCTTGAAGTAAGCGAGCCGCTCCAGGCACCAGTCCTGGATCGAGAGCGCCACCTCCCTCGTCTTCTGGTTGCCGACGACGCAGGCCATCACTTCCTCGTCGCGGACCTCGTCCGGCACCGCGATCACCGCCACCTGCCGGATTGCCGGGTGCCCGGCGAGCGCCGCCTCGACCTCCAGCGCGGCGATGTTCTCGCCCGAGCGCCGGATGATGTTCTTGAGCCGATCGACGAAATGCAGGGCGCCGTCGGGGCCGCGGCGCACCGCGTCGCCGGTGTGGAACCAGCCGCCGCGCCAGGCCTCCTCGGTCGCCTTCTCGTCCTTGAGGTAGCCGGAGAAGAAGCCCTTCCCCGGCTCCGGGCCCTTGTGCCGGACCAGCAGCTCGCCCGAGTCCTCCTCGATGCGCAGGTCCAGGTCATCCCGCGGAAATCCGAAGCACCGCGTCCCGACGTGGCGCGGCTCGCGGCTGGCGCAGACCAGGGCGCCGCTGCCGGTCTCGGTCATCGCCCAGCCCTCGCAGAGCGGAAAGCCGAAGCGCGCCTCGAAGGCGGCGTGGTCCCTGGGATTGGCGTTGGCGCCGTAGCCGAAGCGCACCCGGAGCTGCTTCTCCACCGGATCCTCGGGCAGGCCGAGCAGGATCGCGGGCATGACCCCGAGGTAGTGGAGGATCGTGGCGCGCGAAGCGGCGACGTCGCGCCACCAGGTCCTGGGATGGAAGCGGTCGAGCTGGACGAGACACCCGCCGGAGAGGATCATCGCCGTGGTCGAGAACGCCAGCGCGTTCATGTGGAACAGCGGCAGCGGCGTGATCAGGCGGTCTTCGCCCGGCTTCACCGCGCACAGGCCGCCTTCGTCCAGATACCGCCGGCCGGCGCCGAGGAAGTAGCCGTTCGACAGCAGGCAGCCCTTCGGCTTGCCGGTCGTCCCCGAGGTGTAGAGCAGCGCGCACTCGGTCGCACCGACGTCGCCGCGCCCGGCCTCGCTGTGTTCGAGGACATAGTCGAGCTCCGCCTGGCCGTAGTCCGGGTTGAGCGGAACCACGCTCGCGCCCAGCGAGTTGATGGCGAGGAAATGCAGCACCATCTCCGGGCCGCTGTGCATGCGCAGCGCGACGCGGTGGCCCGGGCCGGCGGCATACTGCTCCGCGATCTGGGCGACGCTGGTCAACGCCTCGCCGTAGGACACGTCGCCGCCCCGCTTCAGGTCGTGCAGGAACGGCCTTGCCGCATGCGCCTTCGCCGCGGCTGCGAACGTTGCATAAACAGTTTCCATGCCCTAGGATTCGCAGAATACAGGGGGCCCCACATGAAAACCAGCAAGTTCCTCGTTTCGATTGCCGCCGCCATCAGTGCCGTGCCGGCGCTCGCGCAGGACACCATCAGCGCGACGCACGTGTTCCCGGCATCGCTGATCTACTCGCGCAGCTTCCTGGAATTCGTCAAGAAGGCGAACGCCGCCGCCGGCGGCGCATACACCATCAACGTGCGCGGCGGCCCTGAGGCGATCGGCATGATGGAGCAGCCCGGCGCGGCGCGCACCGGCGTCGTCGACATGGTGTATTCCCCCTGCGCCTTCTACGCCGCGGCGGTGCCGGAGTGCGACGCGGTGAGCGCGAGCACCATGGACGGCCCCGGCGCGCGCAAGAACGGCGGCACCGCGCTGCTGAACCAGATCCACCAGAAGCGAGCGGGCCTGGTGCTGCTGGGCTGGGTCGACAGCGGCATCCGCTTCAACCTCTGGGCCACCAAGGAGCCGAAGCTGGACGGCAGCGGGCACATCGACATCAAGGGCTTCAAGGTGCGCGGCAACCCGATCTACAACGCCTTCCTCACCAACTATCTGGGCGCGCAGGTGATCACCATCCCGGCGACCGAGCTGTACACCGCGCTTGAGCGCGGCACCGTGGACCTCACCGCCTGGACGCAGATCGGCCTCATGGACCTGAACTGGGACCGCTACATCAAGTACCGCATCGGGCCGGATTTCTTCCAGACCGACCTCATGATCATCATGAACCAGAAGAAATGGGACTCGCTCTCGGCGAAGACCAAGGACATCCTGCAGCGCGCCGTCGTCGAGCACGAGGTCGCGAGCATGGCGGCGCTGCAGGACCTGTGGAAGAAGGAGCAGGCCGAGCTGGAGAAGCGCGGCATCAAGACCGTGAACCAGTCGGCCGACGCCTCCAGGCGCTTCAGCTCCGGCGCGCGCGCCGCGAGCCTCGCGCGCATGAAGGAGCGCATGGAGAAGGCGGGCGGCATGGAGAACTACGACAGGGTGGTGCAGCTGTTCACACCAAACTGAGCCCCGAACCATAGGTGCGTTATGTAGCGAAAGCGCACGACGCCGTCGTCTACGGCCTGGCGGCCCTCGCCGCCGTCCTGATAACGGCGATGATGGTGGTGATCACGCTCGACGTTGTCCTGCGCAACCTCGGCTACCAGAGCTCGGCGCATTTCTTCACCTTCACCGAGTACGCGCTCCTCATGGTGCCCTGCATGGGCGCGCCGTGGCTGGCGCGCGAGAAGGGCCACATCTACGTCGAGATCGTGCTGCTCGCCTTCTCCGAGAGGGTGCGGCGGCGGCTCACGGTCGCGATCGGCCTGATCTGCATCGCGGTCTGCCTGGTGATCGCCTGGTACGGCTTCGGCGTCGCCTGGCGCGACTTCGTGCAGAGCGAGAAGGACGTGCGCTCGATGGACATGCCGCGCTGGATGGTCGTGGGCTGGATCCCGGTCTCGTTCCTGCTCATGGCGGTCGAGTTCGCGCGCTTCCTGTGGCGGCGCGAGAACTTCCTCGCCCCGCTCTCGGACATCACGACCTAGATGGCCTGGTACTGGGCGGCGGCCCTCCTCTTCGGCACCGCGCTGGGGCTGATGATGCTGGGCGTGCCGGTGGCGATCGGCTTCTTCGTCACCAACGTCCTCGCCGCGGCGGCGTTCATGGGCGGCGGCCCGGGCGTCGCGCAGGTGATCAACAACGGCTTCGGCTCCATGACCAACTTCGCCCTGGTGCCGATCCCGATGTTCCTGCTGATGGGGGAGCTTTTCTATCACACCGGGCTTGCGGGCCGGTGCTTCAACGCCGCCGACAAGCTCCTGGGCAACATCCCGGGGCGCCTCGCCTACGTGACCCTCATCGGCGGCACCGCCTACGCGGGGCCCGCGGGCTCCTCGATGGGCGCCTGCGCGCTGCTCGGGCGGCTGATGGCGCCGGAGATGATCCGGCGCGGCTACAGCAAGTACCTGTCGCTCGGGCCCATCATGGGCGTGGGCGGCCTCGCGGTGATCATCCCGCCCTCGGCGCTGACGGTGCTGCTGGCGACGCTCGGCACCACCGACGTCGGCGCGCTGCTCATCGCCGGCGTCATCCCCGGCCTGATCCTCGCCGCGATGTACGGCGTGCTGATCTGGGGCTGGGTCGCCGTCGACCCCTCGGCCGCGCCCGCTTACGTCGCCGAGGAGACGCCGCGGCGCGAGAAGCTGCGCCTCATCTTCGTCGACGTGATTCCGATGGTGGCGATCATCGTGTTCTCGGTCGTCGTCATGCTGGTGGGCTGGTGCACGCCCACGGAGGCGGCGGCGCTGGGCGCGGTGTCGGTGATCGTGCTCGCCGCCTGCTACGGCGAGATGACCTGGAAGGCGTTCAGGAAATCCCTCGACGGCGCGCTGCGCGTCACCGTGATGGCTTTCCTGGTCATCTTCGGCTCCGCCACCTTCGCCCAGGTGCTCGCCTTCACCGGCGCCTCCACCGGCCTGGTCAACTGGGCGATCGGCTTCAGGCTCGGGCCGCTCGAGATGCTCTGCGTCATGATCGGGGTCATCATCTTCCTCGGCAGCTTCATGGACCCGCTGTCGAAGATGCTGCTCACCGCGCCGATCTTCTTCCCGCTCGCCAAGTCCCTTGGCTTCGACCTCACCTGGTTCGGGCTCATCATGCTGCTGGCCCTCGAAATGGGCTACACCATGCCGCCGTTCGGGCTGCTGCTGTTCGTCATGAAGGGGGTGGCGCCGCCGGGCACGACGATGAAGGACATCTACCTCGCCGGGCTGCCGTTCATCGCCTGCGTGCTGCTGCTCATCATCCTCATCATCTTCTACCCCCCGATCGCGACCTGGCTTCCCCAAATGAGCCTCAAACGATGAACAAACGCCGATACAGGATCTGGTTCCAGGGCGCCACCGACCGCGAGTTCATGGCGCCGTACATCCGCAGGGTCGAGAGGCACCTGAAGCGCATCCTCGACCCCGGCTTCTCCTACACCTTCAACACCACCACGCCGCCGGCGACGACCACGCACGCGCTCACCGAGTACCGCATCGGAGCGGCATTCGTAAGAGGCGCGCTCGAGGCCGAGCGCCAGGGCTACGACGCGATGGCGATCACGCACTTCCAGGACGCCGCGCTCGCCGAGGTGAAGTCGGTGGCGAGGATCCCGGTGGTGGGCCTGGGGGAGACCACGCTCTTCCATGCGTGCACGCTCGGCCGGAAGCTGGGGCTGGTCACCATCAACCCGACCTTCATCCCGTGGCACGAGGACCAGGTGGTGCGCTACGGCCTTTCGAGCCGCGTCGTCGGCGTGCGCGCGGTGCAGGCGACCGTGAAGGACTTCATCGACGCGTTCGCAGACAAGGCGGCCTACGCGCGGCTCTACCCGAAGTGGGAGAAGGAGTGCCGCATCCTGCTCGATGCCGGGGCGGACGTCATCGTCCCGGCCGGCGGCCTGCCGATGATGCTGTTCGGCGAGAAGAAGGGCGCCAGCATCGACGGCGCGCCGGTGCTCAATGGGCTCACGCTCGTGGCCAAGGCGGCGGAGATGGCGATCAAGCTGCGCCGCGACGCCGGCATGGCCGCGGTCAGCCGGCGCTCGAACTACGCGCATCCGCCGGCGAAGGCGCTCAAGGAGTTCCTCGGAAAATGAAGCACGACCTCCTCATCAAGAATGTCGGCGTCGTCCGCCCGCAGGGCAGCGACGTCCACGAATGCGACATCGCGATCAAGGGCGGGAAGTTCTCGCAGGTCGCGGCGCGCATCGACCCCAAGTCGGCGAAGAAGGTCCACGACGGCAAGGGCCTGCTCGCCTTTCCCGGCGTGGTCGACGCGCACACCCACGCCGGCATCTACTCGCCGCTCGCCGAGGACGCGGTGAGCGAGAGCCGCGCCGCGGCGCAGGGCGGCGTCACCACGATGCTGAACTACTTCCGCACCGGCCAGTACTACCTGAACAAGGGCGGGCCGTACGCGAAGTTCTTCCCCGAGGTGCTGCAGCTCTCGCAGGGGCGCTACCACGTCGACTACGGCTACCACCTGGCGCCGATGGACTCGCGCCACATCCGCGAGATCCCGGACCTGGTCGGCAGGCACGGCGTCTCCTCCTTCAAGATCTTCATGTTCTACGGCTCGCACGGGCTGCACGGCAGGTCGGATGCGCAGCGCGACTTCCTCATGATCGGGCCGGACGAGCGCTACGACTACGCGCACTTCGAGTTCGTCATGCGCGGGGTGCAGAAGGCCCGCGAGAGGCACCCGGGGCTCGCCTCGCAGATCAGCCTCTCGCTGCACTGCGAGACCGCCGAGATCATGACCGCCTACTCGGCGCTGGTGGAGAAGCGCAAGGACCTGAGGGGGCTCGCCGCCTACAGCGAGGCACGCCCGCCGCATTCCGAGGGTCTGGCCGTCTTCATCGCCTCCTACCTCGCGCACGAGACCGCGCTGCCCAACATCAACCTGCTGCACCTGTCCTCGAGGAAGGCGCTCGAGGCGGCGCTGATGATGGCGGAGGTGTTCCCGCACATCGACTTCCGGCGCGAGGTCACCATCGGCCACCTGGTGCTCGACACCTCGGCAAGGACCGGGGTGCTGGCCAAGGTCAACCCGCCGATCCGCCCGCGCGAGGACGTCGAGTTCCTGTGGCAGAAGCTCCTGGAGGGCAAGGTGGACTGGGTGGTGAGCGACCACGCCTGCTGCCGGCACGAGATGAAGGTGGCGAAGAAGTACCTGGGCAACATCTGGCTCGCCAAGTCCGGCTTTGGCGGCACCGAGTACCTGCTGCCGGCGCTGGTGTCGGAAGGCTCGAAGCGCGGCCTGTCCTACAACGCCATGGCGCGTCTCACAAGCTGGAACCCGGCGCGCCGCTTCGGCCTGAACTCCAAGGGCGACATCGCCCAGGGGCTGGACGCCGACCTCGCGCTCGTCGATCCACGCGCGAGCTGGACCATCCGGGCGAAGGACTCGGAGTCCAAACAGGGCTACACGCCCTTCGAGGGCATCGAGCTCTCGGCGCAGGTGAAGGCCACGTTCCTGCGCGGCGAGCTCGCCTGCGAGAACGGCAGGGTCGTCGGCAAGCCCCGCGGCAGGTACCTGCACCGGCCCACCTGATGATCGCGATCGTCGGCGCGGGCGCCTGCGGCCTGGTCGCCGCGCTGACGCTCAAGGACGCCGGCGTCGAGTGCGTGGTGCTGGAGCGCGATGCCCTGCCCTCGGGCTCCACCGCGCTCTCTTCCGGATTCATCCCGGCCTGCGGCACACGCTGGCAGAAGGCACGTGGCGTGGAGGATTCGCCGGCCCTGCTGCGCGCCGACATCGAGAACAAGAACCGCAGCGGCTCCGATTCGGCGGTCGTGCAAGCCGTCGTCGGGGTCATCGGTCCGACGCTCGAGTGGCTCGCCGACCGCCACGGCCTCGAGTTCGGGCTGCTCGAGGGCTTCCTCTACCCCGGGCACTCGGTGGCGCGCATGCACGCGGTGCCGGAGAAAACCGGCTTGGGGCTGATGGGACGGCTGCTCGCGGCTGCCCAGCGCGGGGGCGTTGATATCCTGACCGACGCGCGCGTCTTCGAGCTGGTCTCCGGCGCGCGGGGAGATATCACCGGTCTAAGCCTGATGCGGCCCGACGGTAGCATCGAGGCCGTGGACTGCGACGCGCTGCTGCTCGCCTGCAACGGCTTCGGCGGCAACGTGGAGATGGTGCGGCGCTACATCCCTGAAATCGCCGAGGCCGAGTACGCGGGCCATCGCGGCAACCAGGGCGACGCGGTGCGCTGGGGCGAGGCGCTGGGCGCGAAGCTCGCCGACATGGGCGCCTACCAGGGGCACGGGGCCTGGGCGGTGCCGCACGGAAAGCTCTTGACCTGGGCGCTGGTGAGCGAGGGCGCGCTGCGGCTGAATTCGTCGGGCGAGCCGGTCGGCGACGCAAGCGAGGGCTACTCGGAGGCTTCCCAGTACGTGCTCAAGCAGCCGGGGCGGATCGCGTGGACGATCTACGACGAGCGGCTGCACAAGCTCGGGCTGACGTTTCCGGACTATGTCGAGCTGGAAGCGGCGGGCGCGGTGCGAAAGGCGTCTGATGCGCAGCAGTTGGCGAGAGTAACCGGGATCCCGCTTGAGGCGATCGAGCGAGAGTCGAGGAAGTTCGCGCCGCCCTACTACGCGGTGAAAGTCACCGGCGCGCTGTTTCACACGCAGGGCGGGCTGGAGGTCGACGCCGATGCCCGGGTACTCGGCCTGCCGGACCTGTACGCCGGCGGCGGCGCGGCGCGCGGGCTTTCCGGCGGCCACGTCTGGGGCTATCTATCGGGCAACGGGCTGCTCAGCGCGGTCGCGCTCGGGCGCATCGCGGGGGAGAACTTGGTAAAATTCGCCTCCCGCGCAGCCTGAAAGCCGGGCGGATAGCTCAGCCGCAGAGCCCTGCTCTCACACAGCAGGGGCCACGGGTTCGATCCCGGCACCGCCGACCAACGATCGGCCATCTGCTGTTGGGCCCGGGGCCGAGCTGGGGCCTCGTAACTCCTGAGCGGCGCGGAAGGGAAGCAAATTCTTTCCCTCGGCACGGATGCGGACTTGGGCCAGCTCGCGCGGCGCCTCGGCCTGCCGGTAATTCCGGTCCTGGGGATGCGGCCCGGCTGCCTGAACCAGGCGTTGCTCACCGCGAAGGCGGTGCGGGCGCGCGGGGTCACGCCCGCCGGCTGGATCGCCAACTCCATCGATCCGGAGATGGCGGTCGCCGACCAGAGCGTGCAAGCGTTCAAGGAGCGCATCGGCGCGCCGCGGCTTGCCCTCATCGCGTTCCGGCATGAAATCGACAGCGCGGATGTTGCTGCGCTACTCGATCTGGAGGCGCTGGCCTGAGGCCGCGCCGAACTGCGCATCAGGCTCGGGTTTGGGCACGGTTTTTTGTTGCCCTAGCGCGGGTGCCTGTGATATATTCGCCGCCGCTCGACGCGGATATCAAGGAAACTCTTAACAATCGAACGCGTCTAAAGAGCCAAGCGCGGAACCGATATTGAGGTGAGAATCGCATGATCCGGAGGCGTTTTCGACCGTTCACCGGCGCCATCGCGTGTCTGGTGGCGGATTCAGCGCTCGCCGGCCAGTATCACCTGCCAGAGCCGCAATCCATCATCGCGCGGCAGATCTACGACCTTCACGCCTTGATCACGTGGGCTATCGTCTTGATTTTCATCGTGGTGTTCGGCGCGATGACCTGCGCCATCATCAGGCACCGCAAGTCGGCCGGCCGCCAGGTCGAGCAGTTCCACGAGAACATCACCGTGGAAATCGTCTGGGCCGTCATCCCGCTCCTGATCCTCATCGGCACGGCCTACCCCGCGATCAAGACTGTAATCGCGAT
>Ga0194131_10007424_pt1 | contig 14757 bp, 14 predicted proteins | sample TA2KigO120mmetaG_FD_148631 | JGI IMG/M metagenome (GOLD analysis project Ga0194131, IMG submission 148631) | Freshwater microbial communities from Lake Tanganyika, Tanzania - TA2015053 Kigoma Offshore 120m | ecosystem: Environmental > Aquatic > Freshwater > Lake | place: Tanzania: Lake... | reverse complement strand
AATCACGGCACAACCAGCCTGTCAAGCCCCTCAAACAAATTACATGACTACCGTCAAAGCCAAAATCCCCGCACTTTCAATTGCTTAGCTCGAAAATGGGGCAAAGTTCAGCTTAACCGAACGCGAACATACTGGCAGTGAACTGAGTCTTCGTGACGCCGATAATCGTCACGTCGTAGTCCGTACCCAGCGAAATGACGGTATTGCCGTCGACCGTTGTCATGCGCGCCTGCAGGGCGGCGAAGCTGCCGATCCCGTCGACGTTGATCTGAATCTTGTCCTGGCCGCGCTGGAAGTCGCAGATCACGTCGTGACCGCCATCCGAGCCGTCGCCGTTGGGACGCGGGTTTTCGGTGAAGACCGCGGGATCCCAGAACAGGAAGGTGTCGCGGCCCGCGCCACCGATCATGGTGTCGTCGCCGAGGCCGCCATTCATCGTGTCGTCGCCCCGGTTGCCGAACAGCACATCGTTACCGGCTTCGCCGCCCAGGTAATCGTTGCCGTTGCCGCCGAAGGCCGTGTCGTTGCCGATCTGCGTGTAGATCGAGTCGTTGCCGCTGCCGCCGTAGCTGACGTCTTCGCCGTTGCCGGCCGCGATATAGTCGGCGCCGCTGCCGCCGTAGATCACGTCGTTGCCGTCTTCGCCCTCGATCGAGTCATTGCCGTTGCCGCCGAAGACGGTGTCGTTGCCGGAGCCGGCGTGGACCGTATCGGCGCCCTGGCCGGCGTGCACATAGTCATTGCCGCCATTGGCAAGGATCGTGTCGGAGCCGTTGCCGCCGAACATCGAGTCGTTGCCGCCCTCGCCGTCGCTGGCGTTCTCGCCGCCGATCATGTAGTCGTCGCCCGACCCGCCATCGAGCGCATCGTTGCCCGCGCCGCCGACCACGGTGTCGTTGCCGTTGCCGCCGCGCATCCAATCGTTGCCCGCGCCGCCGTCCATGTCGTCGTTGCCGTTACCGCCGAACATGCGGTCGGTGCCGCCACCGCCCCACATCTCGTCATTGCCGCGACCGCCGCGCATCCAGTCGGCGCCGTCGTTGCCGTTGATGGTGTCGTTGCCCGCCGCGCCGAAAATGTTGTCGGCGTCTTCCGAGCCGTTGAGTGCATCATCCAGCTGCGTGCCGCGTTGGATCAGCGCGTTGATGTGAGCGGGCGTCGGCATCTCGAGCTCCTGTTGGCGACTTGAGAGAACCTTCTGTTCTCATGGCTCGGCTGGGGTGGCCAAGCTGGTGACGCATCAACTGTGCGAATTAAAAGCAGAGACGATGGGGCTAGTCAAGCCCTATAAAGCTAATTTTCGCCTATTTTTCAGCGTGTTAACCGTTTATTAACCGGCCAACGAACCGGTTTTTGATCGAAAGGTAAATTGGGGAATGTCGGCGCGAATTGAATGGGAATCGTGAAATTTCTGTTATTTTCTGAAAGTTCGGAGCAGTGGGACGGCTCACAACGCAGAAGTGTAAGACAATTTAGCTAAAATCACATTTATTAGGATGAGTTGTGGCAAAATGCCGCGAACGCCGCGGGCGCCTATGCTAAGTGTCTGGCAAAAAAGGCTAAAGTCCGCTCGCGTGCGAGGCGGGCCGAATCCGCGTGATAACTTCCCCGTTCGTCACAGTTAAAACCGTGATCGGCCGGGTAGAGATTGATCTCGATCCCGGGCTGGGCCCGGCGGATCGCATCGACATCGCTCAGCGGGATGCCCTGATCCTTTTCGCCGAAATGCATCTGAACCGGGCAGGATGGCGTTTCCGTCGCGAAGGGCGCGATCTGGCCGCCGTAGTAGCAGACAGCGCCCGCCACACGCAGCCGCGTCGCGGCGAGCCAGCACACCGAGCCGCCCCAGCAATAGCCGACCGAGCCGACTTTGCCGGCGGCAGCCGCGGCACGCTGTGCAGCGGCGACGTCGAGCATGACCTGGTCCCAGACGACCTTGCCGCGGATGGCGCGGCCGGTCTCGATTGCGGCCTTGTCATAGCCGAGCTCGACATGGCGCTCGACGCGGTCGAACAGAGCAGGCGCGATGCACAGGTAGCCCGCGGCAGCGAACCCGTCGGCGACGCGTCGCATGTGCGGATTGACGCCGAAGATCTCCTGGATCACGACAAGTCCGGCCTTGACCTTGCCGGTCGGGTCGGCCCGGTAGGCCGAAAGGCTGTGGCCATCGGCGGCGGTGAGCGAAATGGTCGCGCCCATACGGTTCTCCCTGATCCTGCCGGCTTGTCGTTTCGCGGCCGGGGACTAGACGTTAAACCGGAACAGCATGACGTCGCCATCGCGCACGATGTAGTCGCGGCCTTCCTGGCGCATGCGGCCCATGTCCTTGGCACCCTGCTCGCCGCCGCAGGCGACGAAGTCGTCGTAGCTGATGGTTTCGGCCTTGATGAAACCACGCTCGAAATCGGTGTGAATGACGCCGGCCGCCTCGGCAGCGCGCGCGCCGCGCCGAACGGTCCAGGCGCGCGCCTCCTTCGGCCCGGCGGTGAAGAAGGTGATCAGGTCGAGCAGCCGGTAGCCGGCGCGGATGACGCGGGCCAGTCCGGTCTCTTCAAGGCCGAGGCTGGCGAGGAACTCACGCTTATCCGTGTCGTCGCTGAACTGTGCCACCTCCGCTTCGATTGCAGCCGAGATCACCACCGATTCGGTGCCCTCAGCACGGGCGCGCTCGGCCACGCGGCGTGAATGCGCATTGCCGGTCGCTGCCGCGCTCTCTTCGACATTGCACACATAGAGCAGCGGCCGCGACGTCAGGAGCTGGAGCTGTTTGATGGCGATGCGTTGCGGTTCAGTCAGGTTGAGTGAGCGCACCGGCCGGCCGTCCCGCAGCGTGCTCAGCGCCAGCGTCATCAGTTCGAGCTGAACAAGCGAATCCTTATCGCCGCCGCGCGCCTTCTTCTCAGATGCTGCGACGCGGCGTTCCAGACTGTCGAGATCGGCCAGCATCAGCTCGGTTTCGACCGTTTCCGCGTCGCGCAGCGGATCGATCGAGTTTTCGACATGGGTGACGTCGCCCGATTCGAAACAGCGCACGACATGGATGATCGCGTCGACCTCGCGGATGTTGGCGAGGAACTGGTTGCCCAACCCTTCGCCCTTGCTGGCACCGCGCACCAGTCCGGCGATGTCGACGAACTCGAGGAACGTCGGCACGATCAGTGCCGATTTGGCGAGGCCGGCGATGGTGTCGAGCCGCGCGTCGGGCACGGCGACGCGGCCGACATTGGGCTCGATCGTGCAGAACGGATAATTGGCTGCCTGCGCCTGCGCAGTCGAGGTCAGCGCGTTGAACAGGGTCGACTTGCCCACGTTCGGCAGGCCGACGATGCCGCAATTGAAACCCATGAAGCTTTCCTAGGTGGAGAGGCCGCTAATTGGCAGAGCCTGATGATCCCTCGGCCGATGATCCCTGAGGCGGCGGGGCGCCGTCGTCCGGCTTCGGTCTTTTTGGCCGGGGCGGGCGGGTGAGAACCGTGATCTTGTTCATGAAGCCGGCTTCGTCGCGGGCGATCAGCAGCGGCAGCGATTGCGCCACTGCGTCGACCAGCTTGCCGACCCATTCCTGGTCGGCCTTGCTGAAGTCCTGGAGCACATGGCCGTGGACGAGCTCGCGGTCGCCCGGATGTCCGACGCCGAGTCGGACACGCCAGTAGCCCTGGCCGATGTGGTCGTCGATGCTGCGCAAGCCATTGTGTCCGGCGGCGCCGCCGCCGAACTTGACCTTGACCCTGCCGGCGGCGAGATCGATCTCGTCATGGATGACCACGACATGTTCCGGCTCGATCTTGTGGTAGCGCATCGCCTTGCCGACCGAGCGTCCCGAGTCGTTCATGTAAGTCAGCGGCTTGAGTGCGAGCACGCGCTGATCGTCGATCTTGCCCTCGGCCACGAGGCCGTCGAACCGGCTTTTGAACGGCGCAAAGCGGTGGCGGTGGACGATTTCGTCCACCGCCATGAAGCCGATATTGTGCCGGTTGCGGGCGTAGTCCGGCCCGGGATTGCCCAGGCCGACGACGAGCAGCATGACAAGTGCTGAGCGGAGAGATCCCGCTCAGCCCCTGCCCTTGCCCTTGCCCTTTTCCGGGGCCGGAGCGGCTTCCTTGCCGCCCTCGGCCGGCTTCGCACCCGGCGCGCCCGGCGCACCTGGCGCCCCCGGTGCGGCACCGGCCGCAGCGGCGGCCTCGCCTTCGGCCGGAACCGCGCCTTCGGCGCCTTCCTCGGTCGTGGCGGCGGCAGCCGGCGTCTCGACCTGGAGCACGGTCGGCGGCGCGATCGAGGCGATGGTGAAGTCGCGGCCCGTGATGGTCGGCCGGACGCCCTCGGGCAGCTTGACCATGCTGATGTGCACGGAATCGCCGATGTCGAGCCCGTCCAGATCGACCGTCAGGTGGTCGGGGATGCTGTCGGCCTGGCAGTAGCACTCGACCTGGTGACGCACCACGTTGAGCACGCCGCCGCGCTTGATGCCGGGCGAGGTGCCTTCGTTGATGAACTCGACGGGAATGCCGACGGCAACCCGGGTCTTGGCCCCGACGCGCAGGAAGTCGACGTGGATCGCGCGATCGGTGACCGGATCGATCTGCACCTCGCGGGGCAGCACGCGGATCGTCTCGTCCTTGAGCTTGATGTCGCATAGCTTGGCGAAGAAGCCGATCCGGCGGAATTCGCGCTGGATGGCGCGCTGCTCGACCGAGACCATGACGGGGGGCTTGCCTTCGCCGTAGATGACGCCGGGAACACGGCCGTCGCGACGCGTGGCCCGGGCGGCCCCCTTTCCGGCCCGGTCGCGCGGCTCGACCGCGATGGTACGCATGTCTGCCATGATGATCTCACTCCTCTGTCAAAGGCGGGCGACGCCCGTTGCGTCGCCCTCTGTCCGGCCGGGCCTCCAGGGGTGCCCCAAGCCGGGATTGGTGTCCTGCTCGCGATCTAGTCGAACAGGCTCGAAACGGATTGCTCCTGGCTGATGCGCCGCATCGCCTCGGCGATGAGCGGCGCGATGGTCAATTGCTCGATGTTGTGCGCGACGCGCACGGCTTCCGTGGCCTTGATGCTGTCGGTCGTCACCAGGCGGGACAGAGCGCCCGCCGTGATGCGCGCGACGGCACCGCCCGACAGCACGCCGTGGGTGACGTAGGCATCGACGGCCGTGGCACCGTCCTTGATGAGAGCTTCGGCCGCGTTGACCAGCGTGCCGCCCGAATCGACGATATCGTCGACGATGATGCAGCGCCGTCCCTTGACGTCGCCGATGATGTTCATGACCTCCGACACGCCGGCGCGCTCGCGGCGCTTGTCGATGATGGCGAGATCGGTGTCGAGCCTCTTTGCAATCGCGCGCGCGCGCAGCACGCCGCCGACGTCGGGCGAGACCATGACCAGCTCGCGCGGATCGTACCTCTCCTTGAGGTCCTTGATCAGCACGGGTGCCGCGAACAGATTGTCCGTGGGAATGTCGAAGAAACCCTGAATCTGACCGGCATGGAGGTCGAGCGTCAGCACGCGGTCGGCGCCGGCGGTGGTGATCAGATTGGCGACCAGCTTGGCCGAGATCGGCGAGCGCGGGCTCGACTTGCGATCCTGGCGCGCGTAGCCGTAATAGGGGATGACCGCGGTGATGCGCCGCGCCGAACCGCGCTTCAGCGCGTCGAGGCAGACCAGAAGCTCCATCAGGTTGTCGTTGGCGGGATAGGAGGTCGACTGGATGATGAAGACATCCTCGCCGCGCACGTTCTCCTGGATCTCGACGAAGATTTCCATGTCGGAGAACCGCCGCACGCTGGCCTTGGTCAGGGGCAGATTGAGGTAGGCACAGATCGCCTCGGCCAGCGGCCGATTGCTGTTGCCCGTAATGACCTTCATGCCGAGGATCCCCGTGGCGTCTCGTGGTGGGCAGTGGGCCCGCGGGCCGGTCTGGACCTGTGGTCGCACCCGAACGGCAAACAAGGGCGCCGCCCCAGTGGGGCGGCGCCAAGCGGCCGGGAATGTATCAAGGTGGCGGGGGGCTGTAAACCGCCCGGGAAGCCCATTTCGGGGTCGATTTGGCGCACCCCGGAGCGGGTCGAAAATCGCCGTGCGGGTCCGCCTTGAGACCGTGGCGAAGCCCGATTGACTCAGGCCTTTTGCGTCTGTCTCATACTCGTCTGATCGGGTTTTCCTGCTAATTTGCAACATAATTACGAAACCGAAACCGGGAGGAATGACATGTTCCATATCGGGCGCCTTCGTGGCCTGGCGATGGCCGCCATGGCCGCCATGGCAGCGCTGTCGATCGCCTTCGTGCAGCCGGCCGCCGCTCAATTCAAGCCCACCCGTGACGTCGAATTCATCATTCCCTACGGCCTTGGTGGCGGCGCCGATCTGCTGGCGCGCACGATCATCAAGATCGCGACCGACGAAAAGCTCGTGCCGACCAGCATCGTCGCGGTCAACCGTCCGGGCGGCGGCAGCGCCACAGGTGTCGGCCATGTGGTCGCGAGCAAGTCGGGCGACCCGCACACGCTCGTCCTGATCAATCCGCAGACCCAGATCACGCCGCTGCGCGTGGCCGACGCCAAGGGCTGGCGCCACCTGACGCCGGTCTACAACCTCATGCTCGACGACTACCTGCTGTTCGTCCGCGCCAACTCGCCCTTTCCGAACGCGAGCGAGCTCGTCAAGCAGGCTAAGGCGAAACCGCCGCGCAGCGTCTCCGTCGGGTCGGCGGGTACCGCCGACGACATGGCGATCGCCGTATTCCAGTCGGCGGCCGGCGTGCAGCTCAACATCGTGCGCTTCAACTCGGGCGGTGAGGCGCTGACCGCGCTGCTCGGTGGCCATGTCGACCTCGCCGCCGGCAACCCGCTGGAGTTCATGGGCCAGCTGCAGTCCAAGGCGGTGCGCGCCCTCGGCGTGTTCCGGCCGACGCGCTTCGAAGCGATGTCGGACGTGCCGACCATGAAGGAGCAGGGCATCGACGTGGCACCCTTCCAGATGTGGCGCGGCGTGGCGCTGCCGCCGGGTGTGACCCCCGACGTCGTCGCCTACTGGCAGGACATCATGAAAAAAGTCGCGGACTCCAAGGCCTTCAAGGACTACATCACGGCCAACGTGGCGGCGCTTCATCCGCTGCCGGCGCCCCAGTTCGTCACGTTCCTCGGGGCGCAGGAGGCGCTCTACAAGGACATGCTGGCAAAGCTCGGCCAGAACTAGTCAGGGCAAGGTTGGTGGGGTCATCGGCGCGGATCGTCGCCGTCGAAGCGGTGCCGGTCGCCGTCACGGGCGTCCGGCCGTTTCGCATTTCCGAGGGGCAGGCGAGCACCCACTATTCGGTCATTCTGCGCCTGCTGACCGATCAACCCGGCCTTGAGGGCAACGCCGAGATCGTCTCCGCACCGCCGGGCAAGCCGGAGGAGTTCGTCGAGGAGATCGTCGGCGCCGTGCGCCGCTACGTGGCGCCGGCCCTGACCGGGCAGGACGCGACGCGCCGGCGCACGGCCATGGCGGCACTCGATGCGATCCTCAAGGGCCGCATCTGGACCAAGGCCGCGGTCAATGTCGCGCTCTACGATCTGCAGGCCAAGGCGATGGGCGAGCCGGTTGCCGCACTGCTCGGCGGCCGGCACGCCGACGAGGTGCCGGTGATCGGCCCGGTCATCGGCATCATGGCGCCGGACGAGATGGCCCAGCTTGCGGCCGACCTGGTGGGCCGCGGATACCGCGCCATCAAGATCAAGGTCGGCGAGACGCCCGAAGCCGACATCGACCGCGTGAGAGCGGTGCGCGAGGCGATGGGGCCCGAGGCCGCGCTGCGTGTCGACGCCAATGATCACTACCGCCCGGCCGACGCCATTCGAGTCATCCGGGCGATCGAGCGCTACGACATCGAGCATGTCGAGCAGCCGCTGCCGCGCGGCGACATGCTCGGCATGGCCGAGGTCAAGCGCGCGATCGGCGTGCCGTTGATGACCGACGACATGGTGGCCACGCCGGCCGATGCCATGATGGTGGCGCGCCTGAACGCCGCCGACCGCGTCAAGGTCAAGGTGACCAAGCATGGCCTCGACGGCGCCATGCTGATCATCGGCATGCTGGAAACCGCGGGCATCGCCTGCGTGCTCGGTCACGTCTTCGAAATGGGGCTGGCCGCTGTCGCCGAGGCACAGCTCGCGGCCTGCATGCGCAACCTGGCGCCGCCCCACGAGATGGGTTCGATGCAGCCCATGGGGATCCGCGCCGACGTCATCAAGGACGAGCTGCAGTCGACGCCTGGCCGCATTCGGCTGCCCGGCGGCACCGGTCTCGGTGTGGCGCTCGATTGGGACCGGATCAATGCCATGCGCATGGACAAGCAGGCCTGAGAGGGCGGCCGTGAGATGAACGCATCCGGCACAGTGTGGGGCGAGCGCTGCTTCGCCGTCGTCATCGGCCTGTTCGGTGCGTTTTGGATCATCCAGGCCAGCAAGCTGCCCTATTGGAGCGACTTCGCGCCGGGTTCCGGTTTCCTGCCGTTCTGGCTCGGCGTGGCGCTGGTGATCATGGTCGCAGCGTTTCTGCTGCAGTCGTTCCGCGCGGCGCCGGTCGATGCGCAATCCGAAGCGCCGGTCGATGCCGGCGGTCGCGGCCGGATCGTCCAGATCATGCTCGGCCTCATCGCTTGCCTGGCGCTGCTCGAATGGGTCGGTTTCGTCGTCTCGGTCGGTTTGTATCTTGCCTTTCTGATCGGCTGGGTGGAGCGCCGCACGCTCGTCGAAACGGCCGCCGTGTCGCTCGGCACCGTGGCCTTTCTGTGGCTGCTCTTCAAGAAATGGCTGGGGGTGCCGTTCCCTGAAGGCCCGTGGGGCTTCTGAGGCGACGGCCGATGGAAACCCTCGCACATCTCGCACAGGGCTTCACCCTATTGGTGACGCCGAAATACCTGATGTTCTGCCTGATCGGCGTGCTGATCGGCCAGGTCATCGGCGTGCTGCCGGGAATCGGGCCGTCGGCGGCGATCGCGGTGCTTCTGCCGCTGACCTTCGGCGGCGACGCGATCGCCTCGACGATCATGTTCGCCGGCATCTACTACGGCGCGCAGTACGGCGGCACGCTGACCTCCGTACTCGTGCGCATCCCGGGCGAGTCGTCCTCGGTGATGACCAGTCTGGACGGCTACGAGATGGCCAGACAAGGACGCGCCGGCAAGGCGCTCGGCATCGCCGCGGTCGGCTCGTTCATCGCCGGTACCTTGGGCACCGTCGGACTGATGCTGGCCGCACCGGCGCTGGCCAAGGTGGCGCTGCTGTTCGGGCCGGCGGAATACTTCGCCCTGGTGATCATGGGCCTGGGGGCCCTGGCGCTGGTCGGCGGCTCGCTGCTCAAGGGCCTGATCATGGGCGCACTCGGGCTGGCGCTCGCCACCATCGGCACCGACCCGCAGGTCGGCAACCCGCGCTTCACCTTCGGCCAGCTTTTTCTGCTCGACGGCATCGAATTCCTCGTGCTCGCCGTCGCCTTCTTCGGCATCGGCGAAGTTCTGGCGCAGGCCGAGCAGGGCATGGCGGCGGGCGAGTTCGCGCGTCCGCGCGACAGCGTCTATCCGAACTGGGCCGACTGGCTGCAGACGCGCTGGTCGATCCTGCGCGGCACCGTGATCGGCTACTTCATCGGCGTGCTGCCCGGCGCCGGTGCGACGATCGCGTCCTTCGTCGCCTATGCCGTCGAGAAGAAGGTGTCGAAGACGCCGGAGCGCTTCGGCAAGGGTGCGATCGAAGCAGTCGCCGCGCCGGAGTCGGCGAACAACGCGGCCGCGACCGGCGCGATGGTGCCGATGTTCGCCTTGGGCATCCCCGGCTCCAACACGACGGCGATCATGCTGGGTGCCCTCATCATGTTCGGCCTCAGGCCCGGCCCCGCGCTGTTCGAACAGAACGCCGCCTTCGTGTGGACCGTGATCGCCAGCATGTATGTCGGCAATCTGCTGCTCCTGCTGCTGAACCTGCCGCTGGTCGGCCTGTTTGCCGTGCTGCTGCGCGTGCCCTATGCCATTCTTTATCCGGTCATCCTCGCACTGTGCATCGCCGGCGTGTACAGCCAGTCCAACAGCATGAGCGATCTGTGGCTCGCGGCCGGCTTCGGGATCTTCGGCTATTTCATGAGGAAGTACGACTTCTCCGCGGCGCCTCTGGTCCTCGGCCTCGTGCTCGAGCCGATGTTCGAGAACGCCATGCGCCAGATGATGACGCTGTCCCATGGCAGCTTGGCGCCGGTCGTCACCCGCCCCGTCGCCGGCACGATCACGCTCCTCACGCTTGCCATCGTGCTATGGCCGATCGCCCAGCGGATCTACCTTCGTTCAAAGCGTTGAGGCGTCGTCCATGGAGCTGAAACAGCGCATCGGCATCGATCTCGGTCGAAAGATCCGCCTGGAAGACGGCATCGAGTGGGCTGCAACGAACGACGTGCGATTCATCGACTGCGAGCTCGATGTCGCTCCGAACAGCGTATTGAGCTTCGACGACGCCCGCTCAAATGCGGTGCGTGGCGCGCTCGAGCGACACGGTATCGAGCTCGGCCTGCATACGCTGTCGGCGGTCAACGTCGCGGAGTACTCGCCCTTCGTCGGCGAGGCGGTCGATCACTACCTGAAGGCATATGTCGACGCCGCCAGGCGCCTGGGCGCCGGCTGGGTCGTCGTGCACGGCGGATATCATTTCACCGGCGACTACAAGGCGCGCGTCGCGGCTGCGATCGAGCGCCTCAAGCGTACCGTCGCCTATGCCGAGGCGCGGGGCGTCAAGCTCCTGCTCGAGAATCTCAACAAGGAGCCGGCCGACGCCGAGGTGCACTATCTCTGCTTCGATCTCGAGGAATGCCGCAATTTCTTCGGCCAGATCAGCTCGCCCCATCTCGGCTGGTCGTTCACGGTCAATCACGCGCACATGGTCGCCGGCGGCATCGATGGGCACATCGACGGCCTCGACATGTCGCGGCTCGGCGAGGTGCGGCTTGCCGACAACCGCGGCGATCGCGAGGAGCATCTCAGGATCGGCGAGGGCAACATCGACTTCCGTCGCATGTTCCGGCGTATCGAGGAAGCCGGCTACCGCGGCCACTACATGAACGCGTTCGGCTCGCTCGACGACATGCTCAAAGGCCGCGACGTGCTGGCCGAATTAGCGCGCACGACATAGGACGCCGCCCGCGGCGCTCTACTCAGTTGGCCGTGGCCGGCAGGTTCCGATCCCGGCGGAACCTGCCAGTGGCGGCTATTTGGGAGCCATCACCATGGTCATCTGGCGCCCTTCCATCTTGGGCGTCTGCTCGACCTTGGCGCGGTCGGCGAGATCATCACGCACGCGGACGAGCACATTCATGCCCAGCTCCTGGTGCGCCATCTCGCGGCCGCGGAAGCGCATGGTGACCTTGACCTTGTCGCCATCGCCGAGGAAACGGTGGATCGAGCGCATCTTGACCTGATAGTCGTTCTCGTCGATCCCGGGCCGCAGCTTGATCTCTTTGATTTCGATGATCTTCTGCTTCTTGCGGGCCTCGTTGGCCTTTTTCTGCAGCTCGTATTTGTATTTTCCGAAATCCAGGATCTTGCAGACCGGCGGGTCGGCCTGCGGCGCGACCTCAACCAGATCCAGTTCCACCTCATGGGCCCTCTGGAGGGCCTCGTGGAGCGTCATGATACCGAGCATTTCGCCGGTTTCGCTGACGACGCGGATGCTGCCGACTTCGATCTCATCATTGACGCGCGGCCCTTCGCGGGACGGCGTCATCACAAACGGTGGTCTTGCGATGTTTCACCTCCATATCGCAGATCGTGGCCGTGCCAGGGAGCGCGCCGGAGCCAGCAATCGGGCTGTTTCGCCCCTGACTTCGCGCGGTCCCGACTTTAATGGGATGGCACTGCCGCTTCCCTGATCAGTCTAGGGATGGCCTCATCGAGCGCAAGCACTTCTTGCGCCTGTCCGCCGAGCCGGCGCAGCGCGACCGAGCGGGTCTCTGCCTCGCGCCTGCCGACGACGAGCAGCACAGGCACCTTGGCGAGGCTGTGCTCGCGAACCTTGTAGTTGATCTTCTCGTTGCGCAGATCCGCCTCGGCGCGCATGCCGGCAGCGCGCAAGGCGCTGCGCACCTCGCCCGCATAGGCGTCCGCGTCGCTGGTGATGGTCGCGACGACACATTGCACGGGTGCCAGCCACAGCGGGAAGCGCCCGGCGAAGTGCTCGATCAGCACGCCGATGAAGCGCTCCAGCGATCCGAGGATCGCCCGATGCAGCATGACCGGCCGATGCTTCTGGCCGTCCTCGCCGACATAGGTCGCGTCGAGCCGCTCGGGCAGCACGAAGTCGCACTGCAGCGTGCCGCATTGCCATTCGCGGCCGATCGCGTCGCGCAGGTTGAAGTCGAGCTTCGGCCCGTAGAAGGCGCCGTCGCCGGGATTGAGCACGTAGGTGATGCCCGCGGCCTCGACGCCACGTTGGAGTGCCGATTCCGCCTTGTCCCAGATCGCGTCGGAGCCGGCGCGCGCCGCCGGCCGCGTGCCGAACTTGGCGGTCACGTCCTCGAAGCCGAAATCCTTGTAGATCGAGATCAAAAGCGCGCAGAACGCCTTGCACTCCTCGTTGATCTGATCCTCGGTGCAGAATATGTGCGCGTCGTCCTGGGTGAAGGCGCGCACGCGCATGATGCCGTGCAGCGCGCCCGATGGCTCGAATCGGTGGCATGAGCCGAACTCGGCGAAGCGCAGCGGCAGGTCGCGGTAGCTGCGAATGCCCTGGCGGAAGATCTGTACGTGGCCCGGGCAGTTCATCGGCTTCAGTGCGTAGGTGCGCTCGCCCTCGCTCTGTTTGGCGGTCTCCGAGCGCGGCAGTGCGGAGAACATCGCCTCGGCGTACAGATCCCAGTGGCCCGACGCCTCCCAGAACTTGCGGTCGAGCAGCTGCGGTGTCTTGACCTCGAGATAGCCCGAGCGCGAGATGCGGCCCCGCACGTAGTTCTCGACGGCGCGATAGAGCGTCCAGCCGTTGGGATGCCAGAAGATCGAGCCGACCGCCTCTTCCTGCTGGTGGAACAGGCCCATTTCGCGGCCGATGCGGCGATGGTCGCGCTTCTCGGCCTCTTCGAGCTGGTGCAGATGCTGCTTGAGCTGGTCCTCGCTCGCCCAGGCGGTGCCGTAGATGCGCTGGAGCTGCGCGCGGTTCTGGTCGCCGCGCCAATACGCACCCGCGACCTTCGTCAGCTTGAAGGCTTTCGGCAGCTTGCCGGTCGACGGCAGATGCGGCCCGATGCACATGTCGAGCCACTCGCCCTGACGATAGATCGACAGCTCCTCGTCCTCGGGCAGCTCGCCGACCCACTCGGCCTTGAACGACTCGCCCCGCTTGTTGAAATGGGCGATGGCGTCGGCGCGCGACCAGACCTCGCGCGTGATCGCTTCGTTGCGGTCGACGATCTCGCGCATGCGCTGCTCGATGCGCGGCAAATCCTCGGGCGTGAACGGTTCGTTGCGCGCGAAGTCGTAGTAGAAGCCGGTGTCGGTCGCGGGGCCGAAGGTGATCTGCGTGCCCGGATAGAGCTCCTGCACGGCTTCGGCCAGCACATGCGCGCAGTCGTGCCGGATGAGCTCGAGCGCGTCGGGGTGCTTGAGCGTGACGATCTCGACCTTGGCGTCGGCGCCGATGGCAGCACCCAGATCCTTCAGCTTGCCGTCGACCTTCATCGCCAGCGCCGCTTTGGCGAGTCCCGGTCCGATCGACGCCGCCAGCGCGGCGCCGGAGACCGGGCCATCGAAGCGCCGAACGCTGCCGTCAGGTAGTGTGATGGCGACCATGGACCGTGCCGTTGGGCCGGGCTGATTGTCAGAAAAGCCCGGGGAATGTAGTGGGATTCGCTGTCATGTCAAGGCGCCGAGGCCGCTGCGCAGCGCACGCTTCTGGGCGAATCCGGCCTGTGATTGTGATATCCCTCAATCGTCGCCGGGGGTGCCGCCGTCTCCCCGTGGCGATGTCGCTTGCTTGGGAGTGCCGCCATGCTGGGCCCCGGCCTGCTCGCCCGTCTGTTCCGAAAGCTCGTCAAGTACACGCTCGTGCTCGTGGCTTTCGGGGCCGTGTTCTCGATCGTCCTTGTTTTCGCCTATGACTGGTCGAGCTTCGTGCGCGAGCAGATCGAGGGTTTCGCCAATCGCACCGGCCTCAAAGTGTCGATCAACGGCGCGCCTTATATGCAGGCAAGCATGCCGCCGACTCTCGTGCTCGACGATGTCACGGTACAACAGCCCGTGCGCGATCGCGCCGGCCTCCTGCGCGAGGTGATCAAGGCGCGCCGTGTCGAGGTCTTCCTCGACATCGCGCAGTCGCTCAGCACCGGGACCGCACAGTTCGGCCTTCGCCTGATCGAGCCGCAGATCCAGATGTCGTCGAATCTGAGCCTGCAGACCGCCGGCCAGACGCTTGGCGTGTCGTCGGTATCCGTCACGGGCGGCACCGGCGGTACCGGCGCCGGCGGTCCGGGCGTCGTGCCCGGCACGCCCGGCGTCGGCCCCGGCGTGACGCCCGGTGTCGTCCCCGGGGTGACGCCCGGCGTGCCGCCGATCGTGACGCCTGGTGTGCCTCCGGGCACGCCCGGCACTCCCGGCACGCCGACCACGTCGACTGGTTGCTAGACTGAACTTTGCCCGAATTTTGACCAAGCCACTGATGTGACTCGCGTTTGTCTGCGGGTCCTGACTACAGGCTGGGCTTGACGGCGAGCAGATCGAGTGCGCGGCGCTGGATTTCGGTCGGGGTGGCG
>Ga0194131_10007420_pt1 | contig 14766 bp, 13 predicted proteins | sample TA2KigO120mmetaG_FD_148631 | JGI IMG/M metagenome (GOLD analysis project Ga0194131, IMG submission 148631) | Freshwater microbial communities from Lake Tanganyika, Tanzania - TA2015053 Kigoma Offshore 120m | ecosystem: Environmental > Aquatic > Freshwater > Lake | place: Tanzania: Lake... | reverse complement strand
CAAGACCCATGACGATGGTGGAAGAGTAGGGTGGCTTGACGGGTTGCTAACCATGCTCGAGATAGGATTTAAGCGGGCTTGCCGGCTCGGCTGTATATTTGCATATTAGCCGCCTCGCAGGTCCTTGAGGCAGCAATGAGCAGCGCGATGATCGTGTACGACCTGAAATGCCGCAGCGGACACCAGTTCGAAGCTTGGTTCAGCAACGCCACGGCCTTTGAACGCCTGAAGAAGGCGGGCCATGTTTCGTGCTCGATCTGTGGTTCGAGCAAGGTCGATAAGGCACTGAACGCCCCCAATATTACCCCGTCTAAGGGCAAGTCGGTGGCGGCCAAGCAGCCGGCTACTGAGGCACCGCGTGAGCCCAAGCTCGCCGGATCGGGTAGCTATGCCAACGACCCCTCCGCGGCAAAGGTGGGCGAGATAATGAAGCAACTAGCTGAGCTTCGCGGCCAGATTGAGAAAAACTGCGACTATGTCGGCGGCAAGTTTGCCGACGAGGCGCGCAAGATCCACTACGGCGAGACGCCGAAGCGCAACATTTACGGTGAGGCCTCCGACGTCGATGCCAAGGCGCTGGCAGACGAAGGAGTCGAGTTCTCGCGTATCCCTTGGGCTCCGCGCCGCGATTCCTGATCCGGCCTAGCGCCGGGTCGCGAACGCCATGTAGTTGACCGCGAGGTCGCTGCTCAACCGCCAGAAATCGCCAAGCGGGTTGTAAGCGACACCGGTGACGTCGCTGATGTCCAGGCTGTGGCGCCGCAGTGTTGCGCCGAGCTCCGACGGCCGGACGAATTTCTTCCAGTCATGCGTGCCGACGGGTAGCCAGCGCAGAACATATTCAGCGCCGACGATCGCCAGCAGAAACGATTGCGGCGTGCGGTTCAGCGTGGCGACCAAGAGCGCTCCTTGTGGGCGGGTCAGGGACGCGGCGGCGGCCATGAAGGCGCCGAGATCGGCGACATGCTCGACGATCTCCAGTGCCAGCACCACGTCGAACGACTCGCCGTGCGCTGCCAGATCCTCGGCCGCGGCATGGCGATAGTCGATCGCAAGCTCGCTCTCATGGGCGTGGGCGCGGGCGACGCCGATATTGGTGGCCGAGGCATCGATGGCCACTACCGTTGCCCCGAGCCGGGTCAGGGGTTCGGCGACCAAGCCGCCACCACAGCCGATATCTAGGATGCGCAGCCCCGCAAGCGGCTTCGGCCGGCGGGCGTCGCGGCCGAAGCGCTCGCACAGCCGGTCACGGATGTAGGTCAGGCGGACCGGGTTGAGCTTGTGCAGGGGCCGGAATTTGCCGTTCGGGTCCCACCACTCGGCGGCCATGCTCGAGAACCGGGCGATTTCCGTCGGATCCACGCTGGGCGCGGCTGCGGCGTCCGGAACGTTTTCGATCGGGGAGGCAGAAGGGCCACAAGCCACCGTTTCAGGGCAGGACGCGCAGGACGGGCGGGCGATGCTTGCTTCGCGCGCGCCGGTCGCAGTATGTAGGGGCCGCCGCCACCGGGGCAATAACCGAGTCGGGCGGAGCCCCGTAAGATATTGTAAAAAAAGACAAATACGAATGGCGCGGATCGTGATGAAGTTCGGCGGCACCTCGGTCGCCGATATCGAGCGGATCAAGAACGTGGCGCGGCGGGTCAAGAAGGAGATCGACGCCGGCAACCAGGTCGCCGTTGTCGTCTCGGCGATGTCCGGCGTGACCAACCAGCTCGTCGCCTGGGTGAACCAACTCTCGCCGCTCCATGACGCGCGCGAGTACGACACCGTCGTGGCGACCGGGGAGCAGGTGACCTCCGGCTTGCTGGCGGTGGCGCTGCAGGAGCTTGGCGTCAACGCGCGCTCTTGGCAGGGCTGGCAGATCGCGCTCAAGACCGACGGTGTTCACGGCAAGGCGCGCATCCAGCAGATCGACCGGGACGAGCTCGACCGTCGCCTCAACGATGGGCAGGTTGCCGTCGTCGCGGGCTTCCAGGGCATCGGGCCCGACAACCGTGTGACGACATTGGGCCGCGGCGGCTCCGACACCTCGGCCGTGGCGCTCGCCGCCGCTCTCAACGCCGAGCGCTGCGACATTTATACCGACGTCGACGGCGTCTATACTTGCGATCCGCGGATCGTGAGCAAGGCGCGGAAGCTGTCGAAGATCACCTACGAGGAGATGCTGGAGATGGCGTCGCTCGGGGCGAAGGTGCTGCAGACCCGCTCCGTCGAGATGGCCATGAATCACCGGGTGCGCGTGCAGGTGCTGTCGAGCTTCGTCGATGCTCCGCCCAATTCGGTGCCCGGAACGCTGGTCGTGGATGAGGATGAGATCGTGGAAAAGGAAGTCGTAAGCGGAATAGCCTACAGCCGGGACGAGGCCAAGATTACGCTCACCCGCGTCTCCGACAAGCCGGGCGTAGCGGCGGCGATCTTCGGGCCTCTCGCCGACGCCAGTATCAATGTCGACATGATCGTACAGAACGTGTCGGAGGACGGGCGTACCACCGATCTCACCTTCACCGTAACGCGCGCCGACCTCGAGCGCGCCGTCAGCGTGCTGAAGAAGGAGGCGAAGAGTCTCGGCTTCCAGGAGATCAAGCCGGACGCCAAGGTGGTCAAGGTCTCGGTCATCGGCGTCGGCATGCGCAGTCACGCCGGTGTGGCGCTCACCATGTTCCGCACCCTGGCCGAGAAGGGCATCAACATCGAGGTCATTTCGACCTCGGAGATCAAGATCAGCGTGCTGATCGACGAACAGTATCTCGAGCTGGCCCTGCGCGCGCTCCATACCGCCTACGGTCTGGACGCGGCGTAACCGGGACCGGCACCTCATGGACCGCGCCCCCGCGACCGAGCGCAGCGAGGCCAGGCGGCATCTCGGCCGCCTGTGGCATCGCGGCTGCGAGTTCCTCGGCGTCGAGGCGGCGATCATGGGCGGAGCCATGACCTGGGTGTCCGAGCGCCACCTCGTCTCGGCCATCTCCAACGCCGGCGGCTTCGGCGTGATCGCCTGCGGCTCGATGTCGCCGGAGCTGCTGGGCCGTGAGATCGCCGCGACTGCCTCGCTCACCTACCGGCCGTTCGGCGTCAACCTGATCGTCATGCATCCGCAGCTGATGGCCCTGGCCGAGACCTGCCTCGAACACAAGGTCAGCCATGTCGTGCTTGCCGGCGGTCTGCCGCCAGCCGACGTCTTCCGGCGGCTGAAGCAGGGGGGCGCCAAGGTCATGGGCTTCGCGCCGGCCCTGGCCATCGCCAAGAAGCTGGTGCGCTCGGGCATCGACGGGCTGGTGATCGAGGGCATGGAGGCAGGCGGCCATATCGGCGCCGTATCGACGGCGGTCCTCGCCCAGGAGATCCTGCCGGCGATCAGGGACGTACCGGTCTTCGTGGCCGGAGGTATCGGCCGCGGCGAGGCCATCCTCTCGCTGCTGGAGATGGGGGCCGCCGGCGTGCAGCTTGGCACCCGCTTTGTCTGCGCCCGCGAGTCCATCGCGCATCCGCGCTTCAAGCAGGCCTTTATCCGAGCCGCGGCGCGCGATGCCGTGCCGTCGGTCCAGCTCGATCCGCGTTTCCCGGTCATCCCGGTGCGGGCCCTGGCCAACAAGGCGACCGACCGGTTCATGGAAACACAGCGCGACGTCATCGAGCGCTTCGAGCGGGGCGAGCTCGACCTCAAGGCGGCTCAGCTCGAGATCGAGCATTTCTGGGCCGGCGCCCTGCGTCGTGCCGTGGTCGACGGCGATATCGAGAACGGTTCGCTGATGGCCGGGCAGAGCGTCGGCCTGGTAAGCCGCGAGCAGAGTACCCAGGACATCGTCACCGAGCTGATCGATCAGGCGGTGGATGCGCTGGTCGCGCGCGAGAACGCCCGGCGCGTGCCGGAGGCCGCCGGCTGATGCAGGGGCACCCTGGCGCCGCAGGCCCCCGCCGCCTCCTCAAGCGGATTCGGGACCTGATGGCGGCGGGGGGCGCCGGTCAGGAGCGGCTGGATCAGATCGTCAAGATCATAGCCGCCGACATGGTGGCGGAGGTCTGCTCGATCTATCTGATGCGCGGCGGCAACGAGCTTGAGCTCTTCGCCACCCAGGGCCTGAACCGCGAAGCCGTCCACAAGACGCGCCTCGCCATCGGCGAGGGCCTGATCGGCGACATTGCCGCCCATGCCCGGCCGCTGGCGTTGGCCGACGCGCAGTCGCATCCGAATTTCGCCTACCGGCCGGAGACCGGCGAAGAGGTCTACCATTCGCTGATGGGCGTGCCGATCCTGCGCGGCGGTCGCACTCTCGGCGTTGTCGCGGTGCAGAACCGCACCTTCCGGGACTATACCGAGGAGGAGGTCGAGACTCTCCAGACCATCGCCATGGTGCTGGCCGAGCTCGTGGCCGGTGCGGCTTTCGGTCCCGAGGCCGAGCTGGCGCGGGTAGGCGGCGCATTGGGCCCGGCGCGCCTCGAAGGCGTGCGGCTTTCCGACGGGATCGCGCTCGGCCATGCCGTCCTGCATCAGCCGCGCATCTCCATCCGCCAGATCGTCGCCGACAACCTCGAGGCGGAGCGGCGCCGTCTCGATGAGGCGGTCTCCACCATGCATGTCGCGATCGACGACCTGGTGGCGCGCTCCGGCTTCGTCGAGGGCGAGCAGCGCGAGATCCTCGAAAGCTACCGCATGTTCGCCGAGGACCACGGCTGGCTCGGGCGCATAAAGGAGGCAATCGACACCGGTCTGACGGCCGAGGCGGCGGTGCAGAAGGTGCAGGAAGACACGCGCGCCCGCATGTCGCAGATCGCCGATCCGTACTTGCGCGAGCGGCTCGCCGACCTCGAGGATCTCGGCAACCGCCTGCTGCAGCATCTGGTCGGCCAGGGGCTACGCAACGAGGATCTGCCCGAAGACGCCATTGTCTTTGCGCGCTCGATGGGCCCTGCTGAGCTGCTCGACTATGACCGGCGCAAATTGCGGGCGATCGTGCTGGAGGAAGGCTCGCCGACTTCCCATGTCGCCATCATCGCCCACGCCCTCGACCTGCCGATGCTCGGCCGCGTGCGCGACGTCCTGGTGCAGGTCGATCCCGGCGATCCGGTGGTCGTCGATGCCGAGCTCGGGCAGGTCATGCTGCGGCCGAGCGACGAGGTGCGCGACTCGGTGAGTGCCGCGGTCGATGCGCGCGCCTCGCGCATGGCGGCTTACGCCGTCCTGCGCAAGCAGCCGGCTGTGACGCGCGACGGCGTGCGCATCGCCATCAGCATGAATGCCGGCCTGCTGATGGAGATGGATCAGCTCGAGAACAGCGGCGCCGATGGGGTCGGTCTCTATCGAACCGAGATCCCATTCATGATCCGAGCGGAATTTCCCGACGTCGCGGAGCAGACGGATCTCTACCGGAGGATTCTGGATCGGGCCGGCGAGCGGCACGTGGTCTTCCGCACGCTCGATATCGGAGGTGACAAGAAGCTGCCCTATCTCGAGGACGCGCGTGATGAAAACCCGGCAATGGGCTATCGCGCCATCCGGCTCTCGCTAGACCGGCCGGTGATGCTGCGTGAGCAGCTCCGCGCGATGATTCGTGCGGCCGCTGGAAGGCGGCTCGACGTCATGTTCCCGATGATCGCCGACATCTCCGAGTTCGAGCAGGCGCGGGCCCTGCTCGATCTCGAGATTCAGCGCGAGCGGAGCCGCGGCCGGCCTCTGCCCAGCACGCTGCGGGTGGGCACCATGCTCGAGGTGCCAGCGCTGCTCTGGCAGCTCCCGGCCCTGTGCGCCCGCGCCGACTTCATCTCGGTGGGCAGTAACGACCTGCTGCAGTTCCTCTTCGCCAGCGACCGTGGCAATCCCCACCTTGCGGACCGCTACGACGCTCTCTCCCCGGCGGCCCTCAGCTGTCTCGGCGCGATTGCCGAGCAGTGCAACAACCTCGGCAAGGATCTGACGGTGTGCGGCGACCTGGCCAGCCGGCCCCTGGAGGCCATGGCGCTGGTCGGCCTCGGCTTTCGCGGTCTGTCGATGCCGGCCTCGGCAATCGGTCCGATCAAGGATATGATCCGGCGCGTGAAGATCGAATCCTTGGGCCGCTATCTGCACGATCTGGTCCGCGTGCCCGACCACTCGGTGCGCGAGAAGCTGCGTATCTACGCGCAGGAGCGCGGTATTTTCGACTAATCTAAAGTATCGTTCTTGTTTTGTTCGTGCTACGAACGGTTGATCGCGGCCCTGTCAAGTTGGTATTAACTTCCGGTATTCGAGCAGACCGCGACAGTGCTCCCGCGTATCTGGGAAGCATGACGCGAACCGTCAAAGTTTTCGTGCCGAAATCGGCGCGTTTCGATTGCGAAAATACTGCAGCCTTGGGATCGGCCCATGGGACGCCGCCAGACAGACGAGGAACCCTCGACTCCCGCCGCGCCGGCACGCGGTGTCGGCGCTTCGTTGCGCGAGGCCCGACAGCGTCGTGGCTGGACGATCGAGTTGTGCGCGCAGCAGTTGCGTATCCGCGCGGCCGTGCTGGAGGCAATGGAGGCGGGACACTTCGAGAAGCTGCCGAACGGGGCCTATGCGCTCGGCTTCGTACGCTCCTACGCCGACTATCTGGGGCTCGACCGGGACGAAATCGCGCGCCGCGTGAAGGCGGAGGCGGCGGCGCTCAGCATGCAGACCGAACTCGTCTTTCCGACGCCGATTGCCGAAAGCCGCCTGCCCAGTGGCGTCGTCCTTGCCCTATCCGCCATCCTCGCCGCGGGTGCCTACGGGCTTTGGTACTACCAGACGGCCTCTGAGCGCGTTTCGATTCCGCGCGTAGCCGCGGTCAACGACCGGTTGTTCGCGACATCGGAACGCCCGCCCGCGAATTCATCCGCTCAGGCCGAGGCGGCTACCGTTGCCGCTGCGCCGCTTGGCAGCGCGCCAGCTCCCAACGCCGTCATCGCACCGGCGGCGCCGCAAGCGACGGCGGTCGTTGCCGATCCGGCACCGCAGGTCGCGGCCGTCACGCCGGTCGCTACCCCTGCCGCTCCGCCGGCTCCAGCCTCCGACCTCTTGGTCACGCCCGCGCCGCGCCAGTTCGGCGAGGCCGCCGGGGCACGCATCCTGATCAAAGCGACCGGGGACAGTTGGGTACAGGTGCGCGACCGCACCGGCACGATCGTCTTCTCCCGCATTCTCCGGCCCGGTGATTCCTACGGCGTGGCCAACCAGCCAGGCCAGCTCTTGGCCACAGGCAGTGCCGGCGTCCTCGACATCACGGTCGATGGCCGCAAGGTGCCACCGATCGGCCGTCCCGGCTTCACCCGCAAGGACGTGGTCCTCGATCCGGAACGCCTGCTGGCGGGGACGGCGGTGCCGCCTGAAGCCGCGCGGCCCGCCCCGCCGGCCGAACCTGCCGCTAGACCACCGTCTCCGGCCGCTCCCGAAGGCGGCGGCTGAGCTCTTAAGGGTGGGCCCGGCTGCACAAAGGTGCAGCCGCTTCCGGTTTCCGTTATAACCGGCCCGTCATTCCTCCGAGTTGCCAATGACGATCCGTTCCTATCGCCAGATCATCCGGCGTCGCTGTCGCCAGATTCGTGTCGGGCCCGTCGCCGTCGGCGGCGACGCGCCGATCACCGTGCAGTCAATGACCAACACGCCGACCTCTGATGCGGTCGCGACGATCGGTCAGATTCGCCGTCTCGAAGAGGCGGGCGCCGATATCGTGCGCGTCTCGTGCCCCGACGAAGACTCAACCGCGGCCATGCCGGCCATCACCCGCGCAGCAAAGGTGCCGATCGTCGCCGATATCCATTTCCACTACCGGCGGGCCATCGAGGCTGCCAAGGCGGGGGCCGCCTGCCTGCGCATCAACCCCGGCAATATCGGCAGCCAGGAGCGGGTGCGCGAGGTGGTGAAGGCCGCGAAAGACCATGGCTGCTCGATGCGCATCGGCGTCAACGCCGGCAGCCTGGAGCGCGATCTCCTCGAGAAATACGGCGAGCCCTGCCCCGAGGCCATGGTCGAGAGTGCCCTCAATCACGCCAAGATGCTCGAGGACGAGGATTTCCGCGAGTTCAAGATCTCGGTGAAGGCCTCGGACGTCTTTCTCGCCGTGGCGGCTTATCAGCAGCTGGCCGATGCCTGCGACTATCCGTTGCATATCGGCATCACGGAGGCGGGCGGCCTGCGCGCCGGCACCATCAAGTCGGCCATCGGCATGGGCTCGCTGCTCTGGGCCGGTATCGGCGACACCATCCGCGTCTCACTCTCCGCGGATCCAGTCGAGGAGGTCAAGGCCGGCTACGAGATGCTCAAGTCGCTTGGCTTGCGTCGCCGCGGCGTCACAGTCGTGGCCTGTCCGTCCTGCGCCCGCCAGCAGTTCGACGTTATCAAGACGGTCGAGGTGCTGGAGGAAAGGCTCGCCCACATCACCACGCCGATGACCGTGTCGGTGATTGGCTGCGTGGTCAATGGCCCGGGCGAGGCACGCGAAACCGATATCGGCCTCACCGGCGGCGGCAACGGCACGCACATGGTCTATGTGGCCGGCCAGCCCGATCACAAGCTGCAGAATGCCGACATCGTCGCCCACCTGGTCGGCATGGTGGAGCGCAAGGCGGCTGAGATCGAAGCCACGAAGCAGAAGTGCGAACCGGCCTCGCCGGCTCTCGCCGACAACTAACCCCTCGGCACGATCCCCATGTCCGCCCTTCAGCCGGTACGCGGCACACACGACCTCCTGCCCGAAGACATGCGCCGTCACCGCCATGTGGTCGATACGGCACGGCGTGCCGTGGCGCTTTACGGCTACCAGGAGATGTCGACGCCGATCTTCGAGTTCACCGAAGTGTTCAAGCGCACGCTCGGCGACACCTCGGACATCGTCACCAAGGAGATGTACAGCTTCGAGCGCGGCGGCGATCATCTGACCCTGCGCCCCGAAGCGACTGCGGGCGTGTGCCGCGCCGTGATCTCGGGCGGGCTGCAGCAGCAGGCGCCGCTCAAGTATTTCTATTATGGCCCGATGTTCCGCTACGAGCGGCCGCAGAAGGGCCGCCTGCGTCAGTTCCACCAGATCGATATCGAGATCATCGGTATCGCCGAGCCGTTGGCGGATATCGAGGTGATCGCGGCCGGCGCCCGCGTGCTCGATGCGCTGGGCATCCTCAAGCGCACCACGCTCGAGATCAATACGCTGGGCGACAGCGAGAGCCGGACCATCTACCGGCAGAAGCTGGTCGACTATTTCAGAGCCCATCAGGCGAGGCTCTCGGAGGACAGCGTCAACCGGCTGGAGCGCAACCCGTTGCGCATCCTCGATTCCAAGGACGACGGCGACCGGCACATTGTTGCCGACGCGCCGCTGTTCGACGACTCTCTGACTCCGGCGGCCCGCGACTTCTTCGCCAAGGTCTGCGACGGCCTCAACCGGCTGGGTATCGCCTTCAACCGAAACCAGCGGCTGGTCCGTGGCCTCGACTATTACTGCCACACCGCCTTCGAGTTCACGACCACCGAGCTCGGCGCGCAGAGTGCGGTGCTGGCCGGCGGTCGCTACGACGGCCTGATCGAGATGATGGGCGGGCCGCCCACGCCGGGGATCGGCTGGGCCGCGGGCGTCGAGCGCTTGAGCATGATGCTGCGGGATGTGACGCCGGCGCCGCGCCCCTTCGCCATCGTGCCAGTCGGTCCCGAGGGCGAGGCGCTGGCGCTGACCCTGACGGAGGATCTGCGCCGCGCCGGTTTTCCCGTCGAGCTGGGGTATCGCGGCAACATGTCGCGGCGGATGAAGGCGGCGAACAAGGTCAACGCGCGTGCTGCCATCCTCATCGGCGAGGATGAGATCAAGCGCGGTGCGGCGACGGTGCGCGACTTCGATTCGGGTGAGCAGGCCGAGGTGCCTCTCCAGGCTCTGAAGGACCGGCTCGCCCAGTTCCGATAGCGAGACGTCGTGAGCGACGCCTCATCCTCCGAAAAACGCCTGGCCGTTGTCGGCTTCAGCCACCGCTCGAGCCCGGCCGCCTTGCGCGAGCGGCTCTTCGTCGCCGATGACGAGATGACAGGCTTCCTTGCCGATCTGCGGGCGAACGGTGCCACGCAGCTCGTCATGCTGTCGACCTGCGACCGCGTCGAGGCCCAGGCCATGGTGAGCGACCCCGGCGCTTTCGCCGAGACGTTTCTGCGCGTGCTCGGTGCCCGCTGCGGCCTCAGCCCGGCGGAGATCGGTCGGCACGCGGTGTTCCTGTCTGGGCCGGAGGCGCTGCGGCATGTCTTCGCCGTGGCCGCCTCGCTCGAAAGCCAGGTGGTCGGCGAGCCCCAGGTACTGGGCCAGGTCAAGGAGGCCCACCGCCGGGCTCGCGATGCCGGGCTGATCGGGCCCGAGCTCGATACCGTGCTCCAGGCGGCCTATGTTGCCGCCAAGCGCGTGCGCAGCGAGACGGCGATCGGCGAGCGGCCGGTAACCCTGGCCTCCGCGGCCGTGCAGGTGGCCCGCGACGTCCATGGCGACCTTGCTTCCAGCACCACGCTGCTGATCGGCATCGGCGACATGGGCGAACTGCTGCTCGAACATCTGCGCGCGGCGGGGATCAAGCGCCTGCTGGTGAGCGGGCCGAATGCGGCGCGCGCCGCCGAGATGGCGCGCACGGTCAAGGGCCATCTGGCGCCTTTCGAGCCGCTGGCGGCGACACTGGCCGAGGCCGACATTGTCGTCGCCGCGGCCGGGACGGGCCGCTACCTGATCGGTCGCCCCGAGGCGACGGAAGCGCTACGGCTGCGCCGCCGCCGTGCCCTTTTGTTCATCGATCTCGGCGTGCCTGCCGACATCGATCCGACGATCGAGAAACTGGACGGCGCCTTTCGCTACGACATGGACGATCTCGAACGGGTCGCGCTCAGCGGCCGGGTGTCGCGCGAGGAAGCTGCGACAGAGGCCTGGGCGATCGTCGATGCCGAGCTGCAGGCATTCGCGCGAGAGCGGGCCGGCCGCAGTGCCGGCCCGGCCATCACCGCCTTGCGCCGCCATTTCGAGGAGCATCGCGCACGCGTCCTGGTCGAGGCCGGCGGCGACGCCGCCCGCGCCACCGAGCTGCTGATCAACCGGCTGCTTCACGATCCCTCGGAGGCGCTGCGGCGCCTGGCGGGTGATGCGAATTCGGAGCGCCGGCGCGAAGCCGAGCGCCTGATCGGCGAGCTCTTCGGCCTGTCCACGAATGGTCCGCAGGAGAACAAGAGTTGAGCCTGGACGAAAAACTCGAGCGCGTCGTCGCCCGCCACCACGAGCTTGCCGCCACCCTGGCGGCGCCCGCCGGCGACAGCAAGACGTTCGCGCGACTGTCGAAGGAGTATTCCGACCTGACTCCGGTTGTCGAGGCAATCGCCGTCCTGCGCAAGGCACGCTCCGAGCTCGCCGATCTGGCGTCGTTGATGACTGAGGCTGGCGGCGACGCCGAAATGCGCAAGATTGCCGAGACCGAGTTCTACGAGATCAAGGAGAAGCTGCCGGCCATGGAGAAGCAGCTGCAGATCATGCTGCTGCCCAAGGACGCGGCCGACGAGAAGAATGCCATCCTCGAGGTCCGGGCCGGCACGGGCGGCGACGAGGCGGCGCTGTTCGCGGCACTGCTCTTCCGCATGTACCAGCGTTACGCAGCGCTGCGCGGCTGGCGCTTCGAGGCCATGGAGATCTCCGAGAACGGCATCGGCGGGTACAAGGAGGCGGTGGCTGAGATCTCCGGAGCGGGAGTCTTTGCCCGCTTGAAGTTCGAATCGGGCGTGCACCGCGTGCAGCGCGTGCCGGAGACGGAAGCGAGCGGCAGGATCCATACCTCGACCGCGACCGTGGCCGTGTTGCCCGAGGCTGAGGAAGTTGACATCAAGATCGACGACAAGGATCTGCGCATCGACGTCTTCCGCTCCAGCGGTCCGGGCGGTCAGTCGGTCAACACCACCGACAGCGCGGTGCGCATCACACATCTGCCGACCGGCATCGTAGTCCAGCAACAGGACGAGAAGTCGCAGCACAAGAACAAGGCCAAGGCCCTGAAGATCCTGCGCGCCCGGCTTTACGACGCCGAGCGGGCCAAGGCTGAGGCGGAGCGCGCCGCCAACCGGCGCGGCCAGGTGGGCACCGGCGAGCGCTCCGAACGGATCCGCACCTACAACTTTCCGCAGGGACGGGTGAGCGACCACCGCATCAACCTCACGCTCTACAAGATCGACAAGGTGGTCTCAGGCGAGGCGCTGGACGAATTCGTCGACGCGCTGATCGCCGACGACCGGGCCTCGCGGCTGGCCGAGCTGCCGTGAGCGTGACGGTGGAGACCGGCGATACGGTCGCTGCGGCGCTGTCCGGTACGCGGCGGATGCTGCAAGCTGCAGGCATCGACTCGGCCGCTCTTGACGCCCGCTTGCTGGTGGCGGCCGCACTCGGCATTACCGTCGAAACGGTGATCGCCTGGCCAGAGCGGTCATTGACCCCGGATGCGGGCGTGCGGCTCGCAGCGCTGATGCGCCGTCGGGTGGCTCGCGAGCCGATGGCTTACATCCTCGGCCGACGGGAGTTCTGGAGCCTCGACCTCGTGGTGACGCCGGCGACGCTGACGCCGCGCCCGGACAGTGAAACCCTGGTGGCGGCGGCGCTCGACGAACTGCCCGATCGCCACGCGCCTCTGAGTATCCTTGATTTCGGCACCGGCACCGGCTGTCTGCTGCTGGCGCTCCTGTCCGAGCTGCCGGCAGCGACAGGCACTGGGGTCGACATCGATCGGGCGGCACTCGATGTGGCCCGGCAGAACGCCTTCCGGCTCGGCCTGACCGGGCGGACAGGCTTCATGCAGGGCGAATGGGGGCTCTCGTTGAGCGAGTCGTTCGATGTCATCGTCAGCAATCCGCCCTACATCGCCACTGGTGACCTCGCGGCGCCGGCGCCCGAATTGCGCTTTGAGCCGCGTCTGGCGCTTGACGGCGGGGCGGACGGCTTGTCGGCCTACCGCGCCCTCATTCCAGACGCGGCGAGACTGCTGCGACCCGACGGGCTGCTGGTCCTGGAGATAGGCGCTGGGCAGGCCGTTCCCGTCCAAGCGCTCCTGGCAGCATCGGGTCTTACGCCGCTGCGGGTGAGTCGAGATCTGGCCGGCGTCGAACGCTGCGTTCTGGCTCGAGCCCGGGCCTACCCGCAGGAAGTAACGTAAAAATATGGCTTGGAATGCGCGCGGGCCGGGTCTAGATTATCCACGACGCCGCGATACAGGGGCGGGTCCCCTGAAAGGTTGTCACTCAGCCATCGGCTAACGCCAGGCGCACGCTCGGGAGAGGGCGGAAGCGTCCGTCTGATGGAATTTTTGGGGCGTGGCCGAGCCCGTCGACAAATCGGCAATCCCTGAGGCAAACGAGACCAGCAGGCCCCATGAACATGAAGCGCCAGCGCGGCCGGAACAACGGCCGCAACAAGCCCCATATGCCCCATATGCCCAATCGTGGGCAGCAGACCTTCGACAGCAGCGGCCCCGAGGTGCGCATCCGCGGGAATGCCTATCAGGTGCTGGAGAAGTATCTGGCGATGGCGCGCGACGCGACGGCAGCTGGTGACCGCATCGCCGCCGAGAATTTCTATCAGCATGCGGAGCACTACTACCGCGTGATCAACGCGAACAACGAGCACCGCCAGCACATGCAGGGCGGGCAGCATCCGCAGCAACAGCAGCAGCACCACCAGCAGCCCCAGCACCATCAACAGCCGCAGCAGCACGCGCAGCACAACGACCCGCGGGTGCAGCATGAGGGTGGCCAGGCGGCGGATCCCGGCGCCGGTCCGCAACCTCTCGCCGGACCGCAAGTGCGCGGTGGCGAAAACCACCAGCACTAGACGCGGCGGAGATCGCTCGACGGACGGCGGCGTCAGCGCCGCCGTTTTCGTTTGGTTCAGATTACGATCAGCGCATCACCACGCGCCACCGGGCCACCCTCCAGCACTTCGGCGTAAACGCCGCAGTCGATGTGCTGGAATCCCCGCTGCAGCGACAGCGGGATATTGAGGTCGCGCTGGCCGCTATCCGGATCGACATTGGTCGCAGCGCAGCGGTCGATCTTCTTGGTGACCCGCAGCCGCGCCTTGCCGATTTGGATCTCGCGGCCGACCCATTCGAACTCCTGCCACGCCCGACCGCCATCGAGATAAAAATTAGCGCGGAAACGCCGCGGATCCACCGGGGCGCGGACGACCCGCTCGAGGTCGCGGACCGAGTCGAGGCCGATGATCGACACCACCTTGGCCGCGGTATCGGAAAACATGTGGCCGGGTACTTCGACTAGCTTGGGTGTGCCCCGGGTCTCATCGGCCATGTAGGCGGCGAAGAACTGTTCAACGACTGTGCGGCCGGCGGTCTCCTGGATGTTCGCGCTGGCCACGGTCTTGCCGTCACGCTGGATGGTCAGGGTTCCGCTCGTTTCGTCGAAGCGGGTCTTGAGCCGCGCCAGCCGCTCGTTGCGCGCCAGCATCAGGAAATTGCTCTTGGGCAGCCAGGTCGGCGCTACCGGATCGATGCGTGTCGAGCCATGGGCCAGGGCGTACCGGCGGTCCTGGGGCAGGCCTTCGCCTGGTGACAGGACAGTCCGGTCCAGCGGCTCGGGGGTCAGCCCCTTTACCGGGTAGCGGTAGATTGAAGCGAGGTTGATCGGCATCAAGGAATCCGGCGGAAAAGGGCGGCTATCATGGCGTTATTGGCTGGGACGTCAACCGTAGCCCGGCTCTCTGGGGCTTGCGGTATGAGGGCTGGATACCCATATCGCCCCTAGGGATGCCTTCGGGGTCCCGCCAC